>Ga0207841_1000021_pt1 | contig 344368 bp, 339 predicted proteins | sample HigsolmetaGSP18D_FD_184846 | JGI IMG/M metagenome (GOLD analysis project Ga0207841, IMG submission 184846) | High solid enriched microbial communities from the Joint BioEnergy Institute, USA - SP1-8-D (SPAdes) | ecosystem: Engineered > Bioreactor > SSF (Solid state fermentation) > Aerobic >...
GGGGGGGGAAATAAAGAGGTACGATATGATACCATTCACTCCGCTGCCGCCCCTATCTATGAATCAAGATTCTCTTCTTTCTCTTTCTTGTTCTTCCGGTCCGGGCCCTGGGAGACAGGGTCTCAACGAATTGAATTGAGTAGTAGCGATAGGTTTTATTCTACCGTCCTCAGTAATTAATTAATACCTGTCACGTAGACGTTGGGACCTGCCAGATGGATTAAGACTAAGATGCATGACGACTAAGAGCAAAGATTAATTAATCTAGAGAGGATTGATGTAGGCCAGCCCTAAGTGCTCTATAAGCATGAATGGTCAAAGTTCCACCTCAAACAAAAATTGTAGATACAGTTAAAATATAATAATTTTCCATGACCATTAGGCCGAACTTTTTGTTGGCTCTTGCCCAAGCCATCCGACACGCGGCACCATTTGTGAGGACACGATGACGTCGCTGGAAACCCTACGTAGATACCTCAGGCTTGAGGCCGTTGCAACAAAGCGTCGCGCTAACCACATGCGGAACAAAGCGCCCACGTATCAATCACGTGCCATCGAGGTCCGACGCGGCGTGTCTGTGTACTGTTGATTGTACAGTACTACAACGTCGAGCGTCGCTCAAGACACCGCAGCGGAAATCCGCCGGTTTTGTATCCGGCTCGTTTTGATGCCGGGATACGGGTGTACCTGACGGATCTACTGTCTCTGACGCTGCAGCTTCATGCGCGGTGGATGCGATGGTCCACTGAATGCATTAATGAAGTATGCGTGTTCGGCTGGGTCTCCTGTCTCGGGTTTCTTTTGTAAGCAGAGGTGGGTTTTCATCGATCTATCTATCTATCTCGCTGGGCCTCTTTCGGGGGAGTTGGTCTCTGGTTAAATTGGTTACATGAGATTGATTTTGCTTTTTTGACATTTAATTCGCCATTATTTGATGGATTTGTTCCCTTCTAGATTTCACAAATCGTCTCTCGTTCCAATCCAAGTTCACCGCCCTCGAAGCCGTATATTCATTCCCTCCTCTTCCTCACAACTGACGCCGTCTTCCAGCCCTTCCCATACATCCCCGAACTGGAAGGACTCTCCTCTCGTACCCCCAAACAAGAGGAAAAATGACGAAACAGTCCGATGAAGAAGACGCGGACCTCAGGGCCGCCATCGCTGCGTCGTTGAGAGATCTGCAGAAAAACTCGAACTCGAGAACTGGTCAGTCCTCTTCTTCCGTGTCTGCGGGAGGAGGAGGAGGAAAGGAGGTCGTCGACCTCACTGCCGACTCTGACAATGACGAGTTGGTGGAAGTGTTTCCCAAGTCCAAGTCGACAGTTGGGTCGGAGACGGATGAGGAAGAAGATGAGGATCTGAAGAGGGCTATTGCGCTCTCGTTGCAGCAGGTGCAGGACGGTGCTTCTCCTCCTCTTTCTTCTTCTTCGCCCAAATCACAACAACGACAGCAACGCTCAGGCTCCGAGGCGGCGTCGAAGAAAGAGCAGCGCGCAAGCGCGGGTGATACGTCTTCGACGACAGCAAAAGAAACTTCTTCTGAACCCACTACGTCTACATCCACGCCCACGCCTGCCTCCGCCCCTGCCTCCCAGCCGTATGGGATTCTGGGTTCCTTGGACCGCAAAAAGATGGAGCAGGAGCGACTTGCTCGCCTCGCTGCTAAGAGAAAGGCGGAGGAGAGTGGTATTTCTCCACCGTCTACTGGCAGGCAACCCAAGATGGCCCGATCTGAGGGCTCTCCTTTGCTGAATAATAACTATGACAAGAACAGCAGCAGCAGCACAGAGAATTCGCGCTCTACTGTATCTTCACTGCCACAAAGCTCATCAACCCCCCGACAAAGCACATCTAACAGCACAAAGCAAACAACAACCACGATCGCGAAGCAGAATGTCGCGCCATCCTCGACGCCAGGGATCCAGTTCCCCAACGGCGTGGTGAAGAAGACGTGGGCGTTCGGCTGTCCCCGCAAGGGCGACGATATCAAGCTCGAGGAGGTGTTTCAGAAGTCGGATCTGGAACTCGCGGTGCTCAGCGCGTTCCAGTGGAACATGGAGTGGCTCTTTTCGAAGCTGGATATGGCAAGGAGTAGGTTTCTTCTGGTCATGCAGGCGAAGGAGGAATCGACGGTGAGTTCGCCCTGTCCATGCAAGTGTCGCTTGATTGCGATGTTCGGAAAGTATCTTTGCTATCCCGTTTTTAATCCTTTTTTGTGGCTTTTGTATCTCCATGGTTAAGTCTCATAACAAGCGTTATCGTCTCTGGATTGCCTGCCCTACTTTGCTAACTGAGGTTGTGCAGAAACGCCGATACGAAGCAGAGACCGCAGACATGAAGAACCTGAGGCTATGCTTCCCGCCTATGGATGGGCAGGTCAACTGCATGCACTCGAAACTCATGCTCCTCTTCCATCCGAACTATCTTAGAATTGTCGTTCCTAGCGCTAATCTGGTGCCGTTTGACTGGGGTGAAGCAGGTGGTTTTATGGAGAACGTAGGTCGAAATGCGGCCCCAAGCCAGAGAAGCTCTCACTCACGTACATACAGACTGTCTTCCTTATCGATCTTCCGAAGAAATCGGAGCAGACTGCTGAGCAGTCGCAGACCCCATTTTACAAAGACCTCGTCTACTTCCTCAGGGCCTCCACGCTCCACGAGAACATCATTGCAAAGCTTGCAGGCTTTGACTTCAGCCAGACTGCACGATATGCGTTTGTCCACACGATGTAAGCTCTCTTTCATCTTTGAACGCAAATAACTGATCTGACCTGGTTACAGCGGAGGCTCCCACAGCGGTGAAGCGTGGAAGCGGACAGGGCACTGCGGTCTAGGCAGAGCCGTGAGCTCGTTAGGACTGCGGACTCAGAAGCCCCTGAATATTGATTTTGTGGTAAGACTGGCACTCCTGCATTCCACGAATTCAACTGATCAGGGGACAGACTTCCTCCGTCGGCTCTCTAACCGACGAGTTCCTGAGGTCTATATACCTCGCAGCTCAGGGTAACCTCTCTCTGTCGCCCGGTAGACACTCTTGCAAACCAAAAACATCCTAACCACATTTTTGTATAATATAGGAGACGACGGCCTAACGGAATTCGTCCTACGGACCGCGAAGACATTCCCGGCGAGAAGTCGAAGCGATCCCAAAGTGTTAATCCAGAAGAACGCCGGCGAGGAATGGAAGGACCGGTTCAACGTGTACTTTCCGTCGGAGACGACGGTGAAGCAGTCAAAAGGAGGGCCACAGGGCGCGGGCACCATCTGCCTCCAGTCGAAGTGGTACGAGGGGCCGAAGTTCCCGCGGCGGGTACTGCGGGACTGCGTCAGTCGGCGGGAGGGTCTGTTGATGCATAATAAGGTATGCATACACGTTTCAACTCTTTCCTAGCCTGGCTTGCTTACTCCTTTTTCCCAGATGCTTTTCGTCAGACCGGAAGAACCCATCTGCCTACCGGACGGTTCCAGATGCCGAGGCTGGGCGTACGTCGGGAGCGCCAATCTATCAGAGAGCGCGTGGTATGTTCCTCCCCTCCTCTAACTAGACTGTCATCAGCTTCATCTATCCTCGTACATTCATGTCATACACTTTCCTCTTCTCCCTCCACCTCTGCACGTCACCAGACCGCCAAATCCGATATTTATAAATAACAATAACAACAGGGGCCGCCTCGTCCAAGACCGCTCGACAAAAGAACCAAAGCTCAACTGCCGCAACTGGGAGTGCGGCGTCCTCGTCCCGGTCATCGAGACCGAATCTGACTCCACCGAAGCAGCAGGCAGGGGCAAACCTAACGACGCCAACATCGACATCGCGGAGATCTTCGGCGACACGGTCCCCGTGCCGATGCAGGTCCCCGGGCGTCCGTACGGGCCGGGGCTCAAGCCGTGGTATTATACGGAAAGATGGAATCTGATGAGGTGCACCGAGGATGGTTGAAATGGGACGAATGAATGGTCGGGATAGATAGGTCTGCGTCTCGGGTTCTTTTTTTTCCTTTTTGTTTACATGTCTCCGTTGCTTTGGGTAACTTATTTCTGGTACCCTCGCTCTTTCTAATAATAAAATAGTAGTAACAAGAACGACTTGGCATTGGAAGCAAGCAAACAGGCAGGAAAGAGAAAGAGGGGAAGAAAGAAAGAAAAAGGGTAACTCGGCCAGTTTGCATGGGATGGGATGGGAATTGGGTTCGATATGATAGGTACTTGAGGTACATACCTAGGCAGATAGGCAGTAAAGCAGGTCGTCACTAAGGATATATACATACCCACATCCTCCAGCGGATATCGGCATCGCTATCAACATGTTGACTTTTTTTTCCTTCCAAATCAATCCAATAATGTACTGTATACAATTGATTGGGCGGTCGTAGACCCATCCTCTATATCTGTCTATCTCTATCCATCCATCTGTCTATACTATATCTATCTCCCGCTTCCCCTCCGCTCTGCTTCGCTTCCCTGCATAGATAGAGAGATAGATAGATATCTAGGTCCGCCGCAGAGTCCCTTAGATATACATGTATTTATACGCCCTGAATCCCGGATCCAGTCCGGAAGACCAAAACCAAAACCAAGACTAAGACCGTTAACGAACAACGGATGTATGATTATGAGTATGAGTATGAGTACGGACAGACCGTCAAGCGACAAAGGACTAGGACTAGAACTCTGCGGTGAAAATGACATAAACCTCATATAAGATGAAGGTCGAAGGAAGAAGGAAGGGAAAAAAAAAAATGAAATGAAATCAGTGAGGTTTTTTTCCCCTACTAGCTACTAGCTAGATTTATAGAATAGTCAGGTTCAGGTCAGGTCATTGGGGCAAGTAGGGGGTAGGGTAAGGTTGTCAAAAGGTCTGTACACAGTATATACTGTAGTACTATTGAATCTGAGCAATCTCTGACCATTGCTAAGAGGCCAGTTGGAGGATATACAACCTCAATGTCATACCATTTGCTTGGCTATTGACTTTGCTTAGATTGTCTCTATGAGTATGAAGTGAAGCAACTGTGGAATTCAATATTCTGAAGATATAAAAACCTGCTCACAGCCAATATAATGCTCTATTTCTTGTACATCACCTTCCTGTATATAGGACTAGATTAGTCAATCAAATCTTATTTCTGGAGTTCACCCTCTGCTAGCATAGCATAACCTCCTACATGTACAGGTACAGTACAAGGGAGGGAGAAATAGAGGGGAGGGAGGGGGAACTCAACAATAAATAACTAAATATACGACCTACACTACACGTATGTATGTACATACGTACATATACACTGACCGCCCTGTCTGTATGTACATATGTTACGGTATGTCTGTAGGCTTTCCGTCTTCCGTTCTCTGTAGTCCAGTTTCCTGTTCCTGTTCTTTCCTCATCATCGTCCTCCGTCGCTTGCTTCGCTAGGTGATAATATAGATAAGTACTAAGGTAAGATAAGGGAAATAGCTAGCTAGACGTTCAATTATTATAAAACAATCCCGTTGAGAGAAGGCGTCCCGGAGTCAACTCTCTATTTGTTTTATATATGTAATTCTTCACTATCTACTTTTTATTTTTCCTTTGTTTTATTTTCCATTCATTTCGTTGTTCCAGACATTATTCTATTCTATTCGTATCTATCTATTCATCTAATCTATCTTCGTTTCTACCTAAGTTCGTAATAGAATAAGTAGATAATTACGCTAGCTAAGCTAGCGACAGTATGTGCCTGCTGCTAATTCTATCTATCCATCTATTAGATTAAACCCCGAATGATGTACGCCCGGGTTATCTTGTCTCGTGTGCTAGGATGGAATCCTCGATAATCTCGATATCAAGATGAACTGCGGAAGAAAAAAAAAAGTAATTGCCCGGGAAAACGATCGTGAACCCGTGAACATAACTTGCAAAACGAAAATAAAGGGTATTTCCCGGAAGAGACGTATATTCCCGTAGCTCCTCACTCCGTAAGTATGGCGTTGCAATTGTGCAAAGATCACGAGATGAAATATAAAAAATAAAAACTGAACCTTTTTAACGGACAGGTTCAGCGTTAATTTCTGGTGCGGAAACCCAGCACAAGGGTTTCTTCACGCAGAATCACCCTTCTTGCCAACCAACCGCGAGACAGCGCCTTTGGCAGCATCGATCAGCTTGCCCGCCGTGCCGAAGACGAAGCCGAACCCGAACGTCCAGCGGCGCACACGCACGGTGTAGGTGAAGAAGTACACCAGCATGTAGTTGATGATGACGAAGGCGAGGAAGATGCCGAAGCACTTCCACTTGTCGTCGTCGTGGACGTTGAGCGTGTGCATGTACTCCCGCCCGTCGCGGTACGGGCAGTAGCTGCAGTCCGAGGTCGCGTCCGGGTTGACCAGGTAGCCCGCGCGGGCGATGTTGGCGACGAAGTTGCCCGCGTACTGGCCGCAGGTCTGGCCCGGCGGGGGGTTGAAGTGCGCCGCCTCGACGGGGGAGCACTCGACCTTGGTAGAGGGGAGGATGCTGGAGAACACGCCGCGCAGCCACCAGGTCATCGGGTTGACGTAGTACATCCAGTACTTCCAGAACGCGGGGTATGCGCTGTAAGGGCGGACGACACCGTTGAAGAGGTTGACCATGACGAAGAAGAAGGGGAGGACCTGTGAGGCGTTAGGTCATCATCTCTGGGAATTTACCGTGCGAGATGAGAAGGCCGCTTACGTTGGAGATAACGGTGAACGACGGCGCGAACGCGCAGATCCACTGGCCCCAGCTTGCCTGGAACAGGAAGAAGAGCACAGTCATAAGGAACACATATCCGGCAGAGCTGGAATCGGTTGGAAGGCCAACTGGATAGTACCAGAGGAGCCAGTAGACAAGAGCAGTGACGATGGCCGCAGGGATCTCGCAGATTACATTTGCCGTGCAGAATGCGACCCATCCATAGATGCGACTTGGGTATTCGCGCGCCTCCCACAGAGCGCGGTTCATGTAGAACTTGGGCACGACGCTGTTCACAATCGTGGGAGGGAGCATTATGATCAGGAAAACGGAGAACATACGGTTCTGCATGCTGGAGACCGAGTTTCCGAGCATCCAGAAGGTCTACACACATCAGTCAGCGAATACCGTGAGCATATAAGCGTGATATACTTACAAATCCGTTGAAGATTCCGATGATCACACTGACGAAGAGCTTTCCGTAATAGTACGAAGGATCTCTCCAGTAGTGCAGGAAAAGCCTCTTCGTGAGCAGAGCGGTCTGCAGCGAGACGGGAGCAGCGTATTCGTACTGCTCTCCCAATTCGGGGGGCGGCAGCTTGCTGCGCTCTTCCTTGATGCGCTGGATCTCCTCCAGGAGCCGGCGGTTCTCCTCGGAGTTTCTCCATTCCTCGTTCCAGTCCACGGTTTTGCCGTCTCTCTTCCCACCCTTGGCAGCGGTCTCCAGGATGAATTCGGCAACATTCTTCCCGGGAGGACAGACAAAACCACGGTCGGCGAAATATTTCATCACCACGGAGCCGTCCTTGCCGACAGGGCCGAAGTAGAAGGTGTTCCCGCCTGGGTTCAACGCCAAGATCATGTCGAACTGCTGGATGAGCATCGAGGAAGGCTGATGGATCGTGCAGACGATTGCTTGGCCTGCTTGGGCGAGTTTCTTCAGGAACCTCACGATGGAGAATGCGGCCTGGCTGTCGAGTCCACTGGTAGGTTCGTCGAGGAAGAGAAGAAGGTTCGGTCTCGCTGCCAGTTCAACGGCAATCGTTACCCGCTTCTTCTGTTCCACGCCAAGCGAACTGATTATTGCGTCCTGAATGTCTCCAAGCTCCAGCAGCTCGATAATCTTGTTGACGTAGTCGAGCTTCTCCTGTCGTGGAATATGCCTCTCCTGCCGCAGGAGCGCGGAGAACTCCAGCGCTTCGCGGATCGTAGCCGTCCCATCATGGAGATCCATTTGCTCACAGAAACCCGTTCCTCGCTGGAAATCTGGCCCAAGCGGGCGCCCGTCCACAAGCATCTCTCCGGACACCACACCAACCTTCTGACGCTGGGCCAAGGTATTGAGCAGTGTTGTCTTGCCTGCTCCCGAGGCACCCATCAGGGCAATCATGAGACCGGGTTTAGCGTATCCGTTGACACCATTCAGGATCTTCTTCGTCCCGTTTCCGTAAGGCACCGTGTATTCGAGGTTGGACCATGTAAATATCCGCTCGCTGGTGCTGAGGCTCTTCAAAGCTCCGTTACCTTCGGAAGACGGCGGACCGCCGCTGGACACGCTAGTGCTATCTCCGATCTGTTTCAGCTTTTCTTCGTCGTTTATCTTGTGGCTTTCTTTAGCGAGCTTCTCCGTGCGTCGAGACCGCTTGAAGACCAATGCTCCGCCTCCGCCTCTCACAAAGGAGAGCTTTTCGGTGGCGATCACAGTGATCAAAATATAGAGCACGGTAAAAGCGATGACCACGCCAAAGTTGCGCCACAGGTGGTGCCTCGTACTAGTAATCGTAAGCACGGGAATCATTTCCGTTATGACCTGCTGACACTTACAATTGGAATGTGTCCTGAAGATATGCGGCTCCCGAAACGTCAGTGCTCCCCAGTCGCGAACCCGGTAGAGAACAGCCTTGGTAGGCTGGATCCACGCCAGGGCCCTGAGGAACAAGCTGCGATGGGGAACATGGCATTACGCGATTAGAGAACTCGTTTGACAGGACTGCCTCGTAAGAATACGAGATTGGGTTGATATAGTACAGCCAGCCAAACCAAATTGAGTCATGCAGCATGGCGGGTTTCGGGATGACCTGCAGATTATCAGCTCAAAGTTCAGTAAAAATGTAGGACGAAACACTTACATATCCGACGAATATGACCAGGATATTCAGGGCTTTGTAACAGAAAGAGAAGTCAGCATCTAGATCGACAGTTAACTGCAAAGATATGGACTTACCAATTCCACTAAACCGAACAGCGTCATCAATGGTCGGGGAAAGAGAAGCAAACATCCTGTACATCGACGTGATACAGAACGTAGTCGTATAGACGAACAGGGCATAGATGAAGAATTTCGACGCGTCGACGTCCAGTCCTGTCATGAAGTAGACAATGAGGGTGAAGATGACGACCATCGTGAAGATGACAGGAAAATCGACGACGACGCGAGCGATAGCCACCGCGGAGGGCCGATAGAAAGCATAGTCTTTGTGCCGTTGAATTATGGCCCTCCCGGATACCGCAGGCATCAGTTCCGTCAACTGCAACCAGCCGAGGAAGAGAATCGAAAAGAACAGTGTACCGCCTCGGCTGAAGGCTCCGCTGGTGTCGAGCGACTGCCCATAGAACATGGAACTCACAATGAGCGCGTTGGCGATGATGATGAAGAACTTGGTATACAGAGAGGTTTTGTCTCCCCAGAAGAGCCAGAGTTGTCTCTTCGTGCACGCTGCGACTTGTCGGGCAAACGAGACGGTGTAGCTGGATTTCTTGGAAACCGTCTTGCTCTTGGCTGGACGAGAGTTAGCGGATTCGCCAGATATAGACGACAGATCAAGCCACTCACATTGACCAACAGTTTCTTGGAAGCGACGAGTATCAGCTCTGTCTGTATCCTGGAGCCGCTTCTCGTATGCGTAGATGTCGTCCCACAGGCGCTTATATGCGTCGCTCTTCCTGAAGGCCTCTTCGAGCTCCTCCGGAGTCTTGGGAGTGGAAGCCTCGCGTCCCGGTTGGAACTGACGGGCATTAGGATCGCAGATCGAGGTAAGGAAGTCAGCAGTTGTCCTGCGGGTAAGTTAGTGGGAGCCGTATTCTCGCACTGTAAATAAGAAGACTTACGACTGCGGTGGGCAGTAGAAGCCAAGGTCCACGAAGTATTGTTTGGCTTCGTTCGCAGGCCCTTGATAAAGCATACGTCCAGAGTCGATGACCAAAACCTTGTCCATGAGCTCATATATGGACTCTCCGGCCTGGTACAAAGTCACAAACGTTGTCCGCTTGCAGACATCCGTCATGATACGGAGAGACTTGGCGTAGTCAAGTGCCGTGCTGGCATCCAGACCTCTCGTCGAGTTGTCCCAGCACACCACCGTGGACTTGGTAGCCAACGTTTCGGCAATGCTGACTCGCTTTCTCTCTCCGCCAGAGACACCCCGGATGTACTCGTTGCCGACCAGCGTGTTCTTCGTGTGGCTGATGCCAAACATCTTCAGCAGCGCATCAATGACAATCGGAATGCTGGCTTTGTCACGCCTTGTTGTCTTGTTCATGAGGGAGAACTTCAACGTCTGCCAGACCGTGAGGGAGGGGAAATGCTGATCGTCTTCGGGATTGTAATTGACTTCGCCGCGGAAGTGCTTGTGCTGCTCCTCGGCTGGAATTCCGCCGTAGCTGACTTCGCCCAAGACCTCAGCAAATGCTGCACGGTCGTTCGCAATGGCTTTGAGGAACGTCGTGCAGCCTGCCCCCGGTCTGCCGAGAACAAGCATCATCTCCCCGTCTCTGACAACGCCGCTGAAATCGTGGATCAAGTCCCTCGTTGGCGGTCTCTTGCCAAAATGAAGCGCCGGAAAGAGACGCTGCAACAGACGGTACAGATCGGGTCCGAACGTCCCGATGACCGCATCGGGGAGGGTCTTCACGAAAGACGCAGACGACTCCACGCCTCTGACCGTCAGATTCTTCCAGACAACGCCCACCCTCTTGGCTGCTTCACCGGCCGTCGTTCTGCGTTCGAGATGGCCACTCGCCAAGAAATCGCTGAGGTCGAAATCGCCACTGTACTCGGTCTCCTCGGACTCCTCGTCCGCCTCCTTCTGGTCCTTGAGATCGGCCGTTGTCGATCGGAACCGCCGTGCACTCCTTGTCGCTGACCGTGACCTCTGCAGACTGAGCCGCGTCAACTCCCGCCTCATCTCCTCGAAATCCTCCATCGCGCCGCGGCGGGACACGGGTTCGCCCTGCTCTTGCTCCCCCCAGCGGCCGTCCAGACTGACCTCTTCGGGGCTCGCAATCGTCGATCCGGCAGCGGACTCTGGGCCGGGAGCCTGGGGCTCCCCCTCGCCGGGTGGCTTGCGATGCAGTGCCTCAGGTTCACCCGGTATCGCAGCCATGTTGTCGACTTTTGCAACGAGCGGACGGCCTGGACTGCGACAGAGGGTGCGGCGGGCTGCCAGATATTAAGTAGCTTGTCGCAAAAGCACGGTCTCTGCGGAGGTGCCGCAGGCTGGCGTGTTGGAGAGGATCCACAGAATCCGATTAGAAACGGAAAGAATGGAAACAAAAGGGAGACGATCTATGGGCCGTTGGACGGGGAGGCTCGACCCTGGAAGATGATTGGAAACATGGGAAGTAGCCTAAGTGCACGACGCCATTGTCCGGCGTTTTGATTAGAAATCGACCCAGGAACAGGCCAGGAAAAGATCGGTGAACACGAGGGGGCCGACAAGGGAGACAGGCAGGGGATAGCACCCATCGACCATGATTGCATCATGGGGTTTCAGACAAGCACAGGCAATCATCTTCCACCGCGGCGGGCAGAGGTGGCTCTGGATTTGTCAGATGGTGAAGCTCCCAGCTTCACGGTGATGATAGCATCTCTCCCACGTCAGGACCCGAGTAAGCCACCTGCAGCACGCGGTGGGGCCGGCCGACGAGGAACGCTGCCCAAGAAAAACCCCAAGTGGACCTGGAACTGGCTGATCTGGACGAAGACGACGAATGGAGCGATGGCAGAGCTTCTCGTCGAGGTTGATCCGCGGCGCTGCTGGGGATCGCGATGGAGCCGGAGATACCCCTCGGGGATAAGGGCTCCGCTCCAGCCGGCCGCTCCACATCCTTAATGCTTCTCGACTCCCCTTTCGGGACGCCGCTCGGATTTTGCGCGCTTAAAGAACGCCGTTCGCACCGTGCCAGTGCAGGAAGCGCAGAGAATCTTTGCGGTAGAGGGCAGACGGTGTCAGCTCTCGGGTCCAGGACTGACTCACGATGGGGCCGCCAGCAAATCGCTTAGATCAGAATTACATTACTCATTGGCCGCCGTCCGCGCAAGTGGTCTCCGCACGTCGGCGTCCCAAACGGGTAATTCCTATCTCCACGATCTCGTCTGCTCCCTCGTCACCGCTCAGGAGGTGGAAGCTCGGACTCGACGATCCTGGTTATCTTGCTGTCTTGTACGGGCCTGGAACATTCGGTGAATCTCTTTTTTCCTCTCTGATTTGCCGTGGATACCGCTCCCTGCTGCGCAAGCATTTGATCTCTGAAAGGAGAGCCGTCTACGGAGCACACTTCCTGGGAATATTCCGATTGGTGCCGCGTGGTGTTCTGAGCTACTCCGTGCATAGATACGGCGCATTATTAATACCCTTGCTGATAAGCGGCGACCGTTGACGCACATCCCTTTTGCTTGGTCAACAATGTTTTCGACTCGAGCATATATTGTCCTTTTGATATCTCCCCTCGAAACGCAAGGACTCCCCTTATGAAGCACAACTGGATCGTCTCGGGATGTCTGGCATTCCCAGGGGCCACGACGAGCAGGGATCCTGACATGGGGACCTCCTACCCCGGAAATTGGAGCTTGTTGGGAAGTACAGGGGTTCCCCGGTCCTTATGGCCGTCTATTACTCCGTATATCCGAGAGCTCAGGCCTGCGTCTGGTATCCGAGCGATTGTTCTCTTCTTCGGTCAATGATTCCTTTACTCCCTGATTCCCTGTCGACTTCTTGCTGGCCCTCACGGCTGTTTCACCTGCCATCCCTGACACCACTCCATCCACTCGTGCAAGCACGAGTTTGCTAAAATCCCAGAGTGTATGAGACTGCGAAATGCGTGTCTCCTGTCAACCATGCTTTGCAATGGACCGGGCTCCCATTCGCACGAGCCATCGCATATCTTCCGATATCAATTCGCCAAGCAGCTGACAAATCGACTAGTCGATAACCATGAACACCGACTCATGGCTAAGATTTACAATGGTATTTGATTGTTTTTGGTCCCTCAACGTTTCCGTCCCCTGATGGACCCGGATTGATGAGGACATTCCTTGCCGAAGGAATAAAAAAAAGCCTCTACTGTACATTGACTGGTATGTATCTTAATGCTCTCAATTCCTGATCCCCTCCCCCCAAATCCCTTGTGATGAAACTTAGTTTAGTCTTCAGAGCTTGTGCATCGAAAAGCAGAGATCTCGATGTCACGGGTTCTATAAATTTAATTCAGTAGTAGCAATATATACAAATACCGACTAAAATACTCATTTGCTTTGTTTTCCCATCTAGCCAATTTACCAGCATCTCCTGGCAATAGCGAGAATTATTGTATATTTGTAATGTACCTACATACACGGATCCTTATTAGATGCAGTTGTAACGTTGGTTGCAGTGTGGACGAGGACGTGATTTAGGACAAAGCGCAGCTGAAAGAGAACGCATTCAAAAGTCAAGTCACATTCTCATCTTCTAGATGGGTCTTAATAATATTTCAACAATCAGGTATAGAGACTGAGATATCTGACACGTAAATTTGTGTAAGCTGAAGGGACCAGAATTTACGGTGAGGATCTGCTATGACAGCTGATAGAGAGGGCATGGGAACCAAACAAGAAACATATATGAGTTAACACAAATTCCAACATACACTGGAACATGTATCTTAGAATTGGCAGTTGCAAGCAGTCAGCTAAACTACCTGCCTACATTAATAATATTTAATCAATAGCTTCTCATAACCCCCTCTGATTATCATCATGAATCCAGGTTAACATCCACATAGAGCCTTTTATCTATAACAAACCCTATATCACCCTCTCCAACCTAAAGTAAACCTCCCTCTCCTCTAGGTCCCTGGTGCGTGCTCCTTATAAGAATCTTGACCTTTTCCTCGCCCCAACTTTTCTACCTGCATTGAGTCTGGGCTTTATGATCTCTGTTCTCTCCTCGACCTTTCTCACTGAATATTACATGGATATCTACCTCCTGCTCTGGACTGGTCTGGTTCTGGTCCTGAGAGATATCTGTACTCTCGTCTACTATCTATCTCCAATCCGATGAGCCCCTGTGAGGTTTTCTCTTGCTATGCTATTGCATATGTATCCAAAAGACAAAGTAGGAAAAGAACCAGTGTCTACTGGACATGCAAGCACGGTATTACCTACCCTTGTATGTCTTACATTAGGTATTCAGGTACAGCAGTAGGACAGTGTACCCTGACCTAATAGCACATATCCCGGTTTTATCCGCCTATATACCTCCCTGACTTAAACCTTAAGATTAGATAGGGCCAGGGAGACAGAAAGAAGGGGGGAGAGAGAGTGTGTGTGTCTGTTTGTGCACTTTATTATTTCACTTTCCATCCTCACTCCCACTACCTAGATCCACTAGGTAAGTAAACTTAAGATCTTTTTAAGGTTAGGTAGGCAAGCGGGAGAAAAAAAAAGAGGCTTTGTGGAGCCTCTTGCTTGTTTTTCTATCTTTATCCCTCCCGCTAAATTTAAGCTTATTTTGTTACAAACAAGCTCTGCACCAGTACAAGATGTAGGCAAAGCCTAGAAGACTAGAATGGATAGAGCAAAATCTACTTACACCAATTTCGATATTAGTACTGTACAGTATATATTCTGTCCAGCACACACGATTGTTAAGAACTGCTAAATGATCAAATGCCACATTCTAGAAATCTACATACGTGCTGTCGCACATGTCATTGTGTATTGGAGCGTTCTGTATAATCTAGTTCTCTGTGCTCGCCCAGCAGATTACCTACCTAAGGTAGCTTCACAACTTACCCTACCCTTCTTCAACAGGATGAAGATTTGAGCTTTGTCATTATCACAGAGTACGGAGGTACTTATTGTACTGGGGTATTTCACCGAGGCGAGTTTCAAGGCAAGCTCTTGGCGAATACTCCACTTCTTTAGGCAATATCACTTCCTACACAGGGGACAATCATCATCATCTTTGTGTGTGCCTTTACCTCGAACGTGGAGAGAGTGTGTGCTCAGGAGGGTCTTCGCTGGGTATACAACAGGCCCAGGTGTCCTCCAGTTTGTGACTTGTATTCATCTTTATCCTAGTCCTAGATAATGTGAATCAGGAGCTTTACGATTCGAGTTATTATCTTTATCTTTTCGGAGCCTGCTTACAGTTGCATCTCCATTCATCTAACCTTCTTATCCTTCAGCTGGCCTCCTACAACGAGGCTTCGTAAAATACGTCAGTTTATTATTATTACATTCAACATCTTCAAACAATGCTTTGCTATGTGTGAGTTCCTTGTTAGGACTTGGAGCTATTTGATGAATCCTGGTCCTTGCTGGGATACATTACAGCAGGCCTAGCTGACACACTCTCTCAATAAGCTTATTTCTTCTTATCTGTGAGTGATTCGTTGTGTGTGTATGTATATGTTGGGATCGATCTTTTTCTTATTTTTTTCTTTATTGCCATTTGCTTTCTTTTCTTCCAAGTCACTATCTTGCCAATATTCTTGCTTGAATACTCCTCTCCTTTCCTCTTCAGCTAGCTTCCCTACATATGAGCTTACTTATTTAGAAGATTGCGCCAATGCAGCGGCAGTAAAGAGTACCATGTAAGTCTACAGAGTTATATACATACTCCATACTCCAAATCATACTCCGCGCAGAAAGAGAGAGATGCCCAGTGTTATGTCTCAGAAACAATAGGACCCGAGGATATCATCATTACCTACCTAAGGTAGAGTCATTGCCTACCTAGAGCAAGCAACCAACCATTCGGCTGTTTTGGCGCGTATGAGTGAGACAGATGATGTTATCATCATCCTCATCAACATACCTACCGGAGCAGAGTAAGTACTACGTAAGCGGGTAAGCCGACGTCAGCGCAGCGCAGTGCCACCCTCGCGTGTTTGCGTTCACGAATCACCGTCTGTCAACTTGGCTGGCTGATTAAGATTTATTACATAAACCGCACTCATAATAATATAATACAGGTATGATGTTTTTATATTAATATGAGATCAGTGCCTATCCATCACTCCCAATAATAATAATAATATAATCTATCCAAGTTGTGTTTCAGTTAGCCAAGCACCTGAGCAATTAGTAATAATAAGTGGGAGAAAAAGGATGGGGGGTTCTGTCTACCATGCTATTATCTATACTATTATGATTTTATATTACTTGTCAATTCAGGCAAATGACTGCTGGTGGTTATTTTATCACAGGCAATAATAATACTATGCTTTGTACGTATGTACTGTACACACTACTGCAGTAATATAGTTAAATGTAAGGGTTTTTAGGCAGTGCAGGACTAGATTTTTTTTTTCCACTCCCGTATGTCCAGGAGTACAGTACATATCCCAGGCATAGTTGGTATATACCTGTACCTAACCTCAGCTAAGTACTGTACATGTAATCTATAGATAGTATTGAGAACAGATAGTGCTGGAGATGTCTTCAGTATAAGTAGGTACTGTACTAGTCAGTCATCGCCACTCCCAACTACAGTTACACAGTTAGTAATAGTAATCATTGTTAGATCTCACATCCCATCACACCACATCACATGCGCCAGAGTTGCCCCACGTCATCATAAGATCATACCTTGTTGTCGGGTTCCTGTTTGTCCCCCACAATGCCTCTCTCATTCATATCAGGAGTCTTTTGTTCTTTCTTTCTCTTCTCATATATAGGTAGCTCTGGGTCTGGTCTGGCGCCCGGGGGTTTGGTCCACTTCCATCAACGCTAACCTAGCCCAGCTACAGCTACTACCTAGGACATTCATTACCTTCCTCCACCTGATGTGATGCAAGGTACCCTACTTAGTAGGTACCGCCAGCGTAATACAACTTACTAATTAAGTAAGTAAGCAGTACCAGTAGGAGTAGTAGAACAGACTGGTCAGATCAGGACCTTCTAGAAAGCAATCTCTGCTCTGTCTTTAGCTCTCTGGCAGTCCTTCCTGACCTATGTATGTACATCCTACATACATAGTGTATCAAGTGTACTGCGCAGTACAGAGTACAGACCAAATGTGGTAATAAAAGAATAAGAATAATGATAACAAGGCGATGACAAGCCAGAACCCCCCCCCCCCCCCCCCCCCCCCCCCCCCCTCCGCTTCACTCAGCTTTGACATTAAATCCATATACATATATACAGGAACAGGGGTGGCGGCGCGCGCACGCGCGCCGCTGCAATGTTGCAATACAGATAACTACTGCCTCATGCTACTGCAGGTCATAAATCTATCATATTCAATGGGCTATATTGAATTCTTGCCAGTTGGTAAAATTTTTATAAAATGACTTGAAGCTGAAAGAATCTCCAAAAGATACAGTTAAGGGATCCTAGAAGGGGTTCTAGAAGGGGTCAGTCATAGTACTACTACTGTAGGAACTGGGTGCCAAGTCAGTTGCACAGCTGGCAAATATGGGCAACCCTAGCACTCATCCTGCGCCAGTGGTACCTACTGGCCACCGGAGCTTCCTGCAGGCGGTGAGGCAAACCGACCAATCAGCACGCGAATAAATGCAGGATAGTGTACGGACACATGGAGCGCAGGATACATCGGTTAGATATATAGATAGATACATAGCTTTATACCTCCTCCATAGATCTCCCCTCTTCTCTCTATTCCTCTTCAAGCAGTCATTAACCGTCAAGTAAGAGGCTCCCCACTTATGATGACAGGCAAGTGGCGGACCATCCCATGATCCATTTTGATATCCTTTCCTTGCCTGATCGATTGATTGATTCCTGGTCTTAGCCTCTTAAGACTTAATTTTCCTCCTCGCCTGCCTGCCCCCCTTTTTGTGTCCAGTACAGTACAATAGTATCACATGATCAACCTCATGATCTATTATATAATTAGGTCTTTCTTTAAAAGGAACTTGCAAGAAGAGCAGAGAGCAGAGAAGATGATGTAACTACAGGCCTAGATGACTAGACCAAAAGGGGTCGTTGGGTTTATCTTGAAAACAGAAAACAAGGGGGTGAGCAATATAATCGTGAGAATAAGCCTGTGTTACTAGCAGTGCCTATATGCCAGGTTGCTATGTGAGTCGACCACGAGGGTCGGAATCTGTCTGAAGGGAGTGTCTTTATATACATGCTGCTCATCCTGGGTTCCTGGGGGTCATAGAATGGGATCATAGCCTTGGATCATGGGCTTGGATCATAGGGTTGGATCGTGGAGTTGGATCATAGAATTGGATCGTAGACGATCCATCACGTGACCTCCTTCCTAGTCCGTAACAGATGATTCTTGTGCGTAATGTCGAGTTGAATAATAGAATAGAATGGTCGGAACTGAAAGGGGTCCAGTGGCGCGTCAGATAGTTCAAATGATGGTGTGAAATGTGCCAGGCACTGTGTACAGCACTAGATAAATAGATCTCCACGGGGAGAACCAGAATTGACACGTTGCTAGATCCACGTGAGACCATGCCACAGAATTATTAACCTTCAAACGCCATGCTGTATTTAAAAAAAATCGAGACGATCGCAACTTCAGATCGCCATATCCTCGTCGCTATCTAAGATCCGGGACGCAAGCATGCGCAGGCCAGGCCAGGTCACGGGCAGCGAGGTGCTTGCTTGCTGCCTGCTCCCGAGTACAGTAAATATGCTTCCTGCTTGCAGAGAGCATGGGCATGAGCATGGATCATACAGTAGTCCGCAGCAGTAGTGCGGGGTTTTTACAGTCCTGGTTTGAAAAGCCAAAGAGCCTAAAAATTTTCCGGGCAGGACAAGGCATATACGCAGTCACTGCACAACCACGTCCCTGGATAACAGAAGTGAGCATGCATCCTAGCCCCTGGCCCGGCCCAAGGTCCGGGAGAGTCGACAATAATATACTCCATACGGTACTGTCCTATTTTAGGTGGCCATGGCCAAAAAAATCATTTACCGGCGACACTCGACTCGACAGCAAAGGACTCGAGCCTCAGCCTCTAAAGGGTCGACAGAGAACCCATTACTGCGTTTTGAGCACGGACCTCCAAGCTGGAAAGCAGCTCTGAGCTCCACAGTTTAATCATGATGTCCAAGGAATGATGATAGCCTGGCCGCCATCTATCCGTCGCTGGAAATTCGCTGCAAAAGCTCTACGGAATACTATCCTGCACTGCTGCGATTACTGCAGCACCGTGGCGACACGCATGGTGTTGTCCCTTCCCCGACAAGCCAGAAGCGAGTGGAAAAGATCCTCGGGATGGCAACCCGGGAGACGAGGACGCACGGGCATCAACGGCAGTGGGATGCGCCCGTTTGTCGCTCGACTCGCTCGACAGCTGAGCAGTATCGTGTACGGCACGGAGTACAAAGGAAACTCCTGTCATCGCTGCACAGCCCCACTAGCGAATCTGAAGACAAGGTCCAAGATCTGGTGACGTGCCATTGGCAAGTGACCGAATGATGACAGGTCGCCTTTTACTACCTGGAAGTGCGCAGCTCTGACGTCCTGCGTATCGCCGGCTGAACCACTTTTTCCACCGCCAGCAATCGTCCGACACGCCCTTGTCTCTCTTGCCAAGGGTCGACAATGAGTGTTATACCGAATGTGAGTGGCTCGGTTCTTGAACCCTAGGTAGGACGGCTGCAGGGGACGAACACGTCTTCGGATCACATCACCGCACGCGGGCCGAAGCTGAGCTGAAGAGCAGACGCTGGTATTTAATGAAAGCACGGGCAATCGACATGGAGGGGCAGTAAGTCGCAGGAGTGCGCAGGATCCTCGTACCCTGGAGTCTCTCCGCGATCCGAGTTCTTAATCTTGGGCCTGAGCCATCGACAGGATGGTGACACAGACGCGTTGGGTTCCTTCGTGAGTAGGTAGATCGAACTATTGCCCGGTGGGTACGTCGGAGTTCCCATGCTGGGAACGCCGGGCGAATGTTAGTTGCAAGTACGAGTACCTCTGGAGCTGTCGAGGCGGAGAACTTGCGGACTGTCCGGACGCCGCACGAGGCCAGCTGTTCTGATCACCGAGAGAACCGCTTCCTGCTGCTGGACTGCACGAGACCGTGGACCAAGAAAGAACGGAGGGCGTCGTCGCTCCGTGACCGGCCGAGCAGCAGCAGCCGCTAGCAGGGCGGAGAAGCGGCGGCGGTACGGAGGACGGAGAGGTGAACCAAGGGAGGTCGGAGGGCTCCAGCCCGATGCTTTCCACAGTCGACTCCACGCGGTTTTCTGCGCGCCATGGAGGAAACAAAAGACGATCAGCAGCGAGAGCCAATAACACCCGGTCCATGGCGTGCACCGTCTCTGGCCACCTCGTACTCCCAGAAGACGAGTGGCACCTCCAAGGGGGCCGGACACCGCAGTCGCATACTCGCCCTGTCGACGGTCCACGCCCTTGACCGCAGCCGCGGCCCAGTCCGGCGTCGCAATCATTCCATGCCCAACAGCGAGGAGTTGCCCGCGATGTGGCCAGGCAAGACCACAACCCTTCTTCTGATTGTTCTTTCGCTCCCTGGAGATGCTACATGCCGAGCACCCCATGGATCCAGTCACCCTACCGCGTCGAGAGCTGCTGGGCATCCGCGGCATCTTGTTCTTCAACCGGGGTGTCTTGCGTCTGGCAGGCGTGGACGCTTCGAGATGCCCCATTGCGCTACCCAGCTCTGTGGTACCAGAGGGGATGATTGGCCCAGGGGCGTACGGCCAGCGATCGACTCAAGCCACAGCCCGCCAGAAGGGGAAACGGTGCTGCTGGCCGGTCGCGGTCGCAGCCGATCCAAGACGGTCGGTCGAGCTCGAAAACGTCAAAAGGACTCGACGGAGGATTACGATGTGTTCTTCAGTCCTGGGATGTCTCTCCGTGCCTTTCCTAGTTCACGTCTTCTCCCGGACGAAGCCAGCTGCATGCAGTAACGGGTCCGGAGCAGGCCAGGCGACGCCAATCTGCAGAGGAAATTGTTTTCGTGATAGCGTAATCAATCGCGTCTCGACGATTCCCCGTTATGGTTATCTTTGGCGGCCCTGCGCCGTGCTATGGCGGTCTCCGTCGACAATGGTCCAAAACAAGTGCTGCGCTGCTAACTCCATCCGTCGTCAGAGATCACTGACCAGGCAGAAAGAGGTTTCGCTCGATTCCGTGCAGGGGGGGGAGCATCGTGTATCTCCTCGGGTGACAGGAGCAGTCTGACCCCCTTCCACGAATGAGCTGGATGATCGTGATTACCGGGTGGTAGTCGACGTCGGGGCCGCCTGAGCGGTCTTTTTTTTCGTTAAGCGCGAGGCACACGAGCTTAGGAGCACTGCTTGTTGGCTCCAGAGTTCACGCTTGATGCCATCCCCGTCCCAACCGGCAGATAGCCTCTGCGCCCACCAGCGCGCCCTTCAATTATTGAGTTTCGACAAGCACGCGCCAACTCCCCTTCACCCACTGTATCGGAGCTCTGCCAATCGGCCACCCATGCCTCCGGAGGGGTAGCGTCTGTGATCGAGGTGCGTCCTGGCCGTCGACGGTGGAGTTTCTGACGCTGCAGGTGCATGATTGGCATCTTCTCCTTCGCCCCCTGGTGGTGTCTTGGAGCGCCGGGAACCTGCCACCTGAGGTCCTGCTCCGGCGGGGTGAGAGTCGACCGCGGTGCCTTGGGCATGCCCGCTGGCACCGGCCGTCTCCAGCGCATGCCTGGATCTACTGAGGATCTCCCGTGAAGGTTTCAGCAAATTTAATCTTAGCTCAAGGAACCGGGGCCCCTGAACTTTGAAGAACCTGGAGAAGCTACCGCAAACTCAACCCTAACCTTAGATGGTCCCTGATATATGTTGGTCCCCCAGCTGTTTGAGGACCCCTGCGTTTGAGCGCGGAGGGGAGGGGGGCCTGGAGAGGAGGATCCTGTTCTCCGGAGTTGCTGGATCGGGTCGCTGCGGAGGTGGCCCAGCCAGCCAGGCTCATCCGCGGAAGCGCGCGGGATGCGCGATCGGACGAGGGCGCAGTATGCGCGGCCTGGCCGGTCATGACCAGACTGCTGAGTGATCCCCGAGCTGTGATCGCCGAGAGAGCAGTGGCAGGGTCACCAGGCGCCAGACTCGTGGATGCGGCAGCCGCCTGATCATCAGCAGGCCTTTGCTGGGGTGGGCCGTGGATCGTGCCGTGTTCGGGCGCCGCCGGCCCAGTCTCGACCGCGTTTGCCCGCCGCAGTCGCCCTGCATCTGGCAGGACCCTCGCCCTCTCGATCTCCAGCGTGGCAGATCCTCCCCTGGGCGATGCTCTTGGAGGCGGTCGGCCAGGCCCCGAGCCCCCTGTGCAGCGCACGCCTGCCCATGAGGGGAGGACACGGGCGAACGGGCGCCGCGCAGGGGCCATGCGCACATCACGCTGGCCAGGGCAGACCCATGGTTGGGCTGCGCGTCCCCACCGCCTGAGCGTCCACAGAGGCTGCAGAGCACACCCCACCGCCCCCTCCACATCACCGGCACCTCATCGCCCCTCTGCCTCTACCCCCTCATGGTTCATTCATCCACCGCCTCCGTCATTCTTGCTCTGATACACTCGTCCATCCCGTCTCCCTCCGCCCAGCACGTCTCCTGCCTCTCGCCCGGCCGCGTCTAACGAATCGTGACCCCCTTTCCCTCTCCGCCCCGTGCCCGTCGTCTGCCCTGCCGCGATCAAGCCTCGCCTTCTCCATCCAACAAGCGTCCCGGCAGATGCTCCACCGGCAGCGGGCTAGGCGCGTCTGGCACCGTCGCCCGTTCCTGCTGGCCCGGCTGTGCTTCCCTCGCCCACCGTGGGCCCGCACCATCACCTGCTCGTCCTAGCCTGCTGCACTGCTGCCCCCGATCTTCAAGCACACCCCATTCTGCACCAGGCTCGTTGATCAGCCCTCCGATGCCATCTCGTGCCTGCTCTGCTGCTTATTTTTATTTTTTTTTCTCTCCCTCCAGTCCTCGTGTCGTTCGGGCCCTGCTTGCTTTTGTGTCTAGTCTCTTGCCTTTGACACCCCCCGCAGGTGGAACGCATCGGCTTATATCTCCCTCTTCCCCAGCAGGCATCGAGCAACCCCACCACTGCAGCAGCTCCCGGTGGTGGTTGTCGGGGTCGTGGCAAAGGAAAAAGTTAGCTCGGGTGGGAGCCAAGCATCTCCGACAGAGCCTCTGCCAGTCCCGAACAGACGTTGGATATTTCCCGCACGGTGCTGTCCACTCAGCTCGCGGACACGACGCCTGCGCTATCGGGCCTGATTCCGTGGGACCAGAGCTCAAATAGTTCCAGCCTCATCGTCGCCGCCCACCTCCAGATCCAGATCTTCTCAGCCCCTCTCGGCCCTGTTGTGGTTTGAGATTGAGACTGGGCCCGTGCTTGCTTGTCGATCCGGGCAGCAGCAGACCCTGGGAAGCCGTCTTCGCAGGTCGTGACTCCTACTGAGGGGGCCTCCTGTCCGTCCCCCGCGGACCATTTACGTCGACGCGAGCGCATCTCCCTCTCTCCCTCACCACCGTCCCTTTCACCCTGGGCCTGCACACCTGCTGGAGGAGGAAGAAAAATAAACTTCCCTCTCGAGTGCAGTGATCGTTTGTTCCACATCTCTCCCTCTGTTTTTCTTATATGTGTTACATCTGCTTGCCATTCGCCGCTGAAGGGAGAGGGGAAGACAACTCGAGCTCCCCGCAGAGTAACAGCCTTTCGAGCTTGTTTTGACGTCTTTGTCTAATCTAATTTATTCTCCTCGATTCAAAGTATCCGCGTTGATCGAAACCTTGACCTGCTGCGGCTCAACTCTGTTGTTCTCTTTAACCTGGATTTAGGTTCGACCCTTGCGAATACGGACAATGGTCAACAACACCACGGCGGTGTTGGAGCCCACGTTCACGGGATACGTTGCTACGACTCTCGATGCACTGATCCTGTTCGAAGCCTGCCTCACGGGCGTCCTCCACCACGTTCCCCGGCGGCCGCACGACCGGGAGCGGAGTCACCTCGTCCGCAGCGGGAGCGTGTTCATCTACGAGGAGAATTCATCGGGGATCAAGAGATGGACGGACGGTGTCACCTGGAGTCCCAGCCGTATCCTGGGAAATTTCCTGGTCTACCGCGAGCTCGACAAGCCCTTCCCGCCGGGCGAGAAGAAACGGGCATTGAAGAAGGGCAACCGACGACCGGCGGGATCGACGAGACCGGGAGAGCCGTACCCGCGGCCGGACAGCAACGGACAGGGGTACTCTCCCACCGGAAGCGGTTCTGGCCCGTTTGGAGACAGACCTCCATCGGAGGTGGAGAGGGCGCTGGTCGGTTCTCTCGTCGATTCATACGGCTTCAAGGACTCCGGCTTGGTGAAGAAGACGATGAGCGTGACGGTTTCGGGGGTGACTCACCACTTGGTTTCGTACTACAGTGTGGAGGATGTGATACGAGGCGTGCTGAGTCCGCCCTCCATGGTCGAATCACTGCGGTACATTCGGCCGCGACCGGAGCTCACGACGAAGCAAAGCTTCCGTGCCCCGATTGACGACCTGGAGACCGCCCTGGACAATCCGAACGATCCTGCGCACGCTCTGTACGGATATCGTTCCGCGCTGTTCGGGCCTCCGGCATACGCGATGCCGAGTCCTCATCCCGAGTACTATCTCCATGGGGTGCCCTACGTGACCACGCATCCGCCGCAATCGGGGCCGATCCCCGGGTACGCGGTGGCGGGTGCGCTTCCAGCACCACCCGCCTCCAACCCCTATCCCTCTGCTCCTTCTGCCCCCTCACAGCAGCAGCAACAGCAGCAACAGCAACAGCAGCAGCCCGTGAAACAGGAGGAGTACTCACAGTTTCGGACCGCTCCGTACGGGACCGGTTTCGACTCGATCAACCAGAATCTTCCCCCGAACCACATGCCGTCGTCGATCCCACCTGCCCTCAACACCACGATCCCGAGTCCTTTGAACGACAGGAAACTCTCCCAGCCAAACAACAGTCCCACGGTCTATCGGAATCCTTCCATCTCTTCGGGTCGCGTGCCCGACGCGGCCTCGCCGGTAGACGTATCGACACCAACAGCCTATTCGAGGGGCAGCTTCAGCGTGCCCGGGCAGCTCGACGGGGCTGCGTCCCAGCAGCTTGACCAGCGAGCAGTCGTATCCGCACCTTTCGATCCGAATATGCCACGCCGGGATTCGAATCCAGTTCACGCATCCTACTACACCGGAAACGACCGGAACCAATATTACGTCGGGGCCACCCCGGGAGCACATTCGGGCTATCTGGGTGGACAACCGATTTCCACATGGAGCACACCCGCTCCAGCCCAGCCGCAGATATAATCTATGATACCCCGGGGAGGTTCTGTGCAGGTGAAGGCAAGGTTCTCTTTTTCTTTCTTTCTCTTTAGGGGGGAGGGATTTTGTCACTTTGGTGGGGCTGCATCATAGGCACCGTTGCAGACGTCCTTAGTACTGCAAACACATCTGGACTCTGGGGTGTCGTTCTCCTGTCCACAATGGCACAGTTTATGGTTGTTTATTTCCCCTTTGACAGTGGTGTGGTGAATTCTTTCCGTGCCTACGATGGAACCGTGGGCTGTGTACTGTGCTTGCTTTTTTAACGCTTTTTATGAGCCACGGCTTGGGTGGGTTGGTCGGTCAGGAAGGGGGCGGTTATCTGTGTTTTGACATCATCATCATTGCCATCACTGTCCGCGGTTTATGTGGGAGGTTCTGACGGAGGCTGCCTTGGATGGAACAGAGAGCATAAATACGAACCCTACGCCGCCGACTGTGTCGGCTGATATATACCTGGACTCTTTGATATCCTTGCCCCGCTCTCTCTCTCTCTCTCTCTCTCTCTCTCTCTTCTTCCATCTTTCATCTTTTCTGTTCCATGCTCTGTCTGGGTGAGAGTGAGCATATGGAGTGGAAGCGCTAGTTCTGATCCACCTGCTTTATATTGACCGATCTCTTTATTCTGCTGTTATGTCGGACAACGTTGAATGATGGGACGACCATGGTGGCATAGGATTTTCTGCCTTTTTTTCTCGTATATTATTTATCCGAGCGCAAGACGCGGTTGGGGTTTCCAATGGAGACGATGTGGGAGTCGAGTGTCTTTGGCTACTTGGCATCTGCGGGTGGTTTCAGCCCTGACCCGGTCGCGGTCTGTTGGTGCAACGGAGCGAGTCCCTCAAATGAATGCCCCAGGTTCGAAGGCCTCTCGGGGCTACCCCGCCGTGGAGGATGTCTCGAGTAATTTTGTGGAATGTTGCCTCTAGCCGTTTCGGGGGCCTTGTGCCTCTGCCCATGGCTTGGCGGTTCCCTTTGTGGCAGCGGGCGGCGGTTTCCATTCGCCCCGGCGGGTTTCAGGGACGACGACGCGCTAGCCGCCTTGGTCGGCGGACATCGCCCGAGCTGCGCGGGCGTCGGGCAGCGAGGCAGCGAGGGACCGGGTCGGGGCCTGCAGACGTGGTGGTCTCGTGCAGGTCGGCTGCAGCTAGGAGAGTAATAATAATAATACAGGGTTGCGGGCAATAATAGATGGTGGCTGTCTGTCAGTAACGTACGGAGCTACTTGTACCTAGGAACTCGAGATTGGAAACACCCAGTCTATCTCTGCCTTTGTCGGACTACGCGAGGCCCTTTCTCCTGCGATCTTTGTATTCGATTGGTTTCACTACCCGGTTACCTATGTGCATAGTGGTAACGATGATTGTTCACATGCTAGTTCTATTTGTGCTGCGCAGTGAGTGCGTTCAGACTGATCGCTGACAAGGAGTAAGCTGTATAAGTATGTACTGTACCTAGGCAAGAGTGATGTTATCGGATAGAAAGGTGCGGTTTATATCAGCGATCCATCTAGTTACCTATCTATTTCTTATCTGATTGGATTTGATTGGATCTGGATTCCGGATTCGATATCCGCACTTATCATTATTAGTCTTCCAAGTTCTTTTCTTGTCATGGTAGTCATGCGGTTTAGTAGTTATATTATCATTCTAGAATCAAACACGCAGACGATTACCCCCTCCCCACTCCCTCTGTTAGCTACGTGCTAGTTAGCTATCTAGGTACCTAGGTAGGTACAGTACTCTAACCTACCTAATCTAATCTAGGTATATAGGTATCTATTTATGATCTATGATTTATCATCTCCTTACGTACAGTACACACACTGACGACTCACGTACTTAACTGATAATGTATGAAATAAGGAATCTCTCTTTTTTGACCCTTTTCACCAAAGAAAAAAAAAAACAATATCGCCGCCGCCGCCGCCGCTGATGATGATGATGATGATGATATGATAGTAATAAACAGACACAACTGCTTGCTTACATTAGTCATCAAAAGCAAGAAACCCGTGACGGAACCAGAAGAGGAAGACGAAGACGAAGAAGGTGATGATGATGATGATGATCTGAGTTGATCTGGAGCCGGTGTCGGTTGTCTGTAGAGAAGAGAGTTGTGGGTGCGGTGTGTGTGTGAGGGAAGAAGGGAAGAAGGGGCGGTTGATTGGGGTGGAAGGGTGGAAGTTTGATATATGTTCCGGGGGTGTGGGGGGGATGAGGTTTCGGAGGAAGAAGAGAAGGCGAGGGAGAGAGTAGACCGGAGGGAGGGAGGGTGGTATCTGAGGCTGAGGAGGGAGAAAGGGATGGGTGACTTTTTGTGATTTTTTTTTTCTCGATATTGTTAAGATGACGGTGACAATGGGTCAAGTCAAATTGAAGGTTTGAAGTAGGTATGTGCTGCATATATATCAAGTTATGTACAGTATATCCCATTATTTTACCTAGGCGTGCTTATTATTATGCTTATGACAGATTGATATTATATACTATAACGGTTACAGGAAGCTGAGTTTTGCGAGGCACTTGCTTACTTGCCCCATCCATCCATCCATCAATCTATAATGATGCATTATTGGAAGGATTGCTGCACTGCTGCAAACGATCTATCTGGACATGGAAATAAACCCCCCTATCTATCACTGATACATATAATATGACATGATATGATACGATACGATATACGATACAACACGGCTTGGAACTTGGTGATGATAAACCCGCAGATTCTTGAAATCCTTCCCGCAACCTATAGACTATCTACTGTACATACATACATTTCGCACGGGTTTCTCAATTACCTTCTTACAAACAAGATCGTCACATCGAACATCGATCAACAGAATAATCACCCCCGCAACAACCCCCTGAAATACAATCCTCCCTCTTTCCCATTCCCATTCCCACTCTCCCGCACCTCCATCCACCACGCCATCCTCGAGAAAAAAAAAATACTCGACCACCTCCGGGGTCCAGCCCAGGGCCGCCTGCAGGAAAGCGCACGTCACGTCGCCCCCCTCCCCCTTCGGTCGCCTTGCCTTGCCTTGCCGGCGGGTCGTGTGAAACGCGGAGCAGCTTTTGCTGCGGAGGGGGACGAGGGTGTTGAGGGTGTAGATCTCTCTCTGTTCGTGCTCAGAGTTGCTGATGGGGGAGTTGACGAGGGAGAACGCGTCTGCTGCAGCGGCGGGAGGGGAGGGGGTTGTTGCCGGAGTCTGGTTTAGATTATCATTAGATAAAGTATTTAAATAGAGTAAGTAGTAGGTAATCAGCGAGAGCGTGGTGCTAGATCTAATATGTAATTGGAAAGAAAGTTGAGTCCGAGGTTCCCTCTTGAATTCAATAAATAATATCCTGATCTTAAAATTATGCGTGGGGGATGAATAAATGGGAGTTAATGCCAGATCTAAAAGTATTTCTCTCTATGATCCTTCCAAAAAAAAATAAAAAATAAAAAAAGAAAGAAAAAAAAGAAAGCTTAATTGGAGAAGGTAAAAAAGAATATAAACGAATTGACTATTACCGCTCTCGATCAGATCCACCTCCACGTTGATCGGCAGGTCGCAGTCGTCGCTGTACTGGGGGTCAGTCCTGACGAAGACCCGCATGATGCCGCTGATGAGGCTGGTGTGTGGGATGGTTAACCTATACATATGGACCAAGAAGGTGGATGTGGATATGTAAGTAGACATACATCAGTGAATATGTGCTATGGCTGTATATAAATATACTGCGCAATGTTATGTATAAGGCAGGCAAGGAGTGTTCTCAACATATCCATATCAATCTCATTCATGTCATACATCTGTACAGTACAGATGAATTACATTCATAGCAACTGACTACTGTACATACATCAGACAGGTATATACATCCGCTTTGAATTCAGACACACTGACACGCCATAGACATATAAATAATACAAACATACATACGTCCTCTCCCCCTCCATCACCACCACCACCCCACAGCTCCCGCCTCCGCCCCGGCGCCTGAAACGCGACGTCCACGTCGTGCGTGCGTGTGTGACGCGCGGCGACCCCAGCAGCCGCAGCGCAAAGCCGACCATGAACGGCGTACATGATGCCGCGGCGCTCGAGCAGGCGCCCGCGACGAAGAAGGCCCCGCGGCCAGCAGGTTGGCGTCAGGGACATCGTGGGCGTCGGTGTCTCCGAGTCGTCGTAGGCGACGAGGTTGGAGTGGGATGCCTGTTTTGACTTTTCACTTCTTTTTAAGGAATATATACTTCATGTAGTATACATGTATGTGTACCATGCGGGGTGTACCCGTGGGGGGCGGAGGGGAGTCCGTGTAAAGAAGGGCTTTGACAACAAAATAAGAGAGACAGAGATTGCTCATAAATCTCCATTTATCTATTTATCTAATGTAGGTATCTTAAAAATAGCAGGATAATTCAATTAACTACTACAGAGAGCATTTCTGCCTTGTGGATGTTTGGCGCATGCTTAGCTACATAATTAGGCTGCTACGAAATCCGATTGAACGATTGAGTTGATCGGGTTTTTCTCTACAAAAGGGAACCATGAATCTCAGAGCTTGTCCGCTCTGCTTACCGATCAGCAATTAGGCAGGCAGTATGCAGTCAATGGTAAGTAATCGTGCTTCGATGACAACTAACCCTGCTGCGTCGGGCGACAAATTAAACTGCCTCTTTTGCCGCGCGATGCAGATGAAAGAGTCAAGTAGATAGACAAGACTTGCTGCGTATCTGGCTAGATTGATGCAGCTGTGTCTGTCTACTTATGTACGCGTGAGAATTTAGGGCTTATCCTTATCATTGGTCTTTTTTCAGGGAGACACTGGGCGAAAAGTGTGTGATTTGAGAAGCAGTTTGAATGTTGATTTGGGGCTCTTTCAGGCTTCTATAATGTATCTAGGCATGTCTTGAGTGGAATTGGTAGATTTAAGCTTAGAAATAACGAGCATGAGAAATCTATATATTGTTAGCACTTCTTATGTTCCAGGTACTTCCTTTTGGTTTCGATCTGAGGCGTTGGTGGGTAGGTAGCTGTGTGTATCTTAATAATTATAAGTTTTTCCTTTGAGCGGAAACTCCTGTGAGGGTTATCGATGCATCAGAGGCCAGCAGTCCTTTGAAATTTCTGGAAAAATTTACCTCCGAGAGGTGCGGTTTGCATTATTGCTGTTTTACAGTTGCAGGTCTCGGTCCTCGCTGTCTGAGGTACACAAGCACATAAATAAATACATCCGTCCTCACTATGACAAGAAAGACATTAAGTATATAAATGGCGACCTATCTAGGTACTTATCTCCTGGGTAGAACTAATGCCTGAACTAGGGGGAAAAAAAGGCAATGAGAGGTTACGCGAACAGTGGGTCCTGAAAGCTATTGTTAAGACTTGTGATAAGGAATATCCTCTTATCTGATCCCCTAGTAGTCAGGAAAATGAGGATGTTTCTGATAGCAACCTGCTAACATTTCGATGAAGGCTGATGACTTGAAGGTTTATGATGAGTAATGAGATGAAAATTCCCTGACGACCGAAAACGTAAGCGGGGTTTTCATCTATGTAATATTCCTCCAAGTAGAATAGATCAGTTGTGAGCCTTTTTGATCCACCCTGTTATCATATCAATTGGATGAGATTTTGGATTTTCCTTGGTATCCTTTTTCGCTTGACTGATCGGAGGGCATTCAATGATAATGTATGCATCATACTCACAGTGGCTGCTCCGGCAAGCAGGTAGGATGATCTCGCAACTTGATCATGATCACAGAGGGCTTATGCTGACAGGATGTTCCACAGAAGAAGAGAAGGACAAGACACTAACCTCTGCAGCTTTGAACAATCATAGTATATCAAATTCTGACATCCGATAAGATTTTCCTGGAAATTGAAGCACCCCGGCCACTTGCCAGGCAAAAGTTAATGGTTCGGTGATGAGTTCATACAGAACGCACTCTCTGTTGCAGAGGATATTGCAGTTGACGATTATAATTAACAGTATCTCAGCATATCTGGAATTATCTAATCGCCATGTTCCCAGTTCTCTTCCTCTACAGCATACACTTTACTACTGGTCCTCCGTCATCGCTTGTAACAGCTGGAACTTGCCAGCATTGTTCTCTTGTTTTCATCTTCATGTACAGTACTTTTTCTTCTTTTTTTTTCGATAGAGACTAGTCATTATTTCCACCTACTTCAAGGTACTGTACTTAATGTAGTTAGCAGGTCAGGCATGCACGGAGCACAGAGTATGCTTACTCCCAGCGCACTGACAGTGAGCCATGAGCCATGAGCATGATGACTTCGCCTCCCCGCAGTTCTTCCGGCTAACGGCAATCCACTGTTCGTCTTCGAGAGACGGGATGGCTGGGACGATGGGTTCTTGGCATTGTACTGTACCTTTTCTGTCTACAATCGATAGGTGATTGATCATTGATGGGTTGAATAGTCCAGTAGCCGCGGCATAACCTCTACTTGCCTAACTAGGTAATCCCAGCGTATCGCGGCGCCCGGCCATCTCCGAGTCTCTGTCAGCTTACCCACAAAGACATGCAAGGCGTGATTGGAGCCCGGAAAAGAGATCAGAAAACATGTTTGGGCCAGGTGTTCTGTTCTGGTTCGGTGCGGACAGCACGCCACGCGTAGTTCGGCAGGGGGGGGGGGGGGGGGGGGGGGGGGGGGGAATAGGGGCCTCGAGAATTAGGTACTAAATTAGATCCTTTGATGATCTCCGATCAATCACGCGTTGGATGGCCCGGACCCCGCCTGGGCCAACCTACCTAAGGTAGGTAAAGATCCAGTGTGGAGGGACCCAGCCAGCCATGTGCCGAGATGCAGATCCACATCCACCTGGCTAGTACTGTGCTTAGTGAGAAAAGTATTACTGTATTCTGTGGGCTTTGGCGGGCTGAGGGCTCGACACGACATGACACACCGCCAGTCTCGAGGGGCTGAATGGTAAGCATTGTTCTGCTATTGATTGGTGTGGGGGTGAGATGCTCTGTCGATCAACAGGTACTCCGTACTTCAACTAGGTACCACCTACCTATGGTAGAGATGGGTGGGTGATCACAGGTGGAGATAAGCTTAGGATGTGGGGTAGATGGCACGATCGATCAACCGATAAGATACAGATCGCGAGCAGCAGCATAGCTTTAAAATCTCTGCAGTAGGTGGGTCTGTGTGCACAGTTACCCCTCACGTCCATCTCTGTAGACATGGCACACTGCCCCATGGCAACTCGCGTGGTTCTAAGAAGGCGTCAGCAAGATTGACTGACCTAACCTGCATCTAATCGTCATCACCTCTCCGACGGCAGAAACCAGTAGCCGGTCTAGTTGTACGGAGTATATTGCGCAATGCTCTGTACCTAGAGTAATACCTGCCTGATCTACTAGGAACCTATTGCAACAACCCATGATTTACTCCTTGTAACAGGACATTCATGAGACTCCTGGGCATGGATGTAAAAGGACTTTGCTCACTGACCGGACTCTTATTTGTTCCATTGGAGCCTCCCACCTATCTCAATGGCAGATCATCTATATGAGTGTATTTGTAGACGGCTAGGTTACGGGGTTGCAAATCTACCTTGAAATCTGGCAAGTTGTCTGGACTAAATTTCCTACTCTCTAGCTTCATGCCATTGGCAAAACCTATTTCTAAATACCGAGCAACCAGGAGAGCAGTAATAATGACCTTAAAATGACATGGACAACAAAAAGAGTGGCCAAGACAGGCGTGCCTGCTCGGCTCCAAAGCAACCAACGGGGCCTTTAAGTAATATATACCTAGTTATATATGGTATAGTTGAGCGAGAGCTCTGCTGTATAATTACTTTGTGCGTTTCTCCCTAGAAGACAATTACTCGCTGTCCTCCTCCCATTCACTGACGGCGGGTGCCCTCGCCTCCCCCCCCCCCCCCCCCCCCCCCCCCCCCCCCCCCCCCCCCCCCCCGGCCCCCCTTTCCGCTGCCCTCTTCTCTTCCCCCAGGTAACCACGCATGGCACCCTCCCGCCGTTTCTGGGTTATATTTCACTTTTACCTTGTTCGTAGCACCAGAACCCGTGGCGGGTGGCCTAGTTGGTTGGCTCAGCCAACACTAGACCATGCACATCAGGGGCCGCTCCTTCGGTGTCGACCACCCGAAAAACGTCACGGGTTCACTTTTTGCCTGTGTCGTTTTTAGTTTTATTTTTCTATTAAAACAATGGAAATTTTCAAGTCTTCAGTGAGGTTCATTTCCGATTATAGAGAGTAAGAACCTGGACGGACCGTGTGTACTGAGCATCCGTTACAAGATCCTCGACGTGAGCTATTGTTATTAGACTTTCCGAGTTTCTAGTTTACTTAACCATAGCTCAAAGACTTTTGGATCTTCTTACAGATTCATAACCTCAGTCTGCGGCCACGGGGGAACTCCAAGAGCAGTCCTTGACTGGAGAATGCTTCCATCCTTCAGGCTGGCTTGTGTTTGCATCAGAGGACTCCTTGATAACTGTACTACAAAACAACATATCATCAAGTAAACGGCTAAGGGATTGGGAATTGAGTACAATGAAATGATAATGCCGTGCCTTGTCATGCCTTCATGAAGCCACCGAGCTTCAGCAAAAGGGTCAAGGTCTACATGTGGACTCCTGGTCATCTTCTAGAAAGACTGAGCGAGTCTCCTCTCAGTTGTTCGATTTATTCAAGTCGTAATGCAAGCTCGTAAAGCAGCACAGTATCTTGAGGATACATAGCTTTTTGTCGTACCGGAAAGCCCTGGCAGAGAAATGGCGTATCAAAAACATAGGTGCGGGTTTTGGTGGCACCTTTAATGGCCCCGGTGGGCCGGAGATGTCAGATTTTGAGTCTCTAATCATCTTTGTCCCCTTCTGAGTGATGAAAGACTTGCAGCAGTTACATTGTGCTAGGATGCTTCAGATATCAGTCACGTGGTCTATATAGGAGACCTTAGTTTGGTAACTGTTACTTTTAAAGGAGGACGCTGTGGCACCGCTGAGCGGATGGGAAGCCATGCTTTCCAGATCTGTCAATGTGAAGGGGGTAGTAACTTGCATTATTGGACCATTTGTAGTTCTCGAGGGAGGAGATTTTGGAGTTGTCGCAGACTGTTTGGGAGTATGCAGCATCTGGAGCAAGAGCCATTCATCCTCTAGATAGGCTTCAGAGAAAAATACCACGCGACTACAAAGAGAGGCCATGACCACTAATCGTAGTGGGATCTGGTATTTCACTGGTCAACAGTAGGATAAGGAACCTCCGCAGCATATCCGAGAATGCCGATTGCGCTAAAAAGGATGAGATGGCTACGCAGCACACAAAATTTCCTTGTTACTATTTTCAGCAAATTGAAAAGACCATATACTTTCCTCCCCCTCGTCATTTAATATTATTCTTTTCAGGAGTATATAATCCACATTTGGTCGTGAAATCTGCTTCCGGCACATGTCTAGATCACGTGAGCAGAGCGGAAAATCGAGAGCCCCGACGGCCGCTTGGCGCGACCTTTTCCCCGAGTGGGAGATCACTCGGACAGTTCAGCCCCAACGCCTGCCTCTGAGCTCATCCCGCACATAGTTCCCTCCATCGGAGTGGTCAAGACTCGACAATTGACCACTGCCTGGTGGGTGTGGACAAGAGACATTCCGTTTTACCTGTTTTTGCTTGTTCCGGTCGTTCATTTATTTTCCCAAGCGGGCCAAGCCTCGGTCTGAGGTTGTTTGTGACTGTTCTCTTGTCCATACGGGACTGACGGCAGGAAATATCTACAGCGCGTCTGTTTGTACGTTACACTTTCTCTTTTGCATCTTGGACTTTCGTTCCTGTGTGACGACTATCTCTGAAGTCTGTTTTGACTCTTAATTTTCGTTCCGGCAGCATTGAATCTTTGGTACTTCTGAGCGCTGGGAGATTCATTCCTGCTGGATCCAAGACAGGCAACTTTAGGAATTGTTACTGGTTGCGCTGGAGCTCATGATGCTATAGCGGCGGAAGCTCTCGGTTCGTGCGTTTTTGTGTTCAATCTTGCACATCGAACTTGAGAAGCACTTTCATACCTGTGGCAGCGCTGCGGTGCAAGCAATTACTGTCTTGTCTAATTCTGTCATTTACTGTCGTGTCAGCCTGTCTTGCTTTGCGCCCCAATCATGGCTGCTGCAACCTCGTTTCGCATGCTGTCGATTCCGACATGCGTATCCCGGCAAGGTCTCTATCTCCTGAAGGGAAACAAGCATGTATCAAACCTCAGCTCCTTGGCTGATCCTTTCAAATGTGGACTTGGAAGGAGATCTCTCATTACAATCGGGGATATCTCGGTTTCTGCACGGTTGAAGATCAGGTATGTCACTTGTTCCTTAAAGGGACAAGGAGACGAAGCGTATGACGACATCACTTAACAGATATAGTCTGAATAGGAATCCGGGGCGCATATGCGGCGGCATTACAGAAATGAGCTTGAGATGGCTAAAAAGGTCTACTTACCAAAGGCGGTGGATAGGAACGAAAAGGCCAGATGAAGAGGGTAGCAAAGCTTCTGAAAGGTAAGGATTTCTATGTGGAAGTCTCTCAACTCATGCGTCAGATGGATCAATGGAACACCCTCGCAGTTGACACGAGAAAAGCTCAAATCCGACCTCTCAACCAAAGCCAAAACTTCTTTCCCGACTACCAGTCCCAATTCATGAGAACATATATACTGTTCCGAACGTGCTGACCTTCTCCCGTCTCGTCGCCGCCCCGCTCGTCGGGTATCTCCTTGTTCACGACTATCATGCTGCTGCGCTCTCGTTATTCGCTTACGCAGGCATCACTGACCTTATTGACGGCTTTATTGCTCGACGTTATCACCTGCAGACAGTCGTGGGAACCGTTATCGATCCCATGGCAGACAAGATGCTCATGACGATCAGTGTTGCCTGCTTGGCGTTGAACGGTTCGATTCCTGGTAAGTCACCATCTATCTACATATCCTGTGCTGCTCTTTCGACACGGTCACCGAGTACACGTGTAAACCGTGAGTCAAACTGACGGTAACTATCTCAGTCTGGCTGGCTGTTCTTATTCTCGGACGCGACGTCGGCCTTGCCATTTCCGCCCTCTACTACCGATGGATATCCCTCCCACCGCCCAAAACCATGGCGCGGTACTGGGATTTCTCCCTGCCCTCCGCGGAGGTGAAACCGACAAACATTTCGAAGATCAATACCGCGCTGCAGCTGTTCCTCGTGGGATCCGCGATGGCGATTCCTGTGATCCCGGAATCTGTATTAGGTGCATGGGGACTGCATGAGAGTATGATTGGGCTACAGTAAGTGACGATTTTCCTCCGTCAACTGTTGTTTTTGTGTCTTTGTGCGAGGAAAATGCCCTTGACGCTGCGGTTATAAATGTATTCTGGGAGTTTCCAAGCACGTACGACCATAGGGTGTGGAAAACAGGGCTTCCCGTCCGCTCAGCCGTACTTAAGCCACACGCCGGGCGGTTAGTAGTTGGGTGGGTGACCACCAGCGAATCCCGTCTGTTGTACGTTTTTTTCTCTAGTATACCTACTAGTCTTGTTTTCTTTATTTCTATTTGCCACATTACTTTCATCTGGCAAATGATTTTCTATTGCTGTCATATTATGATTTTAATTTCAATTTTTTTGTCTACTGCCTTCAGAAAAAAACCACTCACTCACGTGACCCATTATCGCAGATACCTCGTCGCAGCGACAACCATCTGGTCCGGCCTGAGCTACGTCTTCTCCAAAGACGCCGTCAAGATCCTCACGAGGGAAGAGATCCAAAAGCGCATCGCCGCCGCGGCCGCTCGGAGGAAGTCTTCTTCTTAGTCAATGTCAAGTCAACGTCAGTGTCGAATCGAGAGGAGACGTCGCGACGCTTATCATTTCAATTCTTCTGCTCCATCTCTCCATCTCTCCATCTCCCTCCGTGACTGACGGATGTATCCGTGGATGGATGGCTGGATGGATAAGCATCGTCACGGCGTAGGGGCCTTGTTTTCATTTTTGTTCTCAAGTCCGTTTACATAATCTCGATGTCAATTTTTTTTCTCATATGTGTGTATGTTATGTGCATGTGCATGTGTATCTATCTATGTATTAGCAATATGACCGACCGACCGACCGGTTCAGGGTTGGGTTTGGTCGGGAGCAGAAGAAAGAGAATGAAAAGAAAAAGAATATCTACTCGAAGCACGATGTATGTACAAGTACAAGTACTTACTGCACAGTTAGTCTACTTGTGCCTGCCTGCCTGCCCTACCTATGTCCATGTTGTGCATGATTATATGATAGAGCACAGCACAAGGAGAGAGGAGAGGAGAGAAGGGGGAAAGCAGAAGATCAAAACATTAAGAATCCAGAACTTTTACTTTGGTTTTTTTTAAAAGAAAGATTTAACTTTGTTGTTTGGAATAGGAGAGAGCTGGAGAGAGGATGGCATGGTATCATTCGATATGTATCATATGTCCGTGTCTGTGGTCGTGGTCGTCGTATCGTATCGTATCTCAATAGATAAAAGAAGAAAAAAAATGGAAGAAGGAAAGGAGAAACAAGCAATGGTATAATATAATGCGTGTAGTATGTATAGGTATAGCATAGTATAGTACACGAAAGAGAGAAAAAAGAAAGAAAGCAAGCCACCTAAAAAGCAAAGATCATACTCCTACTCCTTCTTACTCCTGAAAAACCAACCCGGCCGAATAAATGAATGAATGAATGATCGATTCCCGCCGATTTTTTTTTTCGATTCAAGTCAATCCCAGAGAAACCCTTTTTTTGCGAGAAAGCTATTCGTATTCCATCAGTTGCATGTGTCGTGTTCCAGGTATTCATTCGCGAAGAAAGAAAGGCAGACGTGCAGTTTATTACGCCGCCTGCTTCGACTCCAGCACCAAGCCCTCTTCCAGCTCCTCCGGCCTGGGACCCGCGTCGGCGTCCGAGTCCGGAGAGGAGTCCCGACGGCCATTATACACGTTCTTCCGCACGTGCATGAGCAACCGCAGGGCCCCCGCGGGCGTGACGCCCTCGATGCGCCGCGCCATGCCGATGCTCTGCGGCCGGACGCGCTCCAGCGCCTGGCGCTCCTCGGTGCTGATGCCGTAGACCTTGGAGTAGTCCAGGTCCGGCGGGAGGAGGAGGTTCTCGTCCTGCTGGAACTTCTGGGCCATGACGGCCTGGCGTTTCACGTAGGGCGCGTAGCGGCCCTCGATGGCGACGCGGGCGCGGATCCCGGGCGCGAACGAGTTGGGCGTGTACGCGGTCCCTGCCGGGGACTGGATGTGCGGGATGAGCGAGTCGATGTCGATGCCGTCGAGGCAGAGCATGTCCATGGCGGAACGGATGGAGGCGTCGACGCGGACGGGGAACCCGCGGCGCGACCACTGCGCGGTGGAGAGCTTGGTGTTCTCGAGGAGGGTCTGCAGCTCCTTGATCTGCGCCTCGGTGTCGGTGAAGTGGCGCCAGCGCCTGTCGGAGACGATGCCCGCCTCGCGGCCCATGCGGGTCAGGCGCAAGTCGGCGTTGTCGGCGCGCGTGGAGATGCGGTACTCGCTGCGGGTGGTGAACATGCGATAGGGCTCGGAGACGCCCTTGGTGATGAGGTCGTCGATCATGATGCCGATGAAGCCGTCCGACCGGCTCAGGGTGAGTGGTGGCCGGCCCTGAGACGCCAACCCGGCGTTGGTGCCGGCGATGATTCCCTGGCCGGCGGCTTCCTCGTAGCCGGTCGTGCCGTTGATCTGGCCGGCGAGATACAGCCCGCTGATGAGCTTGGTCTCGAGGGTGGGTTTGAGGTTGCGGGGGTCGACGTAGTCGTATTCGACGCCGTAGCCGGGTTGGAGCATGTGCACGTTCTCCAGACCGCGGACGGTCCGCAGCATGGCGAATTGGGCGTCGGCAGGGATGGTCATGGAGATGCCATTGGGGTAGATAACCTCGTTAGGGGGAAAGCCCTCCGGCTCCAGCCAGATCTGGTGCTGCTTCTTGTCCTTGAAACGGATAATCTTGGACTCCAGCGAGGGGCAGTACCGCGGCCCCTTGACCGTTTCGCGGATGTGCACGGTCTTGTCCAGATTGGCCCGGACGATTTCGTGGGAGGCCTCGTTGGTATGCGTCATCCAGCAGTTCAGCTGACCCTCATCGCCAACCTGGACAGTGCTGTTCATATAGGAGAACGGCTGCGGCGGGGAGTCACCCCGCTGCACCTCGAGTATAGAGAAGTTGATCGTCTTCTTGTCCAGTCGGGGAGGAGTCCCGGTCTTGAGACGGCCGAGCTGGAAGCCAGCCTCGCGGAGCGACTTGCTCAAGCCAACCGTCGCAGCTTCGCCCAGGCGCCCCGACGGAAAGGACTCCATGCCGATATGGATCTCGCCGCCCAGAAAGGTGCCCGTTGTGATTACCACGTGGCCGGTGGGAATGACCTCTCCGGTCTCGAGCCGCACGCCGACAATCTTTCCCTGCGGGCTGCCCGGAGACCCGTCGAATCCGTCTCTCGACACCACGATGTCCGCGACCTTGCCCTCGAGGATGCTCAATCCCTCCGTCCCCTGCAACTCCTCCAGCATGTACTTCTTGTAGAGGGCCCGGTCGATCTGCGCGCGGGGACCCCACACCGCGGGGCCCTTGGACCGGTTCAGGATCCGAAACATGATGCCGGCCTTGTCCACGACACGGCCGCAGACCCCGTCCAGGGCATCGATCTCGCGGATCATGGTGCCCTTCCCGATGCCTCCAAAACTCGGATTGCACGAGCACACGCCAATGTTGGACAGCGACGGCGTGATCAGGGCGGTGCGGGCGCCGGAGCGGGCTGCAGCGGCGCAGGCCTCGGAGCCCGCATGCCCACCTCCAATGACGATGACATCGTACGGTCTGTTGATTTGATAAGTGATTGATGACAATGGTCAGTCCCTTACGTGATATGGCATGCGGAGAGCGAGATGATGGGGGAGAGGGGAGGAACATACTGCGTGCCATCGGAGACGGTCGCAAAGCCGCGAGACCGGCACGGCGCCCGTACAGTACGGGGGCCGTACCCGCGGCGGAACAAGGCCAACGATCGCGCCCGAAAAGCCATCGTGGCGAGATGCTGGGGGGATGTTCCTACGGCGGACTGTCGTCTCTGGCCAGAAATTTCCAGGATGCGGTCCTCGCGGGACGTCCTTATACCACGTGACACTTGCTTAACCCCGAGGGTCAAACTAAACGCCGCGGGCGGTGAGCGGCTGACGTAAGACGGCGCGCCCGCTCGCGCCATCGCCGGCCAACCGCGGGGTTTTGCGCTCCCCGCGCCGCCGATAAATACAGTCCTGCGCATTGGACGGCGCGCTGGATCTTCTCCCGGCCATATCCTCGCATCTCGATCCCTTTTGTTGCTTTTCAATAATCCCTGAAATCCATCTTTCAAATCCTTCGACTAAATAATCTGCCAAGATGAAGGCATACTGGTACGACAACGAGCCGGTACGTCCGACCCGCCCTGTTCTATTTTACATATCCGATCCTCTCCCTTGCTGTATCCCCAATTCCCTGAAGAGATAATTACACAAGCCATTGCGCATATCTATTTCCATCCATATCCTCTAGAAAATCATCTAGAATCCCAGCAGCACAGGCACAAATTCCCTTGATGTATACATACCTTTCATCACTGACGATAAATCATGAAAAACAGGGCGACCAGCGCCTCCCCCACGACTCGGGCCGCCCCGTCTCCGAATCCTACCTCGCCTCCCTGGGCGTCCTGTACCGGCACTTCCCGGACATCGCCCAGGTCGACGCGCTCGCCCAGGAGCGCGGCTACAAGAACCGCGACCAGATCGTCGTGAGCCCGCAGACCCTGGGCGACGCGTACGAGGAGAAAGTTAAGACCTTCTTCGCCGAGCACCTCCACGAGGACGAGGAGATCCGGTACATCCTCGACGGGGAGGGGTACTTTGATGTGCGGGGCAAGGAGGACGAGTGGGTGCGCATCAAGTTGTCCAAGGACGATCTGATCATCCTGCCCGCGGGCATCTATCATCGGTTTACGACGGATGAGAAGAATGTATGTTTGTTGTCTTTCTGTTTGTATATATATAGGTATATAGGGACGGTTACTAACGGCAGAGGATGCAGTACGTCAAGGCCATGCGTCTCTTCCAGGACCAGCCCAAGTGGACGCCGCTCAACCGCGGCCCCGAGGTCGACGCCAACCCGCACCGCAAGGCCTACCTCGAGACCTATGCCGCCAAGGCCGTGCCGGCGAACTAAATTATTAGATCGGTTATGTATGCTGAAATTACGATGGTTTCATGGGGTACATGTTTTTGCGTAACTGGGTGGACGATGGCTGCGGAGTCACGTTCGCTCCTTTACTTGGACGTAAATTCTCATGTCACTTATATGATGTTGATATTGAATATATCAAATATATTTTTTTCGTTTTTGATGACGTTAGTTGACAATGCTGTAAGCTGAACTCGTTTATTTTTTTTTTTTTTTTTTTTTTTTCACCAGAAGATGAAAAAGGAAAAAAAAGGTCGTAAAAGCGTGACAGGAATAGAAATATTTCTAATGACACAGACGTAAGGTATAAATACATCATGCGTATACATCCATCTCACGTAACAGCCACCCCGTCAGGCATCGACCCCGGCATCTGGAATTGCTCACTCGCACTGCTGCTGCTCCCTCCTCCAGGTGTCATACTCCGGCTCCGGAGAAGACCGCTGGGGCCAGCACCGTTGCTGAAGCCGCTCGCCCTCGACGCCGCGCCGTCGAGACCCGGCCGCAAGCCGCCGGTCCCTCCTCCGCGGTACCTGAGCCCCTCCATCTCTCGGTCATCGCTGTAGCGCTCATGGCAGTCTGAACGAAAGGACACGTCGATATCCTCCGCCCCCGCGGGCCGCGAAGCTGCCGCGGAGCAGGCGGCCGCCGCAGCAGACCCTGGGTCGGAGGACTCCTCGCCTTGCCGGACGCCCGTTCTGCCCATCCGCGGCCAAAAGTCGGGCAGGCCGATAACCTGGACACGGGGCTCGACGACCCGCTCCTCGAACCACGCGTGCACGCGGGCCTCGACCAGCTGCGCGACCTTGGGCACGTCCTGGAGACGGCTGCGGGAGCCGATGAGGGAACGGACAGAGAGATCGAGACGGTAATCGGGGAGGAAGGAGAGTGCGAGGTTGGTCTTGGGAGTGCCATTCCCGGGGGCCTGGGACGCTGCAGGGTCCTCCTGCCCATTGGAAGAGGATCGTTGAAATCGCGCGTTACCGTGGCGGGAAGAGGAGCGCGCGTTTGCGCCCGACGCTGCGTTGGCAGGAGGGGGTGATGGGGACGGAGTGTGGGAGGGGGGAGTCTGGGCCGGCACGAACGAGATGCATAAGGTGCCGGAGAACCGCACGACAGATACAGACAAGGCGACAGGGAGAACGGCGGAGCGTGGTTTGGGATAGTTCAGTATCAGATTCGTCTCAATGGCAATCGATAGGTTGTCGTCGCTCAGGTCGACGTCCATCAGGGCCTGCAGCCTGCCACCGTCGGAATTGGGATCATCCACGGCAATGACACGGCAATTACTGAATATCGGGAACTCCTCCCCCAGCGATATATCCGTGACGGTTATCTTGTCAATGAAGGATGGCTTCTTCTCCGGATTGTTCAATGTCGCGGTGAGAGAGTCGAGGATCGAGGATGTAGGGGAGTCTTTGAGGATGTAGGCGGTCTGCCTGTACTGGGCGATTGTCTGCGCGACCAGGACGTTGAACCAGTCCAGAGACTCTGGCTGGTGCGAGGAGTGGTGCATTCGATTCCGTCCATGTTTGGACGACGGGTTCGTAGGGATCGTGCTGTAGTATGTCTTTCGGAGAATAGAGCGGGTGTTCGTCGACGACGACGGCACCGGACGCAGGACGTTGGAGTTTGACGGCTTTTCTCTCAGAGACCTGGAACTGCCGTCACCCGTGCCGATATTATGGAGAGAGGAGGAGCGTCGATTTGGTCCACGGGACGAGGAAGGAGGAGGTTCGCCGAAGATGAAGAACTTGATAAAGGCGCCTATCAGCAGTACGACCGACAGCTGGCCAACGAGAAGACCCTGCGTGAAGGAGAGACTGCACGATATCGTTAAGACAACGAACAGAGCAACGAAAAAAACAGGGGGGGCTTTCTTACGACGACTGGACTGGAGCATAGGGAGCAGGAGGAGGAGCTTCACCTGCATAGAGTCAGCGGAGGTCCGGCTGGGATACGATGACGGACAGCTTCGAGGGAAAGGATCAGCGTACATTGCTGGGGGGACATGGTCGACAGCTCTCAGGTTTCGACCCCGACCCGCTATCATCGCCAAGACTGTGTCATCTAGTTGACCAGATCCTTGCGTATGCTCTCTGGTTCTTCGGTGGACGTGGACGGAGACTCGGCGCGGAAGAAAGCGGCGAAGCTCAGGGCGACGTGCTGCGTGGTCACGGGCGATCGTCGCCGCCCTACGAAGGCCGCGACGCTTATCTTATCGGCCTCGTCCCTCTCGTCCCGCCCGCGGAAAGGACACGCTGGATTTTCCTCCTCTTCAGGCGAAGCAGCATCGAGAGACTCCTTCGATCCAATCCGGAGTGCGATGAACGGGGGGAACCGCTAGGCTGAGCTGTGGCTCGGGATCGGCTCAGGTGAAAAGGACACCTCATCCTTCATCTCTCCGTCTCCCACGCAGCACTCTTCCACAACGCTACGAAAAGCACAAGGACAATGCCACAGCGACGCTTCATCCATCCTCAGGTCTGATTTGCTATCAAGCAATCAGCGTCGATTTTACACCTGATATCTGCAGCGACTGACACACTCAACTCTGCCTGAACCGAAGCAGGATACCTAGGAAAAGGAGCACCTCCAACCATGCGCGCACTACCCTATCCAACAACAGCGACAACCACTCTCCTCTTCCTCCTCCTCTCTCTCCTCTCCCTCCTCACCCCGGTCCTCTCCTTCGGCAGATCCTCGTCGTACCAACAACCCCCCGGCAAAAACGCCATCCTCCTCTCCAAAGTCCACTCCCTCACCCTGCGCGCCAACAAGATGACCACCGCGCGCCGCCTCCCGCCCATCCCGCAGCTGACCTGCACCGGCCCCTCCAAGCGCATCTGCGACCTCTCCCCGATCGACACGATGCGCTGCGTCAACCAGGGCTCCGACTACGACGACGAGGATGTCCAGTGGACCTGCACCGCGTCGCTGCCTCCGGAGTTCAAGCTCGGCGCAACGGACGTCGTCTGCGAGGGGTACCGCAGCGCCGAGGACCCCTGGGTGCTCAAGGGCAGCTGCGGCGTCGAGTACCGGCTGCTGCTGACGGAGCTCGGGGAGAGACGGTTCGGGCACCTGCTCGAGGAGGAGAAGTGGGAGCGGTGGTGGAGTGAGGAGGTCGGGGGGTGGGTGATCGTGGGCTTGGTCGCGCTCTGTGTCGGGTTGATTCTGTATCCGTTGGTCGCGGATTGTTTGGGGTTCCGGAGGAATGATAATAACAACAGACGGGGAGGGAATAATAATAACGGTCGTCCATGGTGGGGAGGTTTTTGGCCAGGAGGGGGCGGAGGAGGAGGGGGTGGTGGTCATGACCCGCCACCTCCGTACGATTATCCATCTAGCAACCCCTTCGTCTCCTCGACATCCTCTTCTTCATCAGGCTGGAGACCCGGGTTCTGGACGGGAGCGTTGGGCGGCGCTGCGGCTGGATACGAGCTGGGAAGGAGAAGTCGGGAACGGACATCTGGGTTCTGGGGTCGCCCGGCAGCGACTCCGTTCCGCACTACGAGATATTACGATTACGACGATGCGGGTGAGGGTAGTTCAGCGTCCGCGGTGCGGTTCTCGTCGACGACGACGACGAGCACCGGTTTTGGATCTACGAGGCGGAGGTAGAGGTATCTCTGTTTCATAAAATGGCTACATTGCATGGACGCATCACATTATCTTCCATTGGCATGCCCAGTCTATCCAACCACGGAAGAACATGAGGATATAGATAGGTCTTGCTTAACGAAATACCCAATTGTACATAAATTAATAATCTCCTGTTCGGTCCTTCCCACGGGTATTGTACATATAAGGGCTGCGCAAGCGAGTGGTCAAGCGGAGAGCCTTCACTGGCACCGCCATGCGCCGGCAGCGAACGCCCGCCGTCACGGCTGAGGCTGAAAATATAATAGAATGAAAAGAAAATAATAATCAATGGGTTCCGTAATCCCGCTCCTGTTTCTTAAGCAGGAATCGGGAAGTCATCAATGGTGCCTATAACCTCCTCCGTTCCTCCGCCCATGCTCTTAACAGGGCCCTGCTTCTTGCCGTTACGGCCCCTACCCTTGCCGTTGGCGCCGCCGTTCGACTTCTCGACGCTGGGGATCGCCTTGTCGGCGCCCGTCGGGTTGCGCAGGAGCTCCTGCTGCGCCTCCTGTTCCCTGGCGTGCTGGTCCTCGATGCGCTTCTTCTCCTCGTCCAGTTCCTGCTGGATCACCTTGGGGTCATCGTAGACCGTGTTCGTCATCTCCGAGTAGGTTTCGATGTCGATGGGTTCGCGCGGTCCGAGCAGCGCCTGCTTGATCCGCTCGGGATCGCGGCGCTCCTCGTTGTTGAACTTGAGCTTGATCTGGCGCCGGGACCGCCCCGGGAACATCTTGCTGATCATCATGAAGTCCGTCCCGAACATGCGCAGGCCGCGGTAGAAGAGGTCCGTCATCTCCTCGTCCCAAGACTCGGTCTTGGTGCGCTTCCCGTACGTGGCCTGGTTGATTTTCCTGGTGAGGGGGTTCTCCACCACGTCTTCCAGCTCTCCCGCTTCTCGCTCCGCATCGGCGTGGCGGTCAACCTCCAGCGATGCCGTATCCAGCACGATCTCGCCGTTGACGATCCTCATCTTCGGGCCAGCCTGCGGCTTCCGCGGTCGGTTTTCTGCTGCAAACGGCGATTCCTCTCCGTTCTGCTTGATCGGGACCTGGTCGCTGCTGGCTCTCTCTTCGCGCTGCCTCTGCTTGCGCTCCCACTCGGCCCTCTCCAGGTTCTGCAGCTCCATCTCTCGCCTGGACTTCTTTCCCGTCCGGAGATCCTTGCACAGTTCCGACATCTTGACAACCGACGGGGCGATCTCGATGAGTTCCGCGCCTTCCGGCGTCGGTGAACGCGGTCTTCGGCCGCGACGTTTCCTCTCTCTGGGAGCGCTGGCCGCACCCTCCCCGGCTGCATCCTCGGCCGTCCGTCTTTTTCTGGGCTTCGTCGTCTTCTTCGGCGCTGCGGCTGCCGTAGGTGCCGTAGCTGCTGCAGGCGCTGCGGGTGCTGTAGGTGGTACGGTATCGGTTTGGGTTTGAGCGGGTTCGCCGGTCTCGGGAACGTCGGGCTGAGTACTGGGGGGAGTTATGAGCGTAGGAGGAGGAGCAGGAGCCTGGGCTCTTTCAGCAGGAACTGCTACCTCTGAGGTTTTGAGGCGCTTTGCGGGTCGGATCGGTGTCGGTTCATCGCCTGGTGGGCGAGCTTGAGCAGCTCCGGTGTCATCCGGAGGGACCTGAGGTTCGCGAGGAGATTCTACTCTCGTCGGCTGTCCTATAACGGTAGCAGACTCCTTTCCTACTGGAGGCTCTGGAGCGGGTGGTTCCGTAGAAGGAAGATTAGACTCTTGCGGGGCAGGATGAGGAGGGGCAGGCTGCGCGTCGGCGGGGGTTGGCGCTGGAGCTGAGACTGAAGCCTTTCGCTTCGGCGCAGGAATTGGAATTGCTATAGGAGTCTCGGAGGCGCGAGGCTTGGGCTTCTCGGGGGCCGGTTCGGGCTCGCGTGGTTCCTCTGGAGCCGATGTCACCGACGGGGGCTCCGGCGCTGGCGCGGAGGTAGGCGTAGGTTCAGGAGCAGCAGCTTCTGCCGCAGGCTGCGCCGTCTCAGAGGTCGCCTGGCGATCAACACTGGGCCGGGCAGCAGCTGGGACCGTAGAAGTAGGACCCGGACGCCGGACGGGCGCTTTGGGAGCGAACTTCTTGCCCGATTTGTCTGTGCTGATTAGGATCTGAGGCGACGCGCGGACACACGGCGGCGACACTTACTGATGACAGAGCTGGAGAAGGACACCATGATGCCAGTCACTCGGACGCCCGGTCCACATCACATTCCGACAGCGCAGCGCCGGCAGGACACAGCCAGGGTGCGGGATGTCGCGGTTGAGATGGATGGAGGGGCGATGGATGACTCGGCGGGCGGGCGGGCGCGTGAGGTCACGTGGGAGGCGCTAGGGGCCTAGCGCCCGCCGGAGTCGAAAATCCTCCTGGCGGCCCCGACCTCTGCTTATCTCGACCGCATCCCATCCTCGCTCCCTCGTCTGCCCGTCTCCCCCTTCCCTCCCGCGCGTCAGGCTCGTTCCTCTCTCTACTTCCTGCTGGCTTCGCAGCCCGTCTGCCGTCCTAGCCACTGATGACGGCCGTCGAAGCGTCGCCTGTCGCGCCCTCCGAGTCCGGTCTCGTCAAGATGGAAGACCGGAAGAGACCCGCCGCCTCCGATCACAATGACTCTGCGCCGCCGTTGAAGAAGCAGGCCACGTCGCTGAATGGCGGCAGCAAGCCGCATCAGGACGCCGACATGCCCTGGAAGGACGATCTCGAGGTGAGTCCTACGTGTCCAGTTGACAACGCGCCCCCAGGCCCCCGTCCGGCCCGGACGCGCGTCTGGCGGGCGCGGATCGGTGGATGAACGTGCTGACCAGTGTCGCGGCAACAGCGCTTCCAGAAAGACGCGATATGGCGTCAGATGCAGGAATACAAGCGCGAGAAGAACACCCTTGAGGCCAGGGTGAAGGAATTGACCAAGGCCGCGACTTACCACAACGATCACCTCCGTATCATTGATGCTTGGTTCAAGCAGGTAAGTGCTGGCATTGTGCTCCCGTCGGGACGACGAAGGTCTGACAGCGTCTGTGTTACCAGTTGATTGATGAGGTGAAACTCCTGGTGGGTGCGTCGGATGAAGAGGGAAAAGGTAACAATCCTACAATTACGAATCTGATGCCCGGATTACTGGGGCTCAAGCTGACCCTCTTTGTAGACCAGCAGCATGCTTTCCAAAGTTCTTTGCTCTTTGAGGACAATGAGAACTTCGAGAAGCATCTCAAAGCCCGATCGGATGACATCAAAGAAACAATCTCTCGCCTCCTGTCGCATGCGCCAAAGGCTGCACCAGAGGTCGCAGAGCTACAGAGCCAGCTTGCTAAGAAGCTAGCGGAGGAGAAGGTCTCAATCACTGAGCTTGAGAAGGCACTATCCGAAAAGCAGCAGTTGGAAGAGCGGTTGGAAGAAGCGTCTTTGAGATATATGGTTGCCGAGAAGAAGCTCGATCGTGCAAGAAGCTTGACCGTAGCTAAGCTTGAGAAGCAATACCTGCTTGGCGCGCAACGACCTGGAGGCGATAGCGCTCGCGAGGATGGCTCTGCCAACGGTGTTTCGGGCGCGGAGCGAAATGCGGAGTTGGAGGAAGCCCACCAAAAGGCCCTTGCCATCTCCGAAAAGCAGAAGGAGCAGCTGGAGAAGCTTGAGGCGGAGAATGCGAAGTTGATGAGCCAGATCACGGAGCTCAACATCAAGGTATGTTTCGGGCGGTCATGATCTAGAGATATCGGTTTTCTAACATGAACACTCAACAGAATTCCAAACTAACCGATGAGGATTATGCTCATACGGACCTCTTCAAGCAATTGAAATCCCAATATGAGGATGCGATCAAGCGCCTCAACGATCTCGAAGCGAAAAACGCGCAGCTCCGAGAAGAAACTGAAAAGCTTCAGGCTGAACGAACGGCTTATAAAAATCAGCTCGATTCGGAGACACAGAGCATTATCGCGGAGAGAGAAGCCCAGTTGCAGAAGGCAGAGGCAGACCTTGCGAGGATCAGGAATGCTCGTGATGAGCTGCTTGCCGACCAGCAGATGAGAAAGGCCGCCCAGGAGCAGGAGAAGATGGCAGCTGCCAAGATACAGGAATTGGCGGATGCGAGAGAGGCCCAGATTGCGTCTATGCAGTCCGAACTGGAGAGGCTGCGTGTGCAGGTCGACGGTTTGAAGGATGCACAGACGAGCATCGAAGATATGCCCGTGGAAGAGCTCCGTGCGAAGTATCAGGCCTTGGATCGTCAGTATCAAATGCTCAACACCGAACTGGCTTCGATGCAGACGGTTTGCAAGAAATACTCCGCTCTGGCATCCCAGAAAGTCGCGGAGTACAGCGCTCTCGAGGAGAAGGTGATGCGGTTAACAGCGGAGAAAGCGAAGGCCGATCAGAAATACTTTGCAGCGATGAAAAGCAAGGAAGCGCGGGAATCTGAGGTTCGCACTTTGAGAGCGCAGAATTCGAAGAGCTCCGACATTGTCTCTCAGCTCAAGGAGGCGGAGGCATTGTCGCGCTCGCTCGTAGCGAACTTGGAGAAGCAGGTCAGCGAAGGGAAAGAGGCGCTGAACTCTGCCCTCAACAAGTATCGCGCAGCGCAGCAGCAGGTGACAGAGAGTAACATCGTCATTGAAGGTCTGAAGGCGCAGGTTGAGGAGCTTAAGAAGTTGTCTGTCTCCAAGGACTCCACGCTGGCGAGCACTTCGGCTGCCTGCCGTAAAGCAGAGACCGAGATCGAAGGTCTCAAGGCGAGTCTTGCGAATACGAAGAAGAGCCTGGAGAACTGGAAGAGCAAGAGCCTTGGAAACTCATCATCTGAGTATGAGATGCTGAGGGTAAGTTAATCTCCTGCTAGCCTCCTTTTTGAACCTCGACTGACAACGTTCACAGACCCTTGCACTTTGCACGGTCTGCCGTAGGAACTTCAAAAACACCGCCATCAAGACGTGTGGTCACGTTTTCTGCAAGGAATGTGTCGAAGAGCGTCTCACGTCTCGGTCGCGCAAGTGCCCCAACTGCAACAAGTCCTTCGGAAACAACGATCATATGCACATCACGCTCTGATGCGAGATATCGTCCCACCGAATACTCTTAATATCTCTCTGCACGGTAATCCTCTTCATGTACAATAGCTTTTTTCTTGTTCTCTGTTCGGTCTACCCATTTCAGCGAGGATCATGGTATGGTGTTCTACGGCGGGTCTTTCTTAGCAGGGCGGGGTCTCGTTTATGGGAATCTGAAAAAGGGCTGGCGTTTGAATTGCCTCGGGTGTCCTGCATAGCACGTCTTCGTTGCTCGTTCTTGCCAGAGAGCGGTGGATATCATGGTCTACGATTTCTTTTGTTTGGATACCCACTTCAGTGTTCGAGCGGCACTCGGGTGGGATTGAGGCGGTCCATACCTGTGACTGTAGGAATAGCTGTTCGCTCTGGATGATAAAGCGGAATGATACTCATGGCGTCATGTTTCTCTCGTCGGACTTTTCTCCTTCGGAGAACAAGCGCAAATGCCTCTAGCCTGACGGATGTGGTTTCACGAATTGAATATCCTGCTGTAGAGAAGCTCATGTCTCCCAACCCACAGGTCCAGCACAGGGACGACTTGCCCCGCATCCTCTGGCGCCGTCTCCCACTCGCGCTCTATCCGCTCCACAATTATATCCTGCAAACCCGCGCTGGCGAGGACACTCTGCGCCTGGTAGGGGCCCATCACAGAAGCACGAACCGCAGCGCTGAGGACGGCCTTTGCGTGGTTCAGCATGAACACGTACGCCGTCTGACGGATATCGATCCCCATAGCCAGACACACTACGCCCCACAGCGGCGCCAAGTGCCCGTTCGGGCCCAGCTGGTCCGCACCACCAGCGCTGGACTTCAGCGCCTCCGAGAAACTTTCAAGCGCTCGCACCGCCGAGCGCCCCGCATCGCCTGCTACTGAGTGTGTACTCAAGGCATACGTCTCCCGGAACGCCCGTTCCCAGACACCCAGAAGCGCCCGTCCCTGCGCGACGCTGGCTCTCCGCGCCACTGTACACGGGGTAGACGCGTCGAGGTCATTGTCGAGTATCTCCAGCTGTTCAGGGTTGCGATAGGCGGTGAGCATGTATGGTAAGGTAGTACTCGCGACCGAGGCGATGGAGAGCTTGAGGAACCGGTGGAAGGAGGCCACCGGGGTGACGGACGGCGGGAGAGGCTTGTGGTGTGCGATGTAGGATTCCAGTCCGCTGGAGTAGGCGAATGAGCCTAGCGGGAGGGCGGAGTCGGATAGGAGTAGCAGAGGGTGGATAGAGGGATATAGAGGGTCTGCAGAAGAGGTGGTTGGCATGGTTAGTAAGGTGAAGAGCTCAACGAGCATCATGATGGGGGGCGGGGGACAGAAGGTACAGTACCATTGCGGAGGGTTGGAGTGGGCTTCTCCTGGCCCTGAGACGTAGAATGCCGTTTCAGACGGTCCCTGGCATCTCGTAGTCGGCGCTCAAGATCAGCGATCTCGTTCTCGAGATCGTGCTGATCGACTTCTTTATCGTTCATTGAGGCATTGCGGTGTTCATACCACGCGGTTAATAAGAGTGAGGTACTGTATCAACCGGAGTTGAGCAGAGCGGAGACTCCTCACCGCGCGGTGACGGGAGGCAGAAAAAGGACCGATGCGGCGTGACTCGGCAGCTCCCAGCACAAAGAGGTCCTCCGCCAGCGATCGACATACATAACATCCCGACTACGCCCGCACCAAAAGGGGTTCCTGCCCGCTATGCAACTGCGATAAAGAGGAAAGATACTTTTTGGTCAAGGACTATGTCGGGGAAGCGTCTACTGGACGCTATCCAATTCTTCAATGTCGCCAAGTCCGTGGCGGCGAAGCACCTCGCGGTGCGTCAGCGGCAGCTAGACGTCTACACGCGGACATCGTCGCTCACGAAGGGGATAAAGAGCCAGACGGACGGTCTTATCCTGACAGCTCAAGCCGCTGCTTCCTTGGCTAGACGATTCACCGAACCCGGACAACAACCCTCTACCGCCGCGGAGAAACAATCCGCAGGGACGGCGCATGACCAGCAGGCTACGGTTCGGAGTTCAAGCAGCGGAGGCATTCAGTGCAGCCATGCACCGTCGGAGGTAAACAAGGCAACTGGGCAGGACCATTTACAGAATCAATCTGCGGGAAATGCGGCCTCGGGACCTGCTCCGGAAGTCAAGCAGGAAACGGCCGGAAGGGATCCTCTACCTGATGGAACTATACTCCCGGATGAAATGCCAGTCGTTCCGCGACACAGACCCTCAGGGCTGTCCCCGGAGGAAGCCAAGAGGCTTCAGCGACAGGCGGAATCCCAGATTCCCGCTGAATCAGCAGAACATAGCCTGGAAAACGAGCCCAGCGAGCTTAACGTCAGCCGAAACCAGGATGTCTTCCACAGACCGTCCCCCAACTCTCCTCCTGTGCTGTCTGCTCTTCCCAGGGTGAAGCTGCCAAAGGTTACCGGAAATGTCCAGGAGGGTAGTCCGAATGTCTCTGATGATGGCAAGACCAATCCGGACGTCTTCTACTCTCCTGTCCGTTCTGCAGATGGGAAGCAAACTGTATCCGAAGAGGCCGAGCTTCCAGAGGAAGTGATGCAGAACATATTTCACAGCCCGAGGGTTAAAAGGATACTATCGAGGAAGGCCCCTCTGAGTCTCCAACCAAACACCCGGAGGCCTTTTGAGCCCGTAAGCGTTGCTGCTGATCGGGCCCCCTCTTCTGCCGAAGAGTCCAACGTCACATTATCCGAACAGAAGGAAAAAGAAGACATGGAAAAGCTTGGCTCTAGTCTAGCAGAAGAGGTATGAACACCTGATGATGCACTCTATTTTGGTATTCCTTGGAGATGGCCCACTGATCGGCTGACAGAGTACTGCAGACCAAAGCAGCAAACCAAGACCATGGAGAGGTTAAAAGTGTCCCTTACCAAATGGTCGAGTCCCGTGTCCCATCCTCCCGTCTGGGGAGGCTATGGCAGTATGGCGGACTGGCCACATCAATAGCATTTGGCGCCGTTGGCGAGGGCCTCCGCAGGATCACTGGGAGTGGAGAAAACAGTACAGGGTCGATTGTATTCAGTCCCGCAAACGTGGAACGTCTCGTTGCAAAGTTGTCGAGGATGAGGGGCGCAGCCCTCAAACTAGGTCAGATGCTGAGTTTACAAGGTCAGTTTTGCCAACGTTAATTGATATTGGACAGGAAATTAAAAAAAATATAAACAAAAAATGACAGAAAAATGAAAACTGACATATACCAGATTCCAAGATGCTCCCTGATTCAATTCAGCAGATTCTACAGCGCGTCCAAGACCGCGCGGACTACATGCCAGCCTCCCAGAGAGACAAGGTCCTGACCCAAAATCTGGGCCCCAACTGGCGAGATCTATTTGAATCCTTTGACGAGATTCCAATGGCCGCAGCGTCGATAGGACAGGTCCACGCGGCAACCCTGAAGAAAAATGGACAGCCCGTGGCCGTCAAAGTCCAATACCCCGGAGTAGCCGAGTCCATCGACTCGGACCTGAACAACCTCTCCATCCTGCTTACTGCGTCCCGTCTTCTGCCGAAGGGGCTCTACCTCGACAAGACCATCGCCAACGCCCGCGTCGAACTGGCCTGGGAATGTGACTACGTCCGGGAAGCCGAGAGCGCGAACCGCTTCCGCCAACTCCTCCAAGACGACGACGTCTTCGTCGTTCCCGAGATCATCGCCGAAGCCTCGGGCAAGCAGGTTCTGACCATGGAACGCATGTACGGCGTACCCGTGACCAGAATCCAGAACTTCACCCAGGAGCAACGCGACTGGATCGGCACGCAGATCCTCCGGCTCTGCTTCCGCGAGATCTGCGAGTTCCGGTACATGCAGACGGACCCCAACTGGACCAACTTCCTGTACAACTCCCAAACGAACAAGATCGAGCTCCTCGACTTCGGCGCCTCGCGCGACTACCCGGCCGACTTCATCAACCTGTACGTCCGCACCCTCGCAGCCGCCTCCCGCAACGACAGGGACGCCTGCCGCGAGCTGTCCCTGAAACTGGGCTACCTGACAGGCTACGAGACGCAGACCATGGTCGACGCGCACGTCACATCCATCCTGACCCTCGCGGAGCCCTACATGGCCTCGTCGCCGGACGTCTACGACTTCAGCAACCAGACCATCACGGACCGCGTGCGCGCGCTGATCCCGCTCATGCTGCGCGAGCGGCTGACCCCGCCGCCCGAGGAGACGTACAGTCTGCACCGGAAGCTGAGCGGGGCGTTCTTGCTGTGTGCGAAGCTGGGCAGCCGGGTGCGGTGCAAGGAGCTGTTCGCGAACGCGATTGAGAGGGCCAAGGCGACGGGGATCGATGTTGACTGAACTGAATTGAATGAAGCTGAGACTGTATAATAGGGGAATAGACGCCAGACCTGGCTACATATGTACTTGTATACTATATGTATGAAAAATGAAATCGGGATAGATCCAAAATGAAAAAAAATAGACATAAAATAGAACAGCCTAAGATGAAATGAGACGATGATGAGATGGGATAAATATACACGCACATATGCTGTACATATATGCACTATGAATCCATCTATGCACATATCCAGAAAAAGAATTTTTTACTGAGTGACCTTTAACTTTCCTCTTCCGTTCCGGATGTGGCCTTTCTATCACCCACTGAGCAATTCCACAGCGCTCGCTGGTTATTATATTATTCTATATAACAACAAGCATGAGCTGCCCACCACCACATCCTTTATCTTACATAGCTATATACACCGAACTCCACCCATCAAATTCATGGTGGTACCAACATTGAGATGATGCAGGAAAAGAACAGAGTATGTAGTCAACTTCCCCATCAGTGTGTGGTGGTCTGTGTTAGGAGGTAGGAGGAGACCACAGAGGAGAGATGCAACTGCCGAAGTCGATTCCAAAGTGCTTCACTGCTTACTTAGCTAGAATCTACTTACACATGGCATATTACTACTGTCTTTTTTGGCTGATATTTTCATAATTATTCTAGATAAGATAGATGTACTCCGATCTGTACTTCAAACATTCCATGTTAATCAATCACAGAAGGATATTCCATTATATGGCCTCACCACTCACGGGATCGGACCTAGTTAATTAATTAAGTTCCTGGGCTGGTGGCATGGGTATATTTCTTCTCTCTTAGGGCTAACGCATGGATCGAGCCTCTTCAAAGCAGGATTGATAGCCCTTGTTACGTGCTCAACAATCATTTTCTTTTTAGACCTTTCTCTTGCTGCTGTCCATGGAATGGTGCACACCAGTCTTAAAAGTTGTCACGTAGAGAGTTTGGTTACATCTCGTATTGTATATTCTCTCTCCAGCTCGGGAACACCATCAATTGTATATAAGAGATAAATGATCTATTGCCATCACCTACCTGGTAGAAATCTCTTCGACATTGGTCATGAGAAAATTAGGGCAGCTCCCCTTGGGGGGAAGGGAGAAGGGGAGATGGGAGTCCTGGACAAGCGACAGATTCAACGCACCACACATGCTGTCTTCACTTACCTCCTCACTTTGTTTTCTCCAAGACAGTTTTGTCGACTCCCGATAGTTCGCTCCTCTTTTTTTCCCTAAAGTTCGATGCTCTTCTTCTACCACACTCCCTGATATCTCATCATAATGAGCTCATCAATGTCGGGACCGGGCGGTGGTACCGGCAAAGGGGAAAGGCTCAGCTACCCCCGCGAAAACGGGGCAATCAGAGTCCGACGAGTACACGGAGAGCTATGAATATCGAGCCTACAAGATAAGCTTTTCAAGTCGTCAGAAGAACATGCTGCAGCAGTATGGGAGTGATTGTTGGGTTTGTGGCGCCAAGCACTGGTTGCAGGCGGCCCATGTCCTCCCTCAAGACGACAAAGGAGTAAGTACCATTTAAATATTTCAGCTCAACTAGCTACCTTCTTGGAAGTTGAAGGGGAAAAGATCAGCTGACGGTTTCCTTAAAAAAAGCGCAAGATGTTTGAGGATATGGGACTGCTGAACTTCCGTATCTCAAGCCACATGAATGGTGTCCTGTTGTGCTGCTTGTGCCATGCGGCATTTGATGATTTCTTTAATCCTGGGGTGGTCTTTTTCCCGCAGGACCTGGACTACTTCATCGAGTTTGAGCGCGTCGACCGTCAGAGGAGACTGCTATCACATGGGCCCCGAGAAGTCCCCACGGCCGAAATGTATCTGAAGCACATGCAAGACAAGGTTCCAGAAGGGGCACAAGGGGGGCTGTACAGTCGCTATCTGCTCCTCGACTACCTCCGCAATGACGTCAACTTTGAGCCGGTGAGAAGCTGGCATGGTGCGCCCCTTGCTGCCCTCCGACGGGCTTGGGCCGCGATTGGCACCATACATGACGCTGCGATCCCTCGCGAAACGAGACAGAAACTGCTGGAGCTACTCGAACTGTACAGAGAGCCCCTTGTGCCCCTGGAGGAAACTGAGACTCGGCATGACGGCAAGGGCAAGGATCGCGCTCCTCCCGGAAAACGTGACCGCGATGATGATAATGATGAGGATGGAGGCGAAGGCCATGTTGAGCAGAGAAAGCGAAAGGGTAAAGAACTCGCCAAATCACGAGCAAAGAAGAAGCCTCGCCGGTCAGGGAGGATTAAGAACCCAGCGAAGGCCACAGAACACAAGACGAAGCACTTTGCTAGTGAGAAAGTGGAAGAGTGGCTGGATAATATTGATATGCTCAATCAAGCCCTTTCATCTGTTCAGTCCATTCAAGGGCAGACAAGGTCACTCTGAAGCTGTAAAAAAGGCCATCATCGCGCAACTCGCTCAAAAATCGTGCCCAACACACCAAACTCCGGCCTCATGATGGTTTCATGCGTTGTGCCCGGTGCGGTCGAGCTTGCGTAACAAAACGAGTCTCCTCCTCCTATACCTATATTTCTTTTCCAGCAGTCATCGAACCACCGCGACCCGCTCTTTCCTGAAGATCCATCTGACTCGGCGAAGAAGACATCTACTCTTAGCTTTCTGCTGTTGGAGTCTTCTTCTTTTTTGTCATCTTGACCGTCACGGTGTGGCTGTTGTCGTTGTTGTTGCACTGTGGCTTCACGATCTCTCAGCAGCGGGACATATCTGTCATAATCCCCCCAGGGGCCCCAGAGATCATCACTATGATCATGATCATCCCGGCCACCGCCGCCGCGTTTCAAACAGAAAAGCGCCTCCTGGCTGATTCCTTGGACGTTTTCCAGAAGCGCGTACTCGAGAATCTTCTCGTCGATTGCGCGTGTGAGTGATAATCTGCCATCATCATTATCACTGCTTTCCATACTACTATCACTACTACTACTAGTACTAGTAGTAGTATTAGACAAGGTAGTCACACCCGCGCGCGCCGTGCTAGGCCCCAGCGTCGGCTTCACATTCCCGGTACGAGTCACCAGGTAGCTCGCCGCGTACCATTGACGGATCACCCAGTCGGGGAGTAACAGCTCACTTGCGATCGTCGCGGGGACCAGACTGTTGCTGTGCGATGGATGGATCCAGGGCGCGACCAACGCCACGTACGGCCTGTTTCGCTGTAGAAGATGCCGCTGATGGAGCAGCGTGTTCAGGATGTAGACTGCGCCGGAGCTGTGGCCGACGAGGGCGGCGATGCGGTTGATGCGGAGGTGATCCATCAAGGCTTGTGCAATATCTGAAATGACAATGAAGTATTATTAAAACAGATAATAAAAGAAAAAGAAGAAGAGAGTGAGAGAGGGAGAAAAGGAATTACTCTACGCACCCAACCACACCCTCACCTTCCCCTCCAACTCCACACCATCCGACCCTCCCACCCCCGGCTTATCCGGACAGATGAGTCGCACGCGGTGTCTCTTGGCCAGTCCATCCGCCTGGGCGAGCGTATAGCGGCTGCTGAACAGGCCGCCGCAGTATAAGATGACGGATCCGTCTTGGTCACCGATATCTGCGTAGGTCACGCGCAGACGGAGAGGTTTTGTTGTCGAACTCGATCCTCCTGTGCTTATGTTCCCTGTGTTCCCTGTCCCGGTGCCTGTGCGTGTGTCTGTCTCTGGATTCGAGTTCGAGTCCGGTGGAAGAAGAAGCCATAGGGAACGGTGGAACCGGATATCCGCAAGGAATTCGATTGCTCTGAGAAAAGGGGGAAAAGTTTAACATCAATTCTCTAACTGCACGCTTGTTCTCTGCCTTAGGTAGGTAATGTATACGTACTTAATTTCCGTTCGACTCATCCTCGTCGTCGGGCATGTTTGCCCTTCAGTCATTAGTCATTAGTTTGTATGAACCTACCTGCTTTTTTACTCTATAAATCAATTCTTGAAATTTTTATATTACCAGAGCTTCTTTTTTTCTTCATTGTTCCTCACGACCTCAAAATTAGGTACTTCCACCTGGTTTTCCGAACCAAAACACTTCAGGCGCGCCGCACTCACTTCACACCTACGTCATACATATCTATAAAGCTAGTGCTAGTGTACAGTACCTAAGCAGACAAAGATACTTCATTGGCCCTGGCACACCGAACAAAAAATAATGGGGCTATAGAAAGAGTAGGTCCCTATCATTACATGACTGATGAATAACTCTAGCACTTTTACCGATCCCATGATTTCAGTACCTCATGTCTGTGGTGTTTCCTCATGCTGTTTTATTTTCCAATTCTCCAGGATATATATATATATACTCACCATGTTATCACTGTCAAGGAAATGAGAAACCTTCCAATTAGGGAAGTGTAGCGGGCAACCTTAGTCCAATCTACCACTTGAAGCATGAAAAGAGAATAGATTCCATCAGATCCTCTTAGGCGCGTAAGAAAAGTGCAGTATAGTCTATAAAAAAATACAGCAGCAGCATTAAAAGTACACCCGTGCCGCACCACACACGGCGTTGCTTGGAACGGAATAAAGAGATGAAAATGAGAAGGAAGATAATGGAAGAAGATCTCTCAAATGACGACGATAAAATACCGTACATACATGCTCTATACAGTGGTATACCAAATACTCCAGCGTGCGATGAATATTAAAATAAAATTGCAGTCCCTCAACCGAGGGCTCTTCAAGTGAGGCTGAAGACTCATTCCTGCCCACTTTTCGTAAAAGGCACAAGTGATGACAATAGCTCGTCAGCGGTAATACAAAGTAGAATAATGTCAACCGTAAGATGGCAGAGAAATATATGTGGAGCTTGTTGATGTGACAGTGTCATGGGACGAAAGCTGATATCCATGTCCCATAGACTTCGAGATTGTGGCTGGAGCGAGGCCCGTTTCTCACACTCTCCTATCCAAGCAATAGTTCCTTGGATTGGAATAGTTTCGCGTCGACAATCCTCAAGCCACGCTACCGGCGATCCGACTCGACTCCGGTTGCTCGAGATCTGCGTTCTGGTGGAAGGCCATTGGACTTTTGGGGCGCGGATTCGCCCGCTCCCAAGAGCCGCTGCTGAGGCAGCGTCCGGGGACTGCAAGGTATCCAAGCTGACACCATCAGGTGTCTGGATGCGGCATCTGAGCGGGTCTGCCTCCGATCGCTGCACGAGCGTATTAGACGCCCTGCGGACTCAAGGGTCATATATATAACGGGAGGCGATGGCCCAACTGACGGATAACCGAGACGTGGACTCTCGCAATGGCATCGAGGTTCACCAGGTGCCAAGAGTTTAAGGCCGTGGAGCTCCTCACGGCCGTATCGAGGAGGGGGTAATCGTCGCACGGAAAGCTCTTCCACTAAACGGTGTCGTCTTTCCCTGTCGCGAAGATGGCATTCCAGTACTTCTTCACGCCATCGCAGATGCCCTTCTTGCCTTTCCAGGTCCGGAACTTGGTCTCGAGCTCGCACGCGGTCCACATGATCTCCGACCAAAACTGCCTCTCCGCATCGAAGCCAAACGCCTGGATCGTGTCCTCAGGAATGGTCCACGCGCGCGTGTAGTTGCCGTCGTCCTCGAATGCCGGATTGACGAACTGCTTGGTGAAGACGGTGGCGGGATTGAACTTGGGGAAGTTGGCGTGGATGAAGAACGCCCGTGGTGACGGTGCGGTCGAGCCGTTGACGCGCCACTCACCCTTCTGGGTCAATTCGTAGTCCTCCAGCGGATTGAATTGGACCATGGCGGAACCAGCCAGGCCACCTGCCGTGCGGTGGCCAATGGCACGGATAGGCTCGCTGACCTGGTAGAACGGCTCGCCCATCGCGGTTGCAGCGGCCAGGAAGGTCTCCTTGTCACCCTCTCCGGGCGCGCCTTGCGAGAGCAAGGGGTAGTAATGGGTCGGTCCCCAGTAGTTGTAGTAGGTGCAGAGGAGAAGGGTCCTGAGATGCGTCTTCTTCGATATCACCACCTCTCCGGACTCCGTCGACTGCCGGAGGTTCATGGGCGGGACGTCTTGGGACGCAATGGCGTAGTATAACGGTGAGGCTGTCGAGGCCCAGAAATCGGGCCAGGTAATCATGTGCTTCGACTGGAACGGTTCGCTCTGGAACAGCAGCTCAGGCTTCAGGAGCGGGAATGCGTCCGCATCCAGGAACAGGATCTCCTCGAACGAGGAGAAGATCATGGCGAATGGCTTGAACTGGTACTTCTTGATCTCCTCCGCCTGGGGAGCCGCATCCAGAATGTCCGAGAGCACCACGCATCTCGCGTTCAGGGACGGGAGGACCTCGTCGCAGATGTACTCCTCATACTCATCCGAATCGGCCAGGAAGACCTCCATGGGCAACTGCGAGCCCGTCCTTCGTAACATCCGCAGCGAGATCACCAAGACCGGGAGGTACGAGCCTCCCGCCGTCGAGACCAACCCCCTAGTGCCTGGGATGTAGTGTAGTTTTGGCGGATCGGCTTTGATCGCATCAACGAAGTCGCGATGGGCGTTCCTCATCCTCTCGATGTCTTCCAAGGACATTTCGATCAGCTCCGGCCGCCGTTCGGGGTCCTTCGCCTTGAACCCGATCCCAGGCGCCTTTCCCAACTTCTGCACGGGCTTGCAGTCTGGCTTGTACTCGACCAGGAGCCGCTGGAACTTGCGCCAGAAATTGATGTGCTCCTGAAGGTCCTGTCGTCCCAGCGCGTGGCCCTCCTGGCTGACCGGCGCGTTGGTATCGTCCGCGGACCACCGCTGTTCGACGGCGGCCGAATACCGCCATCGCGAGAGGGACCACGCGAAGATGGACGCGAGGACCAGTGCGATCAGCAGCGTCCGCAACCGCGAGGGCATCCGCGTCATGAACATCATCGGCGACGCGCGATCTATGAGGCGGCAACGGGCACCGTGGTGGGCACTCTGCGGACGAAAAAGGCAGGGAGATCAGATCGGACGGTCGATCGCGCGCTATGCAGCGATGGTTGGACCTGGTTGCCACGCAGATTATATATTCGACCTCCCACGGCGGCAGCGAGACTGGCACGTCTCAGGGACCAGATGAGCCTCTCAGGTCCCAAGCGGAGTGTTTTGGTTTTCGCAGGTTAGACCCCTATGTAGACATGGGAAGCGACCAGGATGCTGAGGACGTGCCGTGGAGGTCAGGGATGGCCGCTGAGATAAGGCCAGGAGGGGTCTCGTCGCAAGGACTGGAAGAAAGATGAAAAAAAGGAGGCACAAGAGGGGGGAGCAAGGACCCGACGGCAGCATCAGGCATGTGTGACTTCACCAGGGCGGGCGATGGAGCGCGACCCGATTAGCGTGCCAACCGCCGCTAGTGTTGGACGCTACTCAGTTAGGTAGTCATGTAATACTGTACACAGAAGTGATGTAGTGTGCAGCACGTTCTGCAGACGTCTTTGCTGCGATCTGGAGCTCTGCAGGAGATGCTGCCTGCGCTCTGATGGTCTGTACAGGACACCTCTGCGGTGCGGTGTCCAGTGTCAACAAGCATCGCATTCCACGTAAGATGAAATCATGCAGATCCTGCGCTGCGACGCGCCCCACCGGCCGCGCATCGCGATCCCAGAGCCGTCTCCAAGCTTATTTCTCGCATGCATATCTCGATCCGGGCCGGGATGGTCAAGCCCCTGAGGCACAACCGGCACATGTGCACATTTTCCATATCATGCTCCGAGGCTCTCAGAGATCTTGAGGATTTATGCCTGCTAGATTGTCTGAACGGCCTCTCGTCGTCGGCCCGTCAGCGCCTCCCGACGAAACCTCCACCGGTGTCCACGGACCGCCGCCAGCGCAACCACGGTGCATTGATCGAGCTGGACATGGCGAATAATGATGCGGCTCCTGACACAGTCATCAGGAAGTCAGGCGCTGTCAACCGTTCAAGCAACTTTGGGATCCAGCGTTTTGCGGAGACAACGGAGCCCGGGTCGTTCCGGAGACGGGCCACGTCGATGCTGTCTGGAGCTGTTTCAAGTGGTCCACCCCCGTACGTCACTTGCATGTTTACGTCCTCTTCTTGAAAGCTGCAACAATGACGCCCGAACCACCGTCATCAAGCAGCTTTGGATGCTTCGAGCCCCGGAATGTCTAACAGGATCATGACTTGATTCCATGGTTTCCGGTGGATTGGGCTACCAACGAGGTATAAGGCTCGCATAGACGTCTCGCAGGGTTTTTGAGTTGATAGTTGCCATTATCATAGAACGGATCATTTGATATTAGCAATCGGGTATCAAGCAGTCGGATCTAGCCCCTTGAAAGCAGGGGCAATATTAGATACACAGACTGATATCACGGCCACGTAGTAGATGCATGGCTTGGAGACTATGCCCTGGGAACCGGACGGGGAAAAAAAAGCCTACTGCCATTGATCGTTCTCAACGTCATCCGAGCTGTGACTATCATCCTCCTCTTCAATAATAGTGCTTGGGAACAGACGGCCGTCGCCCAGCGCAGTCTGGTCCTTTCTGCTAGTCCACTCCGTGTAGTAGTCGCCAGACGTCTTCTGGTCAGAATGTCCGGCTTCGCAGTGGACGAGCGACCGTGACTTCTTCCCTGGATAATGCGATAGTTGACCGGTGGCTTTCCTTGACTCTTGCAAAGGTCTTTGGTGTCTGTGCCGACCAGGCGCGTTGCTCACCTCCGAGGAAAGCTGCAACACCCTCAAAATGAAAGTAGAGATCAAGTGCAAGATCAGGCCCGCAGCAATGCCAATCAGCACAGCCACCCCGAAGAATATGTAGAGAGACTGCGGAAGTAAATAAGCTTCCAGTTACCACATCTTGAGTCCATGAATTGGAGTGCGCTGAACGCCAAACGCCTCGTTCCACCAGTGATAAATTACAAGGAACACGTATGCAAGAGAAAATCAAATAGCACTCCAAGCTCTTACCTCAAATTTAGCCAGGACGCGAAAGGGAAGAAGAGAAAAATGCAGGACATAGCGCCCCATAAGTAAGAACGGCATAAGGAGTGTACCGAGAAGAGACAGCAGGCTGCTGATCAGGAAGAGGAGAGGATAAACAGCGTAGTAGAGAGTGCCGACAATGGCTGTAGCCGTAGCCATGATGCCGGAAGCCATCTCGCGGACGGTGTGTCCTCTACTCTGTATCTCTGGCAGTAGTAGTCGTACAGGATGGTGATGTGAGTTGTCTCGCAGCACGAGGGAACAGACGACTCTCGTGTGGTGACACCGCGCTGCTCCAGCCCAGACCGCCAGCCCAGAGCGCGCGAGCCTCAGGAGCATTGTCCGCCAGAGGCCAGCGCGGTGCCAAGGGCGGACGAGCAGAGCAACGGGGCTCCGCCAGCCCTAAGCCCTAAAGCGGACGTCTCGGCGGCGACCCGGGCCTGACCTGCCCGCGGCATCTCCAGCCCCGTCGCCGTCGTCATCGCCGCGGTATCGCGCTCTCCGCCGCGACGACCCTTCATGCTCTTCGTTGCTGGCGTCCAGCGACCTCTTTGTTGCTTCTCACGCGTGGCTCCAGTCCACTGCTTCCTCCGCCCTGTGAGGCCGGCGCTCTGATGCTGGCGTCTCGACCTGCCCCGGATCCGATCCCCCGCCTTCTCCCGTCTCCTCTCCTTCCCCGCCTGCGATGGGCAACAATCCTTCCAAGAGTCCCGCGGGAGCCTCCCCGACATCCGGCACACAGAACCTCTCCGCTCCTGTAGGCGACCGCAGGACAGACAGACGGCTGTCAATTAATACTCTCACGGGCGTAAAGGCGCCCGCTGCAGACCCGGCTCCCTCCACAGAGAGCGCAACCGGCCAGACGGTCGCCCACCCCCAGACGCCCATCCAGCAACGCCTGCAGTCCCGCGACATCCCCGACCTCGGGGAACGCAGCCTCGATCGGTCGGCCAGACGCGATGCGACAAGGGCAGAGACGCGAGCGAGGGACATTCCATCGCAGGATCCATCCAGCCCCGTCCAGGTTCCCTCGTCCGCCCGGCCTGCTGCGCGGCGCGACCCCTATCAGTCCGTGGCACCTTCTGGTCCGCCCTTGACTACCTACTACGGCGCAGCAGCGCATCTCCAACGTCCTCCTCGACTGCCGCTTCCAATTGCCGATGCGACGGCCACCCCGGGCTCCCCGATCGGCGCACCGGAGGACACGCAGATCGAGTCTCTCTCCTATGACAGGTCGGGCGGCCATGCAGCCAACGACATCCCCGGGTTGAGTAGCAGCACAATCGACGACGATGACGTGGTGGACGAACTCGAGCCTTATGCGATCAGCGGTGTAGGCAAGACTGTGCCGACGACCATCGAATGGACGGGTCCCGGAGAGAAGGTCTACGTTACCGGAACGTTCGTGAACTGGGAGAAGAAGCACCGGCTACATAGGAAGTATGTGGCATCCCGCTTGACACCATGTTTCATACTGTCGTTTTTTTTGGCTTCTTCGCGTTGCGATCTGCGGGACATGGCAGGTTCCAAACTGAAACTAACTATATTTCGACTATCTCCTGTTAAATGAATCTTTTTTCAGTTTTTTTTGTAGTACAGCATGGTGTTTTTTTCATTTCTATTTTGTCGTGGAAGGAACAAAGTTACCACTTGTCAACGATCAAACGCTAATTCTTTCCATCGAACAGTGAACATGGGAAAATGTCGACGGTTCTCCACCTTCGTCCCGGAACGCACCATCTCAAGTTTATCGTCGACGGCGAGATGCGGGCTTCGGATAACCTTCCCACGGCCGTAGACTTCACCAATCACCTCGTCAACTACATCGAAGTTAGTGCAGATGAGGTTCAACGACAACGTCGCAGGAGCGATCGGGTTGCGAGGACTGCGGTTCCGCCAGGAATCCACCCACCGCAGGTTCTTCCGGAAATCCTCGGTCATGAACGAGCCGGTCGCACCGTTGGAGATGAATCTGACGAGGAACCGGAAGAAGAGATCCCTGTTGGCGATTTCCGCCAGATCATCCCTCAAGCCCTCACCGACATAGACAAGGACGAGGACGACCCGGCGTACCAGCGGGCCGCGAATGTCATTGCGGATGCGCCTGCACCGCCGAGCCTTCCTCTGTTCCTGGGCAGATCCATCTTGAACGGCAGCACGCCGGTGAAGGACGACAACACTGACAACAGCGTCCTCAACAATCCTAATCACACTGTTTTGAACCACCTAGCGACGAGCAGCATCAAGAACGGCGTGTTGGCCACGAGCGTGACGACGAGGTACAAACAGAAGGTAAGTCGCCTGTTTCGCGCTTTTTCCGATTGACCTCTTCTCCCAACAGCATTTACTGATACCCCTTTTTTCCACAGTACGTTACGACGATAATGTACAAACCCACGGGCGAAGTAACAGAGTCGTAGTAGAAAGCGGATAGAAGGGGAACTTGTATTTCCTCTTGGGTTGCCGTTTTGGATCTATCTCTCTCCATCTTGCCGGTTCCTTCCTGCTCCCTGGGAATTCGACAATTGGGCGGTTCTAACGACTTTCATCATCCTGTTTCGAAAGTCATCCTGGTTTTTTTTTCACCCCTTGTGTACTAGAGGTAAAAGATCATGTCATGTCGACTGTGTCTTTTTTTCCTGTTCCTTCTCTTTTCTTTTAACCTTTTTTTTATTTTTATTTTATTTTTCAATTTCCTCCCTCCCTGCCTGCCCCTTCGTGCATGACTTGACTCCGTCAAGGGAAGTCTACTCACGAAAAAAGTGGGGACGGACGGGATCTTTTTTCTTTTATTCGGACCCGACCAGCATCGACGATGGGCGATCATTTTATTTATTGAGATCATACCTTTTTTTCCTCATGACGACGACACGAGACGAGACGAGATGAGACGACGGTTGGGCCACACGCACGGCACGGCATGGCATGGCATGGCACAAGGATCAATGTCAAATGCGTATGTATGTATCTATGGGGGTGTTTTTTAGAACTTATGTTCTTTTAAATTTATAGGGGAATTGAATTCAAATAAAATGAAATGAAATAATGAGTGGATTGTGTTTTTTTTTGTCTGTCGAGGAAAACCAACTTGAGTGGATGGATTATTGTGTTTCCATCACGATATGGGCATCCAAGTATGTACTTAGTGTACCTAATCCTAGGTATGGACAGTACCTAAAGTAAATGTCCTTAGGTAGGTTTTGGGTGCCTTTCTTGTACAGTACTTGCAGCATGAGCCTTCAGTTTCGCCCTTGCTTTCTTGATTTCTCTTCTTATTGTATGCAGGAGAAGAAGAAGAAGAAGAAGAAGAATATAGTTACTGTACATGACATGACGCAGTTGGTCAGTTGGAAAATGATTGGGGGGAAGACGTGGAAAGGGGGAAGGAGAGGGGCGGAGAAATGAGACCGGTTCGATTCTCGCCTACTATACTATGCTGCAATCATGCATAACGTTTCTGCTAAGCTCCTTTTTATTTAATATAATATCCGGCTGGAGGCAATGGAAATGGATGTATAGCTTCTTGTGTTCTTAAGAGTTCTTCGGTAGGGTACAGTACAGTACATCTAGGCCCGTACATACTGTAATAGGTAGATAATGTTACATGCCACTCTCGCTCAAAGCGGCCTTTGGTCATGCATTCTCTCTCTCTCTCTCTCTCTCCTCTCTAGACTGGGGCATACTGACTGGTAATGTACCTTGTACGGAGTACTGTAGAGAGTGGATGGGGAACTTTTGGTGAATTTTCGATCGATCAGTTAGCCCGGCCCTGTTCTATCGGATGGCTTATCTGATCTTCATAGATTTTTTCTTTTTTAAACCTTGTGGATGTTAATGACCTGCCGTACGTACATACATACATACACGCAACCTCGGACCCGGAATTATCAAGAAAAAAAAAGACCATTTCCCAGATATGGACAGGATCTAAGAAAAACAAAGAAAGTGAAAAAAAAGACAGACAAAGAAAGAAACATCTAATCCCTCCACTTGACAAGCACATCGTCCGTCCGGAACCGCTGCGTGCACGTCGACTCCTCGAGCGGCGTGCGGAAGCCCGTCTTGTACGCCAGCAGCCCCGCCTGCGCGATCATGATGCCGTTGTCGATGCAGAAGCGCTCGTCTGTCGCATACACGCGGCCGCCGCGGTCGCGCGCCATCGTGCCCATCATCTCCTGCAGCCGCTCGTTGCACCCGACCCCGCCGACGATCAGCACCTCCTTGGACCCGACGTGCGCCATGGCGCGCTCCGTGATCTCGACCAGCATCGCGAACACCGTCTCCTGCAGCGAGAAGCACAGGTCGGCCCGCGTGAGGCGCGGGTTGCCGTGTTCGTCTGTCTCCGGGAGCTCCTCGTCACTTTGCGGCCCGTCCAGACCGTGGGCCGCGGCGATGGACTCGATCGCCGCGAGGATGCCCGAGAAGGAGCAGTCCATGCCCTTGACCGCGTAGGGCAGCTCGACGAGCCGCTTGCCCTTCTTGGCCAGCTGCTCGATGTTGTACCCCGGGGCGGGGTCGTTGGAGATGTGCAGCGTGCGCGCGAAGCGGTCCAGGCAGTTGCCGACGGCGATGTCGAGCGTCTCGCCGAAGATGCGGTACCGCTGGGAGCTGTAGGCGATGACCTGGGTGTTGCCGCCGGAGACGTAGAGGACGATGGGGTTCGGAGCGCCGGTGATGTGACGGCCCATTTCGATGTCTGTGCTTTTGTCAGCTTTTATTAGGAGGAAGATAATATATGATATGGATTAAAGATATGTTGAAAATGTCCATGATTGGGGCATGGTGATGAGGTATATGGGAAATATGATAGATATTCTTTTGGAATGTTAAACGGTGGGGCATAGATCTGCAGGGCACCGGAAACACAGAAATATACTCGGGAAAAATATATGTAAACGACAACAGTAACAACAGGACAAATAGATAAACAGAACGTACGTCCAACGCAGTGGTTCACGCCCACCAATGGCTTCCCCCACAGCAGACTCAGCACCCGGGCCGCAATGGCGACGCTCTGCAGCGGGGCACCCATGCCCGGCCCCTTGGTGTAGCAGATGCAGTCGACATCGCCGACGCCCACGCCGGCCTCCTTGAGCGCCTGCTTGACCAGCCTGACTACCCACTGGCGGTGGTGCCGGGCCGTGTCCTTGGGCAAGAAGCCCTCGCCGGGAGGGGAGACGTAGGTGTGGCGGATGTTGGAGAGCACCTGCGCGGGGCCGCCGTCGTCGGGGTGCAGCATGACGCCCACGCCCAGCTTGTTGGCGGAGCCCTCGAGGCCGATGGCGATCATCGTGGCGGCGTCTGTCTCATCGGCAGTACGATCCCGTTTATTGTCAGGAAATGACAATAATGAACAAGTGGAAGCGCTGTCGAAGGCACGACGGTGGCTTTCTTTTTCTCTGTATCTCCGGCGTTATCGATTGGCGGCGCTCCCGACCGGGCGGCAGGGCCGCGCGAGGTTTATCCGACGGGAGCACGGTCACTAGACTATATACGGTTCCACACCAACTCCTCCTCGCCCACCAGCAACCCCCAGGGCTGTTCGTTCGTTTTTACCTCCCACACTCCCTTATTTTTTTCATCTGCCTGCTGCGGCAGTCGAGCCCCTGGGGCCATCTCCTATCACCGATCCCGTCGTTCTTTTTTCCCTCCCCTGTCCGCCATGTCCTGTGTAACCCACTTCCCCGACGCTGACAGCTTCCAGCGTCAGTCGGATGAGTTTATTGCCTGGCTGGCTCAGAGGCCCGGCGTCAGGATCAGTCCCAAGATCCGTGTGGCGGATCTGAGGTCCCAGGGGGCCGGCAGAGGAGTTGGTATGTTTTTTCTATCCGTTTTCAATTTTCCCCTTTCTGCTTTTTTGCGTTCGTTTTCCCTGTTAAGACCGTGGACACCTCTGATTAGGTCCAAACAGTCGCTCGCACCGACATCCTCGACGGTGAGGAACTATTCGCCATCCCCCGCGACTTGGTCCTCACCGTCCGGAATTCCAAGCTCAAGGACCTGATCTCCCAGGATCTGGACGACCTGGGCCCGTGGCTCTCGCTGATGGTGGTCATGATTTACGAGTACCTCCTGGGCGAGGCGTCCGCCTGGTCGGCCTATTTCAAGGTCCTCCCCGTCAAATTCGACACCTTGATGTTCTGGTCCGAGTCTGAGCTCTCAGAGCTCCAGGGCAGTGCCATTGTCGACAAGATCGGGAAGCGGGATGCCGAGGAGTCCATCCTCGAGAGGGTGGCGCCGATCATACGAGCCAATCCCTCTCACTTCCCGCCCGTGGCCGGTCTCGCCTCGTATGACGGTGATGCCGGATCGCAGGCCATCCTCGACCTGGCCCACCGGATGGGTTCCCTCATCATGGCATACGCATTCGACATCGAGAAGAGTGAAGATGAGGCGGGCGACGGCCAGGACGGCTATGTGACCGATGAGGAGGACCAGCTGCCCAAGGGCATGGTTCCTCTGGCTGATCTTCTCAATGCCGACGGGGACCGAAACAACGTGAGCTCTCACTCACACCCTCTCCTCTATTGTGCTGTCGGGATGGTTGACTGAGCTTCTCCTTTTCCGCAGGCCCGGCTGTTTCAAGAGGATGGTTTTCTGGTCATGAAGGCCATCAAGCCCATCAAGGAGGGCGACGAGATCTTCAACGACTATGGCCAGATTCCTCGATCAGACCTCGTCAGAAGATACGGTTATGTGACCGACAACTATGCCCCGTACGATGTGGTCGAGTTGTCTTTGGACACTATTTGCCAAGCGGCCGGACTCGAAAACGCCGATCCCGAAACGCAGCAACCGGTAATATTCTCCTTTTCTTGTTCTACACCCCATGTCTTTGTCTTCTCGATATTGACGTTCATCACAGCTCAAATTCCTGGACGATCTCGAACTCCTCGATGACGGATACGCCATCCCCAGGCCGTCTCCCGAGGAGTCGCTGACAGACATTCTCCCGGATGAACTGCTAGCCCTCGTCAAGACGCTGACACTCACCCCGCAACAGCTGCAGCAGCTGAAATCCAAGAATAAGCCGCCCAAACCTGTCCTGGCTCTGGAGGAAGCCAATATCCTGCTGAAAGCGGTGCAGAAGAGGCAGACGCATTACGCCACGACCATCCAACAGGACCGCGAGCTTCTGGAGCGATTGAGCCAGACCGAAGCCTCTGGGCCTCTGGAGGGATCGTCGCGGCGGCAGAAGATGGCCATCCAGGTCAGAATCGGGGAGAAGGAGATCCTGCAGCAATTGTCGACGATGCTCGAGGAGTTCATTGCAAACGAAACCCAGAGCCAAAACGGTCAAGGCGCCAAACGCAACGCCCAAAATAGTCCTGAGAATTCGAGAAAATCGAAGCAGCTGAGGACTTAGGAAGGTGCAATACCGATACGAGATATCTGCGAAGGAGAATAGGAGGAAAAAAAGTTTTTCGTGGCTTCTTAGATTATTCTTGCTAACTTCGTTGCTCAGTATCCATACATGAGTCTATCCGACTGATCGGGTGCGAAGGGGTACTATGTACACTAACATTCAAAGAGCTCCAGAGTCACGTCATGAGGAATCACCGCGGAATTACCCTGGCTTTGGACGCTTCAGGGAGCTAGAAGGGCGAGGCGGGGCGGGGCTTGGGAAGAAGGGAAGAAGGAAGGGTTCGAGCTTCGGTAGTGAAAAACACCGTAGCTCGTGATTCCGGGAATAGAGGAGAAATACAAGATGGGAATATGGTTTAAAAAGGGAAACGCCCGCCGATGCAAGAGAGGAGTGGGAAGGAGGGGGTTTTCAGGTTGTTGCCGGACTGGCGGTGATAGCTCCAGGTCCGGGATTCGAGCCCATCGTTGGGCCCATATTATGTGGACCGTTGGCCGCGACCTGATCGGCCTGCAATCGTCGCTGCGCTTGAGCCTGGGCTTGGGCTTGTGCTGCCTGCGCCTGCGCATGTGCCTGGGCCGCCGCTGCAGCTTGGTCACGGGCTTTGGCCGCCATGATGGCTCGGTGTTGCATGATCTGGATATCGTACTTATCCCGTTCATACACCGGTTCGTCGTCCGAATCGTCGTGATCATACTTGTATCGGTCGGCTTTCAATGGATCCATGTCCACTCTACAGCGAGACACGAGATTCCGGCGATCGATCATCAAGCGGCCACCACGTCCGATACGTCTCCTAAATGAGGGTATTCTGCTAGCGTCCTCATCCACATGCATGGTATGAGGAGCGAACTTGTCCCGGAAATATATAGAACCGACATCTAATGTCGGTTCGTGCATATTTTCGGAAGTATCCGAAGAAGGAGGTGTTGGTAATTGTGTGGTGATAGCAGGGCGGAAATTGGCCTCGAAGGTTTTCTTCGGAGTCGGGGAAAGCGGCGCTGTCGTCAAGTCGACATAGCCCTCGTTCCATTTGATATGCTTGGCCACATTCTGCTTGATATCGCGCAGAATCTCGTTTTCCTTTTCTGCCTGCACATCCTCGAGCAACTGCATGTCTTCTGCAGCTTGCGCACCAGGTCTTGGAGGAATACGGAGTTGGGGAGCCGCCGGCCGTGGAGGCGCTGGTACCTCCACCGGTTTCTTTTTCGGCTGTCCGCTGTCAGCAGATGCGTCCGCGGCAGGAGGCCGGATCTTCCTTACCTTCTGGTTGATGAGATCCTCGTCATCGTCCTTGATACCCAGTTTCCGTTTCATCTCCTTGACCTCTTGCCGTTGCAGGAAGATCTGTCTCTCCATGGCAAGCAGTTCTTTTCTTGCCAGCTCGCGCTGTCGCACCAAGGCAACCAGCTGGCGAGCATCTTCGAGCTCCTTTCTGAGTCGCCTCAGCTTCTCGGCGCTCTGAGCATCTCTACCGCGGGTCTTGCGAATCTGGCGGACCTCGCGTCTACGGAAACACACGTATGGATCAGTGTCATCGGTATCCTGACCGGTCTCGAACTGTGACGGTCAGCATTGCTTTGCAGATGATTTCACGCAGGACCTCCTGCAGACTAACCTTGAGGGTTGGTTGTAAGGGGCGGTTTCCGGTCTTGATCCTCCTTGCCCTCCAGTGCTCATAGATATCCTTGGCAAATTTCTTTACGCTGTCCTCTACGGTGTTGTCGATGCAATCCTCCAATTCTGAAAATGGTAATACTGGAGCATTATCGACGGCGGCAAAGGGTTGCTTTGCTTGTGCTGTCTCCTCGAAGAAGTTCATGACTTCTTCGAATTGATCTTCTGTGCACTGGTTCGAAGCATCCCGCTTCTGGTTCATGCTCCTGAGGAAGGCATCATCCTCCTCGGTCATGTTATACGGACATCCGCAACAATCCTCCACGGTGGAGGAGAAGCGGATGTACGTCGCAGGTTGTGAGAATACAGGGGGGTATAGCTCGTCATATTTGATCGAACTGAGTACGGTCTCTGGGGTTGGGATATGGGCCTCGCTGATCTTCCCCGCAGCAGCGGCGCTTAGAGCGGATTGAAGATGTACTTCCTATTGGCATCATGGGTCAGCTACGTCGTTTCGTGGCCCTTTGCAAGGGTAGGACGCGTTTGCAGAGTTGAGGCGAGGTTGGGATGCGGTCACGTGATATTTTTCAGACATGGCTAAAATTAGACGGGGGAGGACAACTCACCGACTCCTCCGCCTTCTCAACGCCGGTCTCGATCTGCTGGAGGGCACTTTGGACCTCCTCATCGACAAAGTCGATCTCGTGCTCCCGGACAATGGGCACGACGGCCTTGGAGGTGAGTTTTTTTGGGCGTGTCCTCCCCATGACCCCGTACCTAGACATTCGATTTTTCGGGCACGAATAGAGCAACGACCATGGGCAAGTAGAGCCAAAATTAGTATCAAACGAAAGGCCTGGTCATGGGCTATCGCGTAGATGTATTTTCTTGATGGCAGGGGATGCGTGGGGGGAGATATCGACGGCTGGAGTCCCGTAGCGACAGGGCGGTTTGTTGAGTTGACGTTGCGATGTCACTAAGGTGTGGCCTGTTTTGGACCAGCGCACGGCCTCAGGGGCTCGCTTGCCTGCCTGTTCTGGGTTAGTGCGGGGCCGGCCAATATCAGATTCCCGGACGTGTCTGCGTCTTGGCGCCCGGCGACGGTCGAGCTGGCCGGACCGTCGTCCGCCCCAGCCGTCCTCTCCGCGCGCCCTTCTTCCGCCTTTTCCTCCGCGTCTGACCTTCACCTCACTTCTCCGCAGTTCTAGAACCCCCCGGAGTCGCTCAACCGTGTCCTCTTTTCATGTGTCGAGGACCCTAGGCCTTGCATCCCAGCCCATTCTCTCTCAAACGCATCTGCAGCCATGGATCAACAGCAACAGCCAAACGAGCCAAACAGTGCGGCCATCCACGACGCAAGGAGGAGGAGAGGCTCCGTAGGGACTGCCAAGATCTTTGATGACATTGTCTCCGCCTCAAACTGTGGGTTGTTCTTGTCACGGAATATCTCACTTCAGGTGTGACTGATCCGCGCTCTTTGCTGTAGTCGACAGAGATGAAGTCGATCGGCTGCGCAAGCGGTTTATGAAGCTGGATAAGGTCAGGACAGAGAGAGCGGAATGAAGTTATGAACCATCAGAGCTGACCGTCACCCAGGACAACTCCGGCACGATCGAACGTGAAGAGTTCCTTTCGCTTCCTCAGGTCTCATCCAACCCGCTCGCGACGAGGTAGGCTCGCTCCAAACGTCTTCACCACGATGCACACGTGCTTAGATTTCTACCCACCATATCAGGATGATCGCCATCTTCGACGAGGACGGCGGCGGTGATGTCGACTTCCAGGAGTTCGTCTCGGGTCTCTCCGCCTTCAGCTCCAAGGGCAACAAGGAGGAGAAGCTGCGCTTCGCGTTCAAGGTCTACGACATCGACCGCGACGGGTACATCTCGAACGGGGAGCTGTTCATCGTGCTGAAGATGATGGTGGGCAACAACCTGAAGGACGTTCAGCTGCAGCAGATCGTGGACAAGACGATCATGGAGGCGGACAAGGACCGCGACGGCAAGATCAGCTTCGAGGAGTTCACGAGGATGGTGGAGAATACGGATGTTAGTATGAGTATGACGTTGAGTATGTTGCCCCTCCTGCTCTTCTCTGTTTCCATGTGTTCAAGCTGTCCCTGCTTTCACGATATGGACAGAGGCACATAACTAATGCTATTCACAGATCACATCTAGACGTTCTCCTTATCCTTTCAGGGGGGCTAGCTCTTCTTGCTCCCCTTCTCCTTCTCATTTCCTCCTTTTGCATGTGACTCTACGATCAGCGGGAATACCTCTTGTAGTTTAAGCACGAAATTACCGTGGCTAATGACGCCGTCTATTTCAATTGCAACATGATAATATACCGCTTCAGTGTTGCTCGCAGCCCTCCTACCTTTTCTGCCTCTTCATTTCATCAAGGTGGGCATATCATATCCCGCTTGGCTGCGTTTGCCCAGTATGCCAGTCAGATGCAAATCGGTCCTCAGGATGCGAACTAATCTCTTTGTCTAAAAAACAACCGCCTCGTCGCCTCACAAGGACAGTTTCGGTACGGCTTCAGTACGACCGGCTGCTCATTCGCACATCATTATATTATGGGGGGAGAGAGATCTGTCTGAAGGACTGTGATGGGAAGGAAGTTGAGCTGAAAAGGCCCACCAGAACTGACCAAACCTGACCCGATTCCCTCCCCCCCCCCTCCCCTCCCGGCTTCTTCCCGCAATAACTTCCATGTGTGTACATGCATGGTTGACGTTCTCCCAGTGACGGGGAAAAGGGAAAAGGGAAAAGGGAAAGGCAAGAACTTTCTTATAAATGTTCCTCCTGCAAGAGAATCCGAGGAGCTGGTGCTGCAGAGTCTCTTCTTCCTTCAACGAAAGAAAGCCAAATTCTCTCTCTCCCTCCCTTTCTCTCTATCATCGACGGCACATACACGCACGCAAATCCACTATACAATACAAATCAGTTATTTGGCAGTTGGCAGTTAGTTAAGTTGGTTAGTTCAAGTTAGTTGGTATATATGATGCAGGCAGCAGGTAAATTAGGTCTCCTAGTAAGTAGCAGTCAGTCAGCCAGTCAGTCAGTCACTTTTTGTCAAGCAATACAGAAAGTCATTATTATTAGCTGTATTTTTCTTGTCTCTCTAGGGAAGTTTTCACGTTTTTCACTGTGCATATATATATTTGATATACATACATACATATATGTAATGCACTGCATGCCTGGCCTGCACAACAATATAAATAAATATAGGTATCTGGATCTGGTTAGATGGATTAGATAGATAGATACATTGACTTTTTGTTTTATTTGTAGGGAAAATAAATGTTGTCTGAGATCAGGTACATTTTTAGTATTAAGTATACAGTGGATAGGATATGTAGCAGTGCTCATCGTGCGACAAGGGCAGGTAACAGCCAGGAACCTTGAAGTAGGTAGGAAGGAGAGGGGGGGGGGGGGGGGGGGGGGCGGGGGCGGACAGAGAGAGAAAAGGATCCGAAATCAAAGGGCATGCATAGTCGAGTAGTACAGAGTACTCCATAACTGCATATTAATCAAGTTTCTTCCCTCTGACGTAGTAATATTATTATTATTTATTGCTTGCCAATCTATCGAGATACTGGGTCCAGGATGTATGTACTGTACGGTACGGAGTACAATCTGTACTTTAGGTAAGTACTGTAGCTACCTACCTAGGCATGGAGGTCGACGGGTACCTACCTGACTTAATAATAATAATAATAGCAATCACGATCCCGACTACCTACCGCTTACTATCTATGTATGCGCATACGAGTTGCAGCGCCTATCCTATTGATCTTTTGCCCCGGTGAGTTCAGTCAGTCTGAGACTCTGATATGAAATGACAGATCGCCTGCAGGGGTTGGTCCTGACTCCTGAGGGCCTAAAGCCTGGCTACCTAGCAGGGCCTGTGGGGGGAGGGGAGAAGGGGAGGGGGGGAGGTTCGGTTCACAACACGGTTATGGTTAGACGCGCCAATAATGGCCCCGTTTGGAGCATTCTCCAGAATCGGGCTGGACTGGATCATGGATGTAGGATATTACCTACCTAAGGTAGATAAGTACCCTTAAAAAGGCTTGCATAAGTCCGGTCTGGTCTGGTCGTGTCTGTTATACGTACGAAGTACTGTACATACATACTAATTGCGCCTACCTAGGTAGGTAGGTAGGAACCTAGGTACTGTACTAGGTACGGAGTACACAAAGGGGACTTCCATAAGTTGGAAGACAACCGACTAAGTACTGTACCTGGTAACTACTAGTAGGTATGTCCTGTACATGTGCAGTAGAGACGGAGACGATTATTAGGAAGATATGATAATGAATAATGACAATGAACATGATGAACCATAATAAAAGTCCAAACAAAATAAACCGTAAAACCCCCTCCTTCCCCCCCCCGGGCCAGAGATCGACCGTTAGGCCGAAAAAAAATTTCAACCTACACGGGCTAGATTAGATAGATACATTATGTCGATCTTATTATCGATCTATTGATTTCTGCTTTTTCCGCACCCCTGCTCACCCGATTACCGCTTTCAGTAGCAGACTAGCAGCAAGATGCGTCCGCAGATCGGCACTACTCTCTCTCTCTCTCAGTAACTAGCTAGTTAGCTCTCCGCATTGTCTATTGACAACCTCCATGGCCATGACCATGCCATGCGCCAATTGGTCCCACATGGTTCATCATTCTCGGGAAGGTGAAGGAGAAGAGAGAGAGAGAGGGAGGGAGAGAGGGAGATCATAAAGCGCCACCGATGATGATCGATAAGACCACAAAAATCAGATCAGATCAGGTGAGGGTTGCGGCGCGCGCGGTCGCTTATGTTATGGGGCGGCTCCGGGCTTAGCTGCAGGAATTAACGATTAAAAGCATAAGGTAGTGTGCAGCGCTATCGAGATTTGACAGCTCTTGGCGCTTGCTTTAAATTTAGCTTCTTGTCCAAGTCAGATCCATACGAATTTTTTGTTCTTTTCGCTTTTCCCCGGACCGTTAAAAATGATCATTGTGATAGGGAAAGTCGAAAAAAAGCGATAATGACAACGCTGGCAGTGAATAGTTTGATGCTAGTACTGGCGGAAACGGGTTCCAAAACGTGTCTTTTTCTTTTTTTTTTTTTTTTAAAGGATTTGACAGTGTACCAAGTGCGATAAGAATTTGTTGGCATCCAACAAGAACCGGTCGGACAGTAAAGGGGTCAGAAGGAGGACTCGTGGACGAGTCAGGTACAATACATGCCATCAAGCCATCAAGCATATGGTCTCCCAAAATCGAGGTTTAACTATTCCTCTGCGGAGATCACCCGCTCATAGTCCAGCCAGCTGCCATTTCTCCCCTTTAGATTTTGTACCCCAAGTCCATGCCAGCTTCTGTCAGAACCCGTATCGCATCCAGAGTAGCGTGCAAGAGACACAAGAATCAAGTCGCGCAACTGTCAGTCCAGCTAGAACTGTTGTGCTAGCCCCGACTCCGCCAAGGACAGCAAGCACGTTCAAAATCAATTTTGAAAGCCATGGCCAAAACGGTCAAGATTGACATAGTACACAAACGAAGATATTCACGATGAACAACAGACTATTGAGAAAAAAAAAACCAAATGCAGGACATAACTAAATAAACAGGGGCAGGCAAAACATTGAAAAAGAAAGACCTCGGTCATCCACTGTCGTCAGCGTTACATACGTCATCATGTTGTACGAAGGAGAAAGGGGAGGAGAAAAAAATTGAGAACGGGGAGCCAGCTCTGAATAGAAGTAAACAGAAGGACAGTAGGCGATGAAGCTGGACCATCCCAACGCTCATTGGACGAACCCCTGGACACTGCAGGAGAGGAACTTCGATCAACTTCGATCCGCAAACATCCTTTCGTCGCTCTATCTTCGCCGTCTCCCCGAAAACTGGAGAACAAAAATAATCACTTTAGTGGCGTGCCCTTCGTACATGCATTAGTGGACGGAAAAGCCGCCTGATCGTCTTTGTTTCCCTTGTGCTGGGTACAACGTGACATGTCACCCACCTAAAGTGTGGCGTGTCGATCGGCCGAGGCAGAGACAATGACTTTCTTGGTCGCTTGTCCCTGATAGAAAAAAGCGGAGCGCTATTGAGAACGGAGGTGACAGGGGAAGCGATCGAGATGCGAAGACATGAAGACAGGAATAGCCAAAAGATCATAAAAAAGAAGTTTGAATAAGACAATGATGCGAAACGAATTTAGGAAACAGAAAAAGCAAACCAGCGCCTGCAAGTAGCGTTGATATGCTCCGATTTTTTGCAGCGCCGGTATCCCATAGTTCCCTTTTCCCAGGAGACATTCGAAATTGAAATTTTGAGCGCGTTACTCCGTGATGAAGAGAAACCCCAAGAAAATCATACCCCAAATCAGATCTATCTCTATCCCTTTAATGCATCCAATGCGCGCACGATTTCTCCAATAATGCAATATGTTTACAAAAGCTAAACCCCATACCGCCTCAATGCAGCCTTTGATGCTCATTGATCCGACGATACTCCCCTGCTATCTTGTGAAGATAAAAAGTTATTCCGAAAGTCCATACTGTTAATAGCGCCCGCCTGGCAGTTGCGCTGCATCAGAGTGAAAACATGGTTCTGTGCGATCGCAACGCATTAGCGAATGTCGAGCGGAAAGGATTTGTGATATGTGCCACCCCAAAGCAATGTAACCTGGCTTAAAGGCAGGTTGAATGAGGATTCCAGCCTGGCAATAAGACTTGCAGGCTGGAAATCCATAGACCGGTGGGGGCGGCAGCGGTGCAGACCCCTGCATGATCGACCAAGAAAAGAACAGAACAAGGACGTCACCATCGTTAGTGTGAGCAGAAAGTGGGCGGCAGAAGAAAATAGGAAAGAAAATCAGTGTAGCGCTATTCAAGGACGCGCAGCGGTTGCTGTGTCTCGTGTCAAGTCACGAGCCTGCTCGGCCTCGTCGCCGCCTTCCAGGAGGTCAATACACTGACCCAAAACTTGGTAAAAGAACTCGGTTAGTGGGAGATCTCACTGAGACAAAGCGTAGACTTTTAGCTTACCACATAGAATCTCTTCCTCCCAAATGCCCATCTGGTAGTCGACAAGGCCATGCTGCTCCATCTTATCGCACATGCGAATAAGTTCCTTTCCCATCTTTTCCATCATGTCTGTGGTAAGCATACTAGCATTTGGCTGGTGTTCGCCCGTCTCGAGTAGATCCTGAGTCATGTCTTTCTGCTTCTGGCAAAGAGCAAGCCAACAGATGTTGAAATCGTTCCACAGCTTGAGTCGATCAGCATGTCGTTCTTGGTCATCGCGCAAGACACCTGGAATAGGCTATTAGCTTCATTCCATATCCTTCCTTAAATTCAGATTCAGGAGTGGTCAAAGCAAGCAGCACTTTGGGCGCTAGTACACACATACCTAGCTCGCGCGCATTGCCAACCAGCCACTCGGAGATTTCCAACAGGGTCCGACTAGCGTCTACTAGTCGTCCCGCGCGCGTGTGGTCAAATGTCACTATCAACGCTTGTTGGTATTCCCTGAAGGCCTCATCGACATTGGTTGACTCCGGGGCCTGTTCTTGCTGCTCCAGGCCTTCTGTCGTCGCAATCGTGTTGTAATCAGCCATTGTCACCGGGAATGATGGCACAGCAGTAGAACGACCAACAGGACTTTGCTGAGAATAAGATGGCTGCACCTGCGGAGTTAAGTACTGCGAAACTACTGCAGAAACACCAGCAGCTCCAGCCGGCTCACCCGGTGCAAAATACTGTGGAACGCCAAATTGCGTCGACAAGACCTCAAGCGCTGCCGACTGCCGTGGCGGGTACTGCGGGACCACATCGTACTGTGCTGGTGCCTGGCCTTGCTGGTTGATACTGTATAGCATGTTGGTGCCATATTGCGAGAACTGCTGCTGTGGTGGTTGCGGCGCCTGTGGTTGCCGTGGTTGATCCTCCTGTTGGTGATGCTGATGCGGAGTTTGCTGCTGGCGCAGAGGAGCCTGAGGGAAGTCTGCCTGATATTGTAACCCCCCACCCTGCAGCGAACCGCCATGGAGTGACGAGCCGCTGTATGGCTGCTGGTCTGTGTATCCGTAGCCCGCGTATGCTGGAAGGCGAGAGCTTCGCCCTGGTAACGGGACGGAAGCTTCTCCACGTGTCGAAGGCAGGGAAGGTTGTCCGAAGCGATCTGTAGAGCTGCCAGACGGCTGTTGAATTGGATGGCGCCCCATTCTAGGCGCCGTTGGGTAGCTGGAAGGGTCATGCTGCTTCCTCTGATGGTTGTCGCCATCCATTCCACCCAGACAGTCCCACGAGGACCCGCCCCGCAACGTATCGAAGGTTGGGTTCCGATGCGTCGGAGGCGAGACGGGAGGACTTGCGTAGGATTCCAGCTTTCCGGTTTGCGATCGCCGGCTGAGATGGATACCGAGAGGATACCGGGTGCTGAATGTGCGGTCTCGAGGGTCCGCAGGAGAAGGATCAGGTTGACCAGTACCTGTCTAACTGGGAGAAACTGCAGGGCCCGGTCAGTCCAGGGACACCATGGCCAGGTTTCAGCACAAACGGCCAAGGACAAGCAGAACGCAACCTACCGACGGTCCAATGCGGCGCGAGGAACGAGCTCTGGAAAGAAGGAGCTCCAACACATTCCAGCAGCGGAGAGCCACTGTTTCTCAAGAGCGACAACGCAGCGCCTTTAACAGTTTTTGATATGAATCTGCCGATAAGCCCAATCCCAAAAAGGGGACAGACGGACTCATAGAACGGAGATGAAATGACTAACGTCTCTCGGCGAAGACAATAATATAAAACAGAACAAAGGAATTTAGGAGACGTCAGTGGGACAGATCAGACAGCTGGCAGAAACTCGCACGCACACCAAATGACCGCGAGGCAAAGATATTCGCTTCTTCGGAGCGCTGGGCTGCGCCTGAACTTACAGGCTGCAGTCGGACCTATGGCCGGACTGCTGTCGCGAAAACTGCGGAGTCTATCAAGTGTGATGGTAACCAGTCGGTTGAGACTCCGCAGTCCACTGGACAGGCCGTGACCTCTATCAATTGATGGCCGACAGGGTTGGTCGCCTTTGAGTTTCCCCAAACAGGGCGGGGCTCCAGGAGCGGAAAGACTGGGAGGTGGAGAGGGGAGGGTATCTCGGGGATTCGAGAACTTTTGCCTCCGCAAACGCTCGAGACCGGGTTCGCTATTGTCGAACAAAGGAGGACGTATAGACAAGGCCAAGGGGTCCAGGAGCTTGTCTCTTACAGAGTAAACTAGCGAGCTGGAGGATCCTGAATCTGGAAACAAAAAAGAAATGAGGACTGACCTGTCCATCAGAAAAAGACGAGATCAGCTCGTGCAGGAAAGGCCGCAGGAACGGCTACTGTCAGGAAATTGCAAATATTCCTCGAATCCTTGTTTTCTCTCCCCCTCTCCCACATTATTATTAGTAGGTGTCTTTGTCCAAGCAACACTGTCTAGACCGAGACCGTTTCTAGTAGTAAGCTCTGGGCCTTTTTCATTTCCTTTTTGCGCCATGGGTCATCCAGCCCTAGCAGCTGATGAAGTTGACAATGACGCGCCACAGAAGCGGACGTCAACTTGTCCCGGTTGGGCGCCGATGTTGGACAGGTCGCCCCATTCGTATTAGCAGCCCTTGAGCAGCTGATCATTGGCGATGAGCGGGTAAGGGCAGATAGGCCGAGTCCCGACAAGCGCAATCTGCTTCTTTTTCTTACCTGTGGGTCTCTGGGGACCGGAGAGGTACTCAGCACTACTTAGTCGTCCAATGGGGCTGGTGTAGACACTTCCAGGCTCATCGGTAATTCAAAGAGAGAGAAGGGGGGAAAAAAATAATCGTAACTGCCTACTGTCTTGCATGTACATGCTCCGTATTTCCCCCGTCAAGTAGGATATCCAGATAGCTTTGGGGTTTTCCGGGAAGAGAGGCCAGGTAGGCGACAGCCGATTGGGGCTGAGGGTCGGGGATCTGCACCGTCTGGGTCTGTAAGGCTTGCGATCCCAGAGAGAAGGCTGCACACCATCGGGTCTGGCGCGGGTTACTCACAGCCCTAGTCCAGATCGGAGGTAGACGTCAATCGACAATCAGGAACCTCCCAAGCATGTCATCGTCGAAGCGGCTGTGCTCAATGGACGCCCACCTCCGTGACGCTAGCATTATTAGGCGCAAGCCAACGTCGGCTGGATACACCTCCCCCAGGTCCATGCCACAGATGGCTTGGTGTAAGGGGCAAGGTGGAAGCCGGGCCCGGCCTTGCTTTAGGGAGTTTCAGCCTTTCGGGATGCGCCACAGAGGGCCGTTGGGAGTCGAAACACGCGCCCTGTGCCTCAGAATAATCTGACAGCAGTGGGTGTCGGAGATATGTGGGGAGAGCAGCACTCCAGGACTCGCAGCCAGGAACCAATCTGACATGATGCTGGAGGTTGAGAGTGTAGATTCAGATGCAACAACGGTGTACGGTCGCTAGGGAATGACCTGGGGAGGTCAATTCCAGGTGCGGCTGCAGGACATCATCCAGGATTCCCAAGTATACCAGGAAATTGCTATGGTTTCCTGATCCTGGAAGAAGCTGTCAGTTGTGCCAGCGCAAGGGAGGAGAATTGGAGTGCTGCGACGGGACCTTGGCCGTACTGCGAGAAATGCAGACTGCACTGCATCCGCCATCGATACGACTGTCGAACTTGTGCTCGCGATGGATCCACCACGGACCTGCATACCACGCAGCACCCATGAAATATGCTCCGGATCTTGCCCTTTCCAAAGCATAATCTCAGGAGAAAGTCGAGTATCATGACCGTGTCACTCATGCTGTCGGGACGTCAGTGCACAACAGAAGGAACTTTTAGCCCGTGAAGCCATAGCACGCCAGGGTGCAACTCTGGCATCCTACTGCTGCATTTGCTCTGTGGACTCCGGCCAAGAAGAACCCTCTAGCCAAAAGGAGCTGTGCGCCGTGGAATTCCATGTCATTGCTGTATACCGGATGGGGATTCCGTATGCAAGAGTCCTTCGGCAGGTATGACGGCTGAGAATCCCGCTTCGGCTGTTCCTGTGCTCCGTACACGAGCGGGACGGTAGGGACAGCGGCATGGCCCGACCAAATTCGACCGGGAGAGATGCAGACGCCAATCAGTTCCATAACCGCCGGTCTCGTGCTTTGCAGGTGAGAATGGGATGCAGCGAGGCGACCGACAACCGGACGTTGCTTGCGGTGGCTCGTAGGGTAGGATCCTCGCTCTACCGTACCAGGCGCCAAGAAGGCCCGTGGCCCGTAATTTCGTCTCCTCCCCTGGCCATCAGTCCAACGTCCGGCATATACGGCTGCAAGGCACTCTGGCAGCAGGCAGTCTCGATCGTCAATGGCTCCGTTGACTATCGAACCGGTAGTTACATGTTTCTATACTTCCCCGTGATGGCTCACCAGTCTTGATATCGATCCCCTACGAGGATGGAGCTTTGGCAGCAGTACCTACTTGGGTACTTTGTATCTTGGAAGCTTGGACAGCTCCGGTCTGGGTCTGTGTGCATTGACAAATCTTTCTGACAACCCCCGATTTCAACCCAATGGTGACTTCGCTCGGGCCCAGCAAGTAACCATTACATTATGCTGTCGGATCGTTGCATCTGACTATCAAGCGATGAGCAGATGGTTTCAACACAGATAACATTGTTCGTTCATATTTGTCCGGCCTAGAAGTCCATTCCCAGAAACCCAATTTTTCATGGTCGCTCTTAGAGTGACGGTGGACGAACGATCCACAAGCCGTTCCTTGGGCTGTTTCTGCACAAAACTGTCATCCTAAGACTTTGCATCTATATATACTCCGTGCATACTTTTCAAACAGTGCTACAAAGTCCGGACACGATCGGAATTTTTCATGCGCTGCAATCATCTCCCTTATAGCCAATTGGTGATCAGAAGTACAATGTACTCTGTTCACACATGTTCTTGATTTGAACCAGTGGGACGCCAGTGTTTCATCACTTCGCTCCTCGAAGGGGACACGAAGCAGTGGTTCTACCAGATCGATCAAGTGGACTCGAAGTTTATCTCGGACATTTACCAACAGCACTTTGAGAGAGATCCACCCATAGGGTCCACATCAGCGAGCTCACTTTGCCCTGTACGAGTAGTATGGAAGACGGAGTTTCTCCGCATACCTTGGGAAAGTCGTATGAGATGACGCGTGATCTGGAAAAAAATATCAGAGCTCCTTCCGCTCTCATTTTCTCAGCGCCAGTAGCGCAACCATGTGCGAAATGACCTTGACTGCTCGATATCTGTTGCAGATGTTGACGCCCAGAATTATCGAAATAAAGATCTAGAGAGATGCCAACAGCTGAGGTCATTTCTGTTTACGTCGTACTACGTTTCGTGCGGTCTGCTTTTCGCCTATTTTGACTCAATATTATGCAGGTACCGTGCACGGCATGGCTGTAGCATTCTGTTGGGTGTATTTCTCCATGACATGGCCCTTTGCGAGCCTGGAAGAGCGGCTGGACGTTGCATTGGCTGGCAGAGACAGCTTGCAACCATATGTACTGTGCAACTCGCGGATGATGCTATGTGCGAGGGAAAGGGAGGGGGGGGGGGGGGGGGGGAAGACCTTGTAGTAGTATTGTCGAACATCTCCTCTGATGTTGTTGGAGAAGGTCTAGCCCTAAAGAGGGCCTTGCTGAAATTACCCGCAGTTCAACAAGTCTGGCGCTAACATTAGTCACAGCTTCCTGCAACCACTCCCTGGTGAGTCGTGACACCGCAGTCCAGACAGACCGGGACCGAGTCCAGAATGTGTGAGCGCTGGCCATCCGTTTGTGGATTCCTCTTCCGCGAACGATGGGTATCACAGCATATCCATCTCCGTACATATGCGGAGGACACGCGGCCTGAAGCGCCCAAGAACTCTACTTGCATTCGTAGACTTTTGCCAACTCCACCTAACCATGGCGATCAGTGCGTACGGAGTACATAAACCTCAGTTGTCAATGGGGTTGGACTTTGCTAGGGAGGTATGAAGAAAAAACCACGCGAATTCATTATCCCATTCGAATCTACTAGGGTACTAACTGCCGAGCAGGGACCAATAGATAGGCACTTGCAAGCCAAGTTCGAGAAGTCTTCCAGAAGGAACGCGGCCCGAGTCTCCAGGGGGTTCAGGCTTCAGCTCAGCCCTGATGGGTGCTAACGTAACGACGCTAAGTAATCTTCTCTCCCCCTCGACGTCTGATCATCCAAATGACGAGTCTGCCAGCCGCCTTCAGCCTTCAGCTCACCACGCAATCACGGTTCCACAGGCCTCCAACCTTCACGGGGCAGCCGCACTCTGAGACTCGGGATCTTGGAGGCAGGTTCAACTAGAGTTGACACCCGGGGGGGGGGGGGGGGGGGGGGGGGGGGGGTGGAAGGAGGGGGCTGTGGCTTGAAGCGTCTCAGATCTTGACAACAGATGACGATCAGCCCCTTATCCACATCTTTCCACGCGTCTTCTGCGACCCTTCTAGAAGCGCTCTAGAAATCAGCTTCAGACACGGGCCGTCCCCGATAACGGCTCGAGCGTCGACAGTTGCAGTCCTCGGGGGTCTGCTCTCAGATTGGTCATGATCCCGGACTTTATACCTCTTATGGACTACGCTCTTCATTGCCCAAATAATGCAGCTTACTAAGTACGAATGTGCGCCTGGCTGACAAGAAAACAAGTCCTTTAATTACAGAGACGCATCGGCATGCTGAGTAGGAGTGCGATGGAGTCAGTAGTTTTACTGTAATTTTACTGCGTGCTATGTGCATGAGCTCATGTTCCGGAATATGTCCAATATACAGGCCAGGCAAAATGACTCCATAGTGTCGATTGTTCCCCAATACTCTTACACCGTTATTGGTTCTCTCCGTTCCCCCTCTCTCAGGTTAAGGCAGCTGTCATTATACCTCATCTCTTAGTCCCACAGGCTAGAACACCGGTGGCTTTATGCGTATGTCACGAGCAGTACGGACTGTTCTTCTAGCGAAGTCAGTTTAGTTACCAGCATCAAATTTCACGTGTCATGACCTTAGAGAATTGGGCCAGTTTACAGTAAACCATGTCATTGAAGAGAAGTCCTAAGTACACGTAAACCTTGTTGGTGAATTTCTTCATTCGAATCTTGATAAAAAGTACAAACAAAACCTGTGGCTCAACTAACGCCAGATGATATAATGCTTGCTTCGTCGACCAACAAGCCTCCGAGGTCAAATGGCTGTCTTGACAGTATGACGATGTGACGTGATAAATACAGGATATACCTTCGTCTGGAAATAGAAGGAGACCGGGAATAATACAGCGTGGAAAGAAACATGAAGGAGAGATATCTTTCATCTCTTGACCCAGGTTGGCATCTCTCTTGCTTTCCGATGGCCTGGCTTCTTCCTCTCCACGCGACGGGCATCGACCGTAATAACCCCGGCTGTGGAAAACAATCATCATTAGCCACTGGATCACCAGAATGACAAAGTAGAACTACAGAAATGGACTCTAACTCATCTCCGCGGCCGCAATGGCGGTGCGGCGGAAAATGACATGAGGGATATCGGGGAAGCGTACCTTGTCGCAGTACTGGCTTCAGAGCTGGCTCATGGACCAGCAGAGCCCTAGCAACTGCCAGTGTAATAGCCTCGGCCTGGCCAGTGACTCCACCGCCCTTAACCGTAGCCCAGACGTTATACTTGTCCAATCTCCCCGTACATCTCAGAGCCCACAATGCACTCTCACGGTCGTGCACACGCGGGAACACATCCACTATGTTCCTCCCGTTAACCAAGACCTCGCCTTCTCCCTCGACCAGATAGACCACCGCTGAGGCCTCCTTTCGCTTTCCCGTCCCCCGAGCTCTACCCATCTCGTCCACGACCGCGGGCGCAGCCTTGTTAGCGTACGGGTTACCCGGACGCAGGAAAGTTTTCAGCGTTTCCCGCACCTCTTCTGGCATCAGGGCGGGTTCAATCCTGTTGAGTCGCTGCAGGATCTTGATGAGGTTCTTATACTTCTTCGTGGGGACATGCTCGCCCACGAAGTCGCGGAATTGGGCCAGTTTGAACCACGCCATGCGCGGGGCCTCATTCGGCGCGACGGTCGGCAACGAAGCATACTTGGCCAGGAGGCGCTCCAGGCTCAGCATGTGGTCGATGAACTTCGGGCTGCCGGAGAAGTAGGCCGGAGATGCAGGGACGATACGGGCGGGAGTGCTTCTGAATTTGGAGAAATCGATCTCCGGAGCGGCCCGCACTTCCGTGGCATTTTTGCGAGAGGACGTCGAGAAGGGACTTCTTCGTTGTCGCTGGAGCAGATGTGTAGAGATCGGGGAGAGAGGAGATGCGGAGAAGACGGAAGGTTGGAGATATGAGTGCAATTGAACGCCCCGACGAAGAGGCTGCATCGCCTGCACGATGCAATTGGGCCTCTGCCAGGCCATGACTGCAGCTTGGCTGACAGAAGCCTCGAAAATATCGACAAGAACAGACGGCAGGAAACGGTATGTGCCAGAGGTCGCTGCCTGTCTGTATGCCGGAGTCGCGAGGTTTTTCGACGGGCGAGGGGACAGCTGATCACGTGATATGAGCTCTGCGGCAAAGATTATCCGGCGCCGACTTGGTTTGGTTCGCACAAATTTCGTTGACGACGCAACCCGTTTTCCCCTCCCGCCTCCTCCTCCCCCACCATCAACACCCTCGAGCTCACGCAGAGTCGTATTCTCAAGATGTCGTTTGGCAAGCTCTACGGTCTTCCCGTAAGTAGACCTTCTTTCCAGTCCTTCTGGCGTTCTGACGTGTTGTTTTCGTTATCGCCCGCTGCTCCCTGCATCCCACCTTGGCCGACTACTCCGTACTTCAGAGGTTCTGACTGCTTAATATCCAGGACAACCCTCGCACCATCCCTATCCTGGTCGCGGCCAAGAGCAACGGCCTGGATCTGGAGGTCGTTCCGACCGAGGGCAATGTGAACGCCGAGTTCAACAAGTCTGCAGAGTACCAGAAGCTCAACCCTCTGGGCAAGATCCCCACCTTCGTGGGCGCAAATGGCTTCGTCCTGACTGAGGCCATTGCCATTGCCATCTACGGTACGTGTTTCTCATTTCGCAACATTTGTATTTCGCGTCGCATATTATCAGGATGAAAATATTGTTCTTCTTCAGTTATCCCTGGCAGAAATATACTGTTGAGAACCCACCAACTCTGATCATTGCTACCCCGCTTCCAAGCGAAATGAGTCCTCTTATACAACATCGCACTTGAATTTTCCCCTGAACTAGGCTGACAATAGCCAAGTCACCTCCCAGAATGAGAAGACCACCCTTCTTGGCAAGACCAAGCAGGACTATGCTTCCATCCTGCGCTGGATGTCGTATGCCAACTCGGAGCTCCTCCCCCGTTTCGGTGGCTGGTACCGCCCCCTGATTGGCAGGGACCCGTACAACAAGAAGGCCGTCGAGGACAGCTCCAAGGCCGCCCTGAAGAACCTCTCTGTGCTGGAGTCTCACCTTACCGCTAACACTTACCTCGTCGGTGAGCGTCTGACCCTGGCTGATATCTTCACTGCTGGTCTCTGCACTCGCGCATTCGCCCTTCTCCTGGACAAGGAGTGGCGCTCCAAGAACCCGGCCGTCACCAGATGGTACACCACCGTCATCAACCAGCCTGACTTCAAGGCTGTTTTCCCGAACCCGGTCTTCGCTGAGGAGACTGTCAAGTACGTCCCCCCGAAGAAGGAGGAGAAGCCCAAGAAGGAGAAGGAGGCCGCCCCCAAGGCTGCTGCCCCCGCTCAGGAGGAGGAGGAGGAGGAGCCCAAGCCGGAGCACAAGCCCAAGCACCCACTTGAGGCCCTGGGCAAGCCCACTCTGGTCCTTGATGACTGGAAGCGCATGTACTCCAACAACGACACTCGCACCGTCGCCATGCCCTGGTTCTGGGAGCACTTCAAACCTGACGAGTACTCCCTGTGGCGCGTTGACTACAAGTACAACAACGAGCTTAAGCTCACTTTCATGTCCAATAACCTGATCCGTACGTAACGATGTTGCTGTCTATTCTCCAGCAGTAATCACTAACAAAAAGACTTGCAGGTGGTTTCTTCGCCCGTCTGGAGGCCTCCCGCAAGTACCTCTTCGGTGCCGCCTCAGTGTACGGCACGAACAACGACTCCATCATCCGCGGAGCCTTCATGGTCCGTGGCCAGGAGCACCTTCCTGCCTTCGATGTCGCTCCCGACTGGGAGAGCTACGACTTCGTCAAGCTTGACCCGTCCAAGGAGGAGGACCGCAAGTTCATTGAGGACATGTGGGCCTGGGATGTTCCTATCGTCGTGGACGGCAAGGAGTACCCATGGGCTGACGGCCAGGTGTTCAAATAAATGATTCCATTGCATGACGGTCTCCATTGACGTCGAGCTTCAGTTGCGTCATTGGACTCCGAGTTTGGATCTTCTTTTCGGGCACCTCCACTTCCGTCATTGTACCCATCCAGTGACGGCGTCGGCGGTTGAGATGAGGGGCAGGTGATCGGTTACGGGTGCTGACCTTCCCGCCGTCATTGTCTACCTGCCCGCCCATTCCCACAAACCCCTTTACTCTCAGTGGTAATTTCTTCCTGCCCGCCCTAACCCCTTACATGTTTCGTTTGTCAGGCGAACATAGTTCCCGCCTTGATGGGTCACGTTATGTTTATGATATGTCGAGAAGATAATGAAATGAATAGCACTAGTTATGCTAGCAAGAAATAAAAGCATTCTGAATGTATCAACACTTGAAACTTGTTCCTCTGTAGTGTAGTGCTTGGTGTGCCGCTTTCGGGCCGTATTTCCACTTGGATCATCATTCTTGTGAGTTGATGTATTATCCTAACGGCACATCCTGTCACGAGGATCCGTAGAAGTTAATTAGAAGCTTTATTCTTCTCTTTAGAATCTTGCTCTGCTCTTTAAACTATACTCTGTGCAATCTCTTCGCAATGTAAAGTAGTGTCCAGGACTAGGTGCCGCTCACCGAACATGGCTACATTGTGAATATCAAGTTAGCTACACTATGTGAATATACCAGATACAAAGCAGCTGTGAGTGTAAGAACTTATTCGTAATATTTGAATGGTTTGCTGATCTCCAGAATATCTGGAGATTAGGGGTTTAAAATAGATTCATCTACGTGACTCAGTTCGGAAAGGTTTCATCATACATACCTCATTAGACGAGATATGAGAGCTTAGCTGAAAATTGTCATATGAGTAAGTAGCCAGAACTAACTGGGACTTTACTAGTGTACATGATAAGAGCCTACCTTCTCAAAAGGCGCATCCTCAAGCAGTCATGCGGGTAATATAGAATCGGATCAGATTCTATAAAGATGGGTAGATGTGATAAATAGTAGTAACATAGTGGCTTCTCCTTTGACAGATAGTGTATTGGAGCGTTCTGCCGGGTAAGACTCCTGGGTCCACCGGGGAGACTAATCCTCGGCCATATACTCTTTCTATGTCATCTTCTTTCATCCAGACGGACATCGTCGTTAAATCTTTGTGTGGTTGTGAGTTCTTCCTTTAGGGGGATATTCGACGGGTTCTCGCTGGGTACACGACAGGCCTAGGTAAACCCTCGAGACCCCCTCTTCATTTGCTTGTTAACTTCTTTGTGCATATATGTTGAGTTAGTCAATATATCCCTTTGTCCTTTCCCTCCTAGGTCATTACGGCTATGCTCCTTCAGCCTGCTCTCCTACGTAGAGGCTTAGCGAGTTGCGGAAGTTCAATGGCAGTATAGAAAATGACAGGCTAGGCAAGTGGTCGTACTACATATCTTTATTGAAGAATGCTGACTTCTAGAATCTTTCACTATTTGGTCATTCAGACTGTTTTGTTTAGTAAGTATATAAAGCAGCTTTGGGAGTCAATTTCACATTTGGAGATAGTTAGACCGTGATTATAAGTATGCTGACAAAGTATAGACACAAATCTACTCCTCTTTTTGTCCTGTATTAAGACCTTTCATGATGATATTGTCCTATGTTTGCCGGTAAGGCTTGACAAAGGAATTACACAGATTATGGAGTTTTGTATTTTTCTGTCAATCCGTAACAAGAGTTGCACTTGAAATACATTCTTTGCTCTATATTCAACATAAGCCACGTATCCCCATTCCGAGAGCTTTTATACATACTGCACACCCCGCTGCGGAAGTGTTGTCAAGTCCGGATAAGCCATCTGCAACCTCGCAAGCACAGTTTCTCCCTCAACTGCTTCGTCCGGTGAAATCATCTTTCCGCCTCTATACTTGACCTCCCCGTAGCGAACGGGACGATTACCAACGACATCTAGCAGCTCGTCCAGTTCACAGTTCGACCCCTTGCCTTGCAATAGCGGCGCATTAAACGCTTTGGCTATCTCAATGGGGCTCAATGAGATTGGACGGCCGATTCTCCACCACCCGTAGAAAGTAGATGCAACAGGAACAACACAAGCTATCATTACGGCGACTCCAGCAGCGAGATACCCGTAATGTACCTGGAAGGCGGGCAGAAGACTCACCTCCACGGTATTCATGGTTTGATTTGTCTGTACATGGGATGCGTTCACACCAGAATAGTAGTAAAACGGACTTGAATCATTTGAAGCAGACAGAGCAGTGCGGAACATTATTTCTTGCAGCGAGCTGATCACTTCTTCCGTCGGATCGCTCCATGTATCTTCACAAGCTGTCATACTGTTGATTGAGGTGACATAGTCCTGTGCCAAAGTCCCAGATATATTCAACGTCCATATATGATCAACTTGCCAGATTGTTGCTTCGGAAGTCAACAAATCTGATGCGGCCAAGTAAAAACCGCCTAGAGTACTGCCTCGCACAAAATTATCTTCGGAGATAGAGTAAACTGCAACCACAGTTTCCGGGGTCGTCCCAAGGCTTGATAGGGACGAAGAGAAGGTCACCGTCCCATTTTCGATGTTGACTGGGTATTTCAGAGTTGCAGGTCTGAAAGTGCAGTGATTAACCTGCAACTGGCTTTTACAGGGACTTTTGTCCTTGTAGGCCACTGTGAAGTTGATAGTGGACGGTTCGCGTACATCAAAGGTGAAATTCGATGAGAAAGTGACTTTCATGACATTTGCCATAGCCGAGAAAGTTCCGTTGTAATCTGAACCAACTTCAGTGCCATTTGGAAGGACATAGATACTTCCAAAGTCATAAGGCAAAGTAATTCTGGAGCAGTCCACTGCGAAGCCAGCAGCCTTTATAGTTCCTGAGCAGTTTCCGGTCCCACATCCGCTGTCGTTCAGATACATGGGAGCTCTGGAATTATATCCCTTCATGACCTCCTCGAAGATTGTGGTCATTCCAGACAGCACAGGAGACGCATAACCTTGTGTCATGCCGGTATAGCCCTCTGGGATCTGCTGCGCGATGGGCACAGATATAGCAATGTCCTTTCTGAAGGGCTGGACTGATATAGTCAACGCCCTCTGGAACAAAGGGTTGTCGACGGCAATAATAACCGATGCGATGCTCGCAAGAGTTATCACGTTGAAGAATCTTATCTTTTTCATGGCATCATAGATGCTGTTTGCGAAACTCCAGTACCGATGGAGATCGTTCACGGTGCAGCCTTCGATTGCTTTGATCCACCAGGCGATGACGGCCCCTTCGGCCATGGCAAACCGAAGCAGTCCGTTACTTGCGGCCGAGGAAATGGCTAACAGGACTGACGGTTGAATTTGCCATTTGTTCGTGGGCTGCTTATTTGAGATGATGAGGACGACGACGTTGAAGGCAAGGCACAAAACGACACCCAGCAAGGCCGAGATTCCTAGCCAAGGAAGTCGATTCCATACTCCGGTTTCCCATAACCTGGAGCCATTGAGGGTGAAATATTTGATTTTGTCTTTCTGTTTTGACTCTGTTGATGATTGGTCGACCATTCTGCGAGGGAAATTGGACAAAAGTGCTCCGTCTTATAGATATCAACAAGAATGCAACTTCTTTCAAAGAGGTGTCTTTGCTTCCTATGGGATTTAGCACCACAGAGGCCAAGGTACATTTAAGCGCGCAAAGTTTGGCGTGTCAGTCTCGCCATAAACAACATTGCCACTATCAGGGCGCAGTCTCCATTCCCGTTTGAGCGGACATGGCTGCTTAAGCTGTGTACTATGTACTAGTCTCGGCGCTTGCACGAAACTACTCGCAGGAAACCAATCTCAACAAAGTTGGAGTGGAGACTCTTAAATAAAACGAATTGAGCTTCTTTGCTGCTCATTGGCACACTGGCAATAGGCCACTGTCACAGGCCAACAACTGATCTTCCAGACGTCCTGTGCGGCTGAAAAATGTAACGTTATCTTTGAAGTGCACGGATGCCATGGGGGGCCTGACGAGTGGAGCAGTATGTAAACCCGCCACGGATACTCCACAGAGACGTCTCCCAAAACTTCAACGACGATTACAAGTCAAGATTTTTTATCGCCTGAGTCTCTCTTATTACATGTTCCTGTTATATGCTAACAAAACAATGCCATCTTCGCTTCGAAGACTGCACGGTAGGATGGGTTTGTGCGCTCCCGATTGAACTTGCCCGTCGCACAGAGATGCCCGATCAAGAGGACAAAGACCTATCTCACGATGATTCTAGTGACCCGAACTTGTATACACTCGGCCGTATCAGAACCATAACGTTGTCATTGCCTACGCCCCAGTTGGCCAGATGGGAGCCAACACTGCTTAGTCGAAGTTCAGATGAAGCCGAAATTCCCTTCAATTCTTGTGCCCTTTTGGGGTGTTGGTTTGTCAGTACAAAGAATACTGAAAATCTCCGTTTGCAAGGAACGAAATATGCCATGCCAAGTTGATTCTGGAATTCATACAACTCTCGAGGCAGGCCGGCCTGCGAAGCTCTGTGTCTTTTTCGACCTTGATACCTGCACTTGTAGTCACGTCGTGAGTATCGCCCGCATATTCGATCGCTCCTGCTGCAACGAACCTTTTTCCTGCGGGTTCGTGTGTGCTCAGTTCCACGCTCGCCCAAATGTTGGCAATATGTGCATGATCTGAAGTTTTTCTCTTTCTCTACAGATGTCAGACGCCAGTCGCCCGGTAGCGTTGTTGTTATTGGCGCTGGTACCGGACTTGCTGCGATCTCCTTCATTGGGACTTTTGTTGTAGAGTTTAAGGAATCTATACCTACATTCGGCGCCTTGGGAGATTGCGAGAGCAAAGTGGTGGAATACGAGTTATCAGATTGACATGAACCCTAAAAATAGCAAGTGTGCCTGTGTAACTGACTGGGGTTTTACACCTCCTATGGGCCCTCAGGTTACTCGTGGAACATATGTAGAGTGTAAGGAGCAAATCTTCATAGCGAAGTACCCGTCAGTGACTTTTATTTGGACTTGGGAAACGACTGCGAAGCCAATGAGACGGCATGTGTTAGAGTAGGCGGTGTACTGGCACAAGACATCTAAGTGCCAAATAGCTAGGTGGAGATAAGTACTGAGCAGGCTTATAAACACAACATGTCAGAGTTACAAGACAGAGACGTGATCTAAATGAATGGTCTGTCAGGGACCACATAGATGCAGCTGCTCCGCCTCAGAATATGCAGATGTGGCCCAGGGAGAAATGCACCAAGAGTACAACACCACTACAGGGATGTTCATAAAAAGGATAGACAGCGCGTTTACTGCATGGCTATACATGACAAGTCTACAGCAGTTTTAAAAATGTCAATATAGAATAATCATTGTGCAAAGGACGAGAGAATAAATGGACAGCATAAAGTGGACAGTTCAAACTTTCAATTCAGGGCAATGTTAGTCCTTGGCATGCTTGATGATATTGCCTTTGGCACCATCTTGAGAAAGAATCCCAAAAAGGCGGCCCTGCCATTCAGTCACATCAGGGGATATTTTGACTAGATCATCTTTGCTGTGCTGGAAATCAAAGTAAATGAGAACTTTTTGTGTTTCCCATGTGACACTAGATAGTATAGTTTTTTACATAGTTGCGCACATGTTCTTGCTTCACAATGGGAGTTAATAATGATGATTTGTACACGCATTTCAGTATCCAGTAAAGAAGCCTGGTCTTTCCTCTAGTCAGAAATAATAGGCCACACACTGCAAAAAGGCCTGCCAAAGTTTCCCACCTCAGTCACAAGTATATTGATGTTGTGTAAACCTTCACCTAGCCACGCCCAGAATGAGCCTTGCTGTCGAGATTGAGAGACTCCGGTACAGATGCTTAGCTTTTTGATGAAAAGGCTTGTGGCTGGCTCCCGTACGCAATGATTCTAACCATATGCCTTCGATCCCCATCCTCGAAATCCGGAATAGCGGAATGAGCAGCCGTTCGCTATGAATCCATCCAGTCAGCACCATGAGATCACTATTTATGATGCCCTTACCTGGTCCCACACAACCACGGTTCCCGGTTCCCATGATACTCGACAGGAAAAGTCCAGGGACCGAATATGATCGTGCAAGAATCCCAACAGCAGATCGGACTTTGATGGCTTAAGACGAACGATCTGGCGGGCAATTGTAGGGTTGACAAAAAGGACTGGTTCCTGAGTGACTGGATGAGAGATGATCAGAGGATGTTCGGTCTTGACAGCCTCCTTGAGCGCCCTCTCTTGCGCTACTCGGGCAATCTCTCCGACACTGGCGCTGGTATGGAGGAGCTTTAAACGGTGCAGTCCTTCACGGAATGACGGAGAAAGAGCTTTATAGGCGGCAGTCAAGGACGTGAAAGCTGTGTCCCCACCGCCTGAAGCAGGAGTCTCCAGAGCCCAGTAGAAGGTAATCCCAGGCGTGTTCGGGGTGAACGTTTGGTCCACGTGCCAGAGCTCATAGTTTGTGCGAGGGCCCAGAAGATCGCGCAGATTTCCTCTAATATCAGGATGAGCAGTGAACCAAACTGCCAAAAGGTTCCAGTAGCGTTTCTTACGCTTTCTCGTCAGCATATATAAGTTGGAATTCCGGACCGGTCCCTTTTGGATATCCCATTGTCAGGTGCTAGACTCGTGTGAAAACACGGTAGGTCAGAAATCACAGTTCAATGTTACTACTCCCATGGGCCAGTCAAACCTGATGAAGAGGCCCATACTGACGGACGATCTCCCTTTACCTGTCGGGCCCAGTGTCGGCAAAGTCTTGTTCCCTCTGTGTTGGTCAGTCCTGTTTTTCGCAGGCGTTGGATGATGACGACTCACAAAAACAAGCACCCCACGCTGAGCGGCCAAGAGAGCGACTTGGTTCAGTCCCTCCTTGCTCAACTGGCTGAGTTGAACACCCCGTATTTCCGTTCCAATTCGCGGAGTGATGTTCTTCAATTGCGCCTTGGGGGTCCGGATATCTGGAAGCGCTGGATCGGCTCGACTTCCAGCTTCAGAGATATCCATCGGAGGGACATCGAGAGTGGGAGTAAAGCCCTCTGGTCGAACCGGTAGATAGTCAGGGTAGAGAGGCTCGGTACGTTTTGCGGGCATGATGGACAAAGAAATTGCTTTCTGCACTGAGCTGTGTACTGTATACCTCTTAGGTACCTAATCTACTGGCACCCGGTTTTTGACGGATTCACAATATTTACAAGCCCGCTCGTTCAATCTATATTCTTCTCGATATCTTTTTGAATCTGCCGGAAAATTATCCATCCGTATCGGACACCTCTCAGGTTCGTGTTCAGATATCATGTCATCAGGCCAAGAAAGGCGTCATCTGCAACTTCACCAACCGCCTGCACGCCAAGGCACCAGAACAACATTCGACTCCCCCATAGGATATCATAGCAAAAGCTGGGTACATTGATAATGCCTCGTTATCCAATAGCATTGCTGCTTATCACGTATCTGATCTCTCTGTTAGTGCGGGGTATAATAATAATAATGGCCCGTTTTCAAGATACCATGATGTCTTGCTTAGATCTGTATTCAACCGGTTTTCGGCTACTACGAGACAAATCATAAATCTCCCGCTAGAACAGGGAGTCAGGGATTCCAATCGACCGTGACAGGCAATTATCATGTTGTACAATGACTAACCAATTAGACAATGGTAGCACTGTTGTTCACCAAGTGCGTAGACTTCAAAAGTGGTGACATGATATTCGAATTCTGGGCTTTTTCATTCTTCGGGGGAAGGAATTCTACAATAAATAATTTTTAGTTATAGTACTGCATATGCAATCTGCGTTCTGAAGCACGTCATTCTTCAGCTGTTTCAAAGATGGCAGGCGCACATCTTTCGTAGTATGAAGGATTTATCTAGTCTTGCCGTCGCCGGCCCTCTATGCAGGTGCAAAACAAGAGCAAAACATACACCAGCTGCACAAACATCTAAAGCAGTCTGAAGATGACAGAGTTGGAACAGCATTATTCGGGCTTCAGTCGGTCCAAAATGCGCGGCAGTGGGAAATGGATCAAGTTCCTAATCAAATTGCGGAGCGACAAAGAACGAGTCCTTGTCCTGAAGCTAGACCTCCTACTTCTGGTTTGGGCATTCATTGCTGGGTTAACCAAAGTAAGATGCCAGTCGGATGCCGATGTACAATCTTAGTACTGACAATCCGTCTGGAACGGCAATAGGATATGGATCAGTCGGCCACGACCCAGGCATATGTGTCCGGGATGAAGGAGTCACTGAGTCTTAACGGCAACGAGCTGGTGGAATTCACCACCTACTTTTCCATCGGATACGCCATCGCAATTGTGCCATCGCAACTCACACAGACCATGGTCCGGCCATCCATATTCTTGCCTGCTTGTGAAATCATTTGGGGATGTTTGACTCTGGCGTAGGATCCACCGCTGTGAATGTCCTTGAAAATATCCATCTGACACCCCGGTCAACAGAACTTATGCAGAGCAAAATGCGCGGACCGTTTATGCGATTCAATTCTTCCTCGGCATCTTTGAATCGGTGGGTACCAATAATTGTCCAGAAACATCACGAGCGTTCTCTAAACGGTACCAGACGTCCTGGCCTGGATTAGTGAGTCTGATCTTCAACTGGTGTACGTCCATCGAAATAGCCACTGCAGGCAACAGGTGCTCATCTGACGTTCCAAAGATACTCCGTCCGGGCAATCTTCGGCGTCAGCGGCGTTGCTGGGAACATGTTTCTAGGAATTCTTCAGGCAGCGCTATATAAGAATCTGAATGGCGCCGCTGGTCTCCAAGTGAAGCATCTCTTATGTAACAAAGAACATTGCCAAAATGAAGAGGTAGAAGGAATATTTATAGCAAATCAAGTAGAAGAAAATCATGACTTGAACTGCCATAATCTAACAACTCTTCTAGGGATGGCAGTGGCTTTTTATTGTCAGGTGAGATCCCATATATAGATTATATATCTTTTGCAAAACTCGACCTAAACACTTTATCACAAACACAGCGGCTGTATTACCATCTTCTGGGGAATCCTTGGGCTCCTGATGATCCCCGATTCACCCGCCATCACCAGAGCGCTCTGGATATCCAATGATGAACGCAAAATTGCACAAGACCGCATGAAGATCCACGGAACCAATACAGCGCGCCTCATCGATCGTCGCAGGCTTGTAGCAAAAATTCGCTCCACCGCTGCCAGCCCTGTATCCTGGCTGTTTTTGGCTGCATACCTCCAATTCGCCTGGAGTCAACGGGCAAACTCGTATTTCCTGCTCTATCTCAAAGTGAGTCATCTGAGTCTCCTATATATAACTCGCATTCTGTCCATCCTTGCTAATACCATTATTCAACAGGGTTTAAAGAACTCACATGGAGAGCAATGATATAGGTAGGTACATATACGATCGTAAGTACATCTGTAGATATACAGGACTGATATCATCCTTTCCATTACAGCACATACAAGGTCAATTTAATTCCTTTGGGTGGATACGGTCTCTCCATTGTAAGCAACATTGACCTGAACGCTCTCAGCGACTGGAAGCAATGGCGATTGCAGATCTCCACTGCTACCGCGGTGAGTTCTGTGACTGAAATTCGAGAACCTTTGTTTGCGTGTAGTTCCTAACTGGAAATCAAATCCAACAGGCTCTCCAAGTTCTATGCTACCCTGTACTCGCCGCGTGGCCGAATTCAACCCTGACGATCATGACCTTTTACTTCTTAAAATTTGCAACGGCCGCCTGGGGGTATATATACATAGTCCCCTTCTTAACCTTCCACTTGCTAATGTCCAATGATAGCTACGCACTGCTCGCTTGGATCGCCGAAATCCTCAGAAAAGAGCCAGAAGCGCGATCGATGCTCGTGGCTGTCGCAGTCACGCTCGTCCGTAAGGCACCCTCCCTCACAGATTCAGTTTGCAATTCCTCACTGCGCTTACTAACGTCTTGTCTTATAGATGTTGGCCACGCAACAATTCCACTCCGTGCCTGGCGAGTCGCAGATAGTCCTCGCTATCCTATTGGATTTCCTTTGGCGGCGGCCTTTGGTGGAGGAAGCATCATTGCCATACTGAGCATGCTCGTTTATGTGAGAAGGTTTGTAGCATCTGAAATAATCCATAATATCTGGAACTTCAAGCTCTGATTGGTTCGAGTAGAAATAGAGGCATCATCGACAGAGGATTCGCAGACAAGGAGACAGAAGTCAAAACGTCAAATACATCAAATACAGGGATCAACGATGACCAGGATGGAAAGCAAAAGCTACGAGAATCAGTTGAGGAAGTATAATTCAAAGCAGAAACAGAAAAAGCACTTTTTCCCCGTTTGACATAATTAATATGCATTTAATGAAATTACGTAGTTCAGTCCATCACCAGTTTGAAACATGGCCTCATTTATTGTCGCTACGTATTATATTAATTGAGCAGCACAACTCATAAAAACTCTAGCTGATTTTTCTACCAAAATCCATTTCATGAAGAGATTTCAGTATGACGAATAGCAATGCGTGAATATACTGCTCATGATCATCGACGTCTCTGTGCATACTGATATTGTCTCTACAAATTGTGGCAAAGTAATGGCATAATCAACATTGGTTGCCAACAACAACTTCCCATCTATCTGCCCGATCCCAAGCTGAAGGGATAGTATGGGTGATAGTCCCGAGCCATGTTGGATGGATTCGTAATCCATTATCCACGTAATTTCAGGTGTCTTGTGGCGATAGCATTCTAAGATTCTTAGGGTTTTCTCCGTTTCCGATGTCACAATTGGGTTCCATCTTGGTCTTGTGAAGCTGAGTTTTGCCTTAGATTCAGAAGCATGTTGAATGAGGGCGGCAGAATGATAGGAACAATAGCGCCAGGAAAACTGGTGTGGCAAAGGGCACTTCGTGATATCACACTTTCTTTTGTCATCAGCAATCCAGTACGCTCGCTGTAACTCGCATATTATCGATATCTGAGCGTGTTTTTTGGAGTTTCCTCTGATATTCGCAGCCAGCGCCTTCATTGTTAGTACTTTTGTGAGAATACGTCGGTTCATCATTTGCATCGAAGTAATAAGAAACGTCTTCCACCGTAGGGATTTTTATTTCATCGTCCTGCTAATCTGCTAGCTCTTCTTCCGACCCTTCCTGCAAAGAATTATCTGCCTCGGTTCTATGAAGAGATCTCTCGTCCCCGTTTCCCACCCACTTGTCCGTAATTTGTCGTATAAGGGTAAACGGTATCTCTGATTCACTGACTGTATGACTGAGGGTAAAATCCCGTAGACAATAAAGCGTGAATTGTCACATCAGGTTCCTCGCCACGAGCTCCTCTTGGTGAGTCTGGAGTTGGTCAAAGAGGACAATGTGAATAGACGTTTGTGTTGGAGACCCGAGAGCCTCGTTGATACACCCTCTCAACAAGCAAACCGAGATCTATGTACCTTCCACATATTGGACTAATGGAACAAGTGCGTTTATATAAGTTGCGTGGATAGTAGTATCATATAGTGTCCATGTTTATGCAAATCGACGTGGCCGCCAATGTGAGGTAGTCCGAAGGCAGAGCATTTCCACATCTGTGATGTGCAGGACTGGAGATAGTTTAAATGCGTCAAAATGGGTTGAATATGGTTGTAGAACCTTTTCCGTATATAATCTCGCTTGCTGTTGAGGATCCCGTGATCGATTGATCATCCTTGAATATATATAAGATATTTATAGGCAGTCAGGACTGTTACTTCCTTTGTTACGGTACCCCGTAACGACGGTGATAATGGAAGGAGGATTGTAAATTGATCCGGGTATAATAGGATAATGGCCCACTGAACTGGTGCACCGCTGTGCGGCTCATCGTAGTCGAACTCAGTGCGCGCAGGGATCGCAGATTTGAGCTATAGAATTTAGTATGGTCAGTCCCTGACAACAGATCTTATGCACTCTTACCTTACTGTTTGAGACAACAAGCTGATGGCAGATCAGCGCGACACGCTGTTCAACCTCAGAATAGGAAGGCTTAATATAGAAAGGATGGCTTTGTACGTTGAATCCTCTCCTGTCAAAAGGTGGTGCGGGACAGTACAACTGCTTGCTGAGACTTATAACCGAGATATTTTTGCCCGGAACTTTTGTGATTTGTTGAAGTATACCATTGTGTTGTAGATGTTAAAAGGCTTGTACTTTGATGTGGGACCACCTCTGGACGAGGAGAATGATATATATATTCCTGAGTGAGGGATTACATGAGCGATCTAGGAAGCGGTAGGTCTCTTCAAATGTTCAGAGCTTTCCCACTCGACCTCTCTCTATGCCAATGAAGATATCAGATGTTTGAATGTATGGAGCTGCTAAAGATATAAGCAAATACTTCGTCACAACTATTGAAATAGCAGTACCCGCCTTGTGAAATTCGTTTCCACTTAGGATTACTTTTTTCTGTGAGCTCACTGGTCTTGAAATGAAGGAATGGAAAGTAACGGAAGTTGAGGAATCTGAGACTGACTGGAATTGGTGCTCTAATGAGATAGAAGTAGAATCTGAAACAAGGGTCGATTTCATGGGTGCCTTTTCTGCTCTGCTAGAGCCCTGATCTCCTGTTCTTCATTTACCCAACGCCGTAATAGCGACTCACAGATGTAGAGTTTTTCAGCAGCAGTCTCGAATGAGAACGGCCTTAATGCACCAGTCCTGCGACCAACACGTCTCGCGTCCTTGATGTATTTGATGGCGTGAATCTTTTCCTGGCGCGTGTAGCGAAACCGAGTTTGCCAGCATAGCCGGTTTAGGTGCCGTCAGTTGGTTGGCTACAAGGTCGAGATTCGCAAGTTGGTCCTCGATGAGAAGTGGTAAACGCAGGAGTGCCATTTTGAAACCCTAGCCTCCTGCTAGAGCTCCAGTATCGCTGCTTTCCTGGGGTATCACGCTTGAAATCCGATTGCAGTGTGCCTTCTTCGGCATGCTCTTGAGGATCTAGATCGTGGTTAAGGATAAAATCTTGCTCAAAGACATAGTATGGCTGTTCTGACGGTTGACTGTGGTCACCGAGATCCGTTCTTTTTAAAATCTGGTGCTTTCTCATCTGTAGGAAGCGAAGACATGGCGATTGTGCTGAAGAAATAACGGTTTCCGGGTTCGTATGGAGATGGACGTGAATTGACAATTCAAAGTTTTCATCATCTTGACCAGGTTCGAGTGACACAGTGTTGGAATAATGCCCTCATATCCGGGATATTTCCGGAAAATATTCTTGATGAAATTCACTTGGAAACGGAGCCTGCCGGCTACAAAGAGCCAAAACTCCTCACCACACCTTGCCTTTAGATGTAAATTGACAACAAGTTAAGCAAGAAATAGGGAATACTCCAGGTGCATTATCATCACCAAGATGACGAATCTGTAAGAGGCTTCCCACGGTTATCAGATTGGGCCTAATGGAGGACAACGCAAGAGAGACATAGAGGATCTGTTGATAACTGTAGAAAAGGTCATCGCAGTTTCAAATCCAGCAGATTCAACACACAGAAATCTGTGCATCCTGCCGAATTTTTTTAGATGATGTGCCTTGGAGTAGACGTAAAGCAAGAAGTGGTGGCAAAAGGAGAGGATTCAGTGATCTCCAAGGACCACCACATCCTACGACCGACAACAGTATTTGCATAAGACGAAGGAATAGAGAATGGTGAGGAACGAGAGCTTCTTAGAAGCCTACATGGGCGTATTTGTGTTTGATTCCCTCCTTGACATGCCTAAGACCTTTCTAGAAGCTCTAAGTGATTCTTTGACCTTTGTCATAGGTTCTACTACCACCTGTCCTCCCGAGACAGCCCTGGTAAAGAAGTCGGTACACTCCTTTGACGGAACTGATCGAGATCTCGGATACAGGCATATAGGATCCCGCAGCGGACCTATGCGGGTAGTGATCTATGGATGGCCTAAGACCGCTCCATTGAAGAGGATTGCTAAGCAACCAAGATCTCTCAAGTTATATATACTTTGTCTCTCTCAGTCTGGTTCTGATAGATACCTAGTGTATTGCAGTATGCTGCGCCGACTAGTCGTCGGAGTATGGGGAACTGCTGCCGTGGGAATAGACCCAGATGGAATTCCCTAAAAGAGAGCTCTACAACAGGGCAAGGATTCAACGTCTTTAACATCTTTATTGGTGCTTCTCTACGAGCGAGCTTCGGGTTTCGAGGGGAGGAAACAGGACTTTGATAGGACTCTACTAGGTATACACCGGCTCAGGCGCCTTTTGACAGCCTAATTCTGCCTCACTTAATGATTATTCCTGTTGGCATACGTTGGGGTTTTTTTTATCTTCTTTGTTAACGCTTCCTTTCTAGATGTCACACTGTCATACTCCTTGCTTGTGGACCTCTATTCCTTGGCTAGCTTTCGAATGTAGGAGCTTCAGAGATTGCAATGAGACACCAATATGTGAGTAAATGTTCTTAAAAATTGTAACTGGCCAAACTTCACAAAAGCACTTTGTCAGGGACCAACCCCCGACAAAAGGAGGGTAGCGGTAAGGAACACGGCCGGGTTCTGTCATAATGAGGAGGAAGGAAACTCCCAACCAACCTGATCAGTCGGTGGGAAGTACTGATAGGATTGTCCGGTTGATGGAAAAGTGCCAGCAGACTCGGGATTTGGCAGAACTTGCTAGCAGGTGCAAGTTGGCGGAGGATGCCGCCAAGGGCGGAGCAGCACGGGAACGCGGGTATGTAAAGTTCACCTCCTGTGGATAGTCCTCATCCTCTCTTCACACTAGGATCTTGTTGCATAGTCAATATAATTTATGACTTCGAAAGCGGACTTTATTTCTTCTTTCCTTCTCTCATTCCTTCTCCTTACGCTAGGATTTTCTTTTTTTCGTTTCATATGTCTTGGAAAATAAGATTGAGTCCCCTGACATGTGGCTAATATACCGGGCGTCATGCGCCGCCTCCGCTTCTCAAGAGAAAAGGAGTTAGTGTTAACAATAAACAATGGCAAGGTGGCCGAGTGGTCCAAGGCGCACGGTTTAGGCAAAATTCCGTGTCTTCGAAAGAAGGCGAGGGTTCGAACCCCTCCCTTGTCATTTGACCGCCTTCCTTTTTACCCCTTCCTGCGTCTGCTTCCCTCTGCGGTAGTTGGACCTGTCTAATTTTTTGAATTGGCATAGCAGCATCCTCCACCCATCGTATATATTCATGTGACTATCGGTTCATTAAACTAGACTGATTTATGGGCTTAGGGCTCATCAGCATAAAGACACAAATGCAAGATGCAGGACACTCGCGAGACTAAGTTGGGAAATAAACAAAAAGGAAACTGCAAGCTGCCGGATTTGAACCGGCGCGGGTTGCCCCACCAGGACACCAGTTGAACTGGTGAAGTATTCAACTACTTGAATCTGGCGCCTTAGACCACTCGGCCAAGCTTGCCTGTTGAAAGACGCCGTCTCTCGACGTTCTAAGAAAATTTTCTTAGAACAGGAGGATAGATAGTGCCATGCAGATGCACACTGCCTTCGATTTCTTGGGTTTCCCTTGCTCTTCTTTTTGCGCAAGATATAACCCTGGCTTCTGCCGGCTGATACCACCATTGAAGTGTGTCAGGAAGCCGGGCCGCGATCTTGACCTTATATCTGCCAAGCTGTCCGCTGTCGGCTTCTTCCACCAAAATCCCGGTCCTGCCATAATCTCGTCAACCGACCAGATAAAATTTGGTCGGGGGTTCCCTCCTGACGCCAGGTACAATAATATTTAATCCTACTGCGTTTCTTATTGCATTTCCTTTTCCTCTTCTCCTGTCATCGGGCCCTGATACCTACCACCCATCTCTACTACTCAGTTGTTAATGAACTGCTAATGCGTTTCAGAAAAGAACCCCCCACTTCCAAGAAAAAAGCAAATCTACCTACAAGATTCGACATCTCAGGTAGTGACGTCACATGACACACATGGGGCCCAGCCCAGAGAGCAAGAGAGCTCAATAGGAAACCCATAAAAAATTCTGGAGAGAGTGGGGTTCGAACCCACGCGATGTTTCCATCATTCGAGTTTAAGCTTCACTCATGGAAGGTGGCGCTTAAATCGAACGCCTTAGACCGCTCGGCCATCTCTCCAGACTTTTCGCCTTTTTCTCTGCTCCAAAAGTATATGTAGTAGACAGCGAAAATGAGTTTTTTTTCATTCTGCATCTAGCTAACATAACACAGAACAGTGTAACTACCTTCTTTGTGTTACTTAATATGGATACACCAGCGTGGCAAAATGCTTAATTTAAGTCAGTACGGTTTTGAATTGACATTAAACCGAAATTTTTGACAGGGGAATTTCATCGCAACAGCCGCTTTGAACACAAGTGTTAAAAACATACTCGTTCTCGTTTAAAAATGCCTGATGTCACTTCAGATCCCGCATTCCGGCAGAACCAGAAAATATTCAACATTTGCGAAAACCTTGGGAAGGGATGATTCTCTCCCGTTCCTACTCGTGGAACTGACCATTTGGCTTCTCTGCGCGCAAAAAGACACTTCATTTCAGCTTGGAGAAAATGGAAAAAAAATCCGAGTTTTGCCAACCGTCAGCAAACGAATGAACGAATGAATACCGTGTGAGACAATGACAGATACTTCATGCCCCCGTTCGAGGGAACGGGGGCATCACTGCAGTCTCACCACAGCATATTTGTTTACCAGTGCGGAGTTCATAATATATTTCGGATGACATCGCCATCGTATGTAAAGATGAGATAAATGAGATGGTATGGTATGTACTTCTCTATTATACATATACGAGGTGCTTTTGCTTCTGTAACGTACGTCAGATACTAATTAACAATGCAGCTGGATCTTTCAGTCAGTCAGATGCATATCATGTGGTCAATTCATAGCATTAGGTAGATCAATAAAAATAGGTAATTAGTTATCACCCAGCATTTTGTTTATTTATTTCTATTTCTATTCACCTTACCGACCGACCGTCCGTCTATCCATCACGCATTCATCTAGGTAGCTAAACCGGGTATGCATGTAAGTAGCTAGCTAAGTATGTAAAACATGGATGAAGGGTACTGTATGTACAGTACCCTAGCTGCTCACCAAAAAAGGGTATTTCGTCCGTAATAGTAATTTCTCGTGAGAGTTAAAAGGAGATGCAGACAAATAAAGATCCAGACATACGCGGTAGAGAGAATAGAATAACAATACATACGTAATGCAAAGACTCCGCTGAAAACCATGCGATACAATACAACATCAATATGTGAAACGTAACGAATACAAGACAATCGAATCAAATCAGATAAATAAATCAATGACTAGGCCGTCTGCTTTTGAGGCTGGGGCGGCGGCTGCTGCTGCGGCTCCTCCAGCCGGTCGAGGAGGAAGTGCTCGGCCTCCTCCGACACCGATGACACGGGTGACGGTGGAGAGGGAAGGGGTTGCTGCTGAACTTGCTGCTGCTGAGCAGTCACAGCGGCCGCCTGCTTGGCCTTCTCCTTTGCGGCGCGCCGGGCGGCCTTCTTCTCCCTCTTGCGGGCCCTTCTCCTCTCTCTGCGGGCTTCAGCGACGGGGTCTACAGCGGTTGTGGTGGTGGTGGTGGTGGTGGTGCCGTTGATGTTGTTTGCGCCGGAGGCGTTCTCGCTCTCGTGGTTGTTGTTGCTGTTGTCGTTATTATTGCTCTGGTGGTTGTTCCCAACCTCAACCCCGCCGTCCTCGTCGTCATCGATATCATCAATATCATCAAGCTCATCAAGATCTGCAGCCCCGTCCAGTCCTGCTCCTCCTCCTGACTGCTGCTTCTGCATTTCCCAATGCCGGAGCATCTTGCTCACGTCGTCGCGACGGGCCAGGATGTTCAGGCGCTTCAGCACATTCTTGAAGACCTGGGACTCGTCGACCTTGGAATTCGGATCGTTCGTGAACTCGGGGATCTCCAGGATATTGTACGGCTGCGCGGCCGCCTTCAGCCTGCTGTCGTCGATGAGGACGGTGTTGGACTGGTCCCACCGCATCGGCAGGGGCGGTGGGACGGAGTCCGGGTCCGCCTGGTGGGCGAGGAGCTGCGCGTGTCGCAGCTTGCCGAGCTTGTTCTTGGACCGCGGGTACCGGGCCTGGATGCTCTCGTCGGCCCAGACCTTCTCAAGCCGCTTGTATACCTGGATCTTCTCGCGGTACTGGGCGTTGGTGAGGCCGAACTTGTCGCGTGCCCACTCCGCGGCGAGCTGCGCCCGCTTTTTCTTGGGGAAGAGTCGCTCGCAGACGGCGTTGACCGTCTGTGGCTGCGAACTGGACCAGATCATCACCGTGTACTTCTCCAGCAAGGTGTCCAGGAACTTGTCCAGGCCGGGCCGCTTGACGAACTGGGGCGGCAGGCGACGGTGTTTGCGGTAGATGAGGGTGCCGTTGATGTCGAGGATGACGAGGAGAGGCTGTGGGGGGGAAATCTCCTTAGGGGGGAGGGAAGCCTGCGCCATATACTTTTCCGTGACCACGGGGACTTCAACCGGTTGGACGCCGCGTTTAGGGGCCTCTGGTGTCGCGGCACCAGCATCGACGGCTCCGTTCGGAGCTGTCTGGGCGCTGCTAGCAGGATCGGGGACGATTGGAGCAGATGGCGCATTGGGCATTTGCAGATTCATCCCCGGTTGGAAAGCAGCCATCATAGCAGCAGTCGGAGTGAACATGAACGGGTTAAACGGCGGGATAAAATTGTCCAATTGCGGAACCCCAAAGGGGCCAGGTGTGAATCCTTGAGGTCCTGGTTGCAATTGCTGCTGCTGCTGCTGCTGCTGCTGTAGTTGTTGTAGAAACTGCTGCTGAAAAGCGCCGCCCATGAACATATTTGGCGCAGTGAATGGAAGCAGCCCAGGAAGGTTATTGTTCATGTTCATCATATTCATGGCATTCATCATCAAGTTCTGTGAATTCAAAAGATTCAAACCCGCAAGCCCAGGCGCCCCCGGCGCATTATTATTGTTATTAAACTGTAAAGACGACGACTCCGTCGGCACAGTACGCGACGGCTCAAAGGCGGGAGCATCAGGTTTCAACCTCCGGTGCTCCACCGCATTATTCATCTGGCGCTGACGCTGACGATGGGACCTCCGCGGCCGCCTAGACGCAGGATGCTGCTGCTGCGGCGGCGGCGGCGGCGGAGCAGTCGACGTACCTCCTCCACCATCCTGAGGATTTCGTTGTGTACTTGGATTCGCGACAAATCGAGGCTTCTCCCCATGACCGCGAAAGGCCCGTCCGCCGCTCCTGGAATTATTATTATTGTTGTCGTTGTTGACTTCATTCTCCTCCTGCGCATGTGTCCTCCCTGTCTGACCGCCGTCAGTAGGTCCAGATCTGTCGTCTCCTGGCCCATCCCGTGCGTCCATCGCCTCCCATTCCTCCTCCGAATACGCGGGGAACCGTTTTCGCCGTTTGTTCGGCGGCGGGGTTTGTTCTGGAGGAAGGTATGGGGGGTAGTGCGGGGCCAGTCTTAATTTCTGTAGAATCGAGTCGTCGCGTGTCAGCTGGCGTTTCATAATCGGGAAGCTTCCAGGTCCTGTGGCAAGTCGCAAAATAAACTCACCCTGTGGTTTGCCGCCGCCGCCCCGTGAGAGAGGCGTTGGCGGAGGAGGAGGGGTGTGATTGACGAGAGTGCGGTGCGGTCCGGCGAAAAGAGGGAAAAAGAGGGAGCGAAGGGACGGGACCACGGAAGTCCCCTGAACATTGGAGGACGTCGCGATTGTATCGGGACGGAAAAGAAGGAGCAGGAGAGAGAGAGAGGGGCGGTGTCGAGTAGCGGAGAGTGAGTGGTTTTATTTTGCCAGGGCCGCGCGCGGGCGGAGAGAGGCTTCAGACTCGGCGGCGGCGGGCGGTTCGACCCGCGGAACCAGTCAGAGCAGAGAGGTGCACTCACCGCCTTTCGGCGCGGCAGTATTTTTGATTTTGTCCAACCGTTCGCAGCTGCTTTGATCTTGCGCGCAGCACCAGTTAGTTGATCGTGGATCCAATACCATAGGGTCTGGTCTTTTCTTTCCAGTTTGCACAAACCAGCGGAGTGCTTCGCCGCCACTTTGCTGTTTTGAACGACCAGCAGCATGGGAATCTCCGACAAGCTCAACCGGCGCCTACGCGCGCGCCCGGAGGAAGACGAGGACGAGGACATGTACTCGGAGACGTCAGCATCCGAGGAGGAATCCGACGAAGAAGCTTCAGAATCCGAAGATGCCGATTCAGCTATGGATGAAGACGAGGAGGAAGAAGAGGATGAGGACGATGATGCAGACGACATGGTCTGTCTCCATGATCTACATCTACCCCGCGGAAATTCTGCTAACGCCTTACCACAGTCCGAAGATGACGGTGAAGACGGCGACGAAGAGGAAGAAGAGTCAGAAGAAGACGAAGAAGACATCCAATCCTCACTAAACAACATCTCCTTCGGCGCCCTGGCCAAAGCACAAGCCTCTCTCGGAAACATCAAGAAACGGCCCAACAAATCCTCAACGACAGACTCCTCACAACTAGACGACATCCGCGCCCGCATCCGCGAGGTGCGCGATCAGAAGCGCAAAGAATCCGAATCCTCGGACTCTAAATCCAAGGACAAGAAGGACAAAGACAAGAAAGACAAGGAGAAGGGGAAGGAGAAGGAGAAGAAGAAAGAGAAACGCAGCTCCAAGCACGCCCCCGCGATCCAATCCACCAAGCACGCTGTCTCGCGCAAACGCCAGGTCGTCTCGATCCCCAACGCGCCCAAGCCGCGCGACCCGCGCTTCGACCCGGCCGTCCTGGCGCGCAGCGGCGGCGGCAGCACACGCCGTACCTCGGCGGCCATGAACAAGGCCTACGCTTTCCTGGACGAGTACCGCCAGAACGAGCTGAAAGAGCTCAAGGAGCAGCTCGCCAGGACCAAAGACCCGGAGCAGCGGGAGCAGCTGGAGCGGCAGGTGCGGTCCATGACGGACCGGATGCGCGCGCTCGAGGACAAGCGGCGCGAGCGCGAGATCCTGGCAGCGCACAAGCGGCGCGAGAGGCAGCTGCTCCGCGAGGGTAAGAAGAGCAAGCCGTGGTTCCTGAAGAAGTCGGATCTCAAACGCGAGGTGCTGATCCAGAAGTACGAGTCGATGGGAGCCAAGGAGCGCGCCAAGGCGCTGGAGAGGCGGAGGAAGAAGATCGCTGCCAAGGAGAGGAAGGAGATGCCGTGGGGGAGAAGATCGTTGTTGGAGGGCGATGCTGGTGGTTCTGGTTCTGGTTCTGGTTCTGCCACTGCAGGCAGTGGGAAGAAACGGAAGAGGGGAGGTCAGTAAGTAGGGTTTGGACCATCTGTTATGTTATCTTCATGTTTTGATTGATGCCATGGAAAGTAAACGGGGCGGCGTTGTTTTTGTCTTTTCCCATTTTCCTTTTTCTCCCTGCATATCCAATCCATATCCAATGTTGTTTGTGTTCTTGTCTGCTGTCGCATTCATGCTGTGTGAATGCATACCATATTTATCTCGTGTCTAGAGAGCATCTCATCTATACTTTCTCAGGGAGTAATCTACAGAATCCATTGTGTGTACTTGTATGCCGGTCTGATATAATGACATACAAAGGGAACAACATTATCCAAAACAGATCGCACGGATGACGGATGGATAAGAGGTTGAATTACCTTCATCTCGACTCAAAACTAACACACACAAACCCAAGCAATCACGCCCGCAATAACAGGCAGCTAGGTATACCTCCGTTTAAAAAAAACTAAAACAAAATTCAAAAGAGAATCAACTCTGTCTTGTTTCGAGAAAAAAAATTAATCAAAGCATGACAACTCTCCTCGCCTAACCAAGCAGGCGTTGAAATCAGACCAATTAAAGATATAAAAAGCAGCAGCAGTAGCGGCCAGCAAGAAACGCCAATCAGAATTGTCCTCCCCTTAGAATATAAAAAAGATAAAAAAAATGCGCACCGCGCCATAGTAGACCGGACCATGGGTCGAGCCGGTTAAAACCCTTTCCCCCAGAAATACCCATGACGGAATTATCTTCCACCATAGAGCAGAGAGAATATAGATAGAATGTAAGGAGGTCATCAGGAAGACACGCAACCCAAGACCATAAAAAAGGTAAATAAAAATCGGGACCCAATTAATTCGATCCTCCATGTCCTCCAGTCGATCCGATTTTTTTTTTCATGCTTCTCGTATAGATGTTCGTCGATCATGTTCCTTTCCTCGAACCGCCCATCATGCCCAACGTTAATCCTTTTATACTCAATGCGAAGTGCCGTCCTTCATCCATCCACCCAGACATGTCTCCATCCGATCAATGTGCCTCACACAACCGCACGCAGGACTTTTTCCCGCTTCATCCGCATGTCGGGCGGCGTTCTAGGCCTCTTGCCCATCCCTGGAGACCGCAAGACGGGGTGAGATTCCTAGAATGCCACTCCAAGGGTAGCACCCAGATAGACGTAGCCATCCGCATAGATAGCAGATTCTACGAATTACGAATGGAATAGATCCCATGCTCTGGCACACAGAGCGAGGAACTCCTCCTTCTTCCGTCGTTGCGTCTCGGGTGAGTCTCTCCCAGCACCGAACGGACCGTAGGTTGCGTTTGGACCCGGCCCAGTAGCGGGGCCATTCCGGTACCGCGGTTCCGGACCATCACCTAAAGGGGGACTTCCATTATCCGTTTCGTACTCGTGCCTGGAACGACGTCGCGCCATCCCCTGGCTGGACTGTGGAACGGGCTGGGGCTGTGCGTGTATACTCGACGACACACCACCAATGCTCTGCTGCGTGCCTTTGGACCCGTTGTTAAGGAGAGGCGATGGAGGGGTCGGGGGGTGATGGCCTGGATAATGCACGATCCGTGGGAGAAGCTCTTCCCGCCCGCCGGAGAGCTCATGCACCGCTTCCTCCGCCGAGCGGTATTCACGAGGCCGCTTCGGAATCTGAGACGGTGATGGAAGTGGAGGAAGATTGTTCGCGTGGGACGAATTGGGACCCTGGTAGAAACCGCTGCGGTTCGCATCACGATCACGGTCCCGGGAAACCAGATCAGCTCCGAAAACGTCTGAAATCGGGGGGAGACGGTTGTTCGTCTGATTAGCGGGAACATGGTGGATATGCGACGTCGACGCGAGAGATGGAGGCTGGTTGGCCACATGGCGTGTGAGAGGCTGAGGCTGGTGTCTTAGGCCTGTAAACGTCTGGTTCAGAGGGGCCGACTGAACCACCCGCTCATTTGCGAACTGCGAAGGGGCTGGAGGAACAATGGACAATCCAGGGGGAGGCCTCCTTTTCGAGGACTTTGCAGAACCGAATAGGCTGTTCGGATCAGACGCCTTCGCGCCATCTGGTGCGTCACCCTTGGCGGACTTCTGTAACCTCGCCTCGATGATCGACCTCTGCTGATCCCGCACCGTCATGCTCCGCTGCAACTGTTCTCTCATGGCTGGATCCTGAGTCTGGAAACCGGGTGACAAACACGCGAGGCCGACTTCCTGCATTCCCATTACTGGCCGCGCGGACAGCGCACCGGCCGTGGACACACTGCCAGAGAGGTCGAGTCTGCGGGGACGATGTCTGGAATTGGCCTGCAGACTAGGTGACGACGGGGGTTCCTTTTTGACTACGATCTTTGGAGCACTGCCTGCGCTATGCGCTCTGTATAAGCGTGTCAGTTGAGGAGATTCGAGATACTATCCGATCTCTCGGATCGAGAGCTCATCAATGGCCCACTTACGACGGAGGCGACCGCTTCCCGTCCGGAGAGGCGTTTCTGTTCGCGGAACCATCCTGCGAGGCAGTCGATACCCGCGATGGAGTCGAAACGGCCGGTGGTGCAGACGTCGAAGGAGCCAAGGCTGGATAATTCTTGGGGCTGGGATCCCGATCGACGTGCGGTGCCGTCAGCGGGGCCGCAGTGGCCGGCGCAACGGCGGTGGACATGCTTGGGAGTGAAGATGGGAGGACGCGGGAATCAAACCACGACGTAACAGCGCCAATGGCACAGTAGTGGTGACCGCCCTCAAGGCTTTGAGGTTCACCGACTGGAGGTGCAGTCCGAAGGACGACTGCGTTCCCTCTTCAAAACTCGACGAGTCTGGGACCAGGTCGAGTATACCTGCGACCTGGAAGGTCCAGCACGCGATTTTAACGCTGGCCTGGGTTTTCTCCACGCTCCGAGGCCACCAAAATCAGACGGGAGTTTGGGACAACCCAGACGCCCAAAAAGAAGAGACGCCCTTGGGGAATGGAAGGTGAATCGTCCTCGTCGTGCTCTATGGCACAACCGGACGCTGGAAGTGCAGGACGTCCCTGCCAGTCACCGGGACTCTGAGCGCGTGTCGACACAATGTGCCCTGCTAACGGCGGCTATGGCTGGACGGGGGTGGACGGCGGGCCCGCTCTCTCAGCAGACAACGCACGACCGCTTCAGGAGGGCAGGACGAAGGAGGCGCCGGCCAAACTGGGCTCCAGGAGGGCAGTGTGGTGACGGCGGTTAAGTAGGGCTGGCGGCAAAGAGGCAGCGTCGAGAGGACGACCAGCCTTCGACGGACCCGTGACGAGAAGCGAGAGAAATGGATCCAAGCTCGGGGGAGGGGCTGGGACAAGGACAAGCGAACGCGGCAAAAGGAAAAAGGCAAAAGAACAACGAAAAGAGCGAACGAAGACAGGGGGTTGTGTGAAGGATGGGAAAGGGACCGGTTACAGATCGGGGGGGATAATTATAGCATCTCACACACGAGAACCGGGGGTTGGGTCTGGAGAGGACCAAGGACGTGGACGAGCTCGGAGCAGACAAAGAGCGGCTGCCTCAGGGTCTGGCACGGGGGCGGTGCGGTGCGCGACTCCGCCCACCGCGCACACGCCAGCGCTGCTGAGACACGATCCTCTGCGCCGGGTCAGCATCCCCATCTCCATCCTCCTCCTCCTCCTCCCACACACACGACGTCGCAGGCCGAGTTGCTGGATGTTTCAGCTGCACGAGCAGCACATATATGGACGGAGGTGCTTCCGTCCAGACGACCCTCTCCACGCCTCGTGTCCGTCCTCTCCTCATGGCTCGTGGCACTGCCGTCAGCCCAGCACCCCGCGCGCCGCCTGCAACGATCACACCGTCATAGCTCCCTGGCCGCCTTTTCCTCTTCGAGGCGTGGACGAGGATCGCCGGATGTTGAAGAATCGATAGTTTCCAGCGCACCCCCCACCGGGGGCCACACAGTCCACCTCTTCGATCGGACGCCGGCAGGGGCTCTGCCAGGCATGCCAGCCACTCGTCCTCTGTGGCGAACCTGCGACACCAGCGTCCTCACCATCGACGGCCTGGCCTGTGGCTCCGTCTGCAATCCATCCCATCCCATCCATTCCTTTCCCTACAGGGCACTGCTACTCGCTGGATTCATTTCCACGGTCCACGAGCCGCGGACGGCTCACCTGCGACAAGCCCCCCCCGCGATCCAATCAAGGGCGTCATCGTCCTCCAGCCCCGAGAACCTCTGACTCGCACTGTTGCAGGATTTGCGGCACAGTAAGCCTGGCTAATCCAAACTGAGCTGGAAGAATTTGGATTATCATCTTTCTCCACGAGCCCTCGCAAAGGTTTCATCATGATATGATATGATAATCAACGGGTCCTTCTTCCCCTTCTTCTTCCCCGGATGAACAATGAACCACCATTCGATTCAAACGCGTTTCAAAAAAAAAAAAAAAAAAAAAGTGGATCACGTCCTGGCACGACTGAGGCTCAGAACTCACTGTCGCATCCTCACATGCCTCCCGCGAGCTCATCCGATCCCTATAATTCCCATCCAGCATGAAGTCGCCACCAGCATGCCCTTCCCTTCAGTCTCCAGAGACGGTGGTAGCAAGTAACATCCCATCTCGTCCATCTCCGGCTCACTGCGTCAGGGCCCGCCGGTCAGATTCAGATTCCCGCTCTGACTGGACTAAGATAAGCTATCGAGAAGATTTTTTTTTTCTTGGCTCCATACAATATCATTATTATCATTATTATTATTATTACGGAGTATACATGCATCAAGCCGGAGGGCCGTCTGATGTCTCTCTTATTCTGCTTCAGCGCCAGCAACTCCGGCACTGGCTGGCCCGGCCGAAAGCGTAAAATTAAAAAACCTTGTTGGTGCCGCATGGGTAATCTGGCCGCCAGCACGCCGGGGTCGGGGCCGGTCAGGACTCAGCCAGCACCTGCAGGAGCTGCTAGCTGGAGCCTGGACGTGGATCAGAAGAAACAGATACATATACATAAGCGTTGCAGGTTGCAACTCGCAGAGAGCTCTTGGAACACGCCCTGTTAGCATTCCACAACAGTGAACTAACCGCTGCAGGTCCGGGGATGAAGGATGGTCTGAGCGGATACGTCCCTTACTGACGCTGTACAGTACGGAGTCAGGTGGCCATAGATCGAATCTGAAGGCTTCGTTCGACAAGCCTGATATCATCCTGTACACCTAGCTACCACCCACGATGGAGCTATGGCCCTCCATCATCCCCTCCGCCAAGAAGGAAAAAAGGGCCGTTTCGTACCTCCCCTGACGCATAAAAAATAAGGAAAACCCCGCGTGACGAGACCGATCTTAGCATTCTTATTGTCCAATATACCCCGTACTACTCCATATTCCATAGTTCATGGCCATCCATGATGACCCCTGCAATTTTAACAAAAATCTTTTTCGATTTCATTTCATGCAGAACTGATACCCACTACACTAAGTCTATGCACTCCGTACCTACTTACCCCGCCCCAGGGGCCAGGACCATCAGTGCTATTGTTTTCTGGGCTGAACTGGCCTGGGATCAGATGATAGACTGATTACTAAATAGACTGGATCTCCCCAACCCCGGCATGGCATGGAATGCCAGGGACCTTACTAACGGATCGATCAATCCATACATCATCCATCATCGATCCTCGATCGTCTTTACATTAGAGTTCCTAGGTACATACCTGGTTACAGAGTCCAATAGTCTATGAAAACAATAATCATTACCGGATGCTACTACCTATCTACCTGCCTAGGTAGTCAGCTCACTTCACCTTGGTGACTGACTGACAGATCTATCCCCTCTGTCGATCGACAATACGAATAATCACAATAATGATAATCATCCAGGGACCGCCATCCACTGTGATTTTTATTTGATTATGATCGCGATATGATATGATATGATCCAGGCCCAGTCCAAAGACGGACGAACCCTTACAATACAGTAGTAGACTACATGTACATTAATCACTACTGCGCAGGCCCGACAGAACATCTAGATCATCTCAACTGAGCTCAGGGTTCAGTCAGGGCGTAAGTGTAGTGTAGTATAGTGCAGTGTGGCGTCTGAGACGAACGGTTTGTAGTTGAAACACTTGCATCCTGATTCCTACCTGACCCTAATTTTAATTATTATTATCATATCGCGATTCGCGAGTTCAATTTGACGATCTCGTTTTTTTCCCGTATCCCATCAAATTTTGCTTGGCAAAAAAAATTGTCGGGCCATACTCTATGTGTCCGTGTCCATATTTGTGTCTCAGACCTGTCCCCAGGTGAAGTCCCCAAGTCCCTGTCCGGAGCGGGAGGGGGGGGGGGGGGGGGGGGGGGGGGGGGAGGGGGTGGTAGGAGATTCGAGGCTCGAGCTCGAAAAAAATTACCTATGCAGAATCTGAATCTGACCCTGAATCCGATTCTGCTCCTGGGATAATGATGGATCGCGATCTGTGTGTGAACGAGCCGTTCGTTCACGGTTCACGGTCCCTGTTATTTTTTACTATACCTACAGGCTACAGGCCTACAAGGCTACGGCTTATGTATGTACAGACAGTACGATCCATGTCGATGATTGATGATTGATTTCATGGCGGACCAATAAAACGGTCGTTCTTGAGGAAAACAAACCCTCGCTGAGTGGCTCGCGCTCGCGGGCGATCGTCAGGTCAGGTCATTTTGGGATGCGTCCGACAGGGTCAGGGTAGGGTGCTGGTGCTGATAGTGATAGGCAGCTGAGCAGGCAGGCCCTGACAGACAGGCCCTGGGCCCTGGGCCCTGCGGCCCTGCGCAGGAAATCAAATCCATCCCCATGATTGGAACCCCGGCTAGACCGGGCTACTGTAAGCAGTTCCTTCGGCGGCCCAGCCGCGAGTCTCGAGCCTCAGATTCAGAGTCACACGCGAAGATTACTCGTGAGAGATTATAGGTAGGTTTAAGTGGATAGATGCACACCGATTCAGGGACGCCACGTCCGTGCAGAAATAGAAGAGATAGAAAACCGGTAAGGGATAATCATACAGAGACGACAGACATCGTAATCAATAATCAGTAGTAATAATAATAATAATTTTGCTCGATCTGGAACTCCAGATGAGCACAGTACAGTACATACTGTACGGAGTAGGTCGACTCGACGACTCTCGCCCGGACCAAGTGCCAAACCGACGATCAAACCAAACCAAAGGGATCGACGGGGTCCAGGCTCGTCTTCACAGACAGAACTGCCGTGACTACTAAGCTGAGCCTGACGCAGTCGGAAAGTCCCCAGAGCGGCAGGGCCCAGGCATGGGATGATTGGCATGGTCCATGCTCCCCCTCCATGCCGTTGGTTCGGTTCGGCTCACAAATCTTGAGACAGATAGACATGGCGATCAGGGCCCAGCCCAGACACTGGTGAGTTGGTGACTGGAGGCAGCAGCTGCAGGCAGCTCGTGACAATGACTTGACTTGACCCGTCACAACAGACCGTGACCGTGACGATCCCGGATGTCGGCAAGTGAGTATCCCCCGACTTACTGAGGCTCGAACCAGAACCAGAACCATCGATATCGATGATCGCAAGATGGGGATGTCCCATCCTTCGAAGTACGAAGTACTCAGTAGAGTAGTAGCACGTTCGTGGCTCATATCAATTTTTCTCTTTCTTTTTTTTTTCTTCTCCTATCTGAACCTGACAGAAAAAGTGTTTATTTTTCCCGGGAGGAGATCGGGAAGAGTACCGTACGCCGTCTGTACGATGCGGGCGCACCCGGGTCCGTGATTTGATTTGAATTGATTGCTCTCTTAGCCTGAAAGACTATCGTGACCTCAAACGCCCGGACCTTGATCATCGACATGCTAGCCTGTCGCCTAGGTAAGCTAGGCCCTACGTAGAAGTACGTACGGAGTCGGAGCCCTGGAGTACTAACTACCTAAGCGCTGCTAGTAGTCCATGCTAGTGCTAGCGCAGCGCACGTTCGTCGACGTCAACGGTCAAGTGTCAGCAGTCTGTCAGCCACGCAGCGCTGAACGGTGAACGGTGAACACCGCTGACGTATGTGCGAGTCCAGTCCCATTTTTTCTGTTTTAGTTAGGTAGTTAGGTGTTTTGTACGGAGTAGTCTATTGATTTTTTTTTTTTCTTTTGCCTCGGGAATAATAATAATACTAATCATTTTGTTTTATCAATTAATCACATGCCACACCGTCAGCCTTCAAACAAGTTCAGCCCAGTCCAGCCATCATGGTTCCGTCCATGCGAGCGGGTGCCTAGAACTCAGTCTTCAATCTCCATGAACTACGGAGTAGTAGCACTGTACTCCGTACAGAGTTACAGAGCCTATGATGCCATCGTTGTCGTCATCTGATTTCGGACCCTGGACTGGGCATCAGATTATTAATGTCCCAATGTGGTTTTATTATTCAATGAACAATGAATTAACCCCCAGACTGGTTGGCCGCGGACTGGGAGCACTTCACATGTACGGAACACGGAGCTCCGTATATACTGTACTTGATATCGGTATTTGTTTCGAGTCTCTGGATTTGGGAAAGACGACGCCCAACATTTCTACTATATATGCGCAAGGCATGGATAATGGGAATCGGTATTTGGAGAGCCACCGAGACCTACTTACTTACTACGGAGTGTTACGCGGTACTACGTACGTCATATAGACAATCCAATTGGAAACCAAAAAAGGGCTGAAATGGACCCCTTTGAATGGACCAGATGGCTATATAATCACTTTGAATTATCACTTCAGTACCTACAGGGCGGGTCCCAGCTCTTAAATCTGCACTCCAGTCCAGTTCAGGACAGGATGGGAAGGCGATGAAACTGGTTGACCTGACCCCGTTCACTGATCGTCCTCACATTTAGGGACTCTTAGGTAGGTAGGTAGATATTTCTACATTTATGGTTACCTAAGGTTAGCAAGTACCTACCTGTCTACCGGTTCAGTTCGGCCCTGTTCGGTTTCTGGACAAAACCATATCATGAACTCTATTGAATTCGGAACGACCGCTTCTGCGATTTCTACATGATGGCAATGGCAACGAGTACGGGATAATAACCTTGAAAATTAGTGCTTATAGGAAGCTGGGCATCTCCATGATATTCACATAATGTTTAAAAAAGGAAAGAAAGAAAGAAAGAAGTTGTCCATTTTCGCTTTCTATCCTCTGGGGGCAGTTTAGTAATCAAAGACGGGGTCTTCAGCACAACAATAGCCAAAAAAGAAAGGAAGAAAAAAAAAAGCCTTACCAATCTTCACCTAGGTAGATAGGTACGAACTAAGCAGGTTCACAATAGGATAGACATGTAATCTTTTTTATCCAATGATACTGCGCAGACGACGTTGAATTTACATATTAGTGAGAACATTTCCATGTCCACGTCGACGAATTAATGGACAAGCTCGCTGCATGTTAAGGGTGAGGGCCATGGATAATCTGCGGTGATCTATACATAAATTGTCCAAATAACTATTCCAGTTATAATAATTATAAGAACATTGTGTTATTATCTTTGGAAATGTAACCGATTTTGATGAATGTACGTTTTGGGAAAGAGAGAGAGAGGGAGAGATGGGGGGAGAGAGAGCCGGAAAACGATATTTGCCATCTGCCAGAATCATAGGCAGACTCAAGCCTGTTCTTCAGATCTCCATTCCATTACGATGAAGAAGAAAGGACATAGCTAGATCAGATCATCTGCGCTCCTTTAGATCATGCCGCAACGAAGAGCACGATATCAATTAGTTATGACGATAGATAGAACTCATTACAGAGTCACGTCCTCTGTCAAAATTTCCTATTTCTTCTGGAGACATGAATTGCTCGAGACTCCATAGCATACATAGCACGGAACCTCGTATGTCAAACTTCATAGGATCCAGATATTGAAAGAAAGCGCCACCGTGACTACCGGGTGGTACAGCAACACCATTTCTCTCTCTCTCTCTCTCTCTCTCTACTTACCAGTCTATTTGTCAACCTCCAACTGCTATCAGATTCTCCCGTTTAAAGAAAGAATTTCTCTATTGAAACGGCCCCTAGATCACTTCGCTTCTCATGCTACCTCGCTGAATGGAACTCTGTACATTTTTACGGTAAGAAGCGGGGAGAACGAATAATGAAATAAAAGCATGCAAGGTTATGGATCATGTTTCGCATATGCGCATGTGTATGTGGATCGTTTGAGTTGGTTAAGTAGCTTGATGTTCTGCCCCAACTGGAATCTGGAGCGGGACCGCCCGACCGGCCAACGACCAACCAAAGCGCAAAACCCCGGACAAAGGCACGCCGGACCCGCAGCTCTAAATGGATGACAGCTCGCTATCGATAGGTCAAGCATTTTTTTCCGCCGCCCTCCCGGGATATAAAAATTTATCCAATCCGATCCAACCTCGCCACAACGGGATAGGTCGTTAGACGGGGAGCGAGTACTCGTGAGGGTTTGATCGGAAGACAGGTCTGCAGGGATCCGGCCTGTCTGTTGATCAGGAAGAAAGAAGAGAAAAAGAAAAAGGTTTTCGACGATCGTCGCGTGCAGTCAATCATCAACCAATCAATCGGGCCGCCGATCGGGATCAGATCGGTCAAGAGGAGGAGAAAAGGAAAAGAGAAGGGAAGAGAGAACTTTTCAGCGCGGCACGCCATCTAACTTAATCGGGTACCTAGTTTGTCTTGGTACCTTGCATCAAGGAAGGAAGAAACAAAAGAAAAAGGCTGGGGAAAGGGATATAAAGAAAGACATCAAAAAGAAAGGAAAAGAAAGCATCTCCATTCACCCGTTGACTATCGTCCCTATACGAAGCACTCGGCCCGGCAGGTCCCGCCGCTAGGTTGTGTCCTGTGTTATTGTACGGAGTAGTTTAGGTGACAGCCGGAGGCCCCCAGCTCGAAATGCCGTCGTCGGTGCACTCGCAGGACCAGTCCATGCCGGACGCGGCGCAGCAGGAGCAGGAGCAGCAGCAGCAGCAGCAGTTTGCGGACGAGGAGTTTCTCGAGATGGGTGAGCAGCGGATCACCATTGTATGTGGCCCTTTTCTTTCTTTCCTTCCTTTGTCTTTCTTTGATTCTATCCTTTGTTTATGACGAGGCCCGCTTTGCTTTGGTCCGCCGTTCGCGGTCATCTTGTCTTGTCTGCCTTGTTTCTGCCTTTGCTTTGTGCGAGGCGCGGAGCAGATACCAGAATCAGCCTGCGGTCCCTCGGACTTGAATGGACGAATATCAAGATACTGACCAGATACTAACTGACGCCTAATTCATCTAGTTGCCCGGAGCGACTGAGACTGCGGCGTCGTTCCAGTTCGAAGGCGAGGGTCACACTTTGGGGAACGCGCTGCGATATATGATCATGAAGAAGTGAGTTCCATCTTGTTTTATCTCTCTTTGTTTCTTTCTTTCTTTCTGCTGTTTGTTGGATCGGATCCGCCACGTTCAGCTGGTGCTTCCTTTGTCTGTTTCCTCTACCCAGCTTGCTTGCCTTGTCATGTCATATCTTACCATGTCTTGAATCTTGAGACTGTCTCAAAACGGAAAACACGCATATTTGGAATCATAATATCACCAGGACGAGAAGATCAAAAAGTACTAACAAGTCCATCCCACAGCCCGGCCGTCGAATTCTGCGGCTACACGATACCCCACCCCTCGGAATCGAAGATGAACCTGCGCATCCAGACCTACGGTAAGTCCTTTATCAATCTTACTCCAGATCCACGGGGCTTGGATCCCTATCCTATCCTATCCCATCCTATCCTATTCCACCCCACAAACCTATTTCAATTTTCAAGACTCGCAAGGCAAGGATCCCTCCTTACTGACTTGACTCAAACAAAACTGCAGACAGTACGACGGCCATCGAAGCGCTCGAGAAGGGCCTCGACGACCTGATGGACCTGTGCGACGTGGTGACGGAGAAGTTCACCGCGGCGCGGGACGCGTACATGGCTGCGCAGGAGGACCGGATGAGTTCGTGACGTGATGTGACGTGCTCGTTTCCTCTGTGTCTCTTTTTCTCTTCTTTTTTTGCTGTATCTGTGTCTATCGAGCCACTTGATATCTGACTAGAGGTCGTATTTGTGTTTCTGGATGATATGAATACTACGTTTGTGTTTTTTTCCTTTCATTTGAATAGAGCAGGGTGTATTTTATGCCGAGGGCCACGCGCTTATTACCTTATCTTGTCTATCTGCCTGCTTCGATGAATGATGACTGGATAGCCGACTTAAATCGCTAGGTACTAGCTCTCCAGGCGGTTGCTGTTTGGAATATTTATCCTCTACGAGGGAATCGGTTTTGAGTACTGGACCTGCCAGAGTTCTCATTTTTCTTTTTAATTATGGTGTAAACAAAAAAATTAAGGGGCCGCACGGTTTGGGGGCTATCTGTTCATATATAACTTAACCGCATACATCTTCTAGATGTGGATTATCGTAAATGGAATATAGCCTTTGCATGACCTTATTTCTACCCGGAATGAAAATACAACAGGAACAACAAAGAAGAAAAACACACGCCTTTACCAATTGCTACACTATATACATATTCTATCGGTTGCCGGATTCCGGATTCTCTCTCCATTGCTCATGCATTCGACGACGTAGACTGGGGAGGTAGCACAACGTAATGAAAAACCTGGAATACCAGTCGAGACGTCAATTGCGACCCTATTAGTGCATTATCATGTCAGCGGTCGGACTGCTTCTGTAGAATGGTGATAGAGAAGGGGGCTGATCTGTATCAATTGGCATAGATGTGAGATGTGTGCTTACTTCCAAGAACCCGGCGATGAAATTCGGGGGCAGACGCGCGCCGGGGTCCTCCTCCGGTCTGAAGTACTTCATCACATGGGAGAGCTGCTTCCAGTAGTTGAGGGTTTCCTGTAAGGTTGAGGCGGAGGGCGTCAGTACAACCTCTGGAATCAGAATGATTCAAATTCACAAGACGCGGATTGGCCAATAAGATCAAGGGATAGATGGATCAGAAGATGATCACTGTCCCTCCATCTACCACCACCATGTGCGCCAGATATTCTCTCCATCCGACGTTCCCCATCCAGACCGACGGGTAGAACAAGAACAAGGAACACGGGCCAAACCAACCTGATACTCCGCATGGCTCTTGAACAGCAACACATCGACGACCTTCAACTGGCTCACATAGCGGTGCTTCTCAAACTGCTGGCGGATCTTGGTCCGGATCGCCGACACGGGGACGTTGAGCGAGTACATCGTCTGGATCTCAGGGGACTGTTATTCCTCGAAAATGACAATCGTCATCATGTTAGCAGGCTTCTCCCGGATAGCCGACGAGAGTTCAATGCTGTGTATATATAAACGGTGGCAAGGGCACATAAAACGGATATTATATATGTAGATGACCGAAATAACCGCCCGATGATTAATTAAATCGACAGGGATATAATATACTGACCGCCCTCAGCCATTCTCTGTACGACTTGCGCACGCGCGCCTTCGCGTCGGCCCAGTTGATAGCTTTAGAAAGCCGAAATGTCAGCGCAGGTCCATCGAACGACAAACGTCACCATGCGATTGCAGGATCGGAAACAGAGAGAGACGTACAGGAGCGCGTCCGCTGCGCGAGGTATGTCGGGTTGATGGTCATGGCTGGAGATATAGCAAAGTAATGAATTGAGCAAGGAAGTCCTGCCCTCGAGATGGAAGTCTCTTTGGTCTCGCAGGTAGGGTATCGTGATCCCACCTGGGGTTCTGGAGACGATGGTCGGATGGTGGAGTGTCCGACCCGTACCCCGTGCGGGACCATACCCATTTCGTCTAGCTTGGAGGAGGTGGACTCGGATTACTCACCGCCTACCTTTTCTGAAAAATTTCTTCTGTCTGGGTCCGCGGCGCGTCGATTTGCGCAAAGGCGGGTGGTTTTTTCGATCGAGCGAACAGACAATTTAACCATTCTAGAGAAGAAAATTCTTTTTACTGTCGACATTTTTATATTCCATTCAGGCGGGCTGGAAGATCACCTGCCTTCCCCAAATCCAAAATTGAGTGGAAATCCACTCTCAATCCCCCGCCTCCAGAGAATTTCACCCACCGGCCATAACATAGCCATTACCTTGCAATAATCCGAACTTCTCCTCCAGAACTCAGACCGATATAGACACAGAGACAGACACAATGGCGCCCAACCGAGGCTCCTCGAAAAAGGCCTCCTTCAAAGACAAGGGCAAATCTAGCGGCAAGGCCAAATCCGTCCTCTCCGCCAAGTCCTCCGGCGTCACCAAGTCCAGCGCGAAAAAGATCAAGCGCCCGCCCCCCAAGGAGGTCAAGAACAAGCCGCCCACGGCGCCGGAGCAGCTGAAGAAGGCCAAGAAGCGGGAGTACACGGAGGAGGAGCTGGACCTGCCGAAGCTGAACATGGTCACGCCCGTCGGGGTGGCGAAGCCGAAGGGGAAGAAGAAGGGGAAGAAGTTTGTTGATGATCAGGTGGTGTTCTTTTTTTATAAACCCGAAATATCTCTTTACACCAAGGCGACGTGGAATGAATGCTGCGAGTGAGGTATGGTGCGCTGACTTGATCTGGGGTATGTATATAGGAGAGCATGATGACCATCCTATCCATGGTCCACGCCGAGAAAGAAGGCCAGATCGAGTCGAAGCTGCAGAAGGCGCGGCAGCTTGAGGAGATCCGAGAAGCGAAGCGACGAGAGCAGGAGGCGAAGCAGGAGCAGAAGAGGGCGAAATTGGTACGACTTTTCTTTTTCCCTTTTCCTTGCGACATATCTCTTTTCTTTCTATGCTATTGGTCTTTGGTTCGTACGCTAACGAGCGAATAATGAAACAGGAGGAGGTCAAGGAGTCCCTGAAAAAGAAGAAGAAGCGCAAGAGCGACTACGATACACCGGCCAACAACGACAGCAAGGACAGCAAGGAGTCCAATGCTGCGGAGACCAACGGTTCGGCTTCATCGAAGAAGGCAAAGCGGAAGAGTGTCTCTTTCGCTTAAGATTAATAAAGAAAAAGAAAAGAAAAGAGTTTGTGGTGCAAAATTTCTGTCTATTGTCTATCTATGCATGCATGTATATAGATCCATTGGGGTTCTGGCGTTCCACCGGTCTATGTGTCTATGTGTCTATCTTTCTACTTCTCAAAAAGCGTGGTGTATGTACTGTACAGTTATGATAAGGACGGAGGAGATTCTCTTCGAAAAAGCAAAAGGAGCAGAAGGTGGCGATGTGCGATAGGACAAAGATACCTATACCTTATTTCACCACATATACTGTGCTTCAGTTCGGCGGCACCATGGGCATGCCAAGCTTGCGTCGCATGGGGTTGAAGTCCGGCTTCGGCGCTGTGTCGGGATCTTTATCTGTTTCATTGTGACGGGACAGTCGACCGGGCAGTATGTCATTTTCGAGGACGAAAGGAGAGTTAAGGTCGATTTCTTTGGCCATCATGTTCAGAAAGTTGGCAATCTGCAATGAAGACCGTTAGCATCGTCTGTGTCCCTTTGTATAAGGTTCTGGATTTGAAAATGTCGAATCGAACTTACCGGCTTCACAAACCATCGTCCTCCTCCATACTCGAACCAGCCGAGATGACCTCCCCACGACGTGGTGCACATGACGCCGTATGGCGTCTTGGTGATCTCTTGGTAAGGCAGCGCCTCTTTCGTGGAGATCTGGCACCGGTCAGCACTCGCCATGAGAGTCGATACATCAAACTTACCGGATCATCCTCAGCCTGGAGGGCGAAGAAGGGAATTCGTATCGCGAATAGCGAGTCTACAGAAGAGGCGTCACGATAGTACGCGGTCTCGGTTGGGTAACCCCATGTAGGACCCTGAAGCGCTCTACGATCGGAATTAGCTATAGGAGTAGTCGGAGACCCGCAGTCTATATTTATTGACTGGATACTTACCGGTCGAATTCATGAAGGTATGTAGCCTTCATCACCTCCTCAACATTAACCCGGGGGTTCTTCGATACTTCCTCGACATGCCTGGACACGGGAGCTGAGCGGACCGAACGTGACTAGACAGTTTTGCGGGAGGAGTCGCGTACTGTTCAAAGAGTCGTTTCATGTTCGAGCCCATCGTCTTGGAGTAGGCCTCCAGACCTAGGTAACTCCGCTGCAGAGCCAGGGAGCTGACCTCTAGATTCCACGGGTTCGCAACGAGGACAGCAGCCTTGAGCTGGCAGGCTTCACCTTCCTCACCTAGGTACTACAGAAACAGAAAAATGATCAACATACGCTCTCGCCCAGGAAAGAAAAAACAATGAATTATACTGTATCTTTTTGCGTACATTTGCAAGGATGTTCGCACCCAGTGAGAACCCAATTCCGAAGAGCGGCCGATTGGGGAACGTCTTCCGCAGCCACTTCACTGCTTGACGAACATCCCAGGTCGCCCGGGCATTATATAGAACACCGCTCGAGATCTTCGTCTGCGCACAGCCCCGGGAATTGACAACGCAGGCTTCCCAGCCGCCCTCTGCCACGAGCGGGGCAAGTACATGCCGCAGGTAGATCTCGTGGGAACCGCCGCTCAGACCGTGGAGCAGCACAAGCATGGGCTTGCTGTCATCCGAGGGGAGCGCAGCAAACTCCTCTTCCGTGAAGAAGACCGTCCGCTGCGGGAGACCCGATGGCAGCGTATACTTTCTGGCCTTATCCGTCCGCTCGGCATCGTCGGTTTCTTCGTACGGCTCCACCACAAAGTCAATGGCGAACTGTCCACTGAACACGGGATTATCGGCCTGGAACATCTTCCTTTTGTAGTAGATGGGGACGTCACAGTTCTTGACTAGGGTGTAGGCCGTTTGTAGATGGCCATTGAAAAGGAAAGGATTGAGCTGGCATGTTGGTGGCGTTGCAGAGCGGCACAGGTCCGCCAGCCTAATCCGTGTCTTTTCCCCCTTCTCAGACTTCTTTGTCAAGAGAAGCTGGTTCTCCTTGGAATGGTGGAACGAGACATGTCCACTAGGGAGTAACCATGAGAGGGGGCTCATTGCGCCCAAGGCCGAAGCTCGGCGGATAGCTGGAGCTATGTGCTTGATAGAATCCAGGATTACCAAAGGCGGCTCTTGTATGGGTATAAGTAAAATCTAGAGGAGAACCAAGTAGCGCTACAGAAGCAATAAAAAAACTGAAAAATAAGACGAAAAAAAGAGAAGGGGGAAAGTCAGGAACTGCCAAGAGAGCGACGCTGGACGAGCTTGGGCGGTGTCTTCGTACTGGTCGATCTCGTTGAGTCTGTCTCCTGGATGCCTCGGCACAAGGTCTTGGCGGTGCTTGATGACATAAGCAAGTATTATCTTTATCTCGCGCGATAAGCAAGCAGCCTCAGCCTCGTTCTTTTGATCGATCATCTGCGCTCCATCAGGCAGACAGGCACGGCAGTCATGAGACGCAAGGATCTGTCAGTTGATAGAGTCAGAAAACAGTTTCCGCATTTGGACTGCTCAAAGCCTGGATTTGGTGCTGGGCGGGTCCGACCACATTGTCTGGGTGTATCTCTCGGCGATGATGTTCTCCATCCGGCTACCGGATGCGGAAATGAGAGCTCTCTCACATTGTAGGTCTTCCCTGAATCAGGCATGAATCGTAGACAACAGGCAACAGCGATGTTTTTGAATGGCCGTGAAACAGATCTTTTATTTTGAGCTGATTGAGATCGGCTTCTGCTTAAGGTTTGCGGGTCTTCCCGGCTATATCCATATATGTAATCCTGATTACATCTCCTGTTCCCTGACTCGGTCTCGTGTTCCGTTTGCGTATGACGGTCTGCTCACTGCAACTACTTCAAAACCCGCCTGCTGTCACATTTTTCCCTTCGTGAGCGCCGTCACGCGGCGTCTGCGGAACTTCCAACACTTCGGCTTTGTTAGCTTTCCATAATGGTACGTCGAGGGTCCCGGCCCATGTCTCATTCTTTGTCATCTATCAGCCTTGCCGACTCAGATCAGACTTACGTTGATCGAATCGGATTAGAGTCGGCGTCCAGATTTCCGTGAGCCATGGACTTGGGGCATTCCCGCCTCACCAAGCAATTCACCTCTCGACACATCCTGATCCTGAAGAAGCTGAAAATCACTAAGCGCTTAAAAGGCAGCAACATGAAGTTGCTGTTGCGGGACGAAGATGGGACTGAGGAGCAGTCAAGCAGATGCTTCATCCTTTGTTTGCCTACGGAGCTGCTGCTTGAGATAGGCTCCTATCTTCCCATTCTCTCAAAAGCATGTCTGGCTTTGACCTGCAGGCGCTTCCTCGCAGTATATGGCGCAGTCCTACGCTCCGAATCGCTCCGCCTCGGCAAAGACTTTGCCCCGTTGTTCCATCACTATAGGAACGCGTACAGCTTTGTCACTGTCAGATGGCAGTTCCTGAACCTGCTGGAAGACACGAAATGGCGCCTTTGCTCAAAGTGCCTCAAGCTCCATCCATGGAACACGTTCTCCTTCAAGGAGCTCAGACGAAAGGCAGACGTCCGAACTTGCATCCTGGGGGACTTCGCCGGCGTCGTTGACTTGTGTCCATGCAAGAAATTGACGTTCCGAGACAAACTGGACCTGATAGATTACCTAAATGAACGAGAAAGCTTTACAAAAGCTTTGGGTGCGCAGTTTGGAAGCCAGCCCGGTGGTCGCTACTGCTGGCATTCATGTACCGAGCAATACGGAGCGACCGAGGTGAAGATCGACATCTTTCCCGAACTCGACGAGGCAGGAAGCCTTCACATTCGGACAGAGTATCATCTCTCCACCGAACCGAACCTGCTGGGAAAGGAGCAACACATAACGCCGCGATTCGGGTGCGCGCACCGGTCGATGGATCTCTGGCTGTCCAGCGTCTGCCAAACCTTGCATTGTCGCCTCTATGACTCCTTTTGCAAGTCCTGCAAGCGGATATCAGAATGTAGCAGCTGCGAGACGACACTGATGTGCCCTCGAAAGCGGCCTTATCATTCTCCGGAAACAAACAAGGCGACATACTTCTTCTGGACCGAACGGTGTCTTGGCAAGGCAACCGCTCTCCCGGACAAGACTTGGGCCGTTCAGAGAATCCATCCCGCCGAATCTTTCGTCACCCTGGACAACTGTCGCGAGCTCTGTCCGTGGACGATACACGAGCACCCTCCGCTAAGCCGGCCTCCATCTTTGGGATTGGATATCATCGACACCGCACTCGACGATGGAGTCATGGGCCAGCTTTACTCCTCGATCCACATGATCTGAATTGCATGAGAAAGTGACTGGATTGCGATGACCGGTAAGAGATGGGCCATCATCAGGGCCTGCGTTTAGAGAATTGCGCTGAATAATCTAAACTCCTGAACGGGAATCCGGATTCAAACAGCCACGAAGATTTCAACATGCAACGTAGGGAGACAAGCGTTAGCTCGGGAGACATGAAGCCTGCTGGGTCTCATCTCAAATGCAGAAGAGACTGTGTAGTTAGATCACCGCACTCTGAAAGTGATAGAGTGGTGGGGAATTAATAACAATAATTATTGGGAATTGATCAATATGCATAGTTGTACCAAGGACCATAAGATCATTGCAACAGTAGCTGACCAGCTTTGAGGCCTCGATAGCAGCATGTTTAAAACGCTCCTATGCTGTCTATCGTGTCGCCCGGTAAACGATGTTCCGTCAGTGGATTTTTAGGGATTCTTTCAAACTCCTCCGCAGAAATTCTGCGAGATGTCTCAGCCCATACAAAAGACATGACTCTCATGAGTGGGAGAGTCATAGCAATCCAACTGAAAAGATTGGCCCAGGTATCTTTTTCAGTGGAAAATGGGGGAATGATAAAACAAGTTGAACAATAACCGAGGCAGTTCGCCGTGAACTGCAATAAAAGACAAAGATTTAGCAGATGGAAGGCGGAGAATTGGAGTGTAGTGTCAGTCCCACGCAAGGACTACATATGCTAGACATGCAAGCGTGATGCGGGGACGACAGCGGGAGCGGAGCGGACCGGGCGGGCGTGGCCGGAGGCCTGGAGCGCGGTTTCTCCGAGCCGAGGCGGGACACGCCGGCGGAGGACGCGCGGCGATCGATCAGCGCTGTTGAGATAGCGACCGACGCGCATCAGCATTTCCTGTTCATGGTAGAGCTCAGTATCCCGGCAATCCCAGTCGACGTCGAGAGGCGATGAGTTATCCACCGCCTCACAACGGTCAGTATCCTCCGCAGTACCTGCAGCAGCCCCAGCACCATCAACCGCATCCGCAGCCGTCGCAGTACAATGTCAGCCCCAATGCGCCATACCCGCAGTATGGCAAGCCGATGCTCTATCCCCAAGTCCTGATCCCAGCCTATCCGGCCTACGGACAGCAGCATCAGCAGCCGCAGTATCATCACCAGCAACAGCAGCAGCAGCAGCAGCAGCAGCGACCGCTGCCACGGCAATATGTGAGCCCGCCGTCGACGTCGTTCCAGCCGCAGGCCCCTCCGTCGCATTACGTCCACGGGCATCCCTCTCCGACCCCTCAGTATGGCGGACGGGCTGCTACCTCTCCCGCCGTGCCCGTCACCGGCCACGCCCCTTCACCGGCTCTCCCCCCCTCTCCATACTACTCCATCTCCAGTCCGAGCATGCCCAATGCCTACGGCCAGTATCCTGCCGCCGCGCAGGTTTCCTCCCCGACTCGCCCGCAACCTAGACCTGCGACTCAACCACAGCCTGCTTCTTCAGCAGCGTCTCCTGCTTCTGCTCCAGCTCCGCAACAGATCCCCCAGGTGGTTATTCCCGCTCGGCCGCCGGCATCCTCCCCCGAAGTGCCGCAGAAGATGCCCGCAAAGGCGCCCGCAAAGAAGCAACTGCAGAGGCTGCAGAGTCAACCGTCCGTCGAGAAGGAGAGCAAGCCCCCCATTGACTACCAGGTCCTGCTGCTAGCTCTAGCGGATGAGTATTTCAACGCAGCCCACAGCAAGGGAACAATGGTAGCGCTGCAGAGAAGAGAGATGGAGATGGAAGAGTACTACAAACTTGTGGCGACGGGCCTGGGATGCCTGGAGGCTGTGCTGAAGGTTCGCAGCTTCAATTTCAATGGCGACAGAATCTGTTCACTGACGACGCATTAGAACTGGAGACTGCAGCCGCGTACGGAGGCGCTCGTGCGGTTGCGCTATGCACGCATTCTGTTCGAGGAGACAGATAATGATATCGAGGCGGAGACGGCATTGAGTAAAGGGGTATGTCTTTCTCTGGACTATTTCATTCGTTTTCTGAAACTGACTTTCTTCAGATTGATCTCTGTGATCGGGTAAGTACCTCCGTTTTGTCTCCAGCATGAGCATGAAAGCTTATCTGTTGTAGAATCGCATGTTGGATTTGAAATACAGCATGCAGCAGCTCCTGGCGCGGCTGCTGCACAAGTCGAACCCGAAGGCCGCTATGAAGGCGGTCGATGGTATGATACAGGATGTGGAAGCGTAAGTTCAACAAGACTCTCCCGCGGACACGACACTAACGGGTGTAGGTACCGCCATATTGCTTGGGAGTACGCATTCCGCCTTCTCCGGGTGACCCTATCGTTGTCATCCTCTTCTCATCAGGATTTCGTAGCCGCGTTGCATAACCTGCATAGGATCTCCAATCTCGCGAACCGCAACAGGGACAAGGCTGTGTCGGTCATCTCAGCCGTGACAGAGGCGCTTGCCCATCTTCAGCAGTCGACTAGCCCTGACTCCATCGAGCAGGCTCAGCGTGCCCTGGCTATAGCACGGAGCCATCAGCTCGATGATGAGGTCAGGGACATACCGCAGATCAGTACCTTGATCCAGATGGTCGACATCTCCTGCAGCCTGCTTGAATACGATATCAACCAGTCAGCCCAGAAGCTGCAGATAATGCAGACTCTGATGGACCAAAAGATCAACGACCCGCACTGGCGTGATGATGGGTCATTTTCTATTCCGCTCAACGGCAAGTCCGTTGGGCCTTCTTCGGCGGACACCGGAGATATATTGCAGGTGGAGAATGGCACCCTGGTCTTGACCTTGAACTGGTTGCCCCAACATGATCTATACGCGCTGTGCTATTTCCTCAGCTCTGTTACAATGAGTGCTAAGAATTCGCATGATGGCCGTAAAGCTGAGAAGTACCTTGAAGAAGGACTGCGGATGATCAGAGGTGTGTCACTTCACCTTTCTCTCTCTTTCTGAGCTTGTCTGATGAACGTTCCAGGCAGTTTCAAGGCACCGCAAGAAATTGCGGAGTCGCTTGTAACGGCTGGCAAGCGCATTGAATGGCGTAGGATTCTCTACTGCAACATGCTTCTCCAGCGGATCTTCCTTACTGCGTCACGGACCGACTGGGAACAGGCAAGCCAGGCGTTGAAGGAACTGCGACAGGCCGCTAAAGAGCTGGGTGATAACCTTCCCGACACCATCCAATGCTTGATGGAGTACGCCGCTGGCACCATTGCGCAAGGCACGGGTGATCTTACGGGAGCACTCTCCGCCTTCCAATCCCCCATTCTGCGCCTTTCCTCGTCTGCCAGCAAAACGTCGCGGAACGATCCACGCCGTGATACCGCCATCCTTGCGGCCCTCAACACGGTCCTCATACTCCGTGACCCGAAGCACCCAATGCATTCCCAGCTCCCCAGCATCCTGTCTACCGTCGAATCCTTCTGCAAGGGGAGCCCCAACAAGTACATCCAGGCGGCCTACTACCTCGTCTGCGCGACCGTCCAGACGGACTCGACCATCCAGACGAAGCAGTACCTGCAGCAGGCCCTCCAATCCGCCACGGCCATCAGCAACAGCCAGATCACGTGCATGACGCTCACGTTCATGAGCTGGAAGTACTTCCGCGGCGTGGTGGGCGAGCAGTCGGAGAAGAGCGCGCGGGCCGGTCGAGCGATGGCCAAGAGGGCCAACGATCGGCTCTGGGTCAGCGTCACGGATGAGATGCTGGCGGAGACGCTGGAGAGGCAGGGTAAAGGGGAAGAGGCCCGCAGTGTCCGGGAAGAGGGGCGTCGAGTGATGATGGGACTGCCGCCGGCGCTGAAGAAGGCGGAGGTGAACTAACATGATACTGGTTCATAGCGGCGGTCGACGAACGAGCCTCGTCATATGACATTGATAATAATCACTGCGATACAAGCCAGCCCGCTGGTTCTGGGCGAGATTATTTATGATGACCATGCCGTATCTTTTTGTTTTCTTTTGTTTTTCTGTCATTTATTGGCTTTTTATCTTTTCATATATGCGGCGTATGGAGTACGGACGGGCATGACCTCTTTGCTGGATGGGTCTATCTATCTATGTTCGATGGAATGGTAACGGGACGAATCGAATCTTATCTTAATCTTACTGTGAACTTGTTCTTCTTTTCTCTCTTCTTCTTCGGCCATTTTTGTTTTCCAGCGACATACGTACGTGCGAAATTTTGCTATTGCTAGTATGTACTGTATATGGCTCCACAATAGCCGTCTTTATCTGTCTCGGTGGTTATGATAATGGGATACCGCCGTACGAAGTACTTCCTGCCTGGAACTTCCCATAGACGCAAAGAGAGTGAGACTGACTGATCAACCTTGCCTTCATTTTCGTTTCGCTATTTCCGGGATCTACATAACTACCTAACTACTCACTAGCTCAGTGAGGTAGAGAGAATCAATCGGACAGGACGGTTGACGAGATGACAACGTCAACACGGCTCGACTCCCGCATGACAATGACACACACTTGGTCCCTCGCTCGCTCCGTTGGGTTTCTTTTCTTCCTCTCAGTCCCGATTCCACGGATCATAGGTACATACCGTACTGTACATACATGGGAGAAAAACGACGATGATAACAATATCAGCAACCCTGCAACACAACACAACGCAACGCGCCTGACGCCTGGCCTGGACGTTTCATATCGATCGATAAAAATCAAATCCCAGAACCGCGCTCTTCGGACCCTTTCTTTCATTTTTTTCCTCTCCTCTCGTTTCCTCCCTCACTGTAAGACGTAACAGACCTGTTTTTCCTGAGAGTCGTACAGTAAGTAGTATGGTGAAAATCGGGAGGAATTAGAAAGGGGGAAAAAAGCCTGCAGAAAAGGGAAATAACAGAATAGGGGGGAAAAGACGCAGAATACACGCACATAACCCAAGGAATACTGTACGCGGGAGAGATAGATAGAAGAAGAAAAGATCAAAACGCCACGCCATAAAAAGAACACACTCTATACACATACAGATACACACACTTTCTCTCTCTTCGCTTTTCGCTTTCGCTGCGCGGTATTTTACTTCCATTATTACCCAGGTACCTAAGTTAATTAGTAAGTATATCAGATCTTCTAGCCCAATCCGCCCCAAACCCCCCGTATGCGCCTCGCGAGCTGGATGTCCTTCTGCATGATGGTCACCCGCTTCGCGTGCAGCGCGCAGAGGTTCGTGTCCTCGAAGAGGTGGACGAGGAAGGCCTCGGCGGCCTCCTGCAGGGCCTGGATGGCGTGCGACTGCCACCGCAGTTCGGCGCCGACCTCGGCGGGGAGCAGGTCCAGCGCGACCTCGCGCACGAGGCGCGCAAAGGGCAGCTTGCGCAGCAGCAGGTCGTAGGAGCGCTGGTAGCGGCGGATCTCCTTGAGGGCGAGGGTGCCGGGCTTGTAGCGCCGGCGCTTGCCTTGCGGGGTGGGGTCGCCGGCTGTGTTGCTCGCTGTTAGCAATTGGGATGGATTTGTTTTGGAGATGGTTGTTAGTTGCGAAAAGGGAGCGGATGGATACGTACGCTCAACGTCTGATGGTCTTGGTGCTACAGCAGAAGGTCTCTTTGCTGCTTTGGTTACGCCGGCGGCAGACTTGCGACCTTTGGTGGTCGATGGTGAAGCTGTCGCTGCTGCTGCTGCTCTTTGTTGCGCTGGGCTTGCTGAGGATTCCGCATCCTCCGCGGCCGCTGCTCTTGCTCCTTCGCCGCCCGCGCGTCGCGATTCTTGTGTCGTCGTCGTTGTGTCGGCCTTGCGCGGCCGTCCTTTTGGTGGCATGGTGACGGGGGGAGAGAGTGGTGTGGTTGCGCGGAGGGACTGTAGGGTGCGTTTCAACTCCGCGACAAGGTTGGAGGAGAATCAATTGGTTGATCGATTGGACTTTTTCGTTGCTACCGGCGGTAGATAGAGATCAAGAGATGTTCTGGATACGACGCGCGCTGCCCAATTGCTGCGCGACGTTCGAGGGCTGAGCAGGAGATTGGCGCGGTGTTGCAGGCAGCGGGAGGTGTCGCTTGGTGTTTGGATCCCTGTTCCCGTTACCGCGGAGGGGTGACTCCGGAGAGAACGTGCTGTCGCGTGTCTCAGGGACGAGAGCAGGTGGTGTTGGATGGAGAGGCTAGCAGCGCTTTTCGAGCCCTCACCCCTCTCTTTGTCTCTCTCTCTCTGTCCGGCGAGAAGATCCCAGCCTTCGTCTTTAGACGCGTCGAGGCGCGCGGCGGTTCCTGCACGTGATGGCGGAGTCTGCTTACGTCAGCTTCGGGCGGGCGGCCGAGACCCGCGAGATTCGTCATATCCAAAAGAGGCCACCTGGTCTGGCTGCGCTGCTCGTCCCTCTGCGCGCGCTCCCTTTGTGTCTTTTCTGTCTTCCAGCCGTCCTGGAGCCCTACATTGAGTCTCCTTTGTCTGCGCCTGTAGTCGTCCATCCATTTCAACCTCCGGCTGCGGAGGACGCTCACCTCCGACCAACCGCCGCCCATATATCCCAGACACCAGTGTCGATTGACATCGCAACCCCGCATCACAACCGGACGCGATGGCGGCCATCTGGGGAAACGGCGGGCAGCCAGGCCAGTTTCCCCTCGAGCAATGGTTCTATGAGATGCCGCCCTGTACCAGGTGGTGGACGGCTGCAACGGTGATCACCTCCGTCCTTGTCCAGTGTCACGTCCTCACCCCGTTCCAGCTCTTCTATAGCTTCCGCGCGGTCTATGTCAAGTCACAGGTACGTCCTGTCCTTTCCGACTTCTTGCCGATGGGGACGCATACTGACTGCTGGCAGTACTGGCGCCTGTTAACCACATTCCTCTATTTCGGCCCCCTCAATCTCGATTTACTCTTCCACGTCTTCTTCCTCCAGCGCTATTCGCGCCTCCTCGAAGAATCATCCGGCCGCTCCCCGGCCGACTTCTCGTGGCTCCTCGTCTACGCCATGACCTCCCTCCTGATCCTCTCGCCATTCCTCTCGCTTCCTTTCCTCGGCACCGCCCTGTCCTCTAGCCTGGTGTACATCTGGAGCCGGCGCAACCCCGAGACCCGCCTCAGCTTTCTCGGCCTGCTGGTCTTTACTGCGCCGTACCTGCCTTGGGTGCTGATGGCCTTCAGCCTCGTCGTCCATGGCATCGTGCCCAAGGATGAGATCTGCGGCGTGGTGGTGGGCCACATCTGGTATTTCTTCAACGACGTCTACCCGTCTCTCCATGGCGGGCACCGGCCGCTGGATCCTCCGATGTGGTGGAGGAGGCTGTTTGAAGGGAGACCGCGTATCGAACGGGACGAGGAGCCCAATACGCAAGCAGCGAACGTCAATCACGATTTTGCTGCCGCTGCGGCGCCGGAGGTACGATGACTTGGCTGCAGTCGATGAATATCGGGCCATACATTCCGTCTAGAAGTGCAGAAAGCGATCAGAGTAGTGAAGGAACTCGAGATATTGCTGGCACTTGACCATCTAAGTTGCGCTGATTCCGGTATAGAGGACATGCCGGGCTGGTCGAGGCTTTGGACACCCCTGGAAGGGTGCAGCGACCCAAGCTAGGATATCATACGGTGGACCGTTTCTTTGGGATCTCCCATTACTTGCTGTGTGGTCACATGCCCTCAATTGCTCCGTCGCGGACGCAGAGGCGGGAAGACCAGGGGCACCCTTGCGTCAGACCAAAGATACCCTCACAGACGACCCGGGGGTGTCTAACATTAATTATTCCGAGCGGGAAGCGGTAGAGGTACGGACAGGGATATTTACTCCCGGTATCTCGACATTGGATCACCTGGTGTTTACATACATGGATGTGGTGACACAGGCGGACAGATAGTAATCAACTTGGAAGGATGGCGTTTTAATTTTTTTTCCTTCTCTTCTCTCCACTTCGCTCAATTGGTTTAATGTCACCTTTTTTTCCATTTACTTTGAGGGAGTTGGTTGGGTACCTGGCATGGAACTAATCGGGGAATTTACGTATACCAAGGTCGCGGGAGTCGAGGAGTCCGGTCTGGGATCTGATGGGGAACATACCATGTAGGGTTTCCTTTTCTCTCTTCTTGGTCTTCACTTTCTTCAGTCGGTTACTTTTAAACAAACTTCATCTTTGTATTGTGTTATATTGTATTGTGCTGTATGTATTTATTTATGTAGTGTGCTTAATGCATGTGATATCAGATCCTGCTGTTAACAACTGAAGTTCTCGAAGACTTGATCTATCTGCTCTCAATGTACTGATCTGATCATCTATCTTGTAGCCCCTCTCAGGATCCCCCATCCACATAGTCATTATTGGCTTCATGCAGTAAGATTGTGTGGATGTCTTCAGGTGTATATATGTCAAATTTGGTCCGGTCTGTCTCCAGACGACTTAAATTCTCTCTCTCTCGAAATGTTTCACAGTCCTATTACTGATTCAATCTCAATATCAATGGAAATCACATGTTAAGCAATTCCACAGCGGCAGAGATCCCAGTGTATGAGGGTTCTAGGTTCTAGCCGAGTGAGTTGGTGAGTTCCACTTTCACTTTCACTTGTCTCCCGAATTTTATTTTTTTTATTTTTATTTTTGCTATATAATTAGGAAATAATCAGACGAAGTTAACCAATGCCTGCCTCATCGTAGCTAGAGGCGTTCTGAGGTGCACATGTTCCGAAGTCCAGTGCTCCGTACAGGAGACAATTTGTCTATCACTACACTATTTTCTAGTTCAGCCGACCATATTAATTCAGGCAGCACGGATTGGAAATCATCTTTGGATCCAATGGCGAATCACAAAAAAAAAAAAATGAGCGATGTTGGCCACAACAAATCTGTTGGATGAACTGCGCTACGCTGTTATATATGCACATCGTCTACATATTTACTCGGCTCAAGGTCCAGACCCGGCCGTCAGTGCAACATATCTCTGAGAGACATGATCTCCCCCCAATCACATTCTTTTACCCGTCTCCTTGTGTGTCGCCATTCAATGATGCCTACAGTGCTACAAGGTACATCTACTGGCCGTTTGTCGCTCGACCTAGTTCACAAAGGGATCTAGATCAATCAGTCCATCAGCAATCCCCTTGCGCGATCCAGAAGCCACCATACAGGATACCGGTATGGCGAAATACATTTCGGCAAAAAGGTACCTGTCACTGTCTTCGTCGAGAGCTAAGCAGTTTGTGCATTTGACAGATTCATAGTACTCAGGATAGAAGCCACCACATTCCCAGTCGAGAAGCCCTGTGATGCGGCATTGCCCATCCTCGGTCAGCTCCGCAGCGATATTATCTGGCCTCAGATCACCATGGGTGAAAACGCACCGAGAGGAGCATGAAGGGGAGAACTGGCGAAGGAATTTAATGAAGATTTCACTTCCGAAACGGGGATTCGAGAACAGGAATTTCTCAAACCCCTCAGTGTCCATGATCGGTTCCGTGCTTTGTCGAACATGCCGTCGCAGATCTTTACAGCCTTCTCCGGCTACACCTCCAAGTGGCATCCCCTCAGGGCGACGAAGAGATCTGAGATTAGCCAGTATGCCATCCAGCTGTCCTCGGACAGACGCTTTCTGCGCGTGGTCCAGCACCGGCCAGACTTTCTCGAGCGTTGTCGCGGGAATGTACGTCATGAAAATCAGGAAGACTCCTTTCATGCGCACAACGCCCAAGGGCCTTGGGGCCGGGACGTCTGGCTTGTACTTTTCAAGCTACTGTAAAGTTGTGTATTCGGTAAAGTCCTTTATGCACCGTACAGCTTTAACAACTGTATTCGAATCGCACTTGAAGACCATCTTATTGAGGGGAAATGGACTCTTCCAGAGGATCTCACTGCTCTGCATCATAACTCTCAGCAGACATTCTGAGAGGCTCGACTCTGAAGATACACCGTTTGGAGCACAGTCCGCAAGGAGTTTCTTCACTTGTTCTGACAAGGGGAAAAGGATCGTGGCGGTGTCGGATGAGCTCAAGAGTGAGCGGATGTCATCCTCCGCCGCCGCGGATCTTTTCTTGGGAGGGGAAGTCATAGCCGTGTCCGACGCTGAAAGAAAAGAATTAGCAGGTCAGCGTAGACGTCCTGAACTACTTCAAACGGAGCGTCCTACCAGGGGCTCCTTCAGCGGCAGTACGCATCCCGGCAGGTCGAACCGAGTAGTCCAGGGGAAATTTTGAAGTCAGGTCAACCTCCGGATCCCCCATAATGGCCTTCTCCAGCTTCTTCAATGTATGAATGTTGAATTTTGCCTTGGACTTCGGCTGCCGATCATCCTTCCGGAGCCCCTTCTCCTCATACTCTTCAAGGGATCTCTTCTTGACCATCGTCTGCATACCAACAAGAACCGGTTGTGTCTTCAGAAATATGTCAGGTACTAGACCGAAGGAGGGATTGATGGGTCTACCGACATGGCAATGCAGTATCAATCAAGGAACGACCAGGAAATGCAGTGGAACAGTCTGCTGTAGCTTGAAACATTACATGAATGGATTAAATGGTACCATGTGGTATATCCAACTTAGGTAAAGTCACCATCAAGGGGGACATGGCTGATTCTGCCACAACAGACCGTCTGCCTAATACGGCATCCAAGCAAGAACCTCGACCTGTGCTGATTACTGCTAAGAGATTCCTTATTTTGCTTCTGCGATGACGGGCGCAGCTAATTCCGAGTCAAATACCGGAGATGGATTTAGCGATCAACTAGCATTTGAGGAAGCTTTATGTATTCTCCCTACGCCCGCTACCATATTAAGGTTGTAGCAGGCAATGGGATTCTTTGTTGCTATTCTACCAACCAAGGAGACAACAAGGCCAGCCTTGAACGGAATGAAGGAATATAATTGAGTCCCAGCATAGAACGATGCGAAGCAGGGCCAGCCCCTCACAACTACTATTGTTGACCAAAAATACCGCTCGACTACAAAAAGAGGCCAAGGCCACTAGTTGTAGTGGGATACTGGTATTTTGGCTGTCTGACAACTATAACAGAATTCGCCATCCAAATCACACGTGTCACTGAATCATGCTGATTCGGGGAACTTAAGAAGCATACTCCTGACTCCATGCTCAGGTCAATTCGTCCCATGGATCATCCTCATACCGGCCCTGGCGTACCCGCCGAACCACGCATCGCCAGAGTAGTGGTACTGGAGGTTTGGTCTGCTGGACGCCTCGGAACGAGTAGTCGTCGAATCCAATCATTATAGCCACCCGTTTCCACTCGGCGAACGTGCGAGAGCCATACTTCCATGGCAACGCCGCAGTTGCTGGAGTTGCGCCCGAAGCTCACGGCTCTCAGCATCGCGAGGGTCTTCTTCACGCTCAATGTGCTCCTAGAGCGGCGTGCGATATCTGGTCGTCCAACCAACACAAAGAATATCCACAACCTCCTTGCATGTGTACTTTTACGTTCTCATCGGTGATGCCGTCCTCGTCTTCTTTTCTAAGATTCATGTCACTGCAAGAGCACGGGGCACAGTACTCTGATGTAAGATTGATAGGATCCGGCCCGGATCCGATAGATGGGCGCCGCCGCCGTCCCGTAACGGACAGAGATTTGGGAACAGACACCTACTTTCCACTAGTAGAGCACTTTCCTGCCGGACATTGATCACTGTTCCCTGAAAGCCCGGGCTTCGGGAGCGACAATGTCTGGGACATCATCCTCGCCAGACTGGGCGCTTTCATGCACACCTTGAATCTCATCCATTTGCATCCGATCATCCAAAGGGTTAGGACTGGAGAATTTCTTGACGGTGTCAGCACTGATATTCCAACAATTCCGGCAGGTGGCACCGGCGGTTAAACATCATAATGTCGTGATGCACGTTACTAAATGCATCCCAGGCTTTCCGAGGGTCACTGTCCCGCTTAGATCGGAGTAGGACCGAAATCCAGGCTCCATATACATCCCCGATGCATATTGTACGGGATTAACTCCATTCTCAGTGTCGACCTGGTGGGCTTCGTTGGGATCGCGGATTTTCTCGTTAAGCTGTATGAAGAAGTGGGCTGCCTCATCATTTTTTTGGATTGTCAGACAGAAACAGGCACCACTCAGAATCGGGGTCGCAGCTGGACAAGATCGAAATGCGCACATGAAAAGGCCGCGCAGCGGAATGGGAGAGGGCAGAAGGACATGGCAGCCATAATGATATATTGGCCGCCATCGAATGCCTTATTCACAGACTGCCACCATAAAGATCACTCTCACGGGAGTTTACAATGGTTCCTTCTGATTCTGCTGATGATATTGATTATCTCTCGGGATGGCTGTGAGGCGGGTCTACCGGCCTAGGTCAACAAACATCTGCCACATTGAGTCACAACTGATATGCCTGGTGTCCGTCCGTAGCGATCCATTCCCCCTCCATTGCTACCACTCGGCACGCTCCCAAACCCATACGGAAACTGGTTCCATCCGACCAGCACCTCTCCGTCACCTGCACAAGGTCAACCCATTGAAAGTACCACATACATGACCCGTCTGGCTCCTGCTTCCCACCACAGGGGAAAGGGACCTTCTCCGTGTCAGATCCGGCTCGAAGCCTGTGGCTACGGATCCAATGGCCGCTCACTGCGACTGCTCACATCCCTCTGTGTCTGCGGTGAACCGTTCAAACAACGCGCGACACTGGCGATGGCATGTAAGTGAGAAAGAAGGCACCGCGGCGGCTCACGCAGTACGGAGGCGTGGGTTTTAAACTGTTTGCGATTTCCTTTAAATTACACTGGTCATATTACAGTAATTCGCCCCGTCACCTGGCTGTATTCTAACCCTTTTAGGTCTAGGCCTGAAGCCCTGGAGAGTGCTGACCCTTCCACATCATACCATTCAATCATTTTCCCAACATGGTGCTCAATCTGTTTAAATTATTGCTCAATATGCTCCTGTGATAGCTCATTTCAGGCTTTAACTGAAGCTTCTTTGGCAGTCTTTTTAAAAAATCTTATGGGATCCATGGGCAGACTCAGGTTGCCCAGGTGATCAGGTAACTCCATCATCACGTGATCAAGCTGTATGACTGATACAGCCAAGCCATGCCAAGCTCTAGTCCCCACCCGCAGATAATGAGAACCCACGCCTGAGTACAGAGTACTGTACTACTGTGTAGGCCGAATCGCGATCTTGCACTCTTCTAGTTATCGTATTGTCAATTCGTCATTATTGACTTTATCTCATCACCAATAATAGAGTCTCAAACTCTCTCCCTCTCCATTCTCAAGCCGCTCTGGGCTGTGGTTGATTGATAACTTGGTAGTAAGTTTGATCAAGTCGATAAAGAGTGCAGGAGGTAAATAATTCAATAACAATAATAATGACCATAAATAAACCGTCCAGCCAAATCAAAATGTCTGAAACCGAGACCGAGACTGCAACTAAGACCCGAGGACGCAGTCTGGTTCATGATCCATAATTCATGCCATGCCATGCCATGTATGCACGGCCTCCATGCGACGCAATGTGATATGATGTGTATGGATACATGTATGGAGCAAGGGAGAGAGGGGGGCTTCTTTGCGTCACCAGCTGAATCCGATAAACAATAGACAATAAATGTGATAGAGTATCAAATAAAATAGATGAATTAGGTACAATTAGCAAAGTAGGTGGGCAAGTAGGTACCGTGCCTAGGTTAATTAAGGGTGAAGTTGTGGCGTGCCCAGAAGCATCATAATAAATTTAATCAATGCATTGGACACGCAGAATGGAGCAAGTCTCTCAAACTCAAACTTCCAAAGAAAAGAGAGAGGGATTTTTGGCAGTTGGTACTGTGTGTATGGAGTATGGGGTACCTGCATAGGCGGAACCGCGATCTTCCAGTTATGTTTATCGTCATCGACTCATCCCGTGTTATGATTGCATGGAATGTCGTGATCATCGATTATCAGCGAACCAATCAGCGATTCAGCGATTCAACTGGTCCAATAAAAATAATACCTGTAATAATTGGCCGGGAATAAAACCTTTTTCTGGAAAACTTTTCTGTTCTCTTCGAGGGGTGAACAACCTTCCTTAGCTGCTGCTACGTGCGCAGCATTCTTTTCTCCCGCTGCGGGTGCAGAGCACTACTACGATTGCCAGGGGCTTCGAGATTCGATCGGTTGGGGCTCTGGGACCCTGGCAAGTTGGCGGTCAGAGGGCGCTGCAGTCGATTAGTCGAGTCGAACGGTAACCTTCCGACATGGTGGGAGATTATCCTTCTGAACCAAGGCGGAAAACGACATGGGCGGTCGAACCGTCGAAGTCAACGACGACAGGTTCGAATCGAGACGATCGGACTCGGGGAAGCGGAGGCTAACTTTGTTTTGCGCCGTCCTGGGTATGGAGTACGAAGAACTACGTATGCTCTGGATCGCTCGCTCAAGAGTCAAGCACGAGGGAAACCACCACATCCACGGATCGTCGACTCTGATAAATAAGCTGAGGACCACTAGCTAGTAATGATAAACTATTAGATTTGACGGGGTGATAGAACAGCGAAGCCAAGAGATGGGTTCCCTGTTCTGAGTAAGAGGTCTTGACTGAAGTTTCAGACGAGATGTGCGCAGGTACACTGCTAACGGGCAAAGGCTTAGCGGCGATGCATGGGTGTCCGCGCGTCCTCCTGTGTTGGGACAACGCTCACTCGCGGAAACTTCCAGGTCCGTCAACAGTGGGACCTGCTGGGGAGCGGGCGAAGCAGCAGCGCCCGCGGCGGTCCCGTCTGTCGACTTGTCTGAGCCAGAACCCAGACTCGAGTGAACATCACAGTGGGGATCCTCGCGTGCGTGTTCCCGGTGCGGCTCAGACCAGAGAACGCATGGCTGGCAGCCAATGGCGTTCTGGCAGAGGAGATTGGACTGCGTAACGTGCGCGGTACGCTCCAGCAAACACCGCGGGTGAGAGACCTGCAGAGTGAGCAGTTCCCGAAGGTGAGAGATATATCAAGGTGTCTCGAGCGCCAACGGCGGCTTGCCGACGGCTCACCCAACGGGGAAGCAGCTAGCTCCTCCTAGCGGCATAGTCTATCGACGTCTCCTGCGTGTCGGGTCATGGCATCGGCGTTTTGGACCAAATAGGGACAACACCCCTGGTCGTGTAACGGTGTGTCAGGTCTACCGTTCGAGGACTGCTGCCGTCGTGAAGTTATTTTATTTGTTATTATTAACTAGGTTGTTATCAAGCGACCTGCATCCTTCGTCCTCGTAAACCTGCCTGCAACAGGATGTCGCCGGGGTCTGCCAGGAGCAGATGCCGCGAGACATGCAGAGGAAGATGCCGACTGGCGGTGCGATCTGAGAGCAGCTCTGGATGGAATAGCACTGAGATCTGTGAGCCTCGGTTCGAGTGGTTGGGTTTCTGGTTGTCTATCTGTCGAGGGATCGTCGACCAGCGTGGTGCTGCGACTGGCCCAGACGAGTCACGAACACCAACAGAGGGCGGTCGAGGGATGGACGCCAAGCTGCGACAAGCTACTGGGCCTTCACACCTGCGCAGTTGATAGTCTCAGTCCAGCAGACGCTTCCTCTGCAGCTGCTGCACCCTGCAGGGCCTGTACGTCAGGACGCTGCTGCGCCTCCAGGACCGTTTCCAGCAGAGACAAAGACGGTAGATGGATCTGACGTCCTCCACGCGCCCCCACCGCCTTTCCTCCCATGGCGCGTGTCGCCTGCCTGGTGACGGACCGGCAGGCGTGACGGTCCCTGCGCGCCTCGGCGGCCAAGTCCGCGCCAACGTCGCCCGCCCCCCAGCCGCCCGCTCGGCCGGCCGCAGCCAACCAGCGCGCGCCTAGCCCCAGCGCCCACGCAACCCCCCAGGCGCGCCTTGCCCCTGCTCCCGCCCGGACAGAGGCGCAGCCCGCTCTAGCGCCTGCTTCCCCGAACACGCTCCTCCTTCCCGCACCCATGGTTCCGTCGTCGCTCCTGACGCCAGCCCGTTGCCGCTCCTGGCGATGCCACTGCCCTGCTCACACTCGCTCCTGCCCTCCTGCGCTCGTTTGCGATTCGACCTCGTCGCTCCTTAAAGTTATCGTGCAAATCGTCCCGCCGTGTCTGTCCCTCCCTTTTCTTTTCCTTTCCTTTCCCTTTCCCCTCACGTGGTGCTCGCCCGTCGTCGCGCCCTCCAAAGCAATAATACGCAGAGTACCACGCCTCCCTCCCCGTACCGCCGTGGGCGCTCTCCCTCCCTCTCTCCTTCTCCCCTCCTCTGCGCTCCCGTCACCCAAGTCTCGTTCCTTCTGCAGTGTCGCGGCGCTCGGGTTGCGGTCTGGTTTCTTTCTCATGCCTCAGGGCCTTTGTTGTGGACGTTGTTGAAGCCCAGCCCCCGGGCTCCAGCACCCTCGACCCCGATCGAAACCCTCCCACTCTCCGCATTCCCTCCCTCTCCCTCCCTCCCTCCTCTCCTTCTCTCTGTACGATACGATCTGGACACGAAGCTACGACATAGATCTCCTTTGTTTCTTGTTTTGCGCAGTCTGATATCCGTTGTGTGACCTCCGCGGTGGTCGCCCAGCTCGCTCACCATGCGGCGCGGCGCCCTGGTCTTTATCCTCATCAATCTCGTTATCATATCGCTGCTTGTGAGGAGCGTCTTTACTCTCCTGACACTCCTGGTGGAGGATGCCTCGGCGGACGCCATCCACCGTTCGGACATCCCGTCGCCCAACTCGAGCCTGATCGAGCAGCGACCCCAGATCATCCCCAAGATCATTCACCAGACGTACAAGAACGAGACGATCCCGGAGCATTGGAGGGAGGCCCAGCAAAGCTGTATCGACCTGCATCCGGACTATGAATACAAGGTAGGCCGTGGAGACGGTGGGCTTGGTGCGACTGGCTTTCCGCAGACGTGGCTGACAAAGACTCATATCTCCAGCTCTGGACGAACGAAAAAGCGCGGGAATTCATTGCCAAGGAATACCCCTGGTTCCTGGAGACTTACGACGGCTACCAATTCCCCATTCAGCGTGCGGACTCGATTCGTTATTTCGTTCTAGCACACTACGGCGGGACGTACATTGATCTGGACGATGTATGCAGACACCCATGATGTCCCTGTTCCTGTGGGGAAAAAAATTAACCTGGATCTAACCCCGGATGATAGGGCTGCAACCGCCGCCTTGATCCCCTCCTCGCGTATCCCGCCTGGGTTCGTCGGACCGCTCCGACGGGTATCTCCAACGATGCGATGGGTGCCGTGCCACAGCATCCGTTCTTCCTCCGTGTGATCGAGTCGCTGCAGTCGTATGACAGGAGCTGGCTTCTGCCATACATCACCGTTATGTACTCGACTGGCCCCCTCTTCCTGTCTGTGATCTGGAAAGAGTACATGCGCGACAAGCCAAGCGAGGCGGCGCGCGTTCGCATCCTCATGCAGGATGAGTACAACCGATTCTCCTGGAGCTTCTTCACGCACCACAGGGGCAACAGCTGGCATGGAAAGGATGCCAAGCTGATCTTCTGGGTAAGCCTTTGCATCCCCTAGACGTCTTTTACGGGCTTAGCTTTGACTGACAATCGAACTAGATGGGAGGGCACTGGCTGTTCCTCACGGTCCTTGGCTTTATCCTTGCCGGTGTTGTTGGTTTCTGCCTGTGGTGGGCCTACGGCCGCCTTCTCATGCTGTTGGCCCAGTACCGCTACCGGTACACTAGAATCCCGACTATTGTTTCGCCGTCCGGCTCGCCGCTGTCCCCGAACAGGGGTGCGCTGCGGATCATGCCTGCGTTTCTGCGTCGCATGAGCTCGTCGAAAAAAGTGGACGAAGAGACCGGTGTTTCCGAGACCTACTATGAGCTGAACCGCCGGCGGGACTGACTATTCGCGAGTCGTTGCCTTGATCGCCTCTCTCCTTAGCGTGTTTTGTGTCTCTCGAAACGGCCACTACTGCTATGATGCATCTCGGCCCGGCGCTTGATGGGATTGCCTGCGGTTCTATCTATTTAATCTACACTTATCTGCTCTGTTTGGCGTGTGAGAGGAAAAAAAAAAGTTCCGGAGCATGTATCTGATCTCGACCTGACCTCGACTTCTATATCTGTGGATGAGCCAGCGAACTGTATTTGCGTTGTACATTTTGGGCGGCATGATCTTTTGATATGTGTGCGAGGGTGATCCGCTGGCAGCGGACCTGCATCGTGATCCGGCTCTGGCTCGATCTGGGTTGATCTCTTTTGTTGTAATATTTCTTCTCTTCTTTGTGTCTATTTTGGCCGTATCGTGTTTAACAGTCATAGACTTACTTTCGTGTGGATCGCTTGCAGCCTGTCTGGATACACATGCCTGGGTTCGGGTGACTGGGATATTACAATTATATATAATCTTGGAAAATCATAATTTGCTACGGCAGCTGTTATCCGTGAATCCTTTTTTGGTGCCTTAACTTGGGCTGTTGTTGGCCTTGGGCATCGATCAGCGTGCGCAGTGAACGTCTCCAGCGAAAGTCGACATCTCACGCGGAACTTGTCAAGTACCCGTGATAGGACGATAGCTGCATGTAGACTCGCTGGAGTCGACAGGTCATCGTTTTGACCGCATGATGCCGCCTGTTGGGCCGGTTGACTGGCGTTGACTGGTGTTGACTTTCCAGCTGGCAGTCTCAGCTCAGCTCCTGCGTGACTGTGACGTGTCGAAGACTTGAAGTCGAACACTCGAATCAAAGGCTTAGGTTAGGCTAAGCTCACGGCCGCGTTTCGTACCTGAGCTCAACCATCCAATCAGCAGCCCCTCTGGGAGGCTCAAGCAAAAAGGAAAATGCTGCACTAGGAGGCTAGCGCGGTGTTAAGTCAGTTAACAGCTGAACAAGCTTTTTCTCAGGCGCTTGGCCGGCGCGTTTCAGACCGATCGACCCTACCGGACAGAACATGAACATCCCAATTATATTTATCCCAATCGCGGCCAAGATATGCGTTGCCTTTGAGGTGATCTACGACATACGGAGTACATACAGATACAGGAGTATCGTCGCACAGTCACAGATCACACAGGGGCTCAGTCGCGAGTCCACGTCCAGCTCAAGTACAGTTCAGTCTGTGACTCAAATTTTTTTTATTTGTTAGGTACTGTATGTACATGCATAATTGGTTTGTTCGGTAGGTTCGGTTGCGTTGCGTTGCGCTGTGTTGTTTTGGGTTTGGGGTTTCCTTTGTCTTTGTTCTAGCAGTCTGCAGGGCAGCATGCAGGGGGGTTTTGCCAATAATAATGATTTGGACGGGAAGATCCACCGTACCGTCCATGTGGTCCATGTGTGGGGAAGCAACAATGAAACCATGGACGACAATGATCGATTGATGAACCAGTTGTCGGTTTGGAATCGTCCGATTGCTAATCAGTCACTGACAGTCAGACCATAATATAATAATGCCTTTTTTTCGGGTCTGTTTCATTCCTCCAACTGCCTTTTTGGGGAATTTGCCTGTGGCTGCAGATGGAGACGGGTCCTGCCCCTCAGTGCCCTGTGCCCCTTCTTGGTATGCTTCCTGTAGGGCTGGATGGGTGTACATACCCCCTACCGACCTCCTAGGTATCTCGGTAGGTCCTTAATGTATCATGAGGGAGGGTCCTACCGATATGATGGATGTGCCGATGTGCAGTACTCCGTGCTAGTGCGTATGCCGGCTGATTCCTACCTCTACCTCCTGAGTTCCCAGTCGTGGCTTGTGCTGTGTCGATATAAGGAAGAGGTCTCTTGCTTCGTTCTTCGTTCTTCTGTCCTTGGTTTTCCTTTCTACCATCGTTTCGCTTGTGCATCTGCAACTGCAATTCGCTCTTCAGCGATATCCTAAACTGTGAACTTCACTTCTGTGACTGTCATTGATTTTTGAGGACTATTTACTTATCTATTATTCAATTTGATTTCGAAGTCCTGGGTTGATTCATACATACATACATTCCTCATAGTACGAATCTCTCTGTCCGTCGAAGATATCTATCTAGAGGACACTCGACCGTCCATCCCTTGCTATCAAGTCTCACGAAACAAATCATATCAAATCAGAAGAACAGATCCAAACATCAGCCATGCGCACAACCAACCTCTCCAGCATCTTGCTCCTCCTCACCTCCTCTAGCGCCATCGCGGGACCCATCTCCCTCCACCCCCGCGACAACAACGACACGACCATCACCGCGGCCCAAATCCAAGCCATCGCGCCCACCTGCAACACATGCGACAACGCCCCCGCCGACGCGAAAGGCGAGTGCAGCACCGCGGAGCAGGCGGCGCCCTTCATATCCAAGTCGTTCGAGACCTACAAGGTCACGTCGCGCGCGGAGCAGGCGGCGCTCGTGTCGCTGATGGCGTTCGAGACGGCGGACTTCAAGTACAATAAGAACCATTTCCCGGGGATCCCGGGGCAGGGGAGTACGTATTAACCTATCTCTCTCTCTTTCACCCTTTTAATAGCTCGTTTTTACTTTCCTACCCCGTAGGAGTATCTGTGACTAACTCGTATGTTTGTGTGTGTGTGTGTAGCAAGAAACATGCAATCCCCCACCTTCAACATCCAATACGCAGCCTCCATCCCCGCCCTCGCCTCCAAACTCTCCGCCATCAATGCGAATCAAGACCCCGCCGCGGTGCTCGACCTCCTCCTCGCCGACGAGACCTACGACTTCGGCTCCGCCGCGTGGTTCCTCACCACGCAGTGCCAGCCCGACGTGCGCAGCGCGCTGCAGTCTGGCTCCGAGGACGGGTGGGAGAGGTATATCACGCAGTGCGTGGGCACGACGGTGACGGATGAGCGGAGGGAGTATTGGAACAGGGCGGTGCAGGTGTTGGGTGTTAGTTCCGGGTCTGGGTCGGAGTCTTCGGGGTCGGGGGTTAGTGTTGGGGTGGGAGTCGGGGTGGGTGGTGGTAGTGGTACTGCTAAGCGATGCTAGCTAGGGGTGAGGGTTTGAGAGTGAGAGTGAGTGTGAGTGTGTGAGGATGGAGATGAAGTTACGGTGACATGTTGATTGGAGACTCTGAAGGGGAAGGCGAGAGGTGGTTTTAACTGGGGTTGAGACCAGGGGCTGGCTTCCCCAGGTTTCCATGCACTTATGTAAATAATAGCATGATCGAACATAAAAAGTGATTTTTCTTCTCCCGGATACAGTCTGGTGCAGATGCAGATTCCGATCCTGCTCCTGATCCTGGACAGGAGTTATTAGGTTATAAGTACAGTACAGTAGAAGTCCCAGAAGAGCTGTAAGCGAGTAATTAAGCAAGGAACTAAGTAGCTAAGTAAGCAGTATATAGTACGGCAGAAGCCTTGGGGGAAACAAAAAAAGAAAAAAAAAAGCTAGGTGGAGTACAGTAGGTAGAACATTCAACATGTTACAGGATTAGGGTTTGAGTTTGAGTTTAAAAAAGTCAATTCAAATCAAATCAATCACAGACTTTACTTGATAGGTTTTTGTTTTTGTCCACTGAATTGAATCTACTACACAAGAAAGAAAGAAAACTTGTACTACCACCTACCCAATCAATGCAATACTGAGAAAGAAAGAAAAAGAAGAAGGAAAAAAACAAACAACCTTAAAATTGAAACTGGAGAGAGAGAGAGGGGGGGGGGGGGGGGGGGGGGGGGGGGGGGAAGGGGAGAGAGGTGCAGATTACTTATTGTAATATATCGTATGTATGGGTCCATGCATCCATACAGTACATACGTAAGCTGTCAGTTCATCACAGCACAGCACAGCAGTGTGACTGGCAAATGAGCAATAAGCACTGGGGGCTGGTCTGCAGCAGTGAAATGATTCCGCTGTTACCCTCTTCTCCATCATGTAGTATTGTATAATGTAGTATGGTGCAGTACACTGTACACTATACCATGCATGTGCAGGACGACTTTTCTACATATAGTGCTGTATGTACTGTACTCCGTAGAAGGTATGCACATGGGTAGGTTAGGTAGGTACCTAGGTAGATAATAGTCCAATTCTGCTGGGAGTAATTAGGTAATTGATCGTTTATTGATTGATGATTAACCCCAGTTCTCTTTAGTTCCGAACAGGGCGGGACAGGCCTTCCGAGAACAGAATGGTATTTATTTACCTGAGGTATCTAGATGTCTTTGCTCTTTGCTCATTGCAAGTAGGATAAAGATCAAACGCTCAGCTCGTATCTCATCATCAACACCAGAGAAATGCAGAGGAAAAGCTCTATGGATTTAGACTCATCCCGACTCCATCTACGTACCATCACCCCGCATGAAACCGGTATCAGCAGACGTAGCAAACTACCTACTTAGGCACCGTACCTGGGCCGATGGATAGACAGCCAGCTGACAGCCAGCTACAGCACCCCCTTCGTGCTGACCACATCCCCCGCGCCGACCTCGCCGGCCACGCGCCTCGTGCACGCCGTGCGCAGCGCGACGGCCAGCGCCTTGAACGCGCTCTCGGCGCGGTGGTGGTCGTTCTCGCCGTACGTGCAGCCCACGTGCAGCGTGACGCCCGCCGCCTGCGCGAAGCTCTCCAGCCCGTGCGTGATCATCTCGGTGCTAAGCGCGCCGATGCGCTCGCGCCTGAAGCCCAGATTGATGACGGCGTAGGGGCGGTTGGAGAGGTCGACGACGGCCCACGAGAGCGCCTCGTCCAGCGGGGCGTCGCCGCGGCCGAAGCGGGCCAGGGAGGTGCGTGGTCCCAGGGCCCTGGTGAAGGCGGTGCCGAGGGCGAGGAAGGTGTCTTCGGTGGTGTGGTGGTCGTCGACTGCGTTGCTGTCAGCACTTCTCTTTCTTGAGGGTTTCTTGGGGGGCGAAGAGAGAGAGAGAGAGAGAGAGAAGGGAAGAGAGGGGGATACGTACTGTACAGATCACCCTTGGCTCTGATCGCCAAGCTCCACCCCGCGTGCTTGGCCAGCGCGTGCAGCATGTGGTCCAGGAACCCGATCCCCGTGCTGATCGTGATCTGCTGCGTGGGCGTGAACTGCGTCGCGTGCGCCGCCTCCGGAGGAGGCACGATGCCGCGCTTCGCGGCCTCGGCGGCCTCGGGGTCTTCTGGCGGAGGGAAGTGCGCGCATTCCTCGTAGGGTGGGAGCACGCCGCCGTCGAGGGACAGCGAGACCTGGATCTTGGTCTCGTTCGTGATGCGGGAGATGGAGGCGGTGCGGCGGGGGAGGGCGGAGGACATGGTGAGTCGTGAGGAGGACGTAGGGAGGAGGGAGGGAGGGAGGGAGGGAGGGAGGGATTAGTTCAATTGCAGGTCTTGCTCGTCTGATCGATTGTTCCTGCGGGGTAGATCAACCGGTGGTATAATAAAATATGATATTATGCTATTGACAGGGACAAGGGAGCAGACCGCGCGGGGTGCCAATCCCCGGAGATCTTTTTCGCGCTTCTCTGTTACCGCATCGGGTGCCCCGCGTCCGGGGAGAAAGAGTTGATCCGGCCCGGCGGACGCGGCGGGCGCTTGACCCGAAGAGGCCGCGGATTATTACCTGTCCGAGTCCCGTATCAAGCAGGGCGACCGCGGAGGTCTCGAGCGGCGTCAGCACCGGAGGATTTTGCAAATCTCCTGGCAGGTCCAGACTTTTTTTGCCCGACCCCTCCGCATCGTGTTCGGGGATCGCAGCATCTGAAGGAATTACCGATCCATCCGTCTCAGCCTGTTTTTCATACTGTCCCGCAGATTCCGTCGTGCACTGCTCCGGTCTCGCCGTTGGACCCCGCCTCTCCGGATCGGCGCTGAATGCAGGTTACTTGGCGCCGTTGGAATTGAGGAATCGACAGTCATCGGAACAATTGCAACCGAACTTGTCCGTGCGAGAATCGTGTCAAACTCGGGCTTGCAATTAGGAACGTGAAGACGGCGTTGTGGACATGCCTCCACCATCGAACCAGAGAGCGGACATCGAGCCGCCCGAGCAGGTGACGAAGGAGGCAATCAAGGGGTTTGCTACAGGAGCGCTACGTGTATGTCCAATTGGATCCGTGATCGGTCCACGACCTGCTCCGGTTTGTCTTCGAGTGACAGCGACAATGCTGAGAGCTCTCCTCTTCTGTGTCCATCGCATCACAAGGTAGAACTCACGAACTGACTTGCACCGTGATCGTCCAGTTCGGCTCCCTCTCCATCCTCGCCCACATGATCCTCCTCATGCCGCATCCGTTCACCTTCTCCGCCGCCGCTCCGCCGGCAACAACCCAGCCGCAGCCGGGCACGAAGGCCCCCTCGCCGTTCTCGCCGGCGGCCCTCCGCACCCGGCTCTTGTACCGGCCCCTTGAGTCGCTGTCCGACTCTCTCGCCCCGTGGTCGCGCGTGTACCGGGGCCTGACGCCGCAGTTCAAGGTGTTCCTGCAGATCGCGGCGATGACGCTGGGCGGATGCATCTGGGCGGAGCGGAGGGTGACCGAGTATCTGGAGGCGATGCGCAAGGTGAAACGCGCGGAGAGGACGCAGGCGGAAAGACGCCAGATGAGCGGCACGTATGAGTAGCGGTGGAATGAAATGGCTCCCGGAAGGCGGGAGGCCCCCGTTGGTTGGATGGTGATTGGGATCGAGACGGAATCATGGACTTGCAACGACTGTATCCATATTCACATCGTAGATAGAACACTGCACTGTTGATGCGAGGTCAACGCGTCGAGCCTGGCCGGGCCCGACCCGCGCTCTCGCGGGCGACACGCGGCCGGGGAGTCTACAGTGGATGCCGCTGAGATGGCATCGCATGCGGTGGATACCGCATTCCCCTCCTTTCGTGCGTCCGCGCTGCATCTGGGATGCACGCACGCGAGACCTGCGTCGAGGACGCAGCGTGTCCGGTCCCCAGCGCCGCGAGCGGTGCAAACAGCGCGATATGCTCGATGGAGGCGCTGGCGCTCTGCTGGAGGCCGAGGCGAAGGGTTCTAGAAAACAGGCCCGTTTCAGGGCGAGACACGCGGGCGCGGAGTGGAGCTGCGGGAAGGGCCGCGCGGCTTGGCGATCGCGCTGCGAGCCTCGAGAGCATCTGGACGGCAGACACAACCAGGCCGAACGCGAGGGGACGGCGTCGAGGGCGCTGGACGAGGCCTCGACGGCGCTGAGACCTGCAGACTGACGACGACGGACGCCCGGGATGTGCGGCGTTGCAGAGAGGAGAGCGCCGGCGCAGCGGCGGTGATGGGAGCGCGGGCGCGCCGGGCCCCTAGCAGCAGGCCTTGAGACATCGCGCCCTCGGTCTCGGTCTCGCTCTCCTCCTCCCCATCCCCATCCCCATCCCCATCCCATCCTCTCTCCTCTTTCTTCCTGCTCCTCCAGGTCCCTGCATCCGTCCATTCATTCCTTCATGCCTCGTCCGTTCCTTTCGTCCCCATCGCCCTCGTTCTCGCCGTCCTCGCAGGCCCCGTCTTCCCGTTCGCGTCCAGGAAAGCCGGGCCACTGACATCATCCCCCACGGGCCTTCGCCGGCGTCCAGAACTTCCCCAGCTGTGGCTCCGATCGCATCGCCGTCCAACCGCCTCCCTCGTTCCCCTGGCAGTGCACCGCTTCTCCCTCGAGCTCTCCTGTGGTCTCCTCCTCTCGTCCCTGGCTTCTCTCCCGCATTCCCTCTCCTTCCCAGACACGCCCCGACCCCGGACGGGAGGCCGCCGTCGCCCGCGCAGAGACGATCTCGGCCATTGCTCCCTCCCCTCCGCCCCATGCGGCCCATGACGCCTTGACCGACCTGTACGTCCTCTGCTCTCCCCCCTCTCGCGCTCTCACCGTGACGGCCAGCTGCCTCTGAGCGGCCCTCCCGCCTCCAATTGCTCCATCCCGCTGCGTGCTGTCGCTCTCTAGATGGGCGTTGCGATAACCCCGATCTCCCTCGGTAGAAAACGGCGTCGAGATCGTCGATGATCATCCCCTCCTTTTATAGAAGACCCGTGGCCCCGTCCCTGCTCCTCCCTTCAGTCGCTTCCGCTGTCACAAGGAACCCCCCACCATGGCGGAGGGTGTCGAGAAGAGATCGCGGAGAAAGAGCCTGAGTGTGTTCCCCCCATTGGCGTCCTCCCTCGCGACGCCCCCCGGTGTCCACGACCGGTCTTCCTCAGATGGACTCTATATGCTGAAGAAGAAGCGTCGAAACTCAGGCTTCTTCAGCGCGCGCAACCCAAGCCCCGTCCGCGCGTCCAGCCCCCTCGCCCGTCCCGAAACCGCAAGCTCCGACTTCCTCACCCGCACCTGTTCGATCCCCGTCGCCGCCCCGGACGAGTCCAGACCCCGACGAAAATCCCTGCAGAAGCAGCGGCGGTCCTCCGTGTTTGGCTCGCTGCGCGGTTCGCTGCATTCGGAGGATGACGACAGATGCGCGCTCGGACGCTCCAAAGGGTCGTCTGGCGACGATGAGGACGTGACCGCGCTGCCGCGGATCGGGCTGGGGAGCACCGTCCTGCACCACGGCGAGCTCCAGACCGCCGGCGGCATGTGGAGGAGGAAGACCCAGTACCTGGTCATGACGGAGACGCATCTCATCCGCTTCAAGAGCATCAACAAAGCGGCCGAGAAGTTCCCCTCGATCTCGCCCCAGTCGGGATACGCGGCCTTGCGCCAGTCGCTCGCGTCGGTCGGCTCGTTTCAAGACATGCAGCAGGTGGCCGATTCCTCGGCCGGAATCCCTCTCAGCCGTATCGTTGCCGTCTACAGATCGGACGACGCGCGCCCCAGCCTGGAGGTGTGGTACATCGACGAGCGGACGCAGAAGCCCGCATTCATGCAGTTGCAGACGGCAGATCCCCAGGACCTGAATCTCTGGCTGGTCGGGATTCGCTCCGCGGCCGAGGCGGCCAGGGCGGCTGATCCGTTTACGTTTGACCAGCGATCCGTCGAGTACGTCGCGAGCATCTTGGAGCAGGAAAGGGACTACGACCCGGCCAACTTCCACATGTTCCGGGTGGTCCAGCGGTCGTCGAGCAGACCCGCGGGACGGTCTTCGGACGACATGGCAAAGCTGCCGTCCACCGTGTGCTACCTGGCGATCGGGCCTCACAAGGTTCACCTGCTTCCACTGAACAAGCCCTCCAGTCGTGCCTCGGTGGTCTCCGTGAACGAGCTGGAGACGGGCGTGTCGTTTGGGTTGATGACCTTGACTTCCTTGGCGATGCAGTGGGGCGACGACAGCTTCCAACTGGTGTTCCGGTAAGGGTGGCTCCCAACTTCCTGCTACGCTACGTAGCACTGGTTTTTTTTTTTTTTTTTTTTTTTTTTTGCTCGGAGCAAAGGTTTGTTGACGATTGCTTAGTGTTCCGCTTCGCGATCCATTCTCCGTGGTCCTCGCGTCTGTACACGCCGGCGATATCGCTCTCTGGATCCGGCAGCTTTGCGAATTCCTGCGGCCCCTCTGGTTGAGACAGCCGTTTGACTACATCGTCCCCCGCGAACTCGACAATGAGGACCTCTTCCCGCCACCGGATCTCAGCGAGGACTATGGCTGTTTTGACCGGACGCTCATCGCCTACTCCGCCGCATATGACGTCGACACGTCCAACATCCGCTATATGATCGACCACGAATGCGAAGACGCACCCTGCTTCAAACTCCTGCCCCCGGCCTCCCCGACGGAGCAGAGATATTCTGCGTTGGAGCTGCTGGCCGTGCTGCGGGCACTGCGGTACAACGAATCTTTCCGGTCGATATCCTTCAGCGGTGTCAACCTGGATGTGCTGCAGGGCGTGCATGACCCGTACGGGCCGGACAGGGATGCGCAGCAGACCCGTGCCGGAACGCCAATCAAGGTCGCCGGGCAGGATAGCCTGTCCGTGCTGTCGCAGGAGATTCGTGCGTTGGCGTTGAAGAGCAAAGCGCTGAGACGGCTGGACTTTTCGTGCTGTCTGACACGAACGCCCGTCGTCTCTTCGGACGACGGTACCCGCGATCCCGGTTGCGGCATTCCGGAAGCGATCTTCCCCATCCTGAGACGACAGCTGACCAACGTCGACTGGGTCGTGCTCAACGGGATCAGGCTGGGCGAGTCGGATGTCGACTACCTGGTGGATGCGGCGTCGCAGAAAACGAGCCACTTCCGGGCTCTCGAGGTCAGCGACTGCGGGCTGTCCGTTCACGACCTCGACCTCGTCCTCTCGACCCTCACGGCGCAGGAGAACACGCTCGAGGCGATCAACATCTCTGGAGCGCAAGGTCGGCTCAGCCCCGAGGTGTTGCAGCAGCAGATCGGCCACTTCAGCCACATGCGGAAGATCGATCTGTCACGCATATCCAGAACCTCAGGCTCCGAGCCCCTCATCCCCCCCGAGACCCTGATGAACTGGCGGCTCGAGGAGCTGTCGCTGAGCCAGACCACGATCAACGAGCAGACCATCGACGCGATCGCTGCGTACCTGGCCAGTGACAGGTCTCGGAGTCTCCGCGATCTCCGTCTCGACCAGTGTGGGCTGACGGGGGAAGACGTGGCGGTGTTGCTCCGCTCGATGGATCCGGGCAGTGGGAATCCGAGCTCCCTCCATCTCCACATCAGTGAGAACCGTCTCGACACGGGCTGTTCCGCCCTCTTCGAGGCGATCGCGCGGAGCCAGACCCCCACCCACATCACGATGAGGATGGTGGACTTCAAAAAGGAAGAGCACTTCCGCCAGCTGATCGAGGCCCTGCGGACGAACAAGACTCTGAAGTATCTGGATATCTCGAAGGCGTCCCTTCCGTACGATGCCGGTCCCGAAACGTGCAAAGCCCTGCAGCTGATGTTCGAAGAGAACGACACGCTGGAGGAGTTGGACCTGAGCGCCGACTGCGCGCATCTGGACGTTGCCCGGTTCGGGATCGGACTCAACGAGGCATTGACGGGGCTGAAGAAGAATCGATCTCTCCGGGTGCTGAGGATTGAGAACCAGAAGCTCGGTCTGCAGGGCGCGAATACCCTGGCGTCTGTGCTGGAAGAGAACAACACCCTGCGCGAGGTGTACTGCGAGAACAACGACCTCAATCTGCAGTCGTTCACCGTCCTCGTGAATGGCCTACAGCGCAACCGGTCTATCCTGCATCTCCCGTCCATGGACCGTGACAGGGAACTGTCGCTGGAGCGAGTGCGCAGAGAATTCGAGAACCGTGATTACAGCCACTCACAGGGCAGCTCTCTCCGACGTTCCATACACAATGCGATCAACGGCGGACACCCGGCGGGTGGGAACAAGCTCGTCAAGCACCCACCGACGCCCACTCAGCCGTATGGTCCTTGCCCTACAAGCCCATCTCTCGCGTCTACGAATCCTTCCTACCAGGTCAATTCGGATGTCCAGGAGATCCTCCTGGCACTCAACCAGAGGTGGGATCTGGAGGTTGCTCGCCTGCGCCGGTACCTGTTCAGGAACTACAACATTGCTCACGGCTTGGATCAACCGGTGGAAGGCAGCTACCGGGAGGCCGACGATGCCGGTAGCGATGGGCGGCCAGACACGGCGGCGAGCCTGACAACGATGCTGGAAAAGATGAAATTCGACCTGACCGTCTCCGCCAACGAAGTTCAAACGGGTTCAGAGGTGCCACATCCAGGCCTCAATAGTAATACCGCGACGTCGAAAGAAGACAAGGATACCGAAAGTTCCGCGTCGTTTCTCACAGTTCCCGAGTTCAAGCCTCGCTCCCTCGACGCCGAGCCCGATTCGAACCGACAGGACCATGCTCGGCCTCCGTCACCCTTGTCCTTATCACCCGAGCCTTCGTCAAAGCCTCCTACGTCGAGGGACTATGCTCCCTCATACACATCGTCCCATCACCTTGCCCTTCCCGTTCCCTCAGTTGCGCCCCCGGTCAGCACCGCCAGCAGCGCCCGCAGCACACGCAGCAACAGCACCGTCTCCACCGGTACTACTGGTGGGGGTACAGGTGCACGGAGCCCGTCCGGCGTCGCCTCCTCGTCGCTACGGGGATTCCCCGGCGGGCGTGCGGCCAGCAGGGAAGGCGAGACGGTCGAGCAGGTGAGGGACGAGAATGAAGGTCCTGTATACGTCTCCAGCGACCAGCCGCCACGCCTGACGCTGCCCAAGTTTGACTTTGAGACCAGCGACCAACCGTCACGGCTGGACTTGACAATTCCCAAGTTTGACTTCGAGACGAGCGACCCACCGCCAAATGACCTGACACTTCCCAAGCTGGACTTTGAGATCGGCGACCGACCGCCACAGCTTGAGTTGACATTGCCCAAGTTGGACTTTGAGCATTTCGACACTTCCATTTAGGTTACGACTCTTGTACATTACGGGGATTGGTGCATATGGGAGGGAACGAGGATTTATTTTACTACCATGAATAGGCATGGTTTTCGATCATCACGAGGCCGCTACGCAAGCACCTTATCCTCACGTTCTCGGAACGAGTCACGGACGAACAACGTGGAAACAGTATGTGTGTCCGCCAGCCGGATAGTCGACTGCAGCAAGCTCCGGTAGCGCCCCCCCCCCCCCCCCCCCCCCCCTGAATCTGCCGTGTTCCAGCTGGCAGTATTTTCGCGGGAATGCTTTGCGATCAACTCCGAACTCGTTCAGCAGATATTCCATGTCTGTCGAAGGACTTCGAGAGTCGACCTCGCCTCCCAGTCGCCATTTCCATTCTATTTTGACCCTAATCGTTCCCTTGTTGCTTGTAATTTCATACGCGATTCTGCATATACCATGTACCGCTGTTGGTTCTTCGATCGCGATGGTACATGCATTCCCATATCCATTCCCTGTTGCTCTCATACTGTCATCATCCTCATTTTCTTTTGTTCCCTTTTGATTCCGTCACAGTGTCCATTCTCACCCTATCCTTCAGGCTTTCGTGTTTCTTTCCTAACTGGTGTTCGTATCTGGCGCACGATTCCCTTTCAGGGCTCAGGAACTTCTGATGGTTTCGGTAATGCCTGGTTTTTCCGCTCGTCTTGCATATACTCTGGCTCATGTATTTTTTTCCCCCCCTTGGTTTCTTAATTTCTTGTCACCGCTAGCATTTTTGACGGGCACACCTGCATCTGTATCTGCATCGGTTATCGGCATCGGCATCAGCGTTCAGCGTTCAGCGTTCAGGCAACCAAAAGGAAAAGGCACATGCATGCGACTTGGCTTGGAAGACATAATAGACCGATGGAGAGCATCATCACTACTACTCCTTGCAGGGCAGCCTGGCTTTAGGATGGATGTGGAGGTAGAGAGAGAGATTACCTGGTTCACGTGCATAACATACATACATACATACATACATACATACATACATACATCGATTGCCTGGACGGGGTCTGGATGGGGCGGGGTCTCTGGTTTCATTTGTTGTTGTAACTGTGTACTGTACATACAGACGGGATATTTATGCATATAGGGTCCTAATTAATGGATCGGTTAGTGTAAATAGAATCGAATTGAGCAAGTGTTCTTTCGATGTTGTGCGATTCCTCTGTATATTTTTCTGCGACCATTCCAACAGGGACGCATTATCTTCTTCTCAATTTTACCAAGTGTGTTTCTCAATATCCTGCTCTATCTATGAATTCTACCTAGATAACATTACTGCTATTGAATAAGATGGTTAGATGCTCCTAATCATTTGGATCCGCAGAGGGACTTTGTCTGGAACATGTTACAAGGCCTGAATGCCTTTCGTCTCAAGGACAGGAGGGACCTTTGTTTGGCTCTTAAGGTGAAATGGGGGGAAAATGAGATGTGACATTTAGAAAGGGTGTCGACACATCCAGCGTTCCTCCTTGATTGGAAAATGATTTTGTTTTCTCTCTCTTTCTTTCTCTCCCTCTGCATGGATGATCATCGCATAGTAGTTAGTATACGCTATATTCATCCAAACAAGAGAAGAGCCGTTAAGATAGATCAGATTAGTAGTAGTAGTAGTAGTAGTAGTAGTAGTAGTAGTATAGTATATATGCATGCGGATTCAAATAAAAATCAAGACCTGCTTTTTTTTCCTTTTTTCTTTTACCCCGCCATACTTCTATGGCATACCCAGCATGGCCTCCTCACAAGGAAGAAAGAGCTTGTTTTGTTGACTTCCCATTAAATTATTATTATTATTGTGTAAAAGGTATTATTATTATCTAAAAGGAAATCAATCAACGCCATTTTATCCGGTGCCGTACCCCTTTTTTTCCTGCATTCAGTAACGATCAGCGAAATTGGAGGCCATGGATTACGGTGGACCATGGATGGGAAAATCCGGGGTAATATAATAATATCCGGGGATAATTGTTGTGGGGGCGCGGGGAAGTAAGTTCTGTTCTGTTCCGTTCCGTCCACTACGCTCTCGACCACTCGACCACTCGACAGTTCTATGGACTACTGGCAAAGTTGTTTTGTTTGGGAATTTTCCCACCACTCGGGTTATGAGCTTCATGATGAAGATGAAGGTATGGAGAGGGAGAGAGGAGAGGGTCGGTTGCAACAGACAGACAAAAAGAGAGGTCCCAGGCATTCAATGCATGTACTGTACATGTATGTATGTATACATATGGAATTCATCCAAATCTTGAGAAAACCTGCATTTCGATTAATTGAATCCGGATAGTATGTAATGTACAGTTACTACAGTAGCATATACTTCCTGTTGTACTGTACATTCATACCTGCCTTTTTTTTTCTACTCAAGTAGCTGTAGCTAGAAGAACCTCTCAAGGGATTCAACCCCTTACTCAGAACACCACCTATGCTAACATACTAACATATTATTGCATATACCGAGTGGTAATACTTGTGTGTGCTTGTTTAGGTAGGTAGTAGTAGGTTCCCATATACCTCATACCTTATACCTGGCGGGAATAATAGATAGGCATGTGATGTCATTGAGTGTACTGTAGAGAACGTAAGTACCTACCTACCTATCCTACTTTGGGTACCTACTATACTAGGTAGGTAGGTAGGTTTCTTGGATAGGTGGGTACTTTTAATAACAATACTCTGGATGAATGGAGGCAACGCGACTTGAATATAGGCTGATATGATCTGACACTACATGTATGTATGTATTTAGCCTGGAATAGTAGTCAGTATTTCAGGTCGATGTCACGAAAAAACTCAACATTAGAAGGCAAGATGGGGATACCGAGTATATGGATGTATATATATCAGGCATAGAACCTGCCTGTCTGCCTGGATACTGTACATATATCAAGGCATTTTTATTGATATTATCCCTTCCACCCCCTCCCCTCCACATAAATAATTGAAAGAAAAAAAGTTAAAATAACCCATGTGTACCTATCTAATTTAACACACCCAGACGCAACTGCAAACAAATATAAAAGATACATACATCCCATACATACAACGCAGCAATGAAACTCCCAATCTCCATCCCCATCCCCCTCCTTCTCCTTACAACCACAACCCTCATCCCAACAACCACCCTCTCAAGCCCCGTTCTCCCTCGTCCTCTCCCTCTAGGATCAGACCCATGCCCCGCCCTCCCAAACAACCCCTCTCTCCCCGCGGACCCCAAACTCCCGGACCCGTTCCGCTTCTTCGACACCGACGCCGACGCAACGACAAAGGAAGACTTCCTCCAATGCCGCCAGGAGCAGGTCAGGGCGCTGTTCCAGCGGTACGAGCTGGGCGAGCTCCCGCCGCAGCCGGAGGTCGTGACGGCGACCTTTAGCGGCCCCGGCTCGGGTTCGAATACAGGCACCTTGACGATCAACTGCGCCGAAAGAGGCAAACAGATCTCGTTCTCCGTGTCGATTTCCTACCCTCCTGGGAAGCAAGGTCCGTATCCGGCGATCATCGCCTACGGCGGCCTCAGCATCCCGCTCCCCACGGACGGCAACATCGCCGTGATCACGTTCAACAACGACGACCTCGCGGCGCAGGTGAACGCCGGGAGCCGCGGGCAGGGCAAGTTCTACGACCTCTACGGCCAGAACCACACCGCGGGGGCGATGATCGCGTGGGCGTGGGGGGTTTCTCGCATCCTGGATGCGCTGGAGATGACCGCCCCTCAGGCGAACATCAATCTCGATAGAGTGGGCGTCACGGGGTGCTCGCGCAACGGCAAGGGCGCGCTCGTCGCGGGCGCGTTCGACGAGCGCATCGCGCTCACGATCCCGCAGGAGTCAGGGTCGGGAGGGTCCGCGTGCTGGCGGCTGTCCGACGCGATGTGGGATTCGGGGCAGAATGTGCAGACGGCGAGGGAGATTGTCACGGAGAACGTGTGGTTCTCGACGTCGTTCAACCCGTATGCGTCGACGAACGTGGATGTGCTACCCTTCGATCACCACATGCTGGCTGGGCTGGTCGCGCCCCGGGGTCTGTTCGTCGTGGAGAACACGGGGTACGAGTGGTTGGGGCCTATGAGCTGCTACGGGTGCATGAAGACCGCGCAGAAGGTGTGGACGGCGCTCGGGGTGGAGGATCATATGGGATTTTCGCAGGTTGGGAACCACCTGCATTGCCAGTTTCCGGCGTCCCAGGAGAAGGATTTGTTTGCGTTTGTGGATAAGTTCTTGCTGGATCGGCCGGCAAATACTACGGGGGTCATGTACACAGATGGGACTTTCGAGTTTGATGAGGCGCAGTGGATTGATTGGACGGTTCCGAAGCTGCAGTGAATGAATCTCTTGCCAGAATGCCAGTGATTGTATGGACAAGGGAGACGGATAAATATTGGAAGACAAAAAAAAGATCAGAGCTTTTTTGTTCAAGATCGTGCGTACAGGAGCATGACAATAATCATAGGATTTGAGCGTATGCCAAAAAGGAGTACGAATTTTTGTTCGTGCCAACCAAGGTACTACATTGACGTCAAGGGGGCAAGAAAAGAAAACAGACATCTATGATACAAATATATACACATACATGAATACCCCGTAAAAAGCAGAAGCCCCCTTCGTAGACGGTCGTCATAGTATAATATAGAAGCCGGTCCAATACCGTTCAGCTCAATGGAAGGGAGTCCCGAGCATGCCTGAATTTACGACATCAAACAAACAGTGGGAATCATACATGTGACACGGTGTTGTACAAAGCCTTCCAGTGGAACCCAAGAACAAAAGCAAATCCGTCGAAAGACGCGTTCAACATGACTTTATCAAGCCGATTTCTTTTGTGGGATGGGGTCAGTGAGCACGACAATGCCCCTCTCCCGATCAAGCTTATCCTCCTGCGCGCGCCAGAGCCGGCCCTGCTGGCTAATTTCCCGGAGTTTCCGGATGTAGCCGTTGCCGGCGACGTCGGTTTCATCCTCACCTCTGCCCTCAAGTGCCTTTTGCCGGCGCTTCTGGCATGCCTTGTACAGGAGCCATGCAGCCTGGCCTTCGAACTCTGCGAGTTCGTAAGTCACAGACCACTTGTCCTGAGCGGTGAAGTTGACCGGGCGTTCGACCAGCTTGCCGTTGACCTTGTTGTTGATGGTCAGTACCATCGCGAGAAGATCGCGCGGCGGCTCCTGATCGGCGGCAAGATCTTGAGGAACCTGTTCATCCTTCGCAGACGAAGAGTCCAGATCGTCTGCTTCTACATCAGAACTCTCAGGAGAATCCTTCGAGTTCTGTGCCCCCTGAGATTCGGTGTCCGAAGGTCCCGCAGACGTAGTCGAGTCCTCGGTTTCCTTCTTTGGTCCCAAGTTTAAGACTCGCCGCTGGAATTCCTCAATCTCTGCTTGGTTTTTCGTCTGGATGGCTTGGATCTCCTCCTGCGTCACAGGCTCCGCAAATATGTACATGAAGGGGATCTGCGCGTCGCGAGTCTCAAAGTGGAAACGGAGGGATTTCTTCGGGAATCTGGCCGTTGCTTTATCAAGGATCTTATTCCACAGAGAAAGGCTGAGTCTGAATTCGGCATCGCCAAGAGAAGTGTCGCTCTGGCCATGTAAGGTCTCATCCATCTCGGGGAGGCTGATGTACTGGAAACCGAAGATACGTTCGATGTTGTGGAACGCCACGAAGATCCCATCCATGCGGCCCACTCGCACTTGCAAGGAGTATTTGAGGAATGCAGCCCTGATCATATCGAAAAACTCGCGCTCGTATGATTCGAAACCGCCAAATCGACTTTTGATCTCATAACCCAATCCATGCTCGAAGTTCTTTGCGTCCATTCGAATGGACACGACGGCTCGCGTCTTCAAGTCGAACATACCGGTCCCCGGGAGCCGGGGGTCGTAAGCATCGAGCTGAGATCGCATTACGAAATCACCCTGCGTAGAATAATGGTAGGATTCCGGGGTAGCCTCCTCCTCCTCCGCCGTGATCTTGTTCTGGCTCGACCTCCTATAGCGCTCGAACTCTTCCTTCGGCAAGGTGAGCAGCTTCTCCATCGACTTGCCAAGATTCATGAGGATGTTGGCGCTGTCGAACTCTTTATCCGCATCAATCGCATAAACGCCGTCCTGGTAGTGCAGGAACATGGCAGCAGGAGCTCGCAACAGGCGCGTGAAGGTGCGCAATTTATCGGGGAAGCCTTGAGAAAGGTTGTCGATGTTGACCCCTCGCCACGCGGACAGGAGATAGTGAAAGTGCGAAAGGACCGAGGTCATGCTCGAAGACGAACCCACGTATTTTTTGCCTTCCTTTAGGGCAATCTGCCGTAGCGTCTCATCTTTAGATGATGTAACGTACTTCTTCAGCGCATCAAAGTCAAACTCCGTGACGGGCATGATAGATCCCAGATACGGATCAAAGTTGTAGACACGGGAACGCGGATCGCGAAGGTGGTAGACACCAGGGCTAATAAAACCTGTTAGCATCGTCCAGATGGAACTGGATATACCAAAACTTACTTGAACAGGACTCTTTCAAGCCCATAGGAGAGACTCGGTGGCGTCGTTGTCTCAATGTCCAGTGCTTTATGGAATCAGTCGGAGAACTGAGAGTGACACAATGCATTCGGGGAATGTTGGCACTCACGAGTAATCTTGAGGTTCTGGGCATGGAGAGTCCCAGATGATTTCCGGTTTATATAACCCTTGATATGTATCAATTTTTCGCTCGAATTGGGGTTGTCCGAGGGCGCAGCGGCCGAGTCTTTCTTAGCGGGAGACTTGGAACTGACCTCTGACTGAAAGCCAGTGAGTAGGCCAATATCCCAAGTTTAGGCCGAAGGATACTTACAACAGCTCCCTTTGCTGCTGCTTCCATGATCTCTTTCTTCAGTTCAGCTCTGACCTTTTTGGCGGCCTTTTTTATCGCTTTTATTCTTTTCATTTCTTCTTTCTTCGCCTTCTGCTCCGCTATCTTTGCAGCCTTGGCCGCCTTTCTGGCCGCCTTTCTCTTTTTCCTTTTCTCTCGCTTTGACTCACTCCCAGCATCCCCCTCGGAGCCGGGTGGGGAGGCAGAGCCATCTTGGGAGCTGACAGCCTGGCTGTCGGCGCTCTTCGAGTCCGCAGCCTGAGTGCCAGGATTGTGGGGATCCGGTTTCGAGGGTGTATTTGAAGGTTCCTCTTTTCCGGGCTGCTCGGGAAAGTCCACCTATAATCAGGAAGAGACAAGATCAGTGGATGATCGGGTATGTGGCCTTTGGACGACGCGAGACGTCACTTCCGGAGATGAACGATCCGTACCTTTGGGTCCCCTCGAATTCTGAGATGTTCCGGCGGCTGCGGAACAGTGACTGGCCGATGCTCGCCAGCTTCGAGAGCAGACGAAGCGACGCTGTAAAATCGACGGTACCGGACAGGACTTGCAGTCCTCAGAGCTAAGCAGGAGAGGCAGACATGGTTGCGGATTGGGTCTGCGACAGACCGCAGAGAGACCCGTAACATTCAGACGACAAATCCTCTGCAGGGCTGGAGAAAGCGAACGGGACCTGGGCACGCACGATGGAAAGAAAAAGAAGACGGAGACGACGCTGGGGCGGGGGCTGGAAAGCTCTTCTCTTCGTCTCGATGCTCGCCGTAACTTTTTTTGATGCGCGCGGAGCAGGCTTTCCCCGTCGGGCGTCGCGTGCCTGGCCCGTGCCTCACCGCCTGCCCGATTCAGACCGCCACCGATACACCCGTGGACCGATCTTCTGCCGTACTGCGATATATATCCGTCTATGATGTCGCTGTTACAGTCTACACAGCGGTTACCTCACTTCCTTGCTGACGCTTGCAGGTATTTTGTCCCTGCAAGGGTGTTCTCACAGACAGCCCGTCGGTGCTGCCCGAGTTGAAGTACCCCAGAGTCCCTCTGGTTGAACCAGACTATCTCTACGGGGGCTCCATCTGATTTTCTGGACAACTCGCCACGGACTCCCCAACTAAAAAATTTTCTTTCTTCCTCACGCCGGAGCATATTAAGAGTCACTCAAGATAAGATACGGAGCTTGCAGTTCGTTCTCCAAGCTCGGTCAGAATTCACAGTAGGTATCTGTAGCCCTGTGGCCCCTCATAAAAGGGACAGCAATCACTACTAGAAACCTCTTCTCGATGAAGATAGATAGAAATGATACTGTCAGTATCAGTACCTCGTACAAGGTGGCATACTCGTTGCTGGAATAGCCCTTTCAACGCATCCTTCCCGGGCAGAGACCAGGTCAAAGACTGCTGCTCATCGTAGCTCAACATGAAGGATCAAGGTCTTATGGAAATATCTCATTAGAGACTAAAATGACTTCAAGTATTCCTCAACTTGTATACTTGATGTTAGGAGAGTTTGTCTCCGCGGGGTCCCTCCCGGCGGGGTCGGAGAAAACGTGACCGCGTCCGATGGCGGCGAGAAAAAAAAGTTACAGGTGCCGCGCTGCGGACGAGCTGCTCGTCAACGCATCTCCGTTTGACGGCCCTCCATATCCTGATTTCGCGTGAGGTGAGTTGATGTATATCTGATAATTGCTTTATTTTTATCTTGGAGTTCTGGTCTGGGTCCCTGTGTTGTCCATCCACTGGCATTGTGGGTTGCGATAACCCCACGATATCGGTAATCGTGCGTCCCTCCGCGTCGAGTCGGACGACCTTGGCTGTTGTCTTCTGCCTTCCAATTACCTTTATTTCATCTTCTATGATTTGGTATAGTTAAAGGAGTTCCTTCTGTGAATTCTATGATGTTGTTTTAAACGGTTTCGAGTTGTGTCTGGATGTATAATCTGACTGCCCCTCGTGATACTCATGTGCATATGGGACTTGCCATTTGTATCTTTATGTTGACCTGTCTATCCCTATAATTTTGTGCAAAAATCCGGCTTTCAGCATAGAACCAGACCGGCCAGCTGACAGCTCCAGATCTAAGTCAAGAACGCCGCGTCGAAGATGCTCCAAGAACGGCTGCGCATCCTCGTCGTCGGCAATGGCGGCCGCGAGCACGCCCTCGCCTGGAAGCTGAGCCAGTCTCCCTCAGTTGACATCGTCTACGTCGCTCCTGGAAACGGCGGCACCGGTCTGGGAGCCTCCCCCAAGATCGTAAATGCCAACGTCAAGGGCGACGACTACCCGGGCCTTGTGGCTTTTGCGCAGAAACACAATGTCAACCTCGTCGTTCCTGGTCCCGAGGCCCCCCTTGTGGATGGCATTCAGGACTACTTCCGAGCTGGTAGGTAGAATATCAATCGAGTGGTTGTACTACGCAGTATTCATCTACCAAGAACATGCTGTTAACTGTCGCGAACAGTCGGCATCCGATGCTTTGGCCCGTCCAAGGCGGCCGCCCGCATGGAAGGCTCCAAGACCTTCGCCAAGGACTTCATGAAGCGTCATAACATCCCAACTGCGGCGTACGAGAACTTCTCGGACTACGAGGCCGCCCGCAAGTATCTCGACTCCATCGACCATGACGTCGTCATCAAGGCCAGCGGACTGGCCGCGGGCAAGGGAGTCATCATCCCTGCTTCAAAGGAGGAGGCCCATCGGGCTCTCAAGGAGATCATGCTTGACCACCAGTTCGGCGCAGCTGGTGACGAAGTCGTTATTGAGGAATACCTCGATGGCGACGAGCTGAGCATTCTGACCTTCAGCGACGGCTACACGACCAAGTCCCTCCCACCGGCGCAGGACCACAAGCGCGTCTTTGACGGCGATCAGGGTCCAAACACGGGAGGAATGGGGTGCTATGCGCCTACACTGATTGCCACGAAAGAAGTCCTGGAGGAGATCGAGCGGACGATCGTGCAGCCTACCATAACCGGAATGAGGAGAGAAGGTACGTCATAACAATAAAAACTATCTGACTGTAGATCCCATATGCTAATTGATTACCAAAAAAAACAGGCTTCCCTTTCGTCGGCATCCTTTTCACCGGTCTGATGATGACCAAGACCGGTCCCAAAGTTCTAGAATACAACGTCCGGGGCGGAGACCCTGAGACCCAGACCCTCCTACCCCTGTTGAGCGACGACACCGACCTGGCGGAAGTGATGGTCGCCTGCACGGAGCACTGGCTCGACGGGGTCAGCATCAAGGTGGAGCCCAAGTTCTCTGCGACCGTCATCGCCGTCGCGGAAGGATACCCGGGGTCCTACGCCAAGGGGCGTCCCATCACGCTGGACCCGGTCCCGGAGGACACGATGATCTTCCACGCCGGCACGACGCTGGCAGAGAACAACCAGCTGCTGACATCCGGCGGACGAGTTATCGCCGCGACGTCAACGGCTTCGACGCTGGAAGAGGCCGTCCGGAAGAGCTACGTCGGCGTCTCCGCGATCCACTTCGAGGGCATGCATTACCGCAAGGACATCGCACACCGCGCCTTCCGGGACGCAGCCAAGGCAAAGAACAACAATAACAATAACAATGAGGCCCTGACCTACGCCGCTGCGGGCGTCTCCATCGACGCAGGCAACGAGCTCGTCAATCGGATCAAGTCGTCCGTAACACGAACCCGACGGCCAGGTTCGGACGCCATCATCGGCGGCTTCGGCGGTGCCTTCTCGCTGGCGGAGGCCAATTCGTCCTACCACCCGCACTCTCCGACGCTGATCGGCGCCATCGACGGCGTGGGCACTAAGCTGAAGATCGCCCACGCCATGGGGATCCATGACACTGTGGGCGTGGACCTGGTCGCGATGAACGTCAACGACCTGGTGGTCCAGGGCGCGGAGCCCCTGTTCTTCCTCGATTGCTATTCGTGCGGCAAGCTGGACGTCGCGACGGCTGCGGCGTTCGTGTCCGGCGTCGCGGACGGCTGCGTGCAGGCGGGCTGCGCGCTCGTGGGCGGCGAGACGGCGGAGATGCCGGGCCTGTTCCTCGACGGCACCTACGACGCTGTGGGCGCCGCCGTCGGCGCCATCAACACGGCGGGCGAGCACGCGCGGACCGTGCTGCCGGATACCGCGGCGATGAAGCCCGGAGACGTCCTGCTCGCCCTGGCCTCGTCCGGCCCGCACTCCAACGGCTACTCCCTGATCCGGAAGATCGTCGAGCGCTCCGGACTGAGCTACCACGACCCGGCCCCCTTCTCCATGCCGGCATCCTCCTCCAACAACACCAAGAATGAACCTCTATCCCTCGGCGCAGCCCTCCTCACCCCGACCCGGATCTACGTCAAACCGCTCCTGAAAGCCCTCACCATCCCCTCCTCCACCCCCTCTTCCTCCCCCTTCCGCTCCGCGATCAAAGGCCTCGCCCACATCACGGGCGGCGGCCTAGTCGAGAACGTGCCGCGCATGCTCCCCGCCACGCTGACGGCGCACATCAGGGTCTCCGCGTGGGAACTGCCCCCCGTGTTCCGGTGGCTCAAGACGACGGGCAACGTCTCCGCGGCGGAGATGGCGCGGGCGTTCAACTGCGGTGTCGGGATGGTGATGGTCGTCGAGAAAGGGTGCGAGGGCGCCGTGCGGGAGGTGCTGGAGAAGGAAGGGGAGACGGTGTACGAGGTCGGAGAGTTGCGGGTAAAGGGTGAAGGGGAGGAAGGGTGCGTGTTGGAGGGATTGGAGGGGTGGGATGCTTAAGCTGGCTCTCACCACCTTTTTTTTCCAAGGTTGTCCTGTTCTGGAAAATAATATTCCCCCTTCTGTTTTGAAAAAAAAGTAAAATCGATATGTAGATATATGAAAAAGGCCAGAAAGTAAGAGAAAAGAAGTACAATTTATGCTGATGCTTTTTTAATGTTCACATATGCTTTTTGTCATGATATATGAATAACTTGTTGGAGTACATAGTAATATAAGGTCGGCCGGAAACCTGCAAGACAAGAAAAAAAAAGAGGGTAACATGCCTGTTTGTTAAAAACAGAATTGAATGTTTCCAATTCCGACAATTACACAAGTAATCTATCTGCATTGCTCACTTCAGTTACTATTCTATTTATTATTGCTGGTTCACATGCAATAATAATGATGGCACGAGTCCAGCCAGCCAGCCAGTCAGACAGAGATGAACGATATATACTATCTCAGATAGACGGCTCTCTCCATACAGTACTCCGTACACTCCACCCTCGCAAGCAGATCACAGATCAGAGGAGAGACGGAACGACACAAATCACATGACCCATACATAACATACTGTACAGTAGACACGACCGAGCCGCGGGCCGGAGGTCCTTCCAATCCGTGGAGGGTTGGAAGTTGGAGAGGCTCCAGCTTGGACGGGAACCTTAATAATGTGGAAATGCTCTGGAATCTGGGCGGCCTCGGCCCCGGGTCCCGGCCCGGTTAACTCCAGGGTGTGCAGCCCGAGGACCAGGGGCTACTAACTATTACTATGTATAGTAAATGGCGCGACAGGCGGTAGGCCCGGTAGGGGGGCCCGTCACGGTTACCGGATTAAGAAAAAATTGGAAGATCAGGCACACTTGGCGGTCTAAGGGGGTTTTCTAGAAGCAGCAGCAGTTCTAGCGCGGAGAACCCAGTTAGAACAGACGTAGCTACAAAGTCGAGGCTGAAAAGGTGTTTTTGGAGAGAAATAGGTTGGGAAACTTCGAACTACAAATTGATACTTTATACCTGCTGCTGCTGCTAGAATGCGAAACAAAAAAAGAACTAAAAGGGATAATAGTCAGGAGGTAATCAAGGAGAAAATGTGGGTCTTACTCAACAGGAGGTCAACCCTCGACAGCACTTAGAATTCAGGACTCGAAAAGACAATGAAGGGGGTAATGGAGAGAAAGGGAGGAAAGTATGAGAACAGAACTACAGGAAAAGCTCTCTTCGCCTCTTCACCCAAACCTTTTATTCTCCAACACCCCTTCATTTCCCCGAGCTGAATCAATCGACCGTCACAGATGACACTCCAGAGTAAGAATCCTCCAAATAGCCGTCTCTATTCCACACCTTGCGCCCTCTTCAGCTTGTAGCCTTGACATTGCGAGTCAGACAAGGTCTACCAGCCACCATCCTGCATTTTGATACCCCACGGAGGTACGTGCGAAGGAAATGAGCAGACGTCTCAAGCACCTGCGGGGCAAATCCGATGTCAGCGCCGTCATAGTGCGGGAAACATCCGTCGACGTGGGCCATACCTTAGAAGCACTTGCGGTGGACGATCGAAGGACCGCTCTCGTCGTACTCCTGCTTCGAGATCCACATCTGCTGGAAGGTGGACAGGGAGGCCAGAATGGAACCACCGATCCAGACGGAGTATTTACGCTCAGGAGGAGCGATGATCTTAACCTTCATGGAGGACGGGGCAAGGGCGGTGATTTCCTTCTGCATACGGTCGGAGATACCTGGGTACATGGTGGTACCACCAGACTGTAGAAGCGTGAGTAGCCGTTCAACTTAGCTCTGAAGATAATACGTGAGGGTACGTACCATGACGATGTTGCCGTACAGATCCTTACGGACGTCGACATCACACTTCATGATGGAGTTGAAGGTGGTGACGTGGATACCACCGCTCTCCAGACCCAGGACGCTAGGCTGGAACAGAGCCTCAGGAGCACGGAAACGCTCGTTACCGATGGTGATGACCTGACCGTCAGGAAGCTCGTAGGACTTCTCCAGGCTGGAGCTCTGGGAAGCGGTCTGGATCTCCTGCTCGAAGTCGAGGGCGACATAGCAGAGCTTCTCCTTGATGTCACGGACGATTTCACGCTCGGCGGTGGTGGAGAAGGTGTAACCACGCTCGGCGAGGATCTTCATCAGGTAGTCGGTCAGGTCACGACCAGCCATGTCGACACGCGAGATGGCGTGTGGGAGGGCGAAACCCTCGTAGATGGGCACGACGTGGGTGACACCGTCACCGGAGTCGAGCACGATACCGGTGGTACGACCGGAGGCGTACAGAGACAGCACGGCCTGGATGGAGACGTAGAAGGCGGGGGCGTTGAAGGTCTCGAAGACGATCTGGGTCATCTTCTCACGGTTGGACTTGGGGTTGATGGGAGCCTCAGTCAGGAGAACCGGGTGCTCCTCAGGAGCAACACGCAGTTCGTTGTAGAAAGTGTGGTGCCAGATCTTCTCCATGTCGTCCCAGTTGGTGACGACACCGTGCTCGATGGGGTATCTCAGGGTCAAGATACCACGCTTCGACTGTGCCTCATCACCGACGTACGAGTCCTTCTGACCCATACCAATCATGATACTATGGACTGGTTAGTCGATCACATCATCTCGCACATCAGACATCGCAGCAACAGGAACCAGCTGGTCTGCTCTGGTGCTGGGACGTCTGTGAACAGGGATCGGGGGGGGGGGGGGGGGGGGGGATATTTACCCATGATGACGGGGACGACCGACAATGGACGCTGTCAGATGCGTCAGTTTTGACGTTCACGAAGCGAAAAGTCGGGATCGAGATGCCAGACGCAAGGGAGCTGGCGCTGTCTCGTCTACCCTGGGGGGAGTATCGGAGGGGTTGACTTACGGAAAACGGCTCGGGGAGCATCGTCACCGGCGAAACCGGCCTTGCACATACCCGAACTGCAGGCGGGAAGTCAGTAAGAATGTTCTCCATCTCGAAGGACGCGTTTCTGATGATGTTGTCTTTGACTGGGGGGTTGGGGGAGAGCAGGATATCACCGCGGCTGGGCGGTGCGGTGGGCGACAGATCGGGACAACGGCTGGGGAGAGCGTCGTGAGAGACATACCCATTGTCGATAACGAGGGCAGCAACTTCCTCTGTGATGGAGCAGATGCGTTAGTGAGCTGGACGTTGGGTTTGCGGGTGTCGAGGGGGCCCGAAGGCGGTTGGAGAAGCAGCTGAGGTGTCATTAACCGGGGCAAGCTTACCCTCCATGGTGGCAGAAATCGATAGAGAGACTACGGGGAAAAGATCAAAGGAGTATCAAGAAAGAGGACGTCGAGGTAAGAGAGAGATGGGAAGTGAAGGAGAAAAGCGATGGCAGGAGGGAGAGACGAGGGAGAAGATGATGTTGGAGATGGGAAGGGAAGGGAAGGGAGCAGGTGATGAGGGTAGATGAAGCGGCGTTAGTGCAGAAACGGGGGGTTGAGCGGCCAGCTGGGTGTGCGGCGCTAGGGCGACACGCCGCGCCCTCACGCCCGCGGTGGGACGCTCCGGCGGGCCTGGCGAGCCACTAGCGACAGGCGAAACCCGGCTGCCTCAAGGGTCTCTGGAGCGCCGGCCACGGGTCGGGCTCTCCTGAGCGATACGGAGCAGCCAGAGAGCTGCTCTGCGGTCCCCCGGACGGCCTCTCGTGATGGCAAAAACACTTGCGCATCCTCGTGGGGCCGCCGCGCTGTATCCAGAGGCCGGAGCCAGAGCTGCCAGACCCTGCCCGGCGGATGGCCGGTTCAGACACCATATGCTGGCGGCTCCGGACGCATATTGGCATCTCATACACCGTCTCGTAACGTCTTACAGGTGACGTACTCGGGTATAATAATAGTCTTTGACGACCTGCGTAATGATCATGCTGCCCGGAGATCGACTTAGGCAGACAGATATCCGGATTCCTCCCTGCCTTGACGCTCTTGGCGTCTCGAGGATCCCTTCTCGTAATGGCCATCCGCGGAGCTGTCAGGCGTCCTCCGTATATGGCACCGCCGCCTCCTTACACGCGTTCATTTGGCCACCTCCAAAAGATTCCTTTTACAACATCGCGCTGCGTGTCCCTGACTGGCGGACCCCATGATGGATAGGGGTGCGTTGGGGTGCCACCACGCGGTGAGAAGACTGCCACTTTACCGCCTTTTCGTCAATCCCCAAGGCCAACATCAGTCATCAAGGCAGAAGGAACGCAGAGCGGCCGTGCAGTACTGCAGAAATATTGTATCCGTAGTCGGGGAGTTTCCCTGGCTGCTCGTCCGGCGCGGGGTTGTCGGCGCCTGAGAGCTTGAGCCGCAGGTCTGATGGCGGGGTAACGACGGGGACACCACGAGCCGCATGTATGTAACCTACATACGGACCGCGGGATAGTCGAGAGCTCTAGCTTGTTTTGTCGAGATCAGAGATCTGTATACAACGGCTTTGTTCCTATTCAGGAAGACATACGAGCACAATGCCATTGGGGTGCGGAGTCCCGTTGGGAGTGTGGCTGGGCGGTGGAAGAGAGTGGAAGGCGAAGGCTCCCGCGCGAACCTACTATGGAAACTCTGCGTCGGCCGGATACGTCAGAACATCGAAAAATAATCTATCTGACTTTGCAAAGTATTCTCATCGCAGAGGGATAGCTCATCCCACATTCTCGCGACCACTTAAGTGTTCAATTCCTGCCCTTCTCACGCGCTTGACCATTGGAATTTCCTCTTCCTCCCGTTGACGCGGAGAAAAGCCTGAAAAAAAATCCTACCTCACGATGGATCCACGACTGAACGACCTCCTCAGATGGAGTATTGAGAACTCTGATGCCGCCCGGGAACCTCGAGATCCCAACGACTCCTCTTCGACCCCCGCCCCGAGTGATCGCAGAATCGATCCGGAGATTCTCCAAGCGCTCTTCGGTGGCCCCTCCCAGGCTGAGCTGATGAAGGACGCCATGGCGGCTCTCCATTCGGACGAGGTCGACCTGGAAAACAAGCTGATCGCGTTCGACAACTTTGAGCAGTTGATCGAGTCCATCGACAACGCGAACAACATGGAGCCGCTGGGTCTGTGGACGCCGCTTATTGAGCTGCTGGACCACAAGGAGCCGGATATGAGGCGGATGGCCGCGTGGTGTATAGGGACGGCAGTGCAGAACAATGTAAAGGCCCAGGATAGGGTATGCTTTTTTCTATACTCCAGGTTCCACGGTAGACGACTAACGATTTCTAACAGGTCGTCGTCCTCAACGTCATCCCAAAGCTTGTCTCCATGTCGACCTCTGATCCGGTGCAGTCTGTCCGCCGGAAAGTCGTATACGCCATTTCGTCTGCTGTACGCAATTACCAACCTGCGATGGATCAGCTCGTGAAGCACCTTCCAGAGGGCTATGCACCCGGAAAGAAAGTCGACGCGAGTGATATGAACGCCATCGATGCCATCATGGAAAAACTGAGGGAACACCCGGTTGAATCTGCCTGAATTGACTGAAAAAACTGTGAAAAGACACAAACGCTTGATGGTTTTGGGATCTCTTTATCAGGCAGCCTTAGAAGAAAGAGGCACGTGCCTGGGTATCTGTGTCGGCGGTCGATGACCTTGGGTGCCTCCTGAATCGTTGCATTGAATGCTGCGATTCACATGGCATAGTTACGAGCAGATACACATTCTATGAGCAGCAGCCAGGCTGCAAGCATGAATGGGAGGATGAGCCAAGTCGAGCAATGATGACATGTCCTATCTCCCGACCGGCCAGTCTCGTGACCTCGACTTATGTACAGCCCTCCAGCTACGTTTACGGCACTTGGCATGATTGTTTCACGCTGAATCCTTACTACTACTAGTATCGTCTCACTAGACATGATGAATGATGAATCATCATTTATGCTGTCTTTCACTATGGCATCATGGACTCAGTCACGCTCTGCCGCCGGTTGATGTTTCTGTGCGGCTCGTTGTCTTCTAATAGAAGGCTCTACTTGTACCAATTCAAAAAATTCTCCAGCATACGCCATTAGTTACCCAGTGAAGCCACGCCACCATGGAAGGTGACTCTCCAATGCCTTCACTACTTTAATATTCTCTTACAGTTCTTTCAACGTCTCTATCATAGGTATTCTCATGGCCTTGTCCCCCAACCTGTCTGCTGTAAATCAGACTTGTTATTTATGACACAGTTGAATGGTTATTTTGGTACACTCGTCTCTTTTGAGATATATACCTCAGACTGTGCTGTAGCTTGGCCTAACTGTGATGAATAAGATGCTGAGTTATTGGCGAGTCGAACTCGAGAGGCGATAATTGTGGCTGTATACATGCAAATACAAAAGAAAGTGGGAATAAAAGGATATCGACCTCTGCACTCTGTAAATAAATAGAGGGCACATAATCATTATCTATTTTGAGTCTAATCCAACAAGCCACGAACCACAGAGAGATCCATCCATCATTCATCCACTCATCCATAAAGAATGAGCGCTCTAGAGAAGACTACATACAGGGCAGTGCTAGTCTTTATGTTGAAATCTCTCTCTCCTTTGACCTGCCCACTTACTATTCTAGGAATCATCACTGATTCTTTGAACCTTGATTTTCATTGTAGGTTTCACCCCAGTCCTACCTAGCTTCCTGAAACATGCCTAATAAAGAAATCGGTATACCCCTTTGACGGAACGATGCATTTAACTTTGACGGAGTCGTATATACGTTGTCTCGGGACAGACCGGATTAGGGCATATGAGAGATTCTATGGCGGACCTACTGTACACATGCCGGAACGGGTCGATGAGTGGTCTAAGACCGCCCAATTAATTTTACTTTTTTTTATTTTATTGTCCCTCCAGCGCTTCGCTGCAGGTGACCAGATAGATTACCTAGTCATGAATCGATCCGTTTCACCCCGAAGTCTATCTGTTTATTCGAGTGATATGATTCTTCGCGATTCAAGAGTTATATGTATGCATGTGGACTGACGAGAAGCGATTTATGCATGTACAGTACATGTACATGCGGATATGATAAATGTCGATCGAATGTGGATCGATTAAAATTTAAATTTAATCAAAGACTTCATTCAAATCGAACTGATCTTCGTCGCCCCGAAGAACCCGTCCCCTCCGATCCCGAACCCCTGTCTCCATCCGGCCTTGGTCTTGCGCTGCTCCTTGATGTGCCAGAAGAGGGAGCCCTGTTGTTTGTTTTTTGTTAACGAGTTGGTCGGAGCTTGGTCGATTATACATATATAACGTCATATATAAGATAGGGGGAAAATATGGCATAAACATTTTACGGTTATGTATATACGGTTCATACATATCTGAAGGAACAGGAGGATGTGGATGACGACTTACATCGTAAACCCTCCTCACATCCTCCTTATGGATCTTCCCGTCCCTCTGTACCAGGAGCCACGTCGTGCCCCATTCGAAGAAGGCTGCGCTCCACTGTTGCATATATATCTCCTATTAGCACAGCAGGAGCAGGAGGGCAGTAATATGGCATGAATTCGTCTCATGGAATCATAGTCACAATACTACAGTACGAAATGGAGCGACGGGTGCGACCTGATAGAAGAGAAAGGCTTACACCAAACGGATCCGCCACGCACTGGTGTCCCCGGATCAAGTTGAAAATCTCGCGCAGCGTGAGCGCCCCGTCCCCGTCCCGGTCGTACTGGGCGAAGATGTTCTCAAACACTTGCGGCACGAAGCGGCCTTCGTTGTCGAAGACGTTGCTGTCGGAGCCGTGCTGGAAACAATATCAATACTTTATATACTTTATATCCTGTACCTACCTAACCTAGGCAGGTACTATGTATGGAGACGGAGGGACGGGTGTACAGTACTTTCGCCTTATGCATCCCACCCACATACACCCGGAACAGCAGGTCCGGCCACCACGAGTACGCGAGCCGGGTCGGGTACGAGAAGTTCAGGTTGATAACCAGCACGGCGAGGAGCGAGAAGAGCAGGTTGAACCCCAGCTCGCGGAAGCCGATGAAGGTATCGTACGGCGTGATGACGCCGTCGCCGTCGCGGTCCCAGAAGAGGGTGTGCTGTTGGAGGACTGTCTGGTTTCGAAAGCTTGATTAGCAGCTGTAAGACATATATGTGTGGGTGTTTCTCATTGCTCTTTGAAGGTCATTCATGATCAGATTTGGGGTATATTCCTTTTCATGGTATACATTCTTCCCATATGTATAAGAAAGAATGTATACTCAGCTCTGGTGCCAACGAGGAAAGAGTAACTCATCATGTAGGTCCTAGATAGGTAGGTAGGTATATAAAGGAAACTAACTTACATAACTCCTATTCGCCTCCGCATACCCCTTCGACCCGAACGGCGCCTCCCTCGACACGGCGAGATTCGCTCGCCCAACACCGGGCTTCTCGACGTCCCTCTCGACTGTCGTCGCGGGACGGCGCTTCTGCGTCAGCGGGGCCTGGCTGACTGCGATGTCGAAGGCAATACCCAGGTCGTTGGGCTGGCCGTGGGCTTTGACGGCGTTCTCGTGGAGTTGTTTCGCCATGGTGGTGCACAATCTGCCCTGCCCAGGTGGTGAGCTAAGTCTGCAATGTACTTCAGGGGAGGGGAAGGAGGGAATATAAACGACGAGGTTTTTATAGTAGCTAAGTAGCTAGTACTTACCTATCAAAAAGTAGAACGACCCTGCTCATCATGACACTTTATAGCCTCGTGAAATTGATGACATGGTGCCTGAGAGGAGGCAAGGCTTGGAGCCTGCTGCTCCTTCAAACCGGTCATGGTCATCGGATCATCTTCTGCCTGCTGTTCATGATGTCATTGCGACGCGACTGACAGGTCATATTATGAAGTCATGAAGAATTATGCGCACGATAGGCAACTCGGTGAACTTCTGAAACAATTGAAAAACCATTTGCATTGATTCTATCTAACCTATGTAAACTAGGCGATGATATGAGAGGTGGCGAAAAAGGGAAATTCATTTTTTTTTTTTTTTCCCCAATGGTGTGCTCGTCCGGATTTATTATTGATGGCTTCGGAATCGGAATATTCTGGAAAATTTAGTTTGGCTGATCCACCTGGGCACCTGTTTGTAATGATTAATCTGTAAACTTGCATGGGTTAGCAACTTCTCAAGACCTTCAACCAAACCTAGTGTATCGAGAAACGGGTATTTCCCTTTTGCGAAGGATCTAATGTGCATCCTGAATTAGGATGTAAATATACTGCCACACAGCGGGCCTGTGCGGAAGAAGGTCTTTCAAGTTTCAGTGATCTGAGACACCAGATTCAACATGAAATTATTGCAACTATAGCTTGCAAAATACTATATCTGGTAAGTCCTGATCCTCCATTTGCCTTTTGGCACATCGTGAGGTATTTGGAAGGATGCCTATGTTAGGCGCTGGTAGTTTTTGTAGATACCCATGGGTAGCCTTCCATTGACTATGTGGGCGGGCCGTAGAATTATGAATTATTAGTATGATAAAGTCCATATTCTTGTACTGTGTATTGTGGGATGTGAAAGCCAGCGCGAGGGTGGTCAATCCCTTTTGTAAGATGGCGAGGCAACTGAGCCCTGGCCCTGAGCCCTAAGCCCTAGTTAGATCAGCCTGGCTGACCTACTACCTCTTCAACACTGTCTCTGCCGATTTAGACATTATCTATATTGAAATAGTATTCCATTTCTTAGGCCCATATATGGGTCGTTTGTGTCGTTTTCAGCACAGGATCTCACTGAGCCTGCAGTGGTGAAAACTGCCGCGGAGAAATATACCTCTATCTATACTTCTGGACCCTTCAATTGAACGCCACCTGAACGACTCGTCATCACTCATGCAAACGCATTCCGAAACACCCTTCTATTCTCTGCTACATTATCTCGTACACTGCCAATGAACGAGTCTAGCCTCTGTTGAAGTCCTACCGGCCTCGGCCATATCGACGGATAGTCCTGTTTGACCATGTCTGCGCACTATATATATTACAATCACAGAATTAGATTCCGAATCATATACGGACATGAGCTGGATGCAAAACAAGAATGGATGGACAGCACCTTTTCCGCTACCATGTATACCGCATTCTGTATTCTCCCATCTGGTATGACGGGGAAGACAGACGCATCTGCTACTCTCAGTTTGGACACACCGAAGACATTAAGTCGTCCGTCGACTGCTCCCTCTTCGATTGTCTTGCCGATGCGGCAGCTTCCACATGGGTCTGGAAAATAGATTATCTAACGTCAATAACAGGATGAAGGACGTGATATTGCTAAGTAAGTATGATGACTGATCACTTACGATAACCCGTAGACACCCGTCCACGGATGAAGCCGTGCATCCCTTCGTCAGAATCCCGCGGTATGGGGATCGGATAATCGCCCAGGACAACATCTTTGATGCCAGAACCGGTTAGGATCACCTCATCGATGAACCGGACTCCCTCGCGGAGAGCAACGACATCAAGTTGGTCGGAGAGAAAGTTGAGGTTGATACGCGGAGGATCAAGTGCGTTATCTGATCGTAACGTCACAAGACCGCGGGACAATGGCCGCATCAGAGAAACAATAACAGTCATATAATGCCCTGCGGACGGGGGCGGAACGTGAGGCTGGAAGGGTTTCGCGAATACAGGCTTCGACATGTGGTCAGTATGGAGATAGTACAGATCAAAAGGCAGAAAAGGGACCAGAAACCCAGGACACGTCTCTCACTCACGATGAAATCAAACTCGAAATGCGGCTGTCCGTCAGGTCCCAACGGATCATAGCCCAGCGCTTCTTTCCGTTCCCGCCACTCCTTGCAATTAGCCAGGCGGTCGTCTATTCGCTTGTATCCTGCTACTTCCAACAATCCACAGCTAAGGGGACCTTGTCTGCTCTTCCTGTATTCGAGCAACGCCTTGCAATGCTCCGGGCCGGGCCGCACGACGTGATCCAGACCGTAGCCATCCTTGACACGGAATACGTGTGGGACGATGGGATGGTCCTGGAGATTCTAACCTACGTGCGGCGAATGGACGAGACAATCCACATTGTGGGATTCCAAATCCTTCCGTGGACCGATGCCTGACAGCATTAGAAGTTTCGGAGTCTCGAAGACGCCGCAGCAGAGGATGATCTCGTTCTTTGCTCTGTAGTATGTTTTAGTAGTCCCATCTAGCCCCTGGGCTTCGATCCCTACAGCAACATTACCCACGAAGATGATTTTGGACGCCTTTCTCTCTGCCTGGACGGTGACGTTCGGCTTGCCTTCCAGGAAAGAAGTACTGGAGCATCTGACGCCGTTATGGATCGTGCGGATAACATGGCAGAGTCCGTCAACAGAACCACTGAATATATCAGAGGTGGTTTCATGGCCTCGACTCTTCCAGCCCTCCTTCAAAACGTCGCTCAGGGGCAGCTTCTGCTCCGGAGAGATGTGCAAGGGAGCGCCCTGGGACTCGGAGCTGCCGGCTGGTGGTTTTTCACCACCAAAGATCCCTTCATCATCATGAAATATCGCGCTCTGTTTGATGACACATCAGCTTCTGGTCCTTTTTTTATCCTGGTATGGAAGGGGAAAAGACTCACTTTCCGCAAGTACTTGAAGCAGTTATCGAAATTCCACTCCTCCCCACCAAACTTGGCCCAGTCATCGTACATCGCACGACTCCCCCTCATCCAGCTGAAGTAATTGAGACAACTGCTTCCGCCCAGTACCTTGCCTCTGGTGTTGTGCTTCTCCGTGCGTCTATAGTCCGAGCGATCGACCATCGTGGTCTCATATGCCCAATCGTACTCGCTCTCGACCAGATTAAATGCCAGACCTGGCGTCGCTATCTCCTCTACATCTAGAGGGTTGCTTTATAATATAAGCATGATTGGTTCTCCTTAGTATTCGTTTCAAAAATAAAAACCGGCAGGTCGGGTCAATTGGAAAAGTCCAATTCGTCTTGGAGTGACGTACGCTTTGCCGGCTTCGATAACCAGTACCGATACCTTTGGGTTTTCTGCTAGGCGGCCAGCGAGACAGAGACCAGCAGTGCCGCCCCCGGCCACGATGAAATCGTATTCATCCTGGGCCATAGTTCTGTACTTCGTCTCTGGGAGTTGGGAGTCCCACTTCGGTGTGGACACTTGGGTATCGATGCAATTGGCGAGCACCTTCACAACTTCGAAAAAAGATCAAGGGCGGAAAACTTCTCTTCTACCTCGAGGGCTGTGTTCAATTGCTGACAGCCAATCTCATTGAGATAATTCATTCGTCGAAAAAAAAGTGCTTGTAGCATTGACGTATGACGTTAGGGTGATGTCTGTATCCTCGCTTGCACGAGTGTATATAACCCAAGTAAAGACACAGACTGCTCTGTCCCGCTGAAAGTTGTCCGCGTAATTAAATTTTACTATTGAAACAGCATACCTCGACTTAATATTACCCCAATTCGTGATCTAAGGACTACTAGCCTGATGTTAAAGTACCTTAGATGCTGTCATTCGGACAGAGAAAAGGACGCGGTCTAACCAGAACACATACAACAACCTCGATATGTAGACCATAACTTCATTCACCAGAGACCATCCGAATCCATGGACGCTAATCTACATGCTAAAACAGAGCAGACCCGCCTGCAATCCACGCCAATTCCAGAAATTGAAAGGTAGGTATGTGAAGCGAGCACGAGAGGAAGAGGGGGAAAATCCATAAACTAGCTATAATGACACGCTAAGATGGCCTAGCCAATTTTGGAGGCAGGCCTCTACAGAGCCAGGTTGTACGTGTAGTCATCCTCCATGTTCTGCGACACCCAAAGGATGACGGAGCTAGAAAGGTATCAGCAATTGTTCAAACAGGAACATCCGGTAATATATATGAGCGAAGAACATACCTCAGCATGACCAAGCCGTTCGCGATGACGTTGGCGATTCCGAAGTACAGTGTAGGTAGTGGGTAGTTCTTGATGAGATACTTGAGGACCATGACCGTCTAGAACTCGAGTTAGGCATCGTCCAGCATATTGGTCACCACACAAAGGTCGAAAAAAACGTAGCAGCCGACAAGAGCGCTGCTCAATGAGAAAAAAAAGCATATAATACAGTAGTGTGCCAAAATTTTCGTTACACCTACATCCCTGCCTAGATGTAGATGTAACGAAAATTTTGGCACACTACTGTATGCAGCTACTTACCACACTACCCGCAAAACCGCCCGCCAGCAGCGCGAAGCCGAGGAACAGAACGAAGCGCGCCTTCCACGCAACCCCGCTGCCGCTGTAGCTAAAGCTGTCGGCGTTCAGCCGCGTCTTGTCGATCGAGTTGATGACCGTCATGCCCAGCGCAGAGCAGATGCCGGGGATCCAGTCGACGAACTTGACGTGGACCTTGGAGCCATTCCGCGAGCTGTGGGAGAAGGCGGCGGCGTCGACGAGGAAGAAGAATCCGAGAGAGAACTGCGACGCATAGAACACGTTAGAATACTTGCGTAATAAGCGATAGAGATAGATAGATATAGAAGAAGGAATAGCTCACCAGTGCTCCGGAGGTGTAGACGCCGACGGATCGGAGGGTAGAGTTATTGAGCCATTCGGGCTTGCCGAAGCGGAAGAGGCGGGTGTTCGAGACGTCCATCGCGGGTATGCCGACTCTCTGTCTGGACTCGTTATTTGAGCTTTCCGATCCCCGGTACTTTCGACGTAATAGGCCGCGTCCTGCGAGGGGAGTTATTCAGGCGCCTGGGGGTCGTGATGATGCGGTCGTTGCTGGAGGTCGGAGAAACCGAGGCCGCGGTGTCCCTGCATCCCAAAGGAGTTTGGCGCGGACCGCCAAGCGGCAGCCGAGTACCCACCTCCCCGCATCTGAGCTCCTCTCCGATGTATATGCATCAAGTGCAGTGCACTCTTTTTCATGGCGCACTCTGTATTGCCTCCGTTGAAAATGTTTCTTCTAAATGCGCTATAAGGAGGTTTCATATATTTTAAACTAATCTCTAGTCATGTACCCGATCCGATACTACCGCTTAGCGGTCTACTTTCCAATCTATGTTTTCAATTCAATGATCGCTCTGTTTTCAACATATTCATGTATCGTGTTAGCAACTTGGCTTACTGCGTACGATTCGAATTTTTCTAATACTATGTATTGGCTCGCAGATTGAAGCTTACCATCTACCAATAATAATACGCACACAATGCTGCCATAAAGAACAAGTCAATGGAATGCGATAGCAGTTAAACAAAATGTCAAATTAACCCGGTATATATACAACGTGCCTTTAGCCATGCGTAAAGTACTTAAAAAAACCATCCCTGTTCCCATGTGCCGAACACCCTTCTTTATAGTCTGTACCAACCTAGGACTTAATTCTCCTCGCAAAACAGCCTCAAGAACCCGTCGATTACGTTCATCGCCTTCTCCTTTTCCAGCACCGGTGGAAGAGCTCCATCTGTTTCACCACCGGAAGGAACCTCCTTCAGATACTTCCGCAACGCAAATGTTGACGCTTTGTATGTTGCATGATACATAGCTTTGAACTCATCCTCATCCGTGCCCGAAGCAGTAGCAGTGGTCAACGGAACGCTATCAGGAGCCGGCGTACGTGCATCGCGGTCCTCGTTCTGCAGGAGTTCGGGATCCGGAGTCGCAGCAGCAGCTGCTGCGGCGGCATGCTTGCTCGTTCTCCTGTGAAATCCATACAGCCGCATACATGTTAGTATAGTGCGGGTTATGAGATGCTTATTCTCGGCGACTATAGTCGCAGCGTCTTTCGGTCCCGATAGCGGATCACTACTATTGCCTTGAGAGGCAGGCAAAGCAAGAGACGACTCCGACGGTCGACTGAACGATTCCGCCAAAACTGGGTTAGGAGTGCTCTTCCTGCTGGTTGCACTCCGCGATTGACTCTTGGCTGTGCTAGGTCTGGGAGTTTCCATGCGTAATAGGTCGGCATGTCTACTACCAGCACGAGCGTTACCGCCGCACACGGAAAGAGACCGCGACCGCTGCAAAGTTCTTCGTTCCAAGGCCGGATTGCCATGTTCTTCGGGCTCCTTCTTGATCCGCAGCGCACTATGTAATTGTGAAGACGGCTGAGAGTTTGTGCTAGCCATTAACTGGGATACAGCTTCACCTCCCTTCTGTCGTACTCGTTTATGATGCTGCGCCGCAACTTCGAAGAGCGTAGCTACGCGTTTTCGCTTGGGACTTGGAGAGCGAACATCAGGGAGGAACTCCGCAAAGTGTGTGTCACTGTTTTCATTCGTACGGTCCGCGGGGCTGAGCGGCGGGGTAGGAAGACCCTGGGCCTTTGTGATGATAGCATCGGATAAAGGGACGGCGTATATCCTGAGCTCCTTTCTCACCGCAGGATTTGAGACGTCCTGGTCCGGGATATCGGGGGAAGACGATATGGGAGGAGTTGGCGGACGCTCCAACGAGCCTGCGTTGGACAAGATCCCGTAGACCAGCAGATCAGAGATATTATGTACACCATTGTTCCTCCGCGTGGTCTGCTCGACAGTGATGAGAAGCCCAACAGGACATTGAATCAGCTGGCATTTCTCAATCTCCTCCTCTTCCAGCCAGATGTTGCTTAATAGCCTGCTCTTCAGCCATTGTGACGTTTCGATGTCGGAACTGTGGAACTCGAGGCTCGGTCCCGCTCGCGCGTACAAGGGTATCAAGGCTGGGTTAACCAGGGAGCAGATGGAAAGTTTGGCATCCTTGAGTTGATCGCATTGACCATTGGCATTGGAGGAGGGATCGATAAGTGTCACGCCTGTGATATACGTAGGTAGCTTTCGGTCAGCGGGGAATAATGGCCATGGCGGAAGGATCGCGTGCTTGTGCTTGCCTTTCAATGGGACCTCCGTGTTCCACGGGATGCTTCCCGACCAGACCTCCATTGTACGTGTGTTGTTCTTTTCATCATTTCACAGCCAAAGAGAAGCTGGAAATTAAGCGTGAGGAAAGCATGATGTCGACATAGAGCTACTTGTTCACGTTGTAATACCTGATGGCTGATACTGGTACCCTTTGAACGCGTCCAGTGCATATCTCCTGCCGGCGCGTCATCACGTGATAAATTTGTTCCATTTCGGAAAGCGATGTCAATCTCGAGTACAGTCTGCGTATGAAAAGAATTTTGACGTTAAGAAATAGATTCGTGTATAGGTGATCCATCGCGATCATTCTATATGTCCTCGTAGCACCTATTGTACATCCAAACATATAACATAACACACACAAGGAAATCTCTGAGGCAGCAAACAAGACTGGAATCTCGTCAGAATCAATCCATTCCTACGCCTAGCATGTCCCCGAAACTTCAGTGCTTGAAAAAATGGGTAATAATTCCGTTTCAGTAGACGAAACGACGCAGGCAGTACGAGCACACTTGAGAACGTTCCACAAGTCATTGATTACGAAAATCGCTTCCAGCGCAGTTGATACAATAAAGCGCATCTCTCATCTCAGAATTCCTCCTGCTCCTTGAAAAACATCGAGAAGCTGATAATAGTCCCGTAGATAAGCAGTCCTCCAAGGACAGACATAATCATCGCAGGGACTTCGATGGCGCCGCTGTGGGCGAGGACGGCCGGGAGTGCTAAGGAGATGCGACAGTTAGCATCTGTTCAACAGCGGGGAAATGAGGGTGTTGTTCCCGTCAACATTTCACGATAGCGGAGATTCGGGAAATATTGACAAAGAGCCTTGTTTCTCCTGTTTATTTATTATGAGTCCAACGTACCGATTCCCATCACGACAAGGAACCCCGTGAGGAAGCGTCCAAAATCAATCACCGCATTTCCAGCGCTCTCCATGAAATCATCTGGATTCGCGCAGCGCCCGCATATCCAGTTGGGCAATGGCGCAATGACATAGGTCGCGACGACGAGCAGAGGAAGGAAGTTGTGCCATAGCGCGGAGGAGAGGATGACGAGGAGGAAACCGATGGCAAGGACCTAGGCCAGGAGTCAGTGAGCGGTTCATCGACGGACGTAGGAAATAACTACTAAACGGAGAGCGTACAAATGAAAGAGCGATAATCGTTTTGAGGCCCGCCATGATTGCGGAGACGGAGCTGGCGGGTGCAAGAGGGGGCGGTTGACCGATTGCGCTGATCGCAAACTTGGCTTTCAGACGGGGGAAAACAGCAGACTGTAGAGAGTGGATGCTATATCTTCATCAATGCTATCGCATAGAAGATATTATGCCCCTGTAATAAAGGCAGGAATGCTCGCCTGAAGATGAAGCGCCCGCCTGGAGAGTATGGGCTGACGTTGCCTCGGCGGGAAAGCTTCAGTGATGGGGCTGTTGCAGCCTCAGGCCGTCAGGCAGAAATTGTCCCAAACGGGCCTGGAGCTCTCGTAAGGTTACCGCGTCGTCGCTCAACTGCCTACAGCATCAGATGGATTTCCGGACCCCATAGGCCCCCGCTTCATACCTCTTCCGACCCTTCACGAGTCGTCTTTTACTTCTTTTCCTTTCCCTTTTTCTTCCAGGTATTCCTCTGCGATCCGTTGAACTGCCGGAATAGACATCCCCGCCCCCTCCTTCCCTCTGAGCTTCCACAATGTTCAGAAACAACTACGACAATGACTCGGTGACCTTGTAAGCTCCGCCTGGAGTGATTTACAAGCTTATATCGGCTGCTAACTTATTTTCAATGTAGTTCACCACAAGGCCGGATATTCCAGGTTGAATACGCGCAAGAAGCAGTCAAGCAAGGTTCCGTCGTGGTGGGGGTCGTCAGCAAGACACATGCAGTTCTGGTCGGCTTGAAGGTTCGACAATGTCACCATCCAGTCCACCCCATCCGCTACGGGTGATAAAGCGGGAAATATAAAAGTTTCAAAAATCAAAGCTCTAACATGTTTTTTTTCTTGCTTTTTCTTTGTTCAGCGCAATGCCGAAGAACTTTCGTCGTACCAGAAGAAGATCATCCCAATCGATTCGCACATGGGCGTCGCCATCGCCGGTCTGGCGTCGGATGCCCGTGTCCTCTCCAACTTCATGAGGCAACAGTGTCTCGGGATGAAGATGACCTACGGCCGCCCGATGCCCCTCGAACGGATTATGGCACAGATCGGCGACCGCGCCCAGACCAATACCCAGCACTACGGCAAGCGGCCCTACGGTGTCGGGCTGCTGGTGGCTGGTGTCGACGAGACGGGCCCCCATCTCTTCGAGTTCCAGCCCTCCGGGCTGACGCAGGAGATGATTGCCTGTGCAATTGGCGCCCGATCGCAGATGGCGAGGACATATCTGGAGAAGCACCTGGATGAGTTTGCGGACAGCACGCGGGAGCAGCTGATCAGCCATGGCCTCAAGGCCCTCAAGGAGACCCTGTCGCAGGACAAGGAGTTGACGGTTGACAACACGAGTGTCGGAGTCGTTGGCCTAGCCCCGGAGGGTGCTAAGAGCAAGATCGAGACCTTCAAGCTGTACGATGGCCAGGAGATCGCACCCTTGCTGGAGGCCCTAGATGGTTCGCGGCCGCCATCGGAAGCCGGTGCTGGAGGGGAATCGATGGAGGTGGATTCATAATGTGGAGGAATCTGCGCTTAATAGACTATCAAAATTCATGCCGTTGGGTAATGGGGATTGCCTTCGAGTCGAGTATGAAACGGATAATGAATGCTACTTTTCTGTTTTCTCCTCGGAAGTCGTCAATTCATAACGAAATCAACTTGTCTATCGTTCTACATGAATTGTATGCCAATGATTCCAAGGCCCTCTCATGCCAATTCTGCCACACCAAATGAAACTAAACAAAGCCGTAATTACCATCCTGTCGTAAGCCTCTATACAGAGCACAAATCGCCTCTATAGACCCCGAACCAGGCCAGATCCTCTAGAAAAAAAAATCATGACGACGACGATGATGATCATGACATCTCATCTTCACTCTTGCCCCCAGTTCAGCTGCAACCGCCCGTCGCTGACCTTGTATTCCCTCAACTTGGGTAACACCTCACTGACATCCTTCGCCTCGACGAGAATCTTCGCGTTCGCCTCGCTTAGATACCCCTCCTTGACGGCGTTCCTCACCCACGCCAGCAACCCATCCCAGTACCCCTTGATGTTGACCAGCACGACGCCCACCTTATGGATACCCAGCTGATTCCACGTCGTCATCTCCATGACCTCCTCCATGGTGCCGAACCCGCCCGCCAGCGCGACGAAGCCCGACCCCGGCCCGCCCTCCAGCACCTTGGTCGCCATGAGGCGCTTGCGCGTGTGCATGTCCGGCACGATGGTGACGACGCCGTACTCGGACTCCTTGATCATCGTCGTCTTGTCCATGGGATCGGGCAGGACGCGCTCGGGGGCTTTGCCCGCCACGCCACCGCTCTGCTGCTGCTGCTGCTGCGCAGCCTCCGTCGCGGCGGCCGGGTCAAACTCCTCGGCGTTCTTGTACCCTTCCTCGACCTTGACCAGCGCGCGGGGGATCACGCCGTGCACGGCCTGCGGGCCCGACAGCTTCACCAGCGTGCGCGCCAGCTCGCCCATCATGCCCACCGTGCCGCCGCCGTAGACGAGCTGGACGTTGTTCTCGTGGAATGCGCGCGCGAGGGCGCGCGCGGACTCGAGGTGCGCGGGGTCGTTGCCCGCGACGGAGCCGCAGCTGTATTTTGTCGAGCAAGAAAAAGAAGGCGGGGTTAGCTGATTTCTACCTCTTTATCCGCATGGCTGTATGTAGTATTATTTCTCTGCGGGGAATGGAAAAGAGACGTACAATACGCAGACCACGGCGGGCTTATCTTGCTGGGGGGTTGTCATGTTTGCTTCAAGCTTGCTTGCCTGCTATATGTATGTACTAGTCCTGTCGAACTGCGGTAGATGTTATGCAGATGTTTTATGTACGGAGTAGTAGAAGGACGAAAATAATGAGCGATGGTGGGAGTCGGAGAAGAATCTCAGCTAGTCCAGTCCCGGTTATCTTCGAGTTCCTCCATGTGCTCAAACGGGACGTGAACTTGGTCTTTCAGGCGCATGTTGCTCGAGGTCCCGTAGGAAGAAGCCCGTCCGAGTCACTTGATCTGCGGCCGACCGTCTGGTTGGAAGAATCACCCGTGACGACCGTTACGCCGGCCCGTCGGTGGAGCGATGATATAATTGGCATGATGCGGCGCGTCCAGCCAGACGAATGCTGGCCCTTTACTGTCCTCTTTATTTTTTATCAAAGGGGAATATTGCCGCCCAATTGACTAGAAAAATTATTTAGTGCTGATGTCGCCGGCCATTGGATGTTCTAGACTGGTTGCCCGCCACGTCAAGCGTCGGACAGAGATCTTGACCCTGGCCGCCAAGAGGGGCTCCGGGGCTAGCTCGCGCCCTATGATCATTTCCTCAATTTGCCTATTTAGTTTGTTTTATTCTGTAATCTGTACAGTGTTACATTATTCATTTTCCTCGTGCCCCGCTACCTGCGAAAAGGACGCCATGTATGTAAGAATATAGAAACAAATGACCGGTCATGCCCAAGAACCGAAGATGGTACACTCGAATAAAAAACCTATCACAACGCCAGAGCCCCAGATCAACTCTTTCGATAAATATCGAATCAGATGAAAAGGAATGCGAACAAATGATCAAGCTCATCCTGCCCAGGGTATCTCATGGTGCTACTTTGCTTCTACCTTGCTCCTCTTCCTCTTCAATTTGTTCTCGTCGGGACTGGTCGGGGTCTTTTCTTTTTCTGGCGCTTTCGTCGTCGTCGTCGTCGTTGTAGTAGTAGTAGTAGTAGCAGCAGTCTTCTGAGCCACCGATGCAGCGTCCGTCCTGTTGGTGACACTCGCAGCCCCTGCTTTCCCAGCGGCTGCAGGTACGGGTGTGCCTGGTTTCGTCGGCGGCGGTGGTTGCTGCCGACCAGGAGCGGACGCATCACTCGACTTTGATAAGATGAATGATCCCGGCTCGCCGACGAGTGGGTTCTCGTCCATAAATTCGTCGCCGTATTTCGACAGGAGATTGAATGCCTCCGCCAGACTCCTGGTATCCTGAAACGTGGAGCTGCTCACGTTCGTCCCTGTCAATGGAGCCTTTGTCTGAGGCTGTGCGTCTGGCATGGGCGTGCCCTCCTTACTCTGCTGGGCCTGAGCTGCCCCGGGAGCTTGGGCTACGTCGATCGATTTAGGGACAGGAGGCATATAGGTGTGGCCGTAGGATGCGGAGAATATGGGTAGCGGAGACGCAAGGTTAAGGAGCTTGGTAAGGGAGGTGACTGCCGAGAGCTGCTCCATCCGTTAGTCCTCCAGCCACCACAGAACTGTCCTTTTACTGTCAAAACGCACAATTCTGTTACCAATGACGCTCGCGACCGACGGCGCCATGTAGATCGTATCCCCGACCACGAAATACGTCGACAGCGGGATGAGCTCGTCCTCCAGGCCCGGCCGCTTGCGCCGCATCTGTTTCCGGATCACCCAGATGTTCGAAGGCTCATGCGCGAACGTCGTTTCGGACTGCGCGGCAGCCTGCAATGGATCGTATGTGACCATGAACTCTAGCCCCTGCATCGTCTTCAACCTGCCCTCAAACGCTTCCCGCGTCTCGACGAAGTGACGGAAGGCCTCGTTGTAGCTGGCCTGGATAGCGAGAGAGGCATTGTTCGAGGTCGCGTCGAAGAAGGGAGATTCAGCGAAGTAGAACAGGACTATTCAATGCGCTGGTGTCAGAAAATACTGCAAAGGAGCACGGAATCACAGAGGAATTCGAGCTTCATACTATTGTTCGAATGGAGGTAGCCCCCCATCATCTGGACGTGCGAAGGGGACCGCCAGAGGATCTCCTCCAGCGGCGCATCTTGAGAGCCCGCCATTAGACCAGCTTTCTACCTAAAGCCAGTGAGAAAAGGCGGGCGAGAGGGAAAAGGAAAACAATGTCTCGCAGCGCAGCGCACCGGCAGTTCACGGTCAAGAGCTCGACCTGGAGCTCATGCCCGCTTCCTCTCCGCAGCTGGTTTGATATGTTTGCATCCTGATTAGGCCTGCGGAGGACGACGAAACATCATTGGTCAGCGATGATGCATCAGCGATATCTACGAGAACGAGTTATCGGGTTCTAGCAAAAAAAAGCAAACTATCCATCTGCGTTCTGATATGCATGCTAGACCCGAAGTTGGAATTCCGCAGCGATTCTGTGTCTGCTGGTTCGTTCTTACTAACGAGCACTTACGACTCTGGGCACACCTCTGACAGTGCTGTTCTTGTGAAATCGAGGAAGCTATCTCATTGGTACTAATATGTACTGTAGTTCACTGCTATATCATTCTGACAATCTTCAATATGGACAGAAACATTCTCACGGCCCCGTTCCCGACATAGTGATGAAATGTGCTTTCAACAGCTGCAGTCACCTGTAGATGTACAGTATTACGTACTATCTGCACAAGACTTTGCTCTCACTAAACAGCAAATTGGTCTGAGCAACCCATCCGGTACAAACAATCAGTGTCTAGAAAGGAAGAAAGGCCATGGCTTGCAATCTCTCAACTTCCTGCAGGCATACAACTGCTGCGATCCAGGTAAAACTCTGCAGCTTCGTCTTTTTGAGGACAGGCTGATAAGTCTTTGCGTCTCGCATACCAACCCAGAAGCAGGCGATGGAGCGCTCCAAAGATTCGGTACCAGACTCCCGATCGAGGATCATGGATGTGGTAAACTCAACAAGACGATCGTATTCTATCACCTTTTAGTAAAGCATAGGATTTAATTAGTATTTGGATGATCGTGCTTACCTTCTCTCATTTTCATTGACGCTTCCCTTTGCCGTTTTGTCTGTCTGTGGTTCTCTCCCATGATCGTGCCAATGAAGACTTCGAGCTCTGTGAGGGATGTCTTCCACGGAGAAGATGAATACTGGTACATGAGATCTTGCATGTTGTCTTCATACCTATGAGACCGATGAGAAACAGTTACTGACGCAGGAACAGAATGGATGGTAACTTACACCTCTTTGACTTTTTCTGCATCATCGATGCAATGATCCCAGAAAAATCCAGCCGTTTCATGCTCCACATATTTCCACAGCTGGTCGAGTAGGCTGGCTTCTCCGGCTTTTGGGAAAGACTGTAGGCTCTTAAGGAAGGCTCGTTCATCAATGGCTCGATACAAGTGGCCTAGGACACGATAACTCTGGTAGTAGCGCAGACGTGGCCCGTCTTCCTCGTCGGTCTCACATTCGATCTCGTCCTCATCTTCCAGGATGGAGATATCTTCTGCGACATAGACTCGAGGACTGGGAGCCATAAAATCAGGGCGATAGGGGCGGCATTTCGGAATGCGACTTAGATCCACCTTTTTACGGATGAGAATAGAATATATAATTCAAGGTGCAGGAGACATACCGGCTTTCCAGTCTTTGGAAAATCAACTGCAGTCGAATGCAATTCAGCCAGATTAAGACAGTCCTTGTCAAATGTTCCAGCAGGTTTCTGGTCAGCGAGAACCTTGTGGATATTCGCAATCCTCCCCAGCTGATCCTGTTGCATGAACGTCACAAAGAAATCAATAATGTCGTATCTCGTGACTGGTCGATCGAGAACGATCTCTTTCACACGAGGATAGTCAGCCGGTTCCACAATTTTCTTCGGCATCAGTCTCTCATCGTATATGATATTATACAGATCGCCATCCAGGTCGCCGCCACTGAGCTTACTTGGAAGATCTCTGCTGCCTTTCTGACTGAACACAACACAGTTATGTAACCGCCGAAGTGGAGAGTCTTCCGGAACGTCCACAGCGTTCACTAGCTGAATGTCACCTGGGTGAAGTGCTGGTGACCTTGTAATGATCACATTCTTACGGACTAGAATCTCTCGATGGAACCTCTCAGTTAGAACAGGGCAAAATATCTCTCCTTCATTCAAGATTCCCGTTTCATCCATGATACCGTAAAGGGTGACGGCTTTAGGAACGCGGATTCGAGCGCGATATTTGAGGTCGCGCAGTTTTATGAGAACTGCATATTCAACCGCCTTACGGAGAAAGGGATCGTTTGTATGATGAAGATCGAGCGACTTCAAGAAACGGATGAGCCAGGGAAGTTGGGTCGACTTGGAAATGTGAGACTGTTCCAGGAAGCGTGCGGCCTGTTCATGAGACTGGGTTGTAGACCGCAGTTCTTCGACCTCTGCCTCCTGTAACTCGAGAAATGAACTGAGAGGAACTCCCAAGTCCTCAAGCAGCTTGATAATTTGTGGATTGAGGAAGAAAGGAAGTGCATTTGTGCCCGCCCCACAGATCTCAATGTTATAGTCTTCTACGGCCGTAAACTTGACCATAGATTCCCGCAGCATTATCTCTTCACCTTTCTTGGAACTATCCAAAGAGAGCATCCCTTTCGCCCCTAAAAGTCATTGATGAGTTAGAAATGACTTTGCCGTCAAACGCAAGTGCTTACCCGAGAACCGAACTTGAAAAACAGTAGGTTTCACTTTTTCACGAAGAGCATATTCTCGATAGATCTTCCATAGTACTTCTTTAGATATCGTGCCACATCCGTCACTGAAGACTCGGCCATTTCTCTGTACATCCTTAACAACCCTGACGATTCTGCGGTCTACCGAAATTGAGGTGAGAGTATCTGAGAAAGTTTGTCCAATCCGAGCTGCATACTTTGATGGCGAGCGGATATGCTGAAAGTCGCCCAGTTTGGGGATGATGCTGCTAGCATCAAGGCACTCGCCATTGTCGGTAATGAATTTGGCCACGAACCAGCACGTTTGGGCACGGAGGGATGAATTGGAGAATCCCAGGAATTCAAACCGACGGTCAGCGATGATGATCCCACTTCTCAAAACCTCTTTGAATCGTCCGTGAAAGATCTCGTCGAGACTAGCCCTTGGGTCGTATTGCAGTGGGTCTCCAGACTCGTCTGAGAATTCAACCCTCAGGAAGTGATCACTGTACTTGGAATATCTTCGCAAAACCCTGTTTTTTGTTTCAGAATGAGGTCCATAAAGAAAGATGCCCGTTGGAGTGACTGTAACTCTGTGGACCGCGATTTGATGGTCATGCATGTATCCAGGTCTTCCGGAGTCGAGATAATCGAGAAGACTGCTCTCTTCGATTTCTGTCAAGATCTCTACCAGCCTTTCTATGCTAAACTCAGACTTCTCCACGTAAGGTCCAGCGAACGGGACCTTCCTTGCTAGACCTTGAAAAGTCTTAGCGGCGACCTCAACTCTTCTTCTGGACAGAACATCAGATGCATATCCAAACAACCCGACAACTTTCCTAATTGGAAGCACTCCGTTCCACACAAGCATTTGAAGCTGATATTTGACTTGAAACGGAAATTTTTGATTGTTGAGCAGAAGAAGGAACAGTCCAAGCTCGTCAGTATATGGCATTGAAGGGGGTATTCGTTTGTCGATCCATCTTGCTAGCTGTGGGATATGTCTCTCGCTTGACAGGTTACGAACCTGGTGGATGTCAGTTGCGTCTCCCAGGACAACTCGATATGTAAAGCAGGTCGCAACAATAATCTTATGAGCGGCTCCAAGGTGACTGATCCTTTTCCTGAGTGGCTCTTCTTTCTTTCCATTCGTTGCATAATGCTGCCTGAAGATTATGCTATTTGTAAAGCTGGATGTTTGTTGAAAAAGTCGAGGGGCATAATGGCAGGTGAATGTTAACGATGGTGTCTCTTGTCCACCTAGGTATATCGATCCTTCGATGTTCAAATAGTCAAATTCAACTTCATATTGGAGGTTACTGGGAGGAGGGCTCCGAATAGACACCTTCAGCCCTCTGTTCCCAAACACGATCTTTCCCGGCTGCGGGAGGTCGAAATGCTCCACGAACACAGGGATATCTTCAGAGTAATCGAAGACGCCACATGACAAGGAAAGAATGAAGAATGTCCTCTGCTTCTTAGGAACGCTAGACCCTACCACAGCGGTACTGGGCTTGCGAGACTCCCTAGTCCGTTCTTCTTCTTCTTTGAGAGAGCGGAGAAGAAAGGGATCTGGCGGGTCTCTGCTCTGTTCAATGAAGATCGGTGTGTTGAATATTTTGAGTGTCTGGCTGGCGTCTCTCCTTTGTCCGTTTGCTAGTTTTGGATACCTCGACAATAAATCACGCGCCTTTTGCGCGTCGGGGATTGTGAGCAAGGCATGACCTTTTGAAAGCTTGCGGCATGCGAAGGTGAAGATCTTTAACTGTGCAAGTATCGGACGAAATTCTCTCTCCAGATGTTTCGACTTTAAGTGATCAGGTACGTTTCGACAGAATATGTCCATTTCGTTGGCGGGGACGATGGTGACGGTCTACGGTACCTAGTACCCCTCACCTAAGACTTCAGTTGCCACAAGAGGAAAGAAGCGAGAACCGGCTTTTTGCACCTTAGAATCTATCTCATCACACAAAGGGAGTATGTATCAGAGGACATTGGAGAAAGTGATATTTAGAAGTCAAACGGCAGAAGAAACGCCTGATAAGACCGCCATTTGTGATGAGACGTTGGGTGGGGGTTGTGATTCGAGAGATGGAAAGGCGAAAGCCCATTCAGTCTTTTAGCCCGTCAGGGGGGTTGCCAGGTGACCTGGGAGGCCGCCCAAGCTGCGCTGGTGAATGGTCATCTGCTACGGAGGGGTTATCTAGCTTCTTTAATCTTCCAGCTCGCTACCTTACTGATGAGTGCATTGCATCGCACCTCAGAGCTTTAGTACTGTGTACCTCGTATCATATAGGAAAGAATGTGCTTATTTAGCTCCAACAGACAGTCGCCGTCAACTTCATCTTCTAAATCTGATCTCAATTCCACAAAGAACACGAAACTGTCGTTTGAGAAACAAGGTGAGGGCTTCCACTGTAGCTGCAGTTATCCGGTGTATGTTTGACTGCATGTTTCCTTTCAAAAGCTGATGCCTGAACCCAAGACCCAGTGGACCTTTTCGTACCATAGCCACTGTCATGATCAAATCAATGAATCAACCTCATAAGTCTATACTCTCAGATCTATATATCCACCAGCTGATTTGGTATATGACAGTATCCAATTGAGGAGGGAAAAGGTTCAGTAATATCTGGAATCTAATTTTAGAACAAGATGCACAGACTAAACCCAACCCGGTCTCTAAGCACCGACGCTAAGTGTTGAATCTATGCCTCGCGATATCTATACCCTCCTTGTCTCTATCCATAACGTCATGACTTATGCACGCATGTATTGTACATTGTATAATCGCCATCTCATGACTGAAGTGATCCAAAGCGTGTGTTGAAGAACGCCATCCAAACCAGTCAGCTCATTAACAGAACAGGATGTATACAAGTCATCGACTCCAACAGACTGTGTATGTTGGAAGAACTTTAAGGCCGCATTAAGCTATAAGAGTTCGTCTGCTGTGTTACCCTGCTGTTAGGGGTATCCAATCATTGAGCTCCTTTCTTCGAGTCCAAAGGCGTGAAGGCGTTGAGCACAGTTCTCAACTTGGTCTGCATTTCGTCCCACTCACCATCCGCTGTGCTGAGGGTGGTGACGGCTCCACCAGCCCCAATCCGCCAGATTTCCACGGTCTCATCATCACGAGCGCAGCTGAAAGCTGTTCGGATGAGCACCGAGAAACTTCCTCCGCCTCCGAGGTCAAGGTATCCCATGACTCCAGAGTAAATACCACGCTTGCGACCCTCGATCAAGCTGAGATGCATGCAGGAACGTTCCTTCGGTGCGCCAGTCATAGACCCCGGCGGTAGACATCGCTGTAAAGCGGTAATCCCGTGAACGGACATATTTTGCGTCTTCAGCTGTGGCATATCCTTGACTGCGAAACCAAGATGTCGATGATCCACTTGACCCTTGACATGTGTGATCATTTGGTAAACTCGTCCATGATCTTCGACCTCAAGAAGCTTTTCAACGTGTACTCGATTAGTCCCGCAGATACCGTACAGATCATGGCGTATCAGGTCCGCGATCATCAGATTTTCCGCCATCTCCTTGGTTGTGGAAAGTATTTCTTTTGCCTTTTCCAGGGTCATATCGCTCGACTTCTTCACGGTTCCTTTCATCGGCTTCATCTCTAACGTGGAGTGTCTGTCCCAATTGAGAAAGCACTCGGGGCTGCTGCTTACAACTTTGACCTTTCCTAGTCTCGCATAAGCACTGAATGCTGCAGGGTTGTATCTTTTGAGTCTCTTGTACAGCTGCCAAGGACGTAGATCGCGGCTTTCCTTGTCTAAAGCGGACTGCAATTTGATGAGCGTTTCGCATGTCAAACATAGCTCATATGATTCTCCTGCATTAAGCTCAGCTTTGCAGGCTTGGATTTGCCTCTTGTAGGAATCTTCGTTTGGAAGCTCGATCATAGCACCTTCAAACACGGAATCCGAGAGCTCCTGGCCCTCATTTTCGTCAATACGAGAGAGACTTTCCAAATATAACAGCATCTGGTCAAGCCACTCGCCCTGAACGTCATCAACTCCTCGTGTCGATTGTACATAGACTTGCCTTGTTTTGTTGTCGATAACAATGCTTCGCTCGACCCAGAGGAGGCTGACGTCTGGCGGGTCTTCAATAGCAAGGTTATCTGGTCCGTGCGACGATCGCATGGAAGAAGACTGCTGTTGCCAGAAATCTGTGGCTGCAGCTTTGGGACGCTCTAGACTGGCAAGGCCCATCTCGTAAGAAAAGTAACCCAGGAGACCGCCCCAGAAGGGAACAACTTGACAACCCGAGCTGACCTTCTTGCTATCCATGAAATGTCTCAGGGAATCCCAAAATTGAGAGACATCAAGAATCCTCTCTGCACTCCTTTTCTTGGGCCCGGACTGTTCTCCATTTGAGTTTCTGTTCTCGAGAAAGTTGCAATCTCCAACCAGTTCCAGAAGCATAGTTTTACTTGGAACGTAATATTCAAGTCTCCAGGAATCGGGACTCGGTACAGATATGATGCTGTATCTCCCGTTCGACTGGAATAAGACGGTCGGAGAGTCCGGTTTGTTCAGAGCTTCACATATTCTCTCCGCCGTCAAGTTTCGGAGTGGAAATGTTCGATAAGCAGATGTCTCTGAGGTAGATACGCTGCAAGTAAGCATATCCAACGTTATCTCCGGAAGGGAATTCGTCACCGGAGAAGGTCGCATGAGCACCTCAGGAGGGCCGCCACGTATTAAGCGTCCAGACCTTTCATTGAATTCTAGGGAGGCTTTCCACCATCTTCTCAGGAGTTCTGCGCAGACATTCCTGTCTGATTTGCATGACTCTGGATGAAACTGGAATCCCCAGAAAGGCTTTCTCTTGTGACGGGCGGCCATAGGAATTTGCTGCACGGTTGTAGATTCACTCTCATCAAGAAATAACCAAGCAAGGAAGGTGAGCTCGCTAGGTTTGGCAATATCTCCCCTATGTCCTCCGTTCTCATGTACTTTGCCTGTGGGCTTCTCAGTAACGCCTAACTTGGCGTAGAGGGAATGATACAGTGTAACCTCAAAATCCTGCAGGTGCTCAAAAATATCGCTCTGCACAGTCGTGATGCGACGGACCTGGCCGTGAAGCGGGTACGGAAGCCGCTCGATGGCAATCCCGTGGTGGAAGCACAGGCTCTGAAATCCGAGACAGATACCGAGGACTGGTATCAATTCTGCGTCTTTCAGAGTCCAGAGGTCTTTCATGATGCCGGCATCCTTAGCAGTGGCTGGATTTCCGGGACCGGGGCCAAGAACAACTGCCTCAAAGTGCTGCAGAAATTCGACCATGTTTCCGTTGGGCCATTCCGAGTCGATAGTAACCACCGTAACCGTGACATTCAGATTCTCTTCCAGCATTGCAACAATATTGTAGGAGAAAGAGTCATAGGCATCAACATAAAGAATATGTTCCCGGGGCGTGAACTCCACAGAGGGGGTCTCAGGCCGCTTCGGCTCTGCTGAACTCGTTGGCAACGAGTTCTCCATGATGTCGAAGCAGCAGCGGAAGAGCACAATAGGAAGTATGTATTAAATAAACTGCAAAATATCGGGGTATCAAAAACTTATCAGAACCATGGAGGCAATGTTATGTCAATCATCTATCGTACTGCTATGCTGGTGAGTCCATGGATAGAATTAGGGCTGTGCCTTTTGAAGTGGCGACCCTCCGGGTTTTCAGATGCGCAAAGAAGAGCTTAGTGGACCAATGTGGAATAGATAAAGGAGAGACTTCATCAACAGTAAGCATACTAAATGATAGAAATGAGAAAATGAGAGAAAGAGGAGAGCATAAAGAATAGCGTCGAAAATGCCATGTCGAGAGCCGACATGGACCCGAACGACGGCGCCTAAAACGCCGCGGGAAGCCGAAAATCTTCGCGGGTTCTCCCTAGATATCTAACCGTAACCGGAAAGGCGGATGACGGCGGGCCTCCCGACGACAGTATCCAAGGTTCCGCCAACGTCCGACTCATGAGCAGCGAGGGATTTTGGTCATAATAAATGGAATCGAGCTAGAGTCTTTCATTCGGCGATACCAGAAGCGTACGTAGACCTCCGTTAGATAGTACGCGACCATTTACCCCTCATCGGTTCGGTGGCAAAGCTCCAGATCAAGGGTTGTGGGAGCACCGTCAAAGAACATTAAACACTTAAGAACAAGGCAAATCTATGATTACCCACTCTAACTCTAAGTAAATACAGAATGCCCTTTATCGTCCCGACCACATGAAATTCATGGCTGCAGATATACTGTACATGTCTCCAGAGATCGAAGTGACTGAACCCACCCCCCAAAAGAAAACATGACACTCGAAAGTACAATACATTATGTATCAAAGAGAATAGCTCTAGATTCGTGAAAGACCCAGATAGCACTCTATCATATCCATTAAATGATCCATACCTGCAGACTCGTGGCGGCAAATCTATTAGCAAGGCTGTCGGAAATATTACTCGGAGAACCGACTATGCAGGCCCATTTCCAGCCAGTTTCTGAGCTACTCGAGGGAAGTATTGAGTCACAAAACCCTCGCTAGCAAAAGTTAGCATCGGAGTTTACCAATTTATATCTGCAGGCCAAGGTAAACTTACGTGTAGTAGCTATGATCCGAGCTATGATCCGCGACAAGATTGTGAGCCAACTCGTGGCACAAGATGACCCACCAGTATACCAGCGCCTCAGCTCTGCCGTTGTTTGGATCATCAAGCAGTTTCATCTGGTGTAGTTGCTTGAAGTAGAGATAGTTGCAAAACAGACTACCTCCGCGGTTAAAAGCAATAGTCTTTCCGCCAGGGTCGTAGAAGATGCTGATGCTATCGACACGCAGGGCAAACACACTCGCACAGTCTATCAATATCGAGGCAAATGCGTTGATGCCCGCAGTATTGTTGGCAAGGAAGGCAGACCTATCAATGACAGACCTTACAATTAAGAAGTTAATACCAGAAGCGAGAGTTGCAGCAAATTCCAAATCCTGGCTCGGTCGTTCATCACAATAAGACTTGATTTCAGTGACTTGCTTGGTCTCTGGGCGACTATAGACGTCAGAAGATCCGTGAGGTCGACAGGACTGAATAGCGGAAAGCAGGTTTGCTTGTAAGGCATGCGGAGAAGTGACTGCTTTGGGTTCGTCCGGCTTCAGCTTTCTTGGATCTTCAGCAGAGTAAGGAGGAGGAGGAGTAGCATTCCTCGGTGGGTCGAGAGTGACGGACGATTGGCCTTGAAAAAAGGACTGGATACGATTCTTGGTTCTTCCGTCTTCATCGAGACCCAGTCGTCTGGTCAGGTTGGAAAATAGACTACGAGGTCGGAAATCATGGGTATCGTCTGGTTCTTCAGGCTGACGCTCGTGCGAGGCTTTTGTGTTCGAAGGAGAATCTGGAAAGAGTCCTGGCATCGTGGCTTGAGTCTTGAGCTCCTCTGCCTGCTGTTGCTGAGCTTCCATCCATCTGGCTTCTCTCTCTTGCAGCTGTCGACGCTCTTCTTCTAACTGTTTCTGGCGCCTGTCCTCTGCCATTCTTGCCTCATGAGCCTTCTGTTTAAGGATACGCTCAACATTATAACCACGAGCTTTGAGCTCTAGTAAATCGGTCTTCAATAGCATCTCCAAGGTAAGCGTTGAATGGAGTTTCGGTCTCAGGAGGATCAAATGCACGAGAGCCTGACTTATCTCATATAGATTGTATTTTCCGGGACAGATCCATAACGTGTAACCTTTAGGCTGCTGTGTGATGATAGCACTTCGTTTCTGAGTATGTGATACCCGGCGACCCTTGAGAGACCGCCTGAGAGATATTGATTGCACCACTTGTACGCTGAGATTCTTTTCGAGCCACTTAGCATCATGCCTTATAGAGTCAGGAGACTGGTCATGAAGGAAAAGCCTCGAACGTTCATTGATGAGTTTTTGGAGCTTGGATGCTGGCCGCTGATCAGGAGCAGTGGCACCCCACTGGGCTTGCTCTTCAACAATGCTGCTCAAAGTGGGCGTCCCAAGAGCCAGATAAAATTTTTCCAGGGTTTCCTCTTGAGGCGCAGCGAGAATATGCTCCTTGAAGAGACTGAAGCTCTGGTAATCATCCACGATTACCGCATCCTTCGCCATTGTTAGCTGCCACTCTTTGATGCCCTGATCATCATCTTCATAATAGTCCTCATCATCAGACTCCGGCGAATGCTCCTTCTTGGGCTTTTTCTGAGACTGCGAAGGGAGCTCTCTGCTAGCTAGAAGGAACGGTGCCTTTCTCATTTCATTAAAAAGCTCTCTGTCCCTCTTCAAAACCGATATATTCTCAGCCAGGCTTCTCAGTAGTCTCAGATACTTGTCTGGATTCTGGAATCTCGAAGATATCCTCGCTGGTTCTTTTACCAGCATACGACCAAGTTCCACCTTCGTTGGTTCCTGCTTTGACCCGACTGCCATGAGGAACAAGTTAGCTTGGTCGCCGAAGTCAACAAAGTCGAAAATGTCGCCGTAGTCTTCACTTTGTCCTAGGTAGCAGAGCTTGGGCGCAACATGGCGAACGAGTGGTGTCTTCTCAGACATCTCCCCTGTCGCAACAGGCACTATCTCTGCATATCCAACGCGGTCCATATTTACCCCGCTTCTAGGGAGTTCTCCAACTCTTCCGGCTAGGTAACCAAATATGGTCCTTGCTTCCTTTTGCGTCGCAGGAGGCCTCTTGATCAAGACATCGATACAATCAACCAGCGGGGGATGCTCTTTCACACCGAATTTTGAAGCGTGCGGGTGGAGGTCCTTGCGGAGGATGTTGAACCCAAATAAAGCAGCTCCATCGTGGGTGAAACAATTGCTTGGAGTGCTCAACTGCTTCGACCCCTCGATGGGCAAATAGGGAATAACAACCTTGCTGGTATCAAATGCAGAATAGCCGTTTGAATGGTACTCAACAAGGTAATAAGTCATGGCCTTTCCTTGAAGTGCAAGATTATCTTCTGACGCTGCCTTCGCCATGAGTTGTATCAATTCGGGTGCTGATGGGTATTTTCTTAATCCCAGCATAGTAAGAAACTTGCCCTCGTTGCTGTTAGGTTGGTATTTCCCAGGCCATTCGATCACTGGAAGTTCAAGATTTCTGATGGAGTCGTTGGGTTCAAAAAGCTCAGAGATCTTGTAGCGTATGCGTTCATCAGAACGCTCCGCTGTACATATCTTGGTGCTCTTGAGCCGTTCGATATCTTTCGCAGGGATGTCGTCTCGAACAGACGCCAGGTACTTGATCAAGTCCACGTGGCTCCATTTTTTCTTTGTGTTACCATTCATCTCAACAGCTTCGGTGTCCAAGAGTCGCTCGAAAATTACGCCGAGCTCGACAGTTTTGCGAACACCAAGGGCCACCAAGAATTTCTCTTTGACACCGTTGAGACCATGTACAACGGGGAGATCGTCAAAGAGCCGGACAGAAGAAAAGTACGCCTCTGTAGGCCGTTTCATTCCCCCTTTCGTGGGAATCACTGTTTGTGGTTGCAAAAGATTGACGACCGTCTGCTTCGACGACTGACTCAGACCATCCCACTGTTTAGACAGCACAGGCAGGACTTGTGCAGAGAATGAGGGCGTGCATGTCATATCTTGCTCCACCGGTAGGACACTTCGATTACCCGCGTTCTCGATAAGCCAACGGATCCAAGGGACTATCTGTAATTCCACCCAGCCTAGGGTTTCCAGATCATGTTTCTCAATTGCCTTCGTGTATTTAAAAGGCATTACAAAAGGTGGCAAGGGGAGGTCAGCCGGTATGCGACTAGGATTCAAGTAGCTGTTGATATCAGCGAGAACGATCAAGCGGCTCGGGGCACCGTCGGCATCTTCGTCGTTCGTGACAGCGACACCTAGGAGAGTCTTAACTGTAGGAGGATCCAGGTCGCCCCGTGAAGCTTTTCGGCCAATCCAGGCAAGAAATTCACCGAGCTGTTTCGAGGTTAAGGCACTGGCTTCTAGTTCTCGTTTGATATCTGAAACAGTGATTTCTATCACCAGTCCATAGTCCACCAATTTGTTGACGAAGTCCTTTGCTTTCAAAACGAAATCGTCAGGGAGAACGGGTATAGAATCCATAAAGCTCAGTTCCTTCGGTGCCAAGCGAACTTGATGACTTGGAATAACTCCACATGTGGATAACACCTCGATTGATGCATTCTTGTTGCACATCCAAAACGAATCTTCTATAGTCTGACCAAGCTGCGCAGAGGGCGTAGACTCGCGGAATACAAATTGATTGGCCGTGTGAATAGCCTCTGGAAGGACACCTAATATATCTCCCTCTCGAATCTTCGAACGCCGGGACTGCTCCCCCTTTGGCGATATTCTGGCCTTAATTGACGCCATTTCAGCAGACCAAGCAATCCGACACACGATACCCGCTGCTCTCAGCATTTCAAAATTCCATTTGCTGATGTACCGGGTATTGAGATCAATACTCTCTCGCTCAACGGTAGGGATCACAGAAGGCGCAGATATATGGGCATTAAGACCGGTTGTCTGATGGGTCGGAAACCCTATAAACACTCTTCCTGATTTTGAAGGGAGGATAGAACTGAGAATCTCTGACCACGATGCCTCCGATGCTATATTGGCATCGTAGGAAGGCGTTAAAATAGCGATTGTGGTCTGTTTTGGAGGTGGTTTCCGCGTGGCTCTTTCGAGCTCACTACTCAGGGACTGACTAATAGATGCTTGTATGGACGCAGTGTTGATGTGCAAGAAGACAGATGCTGTTGACGTCTTGGTCAAGTCCTCAGTCTCATCTGCTTTATCCGTTTTCTCCGGCTTCGTTGACTTCTCTGAAACACTTCGAGAAGATGATCCGGTGAACCTTGAAAAAAAGGTACGTAGTGAGCCAGTGGTATCCCGGAGACCTTCGAAACGGGATGAGGAAGTAGTCTGTGGGTTAAAGTCGACGGCCCGCATCCAAGTGGCGTCGACCTGGACAACTTCTCGTTTGACGCCTAGAACCTTCATCAAGCCCTCGGGAGTCTTTGTCTCAACGTCTTTAGGTAGGGGAATGTTGACACTCGGAGCAGTTTTCTTCGTGAGCTTCAGCAGATTCCAGTTGTCTAGCCAGAGGTCTATACTTTCAAGGCCGACAAACGTAAGACTTGTCGCCAGAAACTGGCACAACTCCATTAACCGCGGCACCGGAGAAGAATTATTACGGTAGTCCAGTACAAATGTCGTCTCCGGGTTGCAATCCGCCTCTGCCAGCTGCAAGCGGCGTGTAAAAAGGGCATTTCCTTTCCAGTAGAAGGCCATAGCATGTCCACCAGAAGAAACAAATGGTTCTTCGCAGTCATCAAAGACACTGTAGAAGCCGACTCCGAAGGCACCGATCTTGGTTTCATCGGGATTACCATCCGCAATGCGCTTCAACCGTGCCCAGTCCGTCTCACTGAATGGGAGTCCGTTGTTCGATATAAGCAGACGCCTGAGGGTGTGATGCGATATCACGTGTTTAATCAATGTCGTGGGATCAGCAGGGCTGGGCAAAGGCACAGTGGTTGAAGGCAACGTCTCAAACTTGATAGTCACTCGGGTGGCAGAAGCGTCGGCGGCGTTTTGGATCATCTCTCGGAGCACGGTCCTACAAATGAAATGGATCAGTAATCTGTCGATATACAAGATACATCAGCCGGGAAATAACGACATACCATTTTCCTGAGTACCGCGATAGCACTTTAGCTATCAGACCCCGCGTATCAACTGTGACGGCTTCCTCATCGCCGCCAGAGCCCATAGTCCGCGCCTTCAGCGCATTAAAATCAATATTTTGCGCCATCGTTAAGCGGCGCGTAAATTATTAGACATAAAATCTCCCATATACAACCGCAGGTACGTTGGTGCCTGGAGGCTGGTTTGGACAGGGAGCTCAGTTTGGGGTGGAAACCAAGGCGGAATACGGAGACGTTGCGGAGAACGAAACAATACTCAACTGTGACAACGACAAAGACGCGGGGTAACAAAGGCTCCAGGACGCCTTTGCACAGGAAAAAAGAGAGCAAAACACACAGATAAAAGAAAGAAAGAAAGAGAGGAATTCCAGGCAGGCAAGCCAACGCGCAGATGGTGAAAGGCGATGGAAGCCCCGTCGCCTCCCAGCGCGCGCTTGTCGGAGACAGCGGAGTTTAGCCAGTTATCGCTTATCACCTGCGGCCTGAGGCGTCGGGCAGCAACGAGGCCTGAGGGGTCTCCGGCGGGTCGCAGAGACCACGTGTGCGGCTCGACAGGGGAGCTTCCTCCCGTCGTCTCACGAGTCCGCCATGCTGCGTCGACCGGTGACCGGAGCTCCAGGAAGGGTCTACTGGGCTCGCCCGCCATTTTCTCGTCTGCCTTTTGTTTGGGTTGATGTGATGTTCTGTGCGATGCTTTCAACGGCTACACATGACCTCTAGAAGCTCTCGAGCATTCCCTGGAAGCAGTCTTGTGCGCATCACGGACTGCCTCCGCGCCGCGGCGACTCAGATGTCACCATGGGAGTAGACCCTCTTTCCCCTATCGCGCCCGCGCGACTTCGTGCACTCCTCCTCCCAGTCGGCAAGATCAAGCGCTCGCGGTTCCTGAGTTTTGCCGCAAGGCTTCAGGCGGAAAATGTCGTGCGCTTGGGGGACGTTAGTCCCGATGCGCGCCCAAATCGGAGTATGCATACTTCTTTCTGCCCAGGAGATATTGAACGACTATGCGGTTGTTAAGGCACGAAACTGACCCGTCTCTTCCACAGATATGTTCTCTCCCCTTGCGTTTCCTACAGGGATGATCCTGTATGATCTGTCTATCTCTGTTCCGCCGCTTTCACACCTGGAGTTGTTTCCGTTCGAGGTCTTCAGAGAACCATTGGTGGTCATAGCGATTGCTGATGGTGCAGAGCTTCCGAAAGATACCAATGAAAATGCGAAGGGGATACCGCCACCACCACGTAGGGACTCTGTGGTGGATTGGCACCCGAACCCCGAAGGACTCAACGAGCTTCTGGTGGAGTTGAACCTGGTGAAGGAGAACAACCCAAGAGCGTTGGTCCATCATCTGCTGGTATTCGACTATGAGGGGCTGGATAAGCTTGTCAGCGGTCCAGAGGACGTAACATGGGTTCCACGGCCGCAGGCTTCGAAGGCAACAACTATAAAGACCGTGTTGTGCGACATTACGTCTCTGTTCCTTGGCGAACTGGACGAGTTTGCCAAGACGATACAGGCCATGCCGGCAATTGAGTCCCCAAAGGCTTCATCGTGGGGTCCACGCCGGGGACCGGAGTTACGCCCTCGGCCGGTGGACAGACTTTTTCAGCGCATGAATATGTCTGTGCAGATTCCATCCAACCCAAATGGTGTGTCCGAAGGCCACTCGAGTTCTGGACCCAGCTCGCCGGCCCCCGTTGAACATGACACTCCCACCACTTTTGAGGAGATAACCCGCTCTATACAGCTAGCCAACCGTGCAAGTTCGGCGGGGAAGTCCAGCTCAACGTCTTCAAAAGAGCATAGTCGTGACCGAATGTCAGTTCACGGACTGGGCAGTCTAAGTGCGAGTGATCGGACAAAGAGCCGAATAAAAGGACGTTTGGGGGTTGTGATAGGTACCCTGTTTCTCCAGGCTGGTAGGTGGCCGGATGCTTTGAAAGAACTGGTCGAAGCTGCAACAATGGCGAGGGCCAGCAGCGATTATATTTGGCATGGGAAGGCTCTCGAATGCATTCTTTTGTGCTTATTAATGTTTGCTTGGGCGGGAATGGACTTCCAGGTAACATTTCCCTGCTGTTTCGTAGCCCCAACTCCTTCCATTTTCCTTCCTTTGCTGAGACTCCACAGATACCCCCTGTTTGCTATCCGAATGCCGATAAAATGAGCTCGAAATCATCTGGTGCTGAGGTCTCAAATCCCGGTCAAGCAGCCCCTGGAAATCGCATTATTTCTCTCCAGAATCTCGCGAATCTGCTTCCCGATCTCTCAAATAATATATTGAACTTGTACACCCGCGCGGCTAATATAACAGATGAACCTCTGCCTCAGCTAGTCTTTTCAGAAACAGTGATACGACTTGCAAAGTTACTTTCAACCGTACGCTCTCGTGACGGAACATTAGATGACAATGCGTTGAAACATATTGTCATGAATGAGCCTTTGGTGCCCCTACAACAGCCCGAACGACCCCGCGGGAGGGTTGCACTGCGAAAGACTGATATAGCAGATTTCCTGTTTCGTGCTTTGCCACCCTCTCCTGCTTCTGAATTACCGGTTACGGATTCTGTGCTGATCTTAGTTGGTATAGCTTCTGTCCTGAGTGTCCTCGATTTGCCAAGAAAGAAAGCTCTCATTTTGAGAGAACTTCTCTCAATAATGGTGCCGGGCCTGGTCCAGGCCCGTAAAATCGGTGCCGCCGAGATTGGCATTCACCCCGCCGCTGGTCTTTCGGCCCTTAATGACACCGCATTTGATATAAATGCTCTCGACATCGGACCGGGAAACATGGAGGAGAGTTTGCGAGCTCTTCTGGTAACAATTGGAGAGACATATGGCGTGCAACCTTCAGCATTCCATGAGTTTGAACGAGACCGGCGTGCATCCTCAGCATCTGGCAACCTTGAGTCCAGCGCTCAATATGATTCTGTTGCAGCCATTGTCGAGAGAACCTTTCGTCATGTCACTCTAGATGCATACGGAGATTTAAACTTAAAGATTGATGTTTTAAAGGCGTCTATTAGCTTTTGTGAGGCGCTACCTGACTTTGATGGCGTCCTTCGATTCACCGTTGAGCTCCTTCAAACAATTAGGGGTGATCTGATGCTCCCTGAAACCAACAGAACCCCGCCATTTTTACCCCAGGATGAGCAAGTTCGTCTCTTGAACAATATCAAGCGGACAGTTGGTGCTGCTAACAAGCTCGGCGCACCCGGACTCGAAGCGGAGTATTGGGATGATTTTCTGGTTCGTGGTGTTGAACTGCTGGAACTCCCAGAGTCCAGGAGACCTGTTCGCCGTTCAAAGAGGGACCTGAATTCACTGGTAGCGAACGATGATGGGTCCAAAAAGGACCCGTTTTTATACAGCCCATTTTCGAAGCCGAGCAGTAAGGCATCCGAATTGCTTCTGATCGCTGGGGAATACGCGTCATTCAAAGTCACTCTTCAGAACCCTTATGAGTTTGAGGTCGAGATTGAGAGCCTACGTCTTGACAGTGAAGGCGTGTCGTTCGACGCTCTGGCACAACGGATCTCGATACCTCCGCTTTCTTTACAAGAGGTCATCGTCACGGGCGTGGCCCAGGCAGAGGGTATGCTTAACATAACCGGCTGCGTTGTCAAGGTTCGCCACTGCCGGGAGCGGAAGTTTCCTATATTTACAAAATTTTGGAGGCCAGAGCCAGAGTATAAATTTAAGCGGACTGGGTTGGCAGCGAAGAGGCCTCTTTCGGAACGACCTTTGTCTTGGAGCTCGACCACATCCAAAGAAAGGAAGGTAGTGACAAAAGTAGGCCCTGAGACATCGTCCTGCTCGATCAAGGTCATCAAAAACCAGCCCACTGTGGTTATACAATCAATTTCGCTGTCTCAATCTGCAATCATGGTCTTGGAAGGCGAGACGAGGACGTTCACTGTCACGCTACAGAATACTTCCAAATGCCCTGTCGACTTTATTCACTTCACATTCCAAGATTCCACTACGAGGCAGCTCCAGTCTGCATTGAGCAACAAAGATCTTCTGCCAGTGGAGGTGTACGAATTGGAACTGCAACTGGTGACGAAACCAGCTTTGCGATGGCGACGAGAAGGACTCAATCCCGAGGATCTCTCAATCCCTGCGGGTCAATCTGCTACATTCACCGTCGAGGTATTCGGTAAACCGGGATTGCAAGATGCCATTGTACAGATAGATTATTGCTACCTTGGTGTCCCCCACTCTGAACTCCCGGAAACGTTCTATACGAGACATGTGTTACTTCCCATTACTATTACTGTGAACGCCAGTGTCGAAGTGACCCGCTGCGATATACTACAATTCACTGGTGACTTTGCCTGGTGGAATAAAAATCACCAGCAGCAGGTTTCCTCGGGACCTGACGGAAATGCCGATGGTTCGTTGCCAGCTCCTAACCCAAGCGCACCATTGTCGTCCCGTTCGACAAACAGTGACGCTCAATTCTTGTCCCTTGTTTCTCGCCTTGGTCTCGGACCGTCCGGTTCTGATCACTGCCTTCTACTCCTCGACCTTCAGAATGCCTGGCCAAACCCTCTCTCCGTGACATTGTGTGTCAACGAGGATGGCGGTGCATTTGCGACAGAAGGGAGCCTGGAAGGAGACATTACTGGCCAGGCTATGGTCAATGGAGATATTCAGCCAGGCCAGATATCGAGATTTGTTCTTGTACTTCCACGCGTCTATGTAGATGATCCTCACGCCTCAATCCCTGTTCTCAATACAGGCTTCAAGAGACAATTTGTCGTCAGTGCTAACAAGCTGACCTTCGAGGCTGAAGCGGCCGCTAGAGAGGCTTTTTGGTACAGGGAAGAACTCCTCAAACATATTCGTGGATTTTGGAAGGAAGAAGCGACTGGCCGTGAAGGCAGGATCGAGTTGCGGAACATCCGCTTAAATCCTCGGATGGTGGATGCCATGCGGATGGAAGACATCGATATCGCCTTTTCGTTGTCTCCACTCCGTCCCGGAAGTGATGAGAGCAATGCATCCGGCAAAGAGAATTCCATCGTCCAAACTGGTCGCTCGAAATACACCGTCAAGACTGAAGAGTTCCTGACCCTCACAGTGACGATCCACAACCGTTCTTCCAAGCCCATACACCCTCTCCTCAGATTGCAGCCCAGCCTGCGTAACCAGCCACACACGATCGCTCTTGATCTCTCTCGACGCCTTGTCTGGACCGGTATGCTGCAGCGCACTCTTCCGATCTTGAAAGGTGGCGAGACAATACAGGCAACGCTAGGCGTGACCGTCCTATGTCGGGGAGAATACGAGTTCGGAGCCAGCGTGGAGGAGGTCAGGATCCTGAAGCCCCCACAGCCTTCGCAGAAGGACGAGGACCAAAAGGACGAGCCACGGAAAGCCCAGGCGCCAGAACAGAACAATGACGGCATTGAAGATACTTTCGGCATGGATGCAGTCAAGACGAGGCGGATATGGCATGCGCGAGAGACTTGCATAATAACCGCTCTGGATTGAAGCGATCCCGCCTGAGGCGGCTTTCTCTTTCCTTCTCTCTCCCCATCTCTCCCCGTATTCCATCTAGTATATATTCACAACCGCCAACGATGATTTTTCTTATATTATGATTATAACTTGAATTATGAGCGTCTCAAGTATTTCTCCTGTCTGGAGGTATGAACAAGTGCTGTTGATGAATGTACATACATAGAGAGGTACATAGACTCCCTTCTTTTTGGAATGCGTGGTGTAATGCATGTAAGCAATGGATGGGGCTTGGATTGATATGCCATGATAGCCTACTATTTGTGCATACGCCATGTCCTTCTATAGGATAGAGGACCGATTTGGTTTTCGTTCATGTCTGTGAGACATAAAGTTTTCGTGTATGATAATACCAATGTATGGAATCTTGTTATCTTCCAACAGACCATGCAAACAGGATTTAGAGAGTTGCCACTTTCCTCGGGATCTATAGTCTCTTCAATTCCTCGTCGATACAGCCTCCTGATGGTGTCGGGTCAACCCCAGACACATACGTCAAAAAAAAGCACTGCTTCATGAAAATGAGACAGGCTCTTTGAACAGTTAGCCGAATGTAGCCCAAACCCAGAGCATTCTTTCACCCATTAAACGACGGATTTGTATGGATTTGTGTCTTTCCCTTTTCATTGAGCTGTCGCTTTCACGTCTTCTTAGACAGAAGTCTTTGTAGCACTAGCGTGAGATCTGCGAATGCCGTCGTAGCTTTCCTTGTATCAGGGGGTTGGGACCATGACTGGTCCAGTTCTGGGACCTTGAAGGAGCAAGCCTCCAGATGAGGTATTTTCTGGGGAGATATTGCCTGCCTTGTGTCGCCGAGAACCAGTAAATTGTATCAGTCAATGGCATTGGTTCCGCAACGAGCCAGATAATGACGCCGAGGAGCTAGTGTACGCAGTAGAAGAACACCAACGATGCGAATCTCTGATTGCTCTCTTCATGTGCTATCCAACACTGAGACAAATCCGGAAGAGAGCTTCCAGAATTCGCGTTTGGAGATCAAGCACCGGAACCTGTCCCTATCTGCAGATCTTTGTTCCATCATGAATCCTAGTACGGCCAATTCGCAGACTCCTTTGGATGCTGAGCAGGAGGAACATGAATTCCTCGACCAGTAAGTTCTCCTAGTCACTAATAGAATCGAATATGAGGACTGAGTCAAGATCAGGATGCCCGTGTGGCTCTTTAACCCTGCAAGACCGCAAACGGAAAGCCGTATCCAAACCATAGAACGCCTCCGTAGCGAGGAATCGGAGAATGATATCCCAGACGACCTCGAGAGCAAAACTAGACAGATACTGAAAAGTATCTCCTTCAGGGATAACCCCAAGACGGAATGTCATATCTTCCGTCTGCCCTTCAATGTCAGGATCAGAATCTATATTGAGATATTTGTGCATGATTTCAGCCAACTAGAGTTTGAAAACCCCGTCGAAATGGAAAGCAACCAATTTGTGATCCTTCGCATATGCCGGGCAATCTACCACGAGGCCCAAATCGCGTTCTCACGTACGGTAAGTTATCGAACACTCGTGTTCAACGAGTATAAAAATTCTTCAATTAGACTTCTTCGGCGCCGCCCCGGCGTCTTAACTTGTTGTCGTGCAAATCTGGGTTCGTTCATATTTCCGTGCGGGCTGAGAGATTGCTATTACATGCGGGTGATTCTCCGACGGGTTGTTTTCGAGTTTGGTTCTCTTGACTCGACCAAAGCTGTGCAGCGTCGCTGGGCCTTCACACACTTAATGATGAAGCTTAGGGAGACTCAACCGCCGCGGATTTATTCATTGACCCTAGCTGTAGGAAAGAACTGGAGGACTCCAGGTTTTGATGCCACAGAAATCGCACATTCCATATTCAATGGCGCTGTCGAAATTCTCGGCAGCATGACCCTGGTCGGTTTGACGATGAGGAGGCGGAATGTCTCTGCAGCGCAATGAGGTCTCTGGGGATAAGGTTAGTTACGGCCGGTGACTTATGAGGAATCGACTAACAAAGAAATCAGGCATTCTGTATTGGATCCTCAGGCTTTCGCCTCGTTTAGCCCACCACCATGCACCTGTCTCACGTCTTTCTCAGATACACTGGAGCACGAGGTCGACTATGGCAAAAAAGACGTCTCGGTCTGCCTCAGCTGTTTCCAGCCCCAAACCAACAACTAGCAACCTCTTCTCATTCGGCCTTTTCATTGCAATGGCGCTCGCAATTTGGCGCGCACAGAGCTGACCAATAGTCTCATGTCCAGGCGCATGACCGCCGAGAAGGGAAGTGGCTGTAAGGCTAGTCATCGGGAGGAGACTATCGTCAGTCCCATCGGAAAAGGTGTGAAGGCCATCAGTCCCCGGGTTGTGACATTCCATCGGCACATGGAGCTCCAAATCATCAGTTTCAATTTGCGGAGAGATCGTTGCAGGCTATGATTATGGTACATACCCAATGAGGCAGTCGGCCCTTTTGCGACACAGTCACGAGGATTTTATCGCTAAAACTCACAGACATAACGTCCGTCTTTACCCCGTTAACCATCCCCGCAGCCTGTCTTGTAGCAGCGGGGAACGGCAAGTCGATGGCTTCATGAAAGTTGTTGAGATCAAACGGTTTAGGCATTGTGTTGGGTTTTGCACAAACTTCCAACTCAGCTGGTCAGCATTAAAAAAACAGGGGATCGGCCTTAATGCTACACGGTCGAACGTCTTGTGGTGCTTGGATCTTGTGAACGCGAGGGGTAGCGTAAAGGCACAAGGCGGTAAAGCAAAGCGCACCGCCTTTCGGCAGAATTTTCCCGCCTTTCTGGATCTGCCCTACTTTTGCAAAATCTCATCGAGCGGCACCGGTTCACAAAGCCCGCATTTGTCCTCGTGCTCCGCTTTACAAGCTGGAGATTTTGATCTAATCATCGCATCATGGGAAAATATGTACCTCGCGAGCGCAAGCACAAACGAAGGCAGCACGATGCAGGGCCACCAGTTGATACGAACGTTCCGGAGATTATGCCCATCTCCAAAGCCGAAAAGGAAGAGAGGAGACGAAAATTAAGAGAAGAGCTGCGGGCTCAACAGCCAAAAATCTCTGCAAAGAAGCAGAAGCGTTTAGATAAATACATTGTATGAACGTGTGTCTCGCGCTCTTTTTTACAATACTAATCTCGAGTGCAGGAAAATAAACTAAAGAAAGAAGAAGCCCTCGAGCTTCTCAAGAAACTTGCGGAAACGAAAGTCGACACCTCCAACTTCCGAAGTTCTAAGGATCTAGGAAAACGGAAGAGGGATGGTCCAAATCATCCAGATCGTCATCACTCTGCTGACAGCAATGAACATGAAAATGCCTCGCCTGATCTTTCGGGTGACGAAACCGACGAGGACGACCTGAAGCTGAAGGCGCACACAACCGCTGCGGCCGACGGGGATACTAGCCAAAAGGACTCTAAGGCTCCTACACCTGCTCTTGGAAGCGGTCTGAAACGGCCTCTTGAAATTGGACCAGATGGCTTTCCAGTTCTCAAGAAGCGAAAGAGGGCCCCGAAGATCAAGCCGGTACAGGTGCAAGAACCACCATGGGAAGGATTTGATTCTGAAGAAGACAAAGAAGCAGACGATAAGGAAGAGACAAGTGATAGGGAAGAGGCCGATGATGAGGACCAGAAAAGTGTGTCCTCAGGCGGCTCTGGAAGCAATGACGAAGAGCCTAACTCTGATTCAGAGGATGAAGACGAGTCCAGTGAAGAAGAAAGTGCTCAAAGCGAGGACGAAGAGGATTCGGCCTTAGAAGGTGCAGATCAGCCTCGAAGGTCTGCTTTCAAAGCCTGGGCAATCCAGCAGATAAATGAAGCTGTGGGATTTACGCCCGTAGCACCTACAGCAACACAAATTGCCTCTGCCGAGCTCGTGGTTGATCCAAAGAAGACGCCCAGGAATACTGTTGTCGAAGAAGAGCCTCTGCCTCCAGAGCTACAAGTAACCAAGGGAGATCCAGACCGCAAGGCTTTCAGCGTCCATGTGGATCGCTCTGAAGAAATACAAAATGCGCGCCTTGCGCTGCCTATCGTCGCCGAAGAGCAAAAGATAATGGAGGCTATCCACAATAATCCCTCCGTTGTCATCTGGGGTGCCACTGGAAGTGGAAAAACAACGCAGTTGCCACAGTTTCTTTTCGAGGCTGGTTACGGTAATCCCAACAGTCCGAACCCAGGAATGATCGCAGTGACTCAGCCGCGCCGCGTTGCGGCTGTTAGCATGGCAAAACGTGTTGCCGACGAACTTGGGCAGTTTTCCGACCAGGTTTCCTATCAAATCAGATTTGACAGTACTGTTTCCAGCAAGACAGCCATTAAGTTCATGACGGATGGTATTCTCCTTCGAGAGATCGCCAATGATTTCGCTTTAACCAAGTATTCTGTCATCATTATCGACGAGGCCCACGAAAGGAGCGTAAACACGGACATCCTAATCGGAATGGTCAGCCGGATAGTTGATCTGCGGAAAACTATGAGTCAGGAAGACCCGTCGATTAAGCCATTGAAGCTTGTCATAATGTCGGCTACCCTGCGGATATCAGATTTCACGCAAAATCCAAGCCTCTTCCGACATGGCCCACCACCATTAGTGCAGGCTGAAGGTCGTCAGTATCCTGTTACAATACATTTTTCGCGACGTACGCGTCGGGACTACGTTGATGAAGCATTCCAGAAGGTCTCCAGAGGTCATCGCAAGCTACCTCCGGGGGGAATGCTTGTTTTCTTGACTGGTCAAAACGAGATTAAACAGCTATCAAAGCGATTGAAGCAGGCTTTCAAGCCAACCCAGCGTGGCGAGGCGGTCCAGGCCAAGGTCCAAATAACGGCCAACGAAGCGCCACTCGAAGCAGAAGACCTGGAAATCGGTCCCGAAACCTCAGCTCCTGGCGGTGAAGACGACAGTGACGTGGATGACGCTGAGGAAGATGAGGGCTTTGACCTTGGTGAGGAGGCCATGGACTCGTCCACCAAAGTCCACGTTTTGCCCCTATATTCCCAGCTTCCAACAAAGGAGCAGTTGAAGGTCTTTGAACCGCCTCCAGAAGGCTCGCGACTAATCGTCTTGGCGACAAACGTCGCCGAAACGAGTCTTACAATCCCAGGAATTAGATATGTATTTGACTGCGGACGGTCCAAGGAGAAGAAGTACGACATATCTACTGGAGTGCAGAGCTACGAAATCGGCTGGATCAGCAAAGCAAGCGCAGCTCAGAGGGCTGGACGAGCTGGACGAACGGGCCCAGGTCACTGCTACCGGCTCTATTCTTCGGCTATTTATGAGAGCGCGTTTCCAGAATACACAGATCCAGAGATATTGAGAACTCCTATCGAAGGGGTTGTGCTTCAGATGAAGAGTATGGGTCTGCATAATGTTGTCAACTTCCCGTTCCCAACGCCCCCCAGCCGTGAAGGCCTAGCCAAGGCCGAGAAACTGTTGAAAAATCTTGGAGCTCTTGCTCCAAACGGCCAGGTTACGGAGCTTGGCCATCGATTGTCAACATACCCCCTGTCTCCTAGATTCGGAAAGATGTTACAGATCGGGCATCAGCACGGCTGCATGCCTTACATTATCGCACTCGTTGCCGCACTGGCTGTCGGTGATTTCTTCATCCCGGAGAGTCAGGTCGATATGACACCTTCGAATCGGAATGATGATGATGACCCGGACAAGGTGTATACTAACGCAGATCGCCTGGAGGACGACGCTCGAGAGAAGCGTCGGAAAGCCTTTAGCAGAGCTCACCGCATTTTCAGCAAGCACGATGATACTGCCGACGCGCTGAAGTACCTCTCCGCCATCTGTGCCTATGCCTATGCCTCCGATGGGGATTCGTTCTGTGATCAGATGTTCCTGCGAAGCAAGTCGCTCAAAGAGGCCTCTCAGCTCCGCCGCCAACTGACAGATATCGTACGCGCCAACAACCCTGGCATAATTGGTGCATACGAGGCTCGCCTACCCGAACCGACGGAGAAGCAGCTCAAAGCGCTGAAACAGATCGTAACGGCCGGCTTCATCGATAATGTCGCCATCCGGGCAGATCTGGCCCCGGTCCCTCCAGAGATGCCACGCAACCCGAAGAGGGCGATTGAAGTGCCGTATCTGACTCTGTTCCCATCGCGCGAAGGCCGAGCGACGGAACTTGATGAGAAGGCGGTCTATGTCCATCCATCATCCGTGCTAGCTCATCTCTCGCCCAAGGAGATGCCGCAGTATATCATCTACTCTCATCTCCAGCAGTCTACACCCTCGCTCGTGTCCGATCAAGTGCCAAAGATTCGGATGCATCCTCTCGTGGCGCCAAGCGGACTGCAACTCTCTGCAATCGCCCACGGGACTCCGTTAATCGAGTACAGCAAACCAATAGGGAAGACGGAGTCGCTTGGAGGAGTGCCAGAACGGCGTGAATGCTGGGTCATCCCATCGCTTGTCGGTGAGCCTGGAAGCACAGGCTGGCCGTTGCCTGCGAAAAAGGTCCTGCAAAGGAAAGATGTGAAAGAAGGGTGGGTCATCGAAAAGTTTCTCTAGTGAATATTGGGTTATTATACCGGTTATGATTATGGTATTAGTTTTCTATGCAGAACTGTCTATAGATTTATTCTGGATATGTGTAATGGGTGATCCGTGTAATGTCCATACTATCAAAACATCACTTTCCCAAACAACATTGCAGCCATGTTCAGTTTCCATTGTAGAAACAGTTATCGCTCGCCAAAGTATAGTATGACTGAATATGCGCCGCTGTCCATGCCAGCTAAATGAGACTCCCATAAACGCCAATAAACCAACCCATCCCAAGCATTGGAATTTAAACTCGCGACTCTTGTTCCTTCATGTACATTGTTAATATCGACCGCGGCCCCTGTCCCTGTCCCGGTCCCGACTTCGATCTTGATACGGTTCTCTGTCCTTCTCAGCATTCTCCCTCTCCGAATCTTCTTTGATACCCAAAGCCTTGCGGAACCGCTCACTCTCCTGGATCTTCGCCTCCGCCAGCTCATGCACCTGATACGACTTGAACTGCTTCCTCTCCTTCGGCGGCAAGTCCCGGCCGTAGCGTCCTCCTCTCCTGTCCCTGTCCCTGTCTCTGCCATATCCTCGATCATCAGGATCAAGTCCACCAGCAAGCTCCTCTTCCAACTCCTTCAGCAGGCGCTGCCGTAGCGCGTTGCACCGCTCTTCGATCTCCTCCTCTGATAGGATCTTCTTTGCGTTCGCATCACCATCTTTGCTCTTGCCTTTCTTCAGCGCCTCCTCGATCCGCTCGTTCTCCTCTTCCAACCGCTCCCGTTCCTCGAGGACTTTGACCTCGATCGCCCGCTTCCGGTCGTGCTCCAGGATCTGCTTGTCCGGTTTGCGCTGCTTGAAGGAGGAGCCGGGGCCACCGGGGCCGCCGTTCTTGCCTACGGGGGGGTAGGGCGCGCCGTAGCCCGCATCGCGGGGCTTCATGAACGCGACGTTGCGCTGGACGTAGCCGGAGGTACCGCTTCCGCGGGGTGTTGGGAGGCCGACGTTGGATGACATCGTGAGGGAATGATTGAGTTTCGGTTCAATCAGTTGGTGGAATGAGAATGAATGAGGTGCGGAGAGTGAGATGAAGAGCAATCGAAGCAGCCGGCGCAGACGGGCTTCGGTGGTAGGTAGTTGTCAAGCAGAAGACGAGCTTGTTCTGCTGAATGAGATCGTCTTCACTCTGGAGTCATGGTATTAGGGACTTCGGAGCCGGCCTCGATAGCTGCATCCAAGCGCAGCAACCGAGAGAGGTAAGGATTGAAAGTCCCGGACGAGACGGTAGTCAACCGATCATCATAAAACAACGCGAATGAACCCACGTCTGCGCCACAGCTGTCAGATAAGTTTGCCACGTGACCATAATGCCAATGAACCAGCCACAGTTGCCCCACTGCCCCAGGGTCGATGTATTATGTAACCAATATGGGTTTCGCTAAGCCTGATTGGGGAGGGTTTTCTGTTTCCGATTCTGGAGCTTCTGAATGAAGTCACCTCCAACAGCTTCCCTAGCTATTATTACTGAGCAAAAAAAAATCTACAATTACCCTGTCGACTTAGTAGGTGAGTGATTAACGCCGCACTGAGCTTGTGTGACTGGAGTAAGGGGCGGATAAGGGCACCAATTGTAAGGAGTAGAAGACAGCAAGAGTCTAAGAACAGCGTGAATGGATCTAGAACAGCTTTCAACGGAGCTAAAGAAACTGATATATTAGCCTCCCCAGTTGATCTATTTGAACTAGGTGCGATGCTTACATAAACCATTGTTTATTGAATTCAGGTGACTATATTAACCGTGGACCAACAACGTTAAAGAATTGTATGCGGCAGGACAAATCATGGGCTTCAGCTGTTCAGGTATGCGACAATTCATAGTTGCAGGTTGAGAAATTAAGGAGCAGGGTATTAAGACTTAAAAACTTCAAGTATCGGGCGGCCACAGTGGGCCGACAAGCTTCATGTCTTCCCTTCGGTTGCGGTCATAAGCACCTAGGTACTAATCAACGGTTGATGCATGACTTCTCTGCTTCCTCTTACAGATATGTTGGACTAACTCCGATAACTGCTTTTCATGCTTTCAGATCTAATGTGAATACCTCAAATCATATCTTCCCCAAAGAGCGCCATGCCCAATCCCGCCAATGTCGAACCGACCGTCATTCTCGGAGGGGGCATCATCAGCCTGTCAACCGCTTACTACCTGGCTTTAGCCGCGGCTGAAAAGATACCAGGGAGCAGCGCGGAGTATGGAAATATTGTGGTCGTTTATCCTTCTTCCACGATGTGCACCGGAGCCTCGGCGCAAAACGAAGGAGCTTTGGGCGATTTCGAGTTCCGGGAGCCGGTGATGCCCCTTGCACAACTCTTATACCAGCTCCATGACCGCTTGCCGCCGAGAACAGTGGCACAGAGAAGAACAGGTTCACCGGCTTCACTGTTCATGCTGTCTTTTCAAACGGTTTCGATCCATCGAACCTAAAACTCCCGTTTCCAGTGAAAGAGCAGGAAGATTCCCAAGACGGCTAAAGGTCCCTTCAAACTGGGAAGCAGAGCTTATCGCCGATAAGACTCAGGCCAGAAGATCGTAAGTTTACTTACTTAATCCTGCAATAAGAGCAACTATTTTTTTTTGCAGTACTAATTATCTGTATCAGAGATCCGCCAAAATTTGTTCAGTTCCTGCAGGATGAGTGCAAACGCCTCGGCGTTCAATTTCTAGCTCGACAGAGCGCTCCAGATCCACACGGATGAAAACCAAACGCGATTGACATATCTCGACATTGAAAAATCGGATACATCAGATCTGCTACGCCTTCCTTGCCGCAATCTCGTCATCGCAGCTGGCTCTTGGTCGGACAAAGTGTTCTCTTAATTTTTTCCACAGGCTCGATGTCATCCCCATGGCTTCGAGTCAGCCTGCACAAAATTGGCTGCGATTACGCGGGATTTCACCAGACCATGAACTCTGAGAGCAAGCCTTCTTAGCGCCAGCTTTCGCTGACAGCGACAACGCCATCCACTTTTCCATATTCATGGACGGAAACATATATGTTGGAGGCGAACTCGAAAGCCCAGACCCACCGCCTCCATTGCCCAGAATCGGTCCAGATAAAGCCTGCCGATCTTAAAGCTATAAAAAAGACGGCAGCCAGATATATCCGCTCTGAAAGTGGCGGTAGCCTCGAGCTTGTTGCTAGCGGTCGAGCTTATCTTCCAAAAAACCGTAACCGGTCTTCCTATAATTTCCAGGTAATCTGTTCCCGCGCAGTTCTACCGGCACTGTTAGTGATAATAGCAACAACGGTGCGTTTCTCAATCTTGGCCATTGGCTGGATGGATTCACGCTTGGACCTGGAAGTGGTCTAGTCACGGGTGAGTTGATCAGAGGGATTCCGACTTCCGTAGATCTCTCCCCATTTACTTTGCCAAAGTAACTAGTCAATTAGTTCAAAGCAAGACTCAGGTTAATATTACTTTCGATTAATTTTGTTCTACTTCGCCGGTGCAGACACTTTGAATTGCAGTAATCTCACCGGGGGGCGTCTGGGAGAGGACGCAATTTTTCTAGAGAACAACTTTCATAATTGCCAATCATAAAATCCGTTAATTATCCAAAGATGGAGAAATACCGACTGGGGTATGCCCTGGCACGTTCACAACTCTTGCCAGTTTAGAAACGATAGCCGTCGTTACAATCATCATTCTGTTCATGATCTTAATATATACCTCAAAGCATCATATTTCCTGCCAGCTAACTACCTAACTGCCTATAGCTAATATCCCGAATCGTGCTTTTGTTATGCAGTAATCCTATCTATTACCTTTGCTGTTACAACTACCATCTTGTCATCTGGGCTATCCTTTATTAGTTAATGTTGCTACTCTGATTCACAGCACGCTTGCCAGCGCAGGCAAACGAGTGAACATCTTTATAGCTTTCAAGTCAAGCAGTCACAGCTTCCAAACTTCACCAGGCTTTGGGAGCAATAGAAAATTCAATTCCAGTTCAATGTGCTTCATCCATAATGGACCCTATCGCTTACAGATCCAGATATCTTCCAAGATTTGTCTTTATCCAAAAATATACATTATATCCTCACTCGGAGACTTAGCGGAAGGAAGACAGGCCATTATTAATATATATATATATAGAGGTCCACTGTGATGGACCCCCTGCTTTGTCCTGATCAACAACAACCTATAGAGGGTTTTTTGTCTCAGGCAGTCACTCTCATTTTCACTACCATTATCATGAGGCAATAGCCACACTCTATGTATGGAAAATTTGCATGTTTCCAACCAGACAGAGTACAATGGGGTTAATTTGTAGACCTTGATGAGGATACCTGATGGCTGGAGGGGATATATGAAGTAACAATAAGTGTTCCTTTATATTGCATAGATTGGATAGGTTCTAATGAGCAAACCCGCCTCACGGTGTGCCAGGATCGGAACGAGGTCTATATTGTCTTTCTCTCTTACGTACGATGAGGGATACCTCAGGTATCTCCGGGGAAAGGGCGCCAAGGTCCATATTCATGATGAACTAATACTGTCCATGGAGCGTAGGAGGAGCCACGGACATGCAACATCTTGCAAAGGCAATCCTTGAATTTGCCTTCGACGTTGAAGAACTAGCCGCTTAGCGGAGATGACGAAGGGCGGCGGGCTCCTGAAAAGACTTTCCCTGTCACTCATCAACCCAAACTAATAGTATCTACGCTGATTTCTGCGTCTTGTTATCTGTACCATTATGCCATACATTATACATTATATACGTCAGGGAAAGAACTTCCGAGCTGCTGTTCAGGCTATTGAGAAAGCAGTCAGTCACGCTCTCATCTCCGACAAGATATACACAACAGTTGGGATACATACTCTCTCTTGTACTGTATATTGGGAAGAAGGATAATCTAGTCTGGGCTTGAGGCCTAGGATGTACCCATTGATAGGAACTCCTCCAATCCTTGGGCATTTCACAACACCCGCGACTTAGCATCCGGCACAGCCATATGAGGATATGCGGAGGAAACAATTTTGGCACAAGAGTTCCTATTGAAGACTTCTAATCTTACGGAAGAAAGTTTTCAACTCAAGTTTTTCCGTGGAAGAGATCCAGACTCACTGTGCTCCTTTCTGAGCCCGTTAATAGGGACACTGGTTTACGGCAAAGGCCTTTGGTGGAGCACATACAAGCGGGAATGGGAAGGTGACCGGTCGCTTCTCCAAAAGTGCAAACCCGTCGGTACAAGGTCAGTGAGGTATCATTAAAATCAGTACTTAATCCAGAGGCGCCTGTAACCCGAGGGATTTGTGGATTGCTTTCTGTCAAAGGCCAAATGGTTTAGAGACTTCGAAAAGGCAGCAGCAAAGCAGGCAGTATTCCTGATTTGCTTCCTGCACAAACCCAAAAAGTCACACTGGCAAAGCGGTGAATACTCGGATACATGCGTTCATTATCGGTCCGTTGACAAGTCCCTACCTATGATAGCAATATGAGTCTGATCATTATCATTTATAATTATCAATATCAAAGACCCCTTCAAAGCGTGGGAATCTCCTTCCGGCACATAACTGCTTGAACTTACCTTAACAGAAAGCCGTGACAGTGGAAATTAACTACTTTAGGTAATCAGTCAATATATACCTGGATATGTACCTCGATTATTGCCTCGCCCTGCAAATAACCACATGATTCCCGTGGAGCAAGAAAGATATGATGATGATGATGCAACTGATGTACTCTTGCCCCTGCCGCACAATTATATCGCACATATAAGAGTGACAACTTTATATTAAGATGCTGCATAAGAAAATGGATATAGTTATTGGTGATACTGGAGTCTCTGAGCCGAAATAAAGGTTCGGAATCTTTTTTTTTCAGTCTAGTGATTTCATAAATACGGATTTCCAACTTCAGCAAGCTGCTTTTCAAATAGAGACGGGCCTTCATGCCTCCTTTTCATAGGGGCAGTGCACTTAGATGCCGAAGACGATATCATTAATGATGGATGAGCAATTACGCACAGCCAAACAACACGCCCTTAAAGGACACATTACAAGCTGCTCATATTATTCCCTTCTCAATTGTCGCTGAATCGGCTTCGAGACGTAACATTCTTTCTCTCTCTGTTTTCTGGCGACATGATCGTCCCTTAAATGCATAATATCTTAAACTTCAAGTCTGATCGTCAAGATGGTGGTCAGTCCCTTTTTTGTCTCCACGTTAGAAACACCTTGCCGAGCGACTGAGCTTACCATCACGACCAAGGACCACAACGACTTCACAGCAAAGTACTCAGGATATACGAAGATAGCCAACTTTGATTTCTTTGCTTCTGGGTTAAAGAGGGCAAATAGTTCCTTCTCGAAGTTGGCCTTTCTGAACAATACTTACCTACCTATATAAAGAACTGATTCAGGGTGCGAAAAATGACTAGACAGAATTTCAGTCCACATTTCCGGGCATTTTCACTTACTTACCTACAAGGGAAACCAAAACTGACCGATCAAACCTTTGGATGCGGACCTCCCGTACATTGTCGATCACCTTACTTAAGAAGAAGATGCTGCTGGCAGCGGCGTCGTTCGCGCTGTCATCGCTACTGCCTCTCCATTCGGCTGGAAGCATTTGTCCGTACAGTACATCTGTCTCTTTGTCGATGCAGTCACTATATGCTATTCTACTATATCAAAAGTATCGGACCATTCGTAGATGGACAGTCGATATCCCAAAATGGGTACAGAGATAGAACGGGTGCGATCAGCGTATTTTTGTCCTGGATAATGAAGAGGAGAGGAAAGGAGCTTATTATATTATGCCTTCACTGATGGACATCAGAAAGCTGGGCCGACCGAAGATCCGCTTAAAATCAACATCAGCAAGGGCAACACATGAGTGCTCACCCCCAGCGGCTTGGACATTCTGACCGGATCTGACGAAATACTTCATTCCAGCAAAGGGAACAAAACGACAGGGAACCAGAGCTTAACTTTCTTTTCTCACTACAAAGATGGAAGAATGAATGCGTCAATGTCAAGGACGCTTATATTATTATTAGTAAGCTTCCAACATCTTTTTTTAACCCACTTGTCTTCTTCATAATGTATGGGCCGATAACCCCTTGCTTCGCTCGTGTAGGGCAATTATGGCTATTCTTATCATTCCCTTCCTTCTAGATCGGTTCCTGCCTATCCTTTTGATATCGAATTCATATCGTTTTGAGCTCCTCCACAGATTTCCCTTCCTGAAGAGTTAGAGGCTCCTGTTTATGGTAGGCAAGTGGTGGCCATCCACATCTTTTCTAATCCCTTGGGGGGGAGTCACGATTTCCTCCTCACCTGCCTGTTGCGTCCAGTCGTTATTATAGCATTAATCATGTTATGATCAAACACCCCATGATCAATCTCCATTATCAATAGAGTAGTCACAGCAGATCTGACCACTCGGTCGATGTTTACTTTGCCAGATTCCAGAATAACAGTCCTCATCGCAGCTCTAATGGGAATCAAGAAAGCATGATTTTGAATGGCCCAAAGGAATCCCCGAAGGGTTATGGTAAAGGAGTCCGGGTCTCTAAAGGAGGCATTTGAAAGGGTCAAAAGAAGGCATGATTGGAATGGCCTGAAGGAATCCCTAAGAATATAATGAAGAGGGATCTATCTGGTTTGAAAGGGGGTCTAAAGAGGTCCCTAATGGCAGATCTAATAATAGTAGGACTTTAGAAACTGCTATAGCCTATCCGATATAGATATATAATAAATAATAAATTCAGACTCACCTAGCTTCCAGATTAATTAAGAGGCCTGATAAGAGTTGTAGCAGCCAAATGACAGATTGAACGGCACGGGTCTATGACTGTTGGACAAGAAAAAGACAACGTTACCCATTTGTCTTTGCGAGTTTCCAACCTTATAATTCCATTAAGGACCCTAGAAGGCTGGAAAAAGCAGTAGACCTACACACACCATGCAGACCAATAGGAATGGTCCCATGTGGAATCCCGACGGTACGCGCCGCCCTACACAAATTCTAGTAGAAAAAATAGAGAAGAGAAAATTAAAGCTGATCTGCACTTCCATCCATACATTCCGGTTTGTAGGCAAGAAGGAAAAGATGTTTACTGCTGGAACTGGTGACAAGCAATGAAACACTTTTAATTCAGATTAGCTGTGTACCGATTCGAAAAGGCTGGGCGCCCTCCATTTAACTCCTTGGACTCTGCCCATCTTTAAGTCTCACATGCCTGGGAGAAGAGAACGTTCCATGTTGCCCTTCACGTTCGTCGACCGGTGACATCACTCTGAAACCCACTCATCAGACGCCAATCTCAAGTGAATAAACCCCGGAAATGTAAGCATTATTAACTACTATCGAGACATATCTTCATTTCATCACCATTGCAGAGACAAAAGCACAGAACAGAACACATCAACCCACATGTAACTGCCAGGAGGCCGAATGATACACAGATATCGTCCTCCTCAATCATTGATTTTGCGCCGTCATGCCATGTAAATACTGGCAAACAATCACACAGACAAATGGTAACACGTTAACCCATATATCCCCCGTGATTCCCTGTATGTATACGCCCCGACGAGATAAAAAAAGGTAGAATATTCAACACAAGGATGGGTAAGTAAATAACTGATACTGGTTAAGCAGGGAAATGGATATCTTAAGCCTTTGAATCAGAAGTAACGCCGACATCTGCGACAGCTGCACCAGCGCCGGCTGGGACCTCAACCTCGGAAACAGCAGTCACAGAGCTTGTGGCTATGTTCTTGTACGACTCAACAGGACCGTCAACTGTGCTCTGGGTATCTGTGGGGGGTGGTGTCGGGGGCGCGGCTCCACCAACGGGGGGGCGACAGGCTTCAAGCTCTGTCAGTGAGCGCCGTTCAGGTTGCGGAGAAGACTTGTGTGAAGCGGGCGGTGTCGTCGAGGAAGTAGCGTTAACCGTAGAAGCGCTTGAACTGCTAGCAGGCTTCGAGTCGTAAATCAGCTTCTCAATGGCCACGATCTGTTTACCATAACTGAACTTCTTCAGCTGACTGAGCAGGGGTTTGATCTGCTCAACGAGGGCTTCGCGCTCGGCTCCCTTCAGCGTCCCGAGTACTTTCTCTGGAAAGAGGTCAGCAGACTAAAGACACCAGATCGAGGGGCAGTCGGAAAAACTTACGGATCACATAGTTTCCGTACTGATCGCGCATCAGCCCCAGCAGCGGGTTCTCGCCCCTTTCATTTGGCGAGGTGAGCATACGAATGATCTGACGCCGCTGCCCTTCTTCACCAAACTCAATGCTCTTCTCCACAACGTTGCTCGCAAATTTGTGCTTCGAGAAAACGAGCAGCTGTGAGATGACAACGGAGATCATCTTTGACCGATCTCTCTCTTCGCCGTTCTCAATGACATGCTGGATAACATAGTTGCCAAACTGGTCCGGGATGAGGCTGGCTGTGCAGGCGTGCAGTTCTGTCAGAATCGATCGCCGATCCTCCTCCTCACAGTGTTCCAGCATTCTTTGAATGACGCGACAACCATACGGGTGCGCCGCAAGGCGGCTGACTTGTCCCTTGAAGGCATTGATGATGAACTGCACATGCTGCGAGGGAACTCTCTCGATTGCCTTCTGAATCACATGATTACCGTTCTGGTCTCGAACGCATTTCAGGACATGATTCTCAAGCTCCTTGACCATGGCCGCTTGTTGATCGGTGAGGATATGCTCCAAAGCCTATCACAAGTTAACCAGCAAGCCCCCAAGACGATGGACTATATATCTCAACTTGCCTTCTGCACGACCCGGCAACCATACATCTGCGTGGAAAGAGCAAGAATGTGACCCTTCATCTGGTTTGCGAGAATCTTCTTCTGGGACTGGTTACCATGTTCGAACAGTTTCTGCACGACATAGTTGCCGAACACGTCGGTCATCAGCTGCAACGAGTTCGGCTGGATTTCACGGAAGACCTGTTCTTTCTCGTCGCTGTTGGCAGTCTCCAGCTTTTGTTGAATAAACCGCGAACCGTGCTGATCACCACTGAATTCGACAATATGGTTGTAGATGTCCTACGAGAGGTCAGAGACAGAATCCGACGATCGATCGATGGAGATACAAACCTTCAGCTCATAACGCTTGTTCCCCTTGCTGTTCGCTCTGAACTCCTCCAGAAGGGGACTCCGAACAACCTGACTTGGGTCATGGTCACGGTGAGGTCGAGGAACAAATGCGGCTGGCCCAAGACCGCCGAAAGGAGACATTGGATAGAAGCTTGAAAGAGCATTGAACCTCGCGGCCGGGTAACATGAGAAGTCGTAGGCGGTGGTAAACGGCAGACGTGGCTGCAGTACATTGGCCGCCGACTGAGCAAAGTCTTGTTCCTGCTGCAACCCGCGCAGCTTCCGATCCAGAAGAGCAGCTTGACCCTCGCTTGCTGAGTTCGACAAGCGATTTGCCGAGGACGTCCGATACTGAGCAGCGGCCGCTGGTGGAGTGCCAGAGGTGGAGTAGAACGGGCTGTTCAAGCGAGTGTACTCACTTGGCGACACCGAGCCGCGATCCCCAAGTCGCGATGTCCCTGAATGATAACCTGTGGGAAATTCAGGTGGCCCTTCGGGAGTATAGGCATTCAGTGTCTGGTAGTTTCCCTCATCTGGAGCAACCGGGTATTTGAATCGGTTAAGAGATCCGTCGTAGGACACATGCGAGGAGTAAGCAGGTCTCTGCATGGTCTGCGGCGAGGAAAAGCCATTATCGTTCAGCTGAAGCTTGCCCAGACCAGAGCTGATGTCAAGTTGGTTGTTTGTGAAGCGGCTCTCGTAGGACGGGCTCTCAGAATGAAATGATGCTTGCGCGGAATGGGTCGGCCTGTGGGAAACAAAGGACCCGGAATTATGGGAGAGATGTGAGTAGGGACCCGAAACCGCCGCTCTGCCTGGTCCCTGAGAAAGAGACTCGGTGACGGCCTGGGAAAAAGACGGTATATTCATTGACCCAATGACATCGTCCGACCGCGGCACTTCTCTATCACCGGCTGAAAGAGCCGGCTTGGTCTGGAAACCTGGTCCGATACTGCCCCCACCGAATGCAGACGAGTTCAGGTGTCGACGGCCTCCATCTTCGTTCCGAAAGCCTCCGAAGCTGCCGAAAGTGATCGTATCCGCGCTCGAGGATGAGAAGGCGTCAGACGTGGAGTTCAAATACGCCTTTTGGGCTGAAGTCACCGGCGTCTGGCCAATCGCAGATGGTCGTGGAAGGGAGAAGTATGATGTCGTGTCGCTCGTCTCCCCAAGAGCAGATGCACTGCGGTCGTGACTGCGGGTCTGCACAGGGGACGCAGCCATACTCTTACCTTGAGACATGGAAAGTGGAGAGGAAGTCGAGCTAACAGTGCTCCACGGCAGACTTGGGCGGCCACTCCATCCGTCCGACTCGGAAGAGGATAACAAAGAACTCGATCCTGATTTTCCCTCAAAGGCATTCTCTGCACCGTTCATCGGAACGTGTTGGTCTAAGATGACATCGATTAGCTTCCTAAACGACAGCTGAAATGGACCCAACAGGGTTCCTACCTCTGACGATTCCCGTGTCCGCGGGGCCATCCGTGAAGCTGCTTCCCAGATTCGCGCTGCCCCAGATATTGCTGTTCCAGCTGGACTTGCTGCTACCAAATCCGTTCCCCATGGTTGAATTGTGAGATGCACGTGATCGATCACTGCTCATCGAGGCCGGTCCGATGTTGGTGACCCGGTTGCGTGCCTAAGTCGAGATGGTCAGCCCCGTCGTCTTGTGCATACAGAACCAGAAAGCGTGTAGCTTACATTATGCACTGCTGTCGCGTTTGCCGCCATCGCGGACGCCATCCCAGTGCGCGTGGTCCGTAGATATGGATCAAATATGTACTCGAATGTTGAACGAGTAAGTATTTGCAGTTGCCACAACGGCTATGTCGATACTAAATGACAGGTCTCGGGACGCAGCGTCGTCCGATGAGTATTTTCAGAGGGCACCAGGCACCCAAAGAGGCGTGTGAGAGAAAGAGAGAGAAATATATGACTGTCCAAACGCAACCCTTGGTCAGCCCGCTGCACCAAGAGAGATAGGCAGGGGGAGCACTGCAGAAGGAGCGAGGCCAGGCAAGGAAGGAGCACTCACCAAGGGAGGGGAATGAAGCGAAGTGACAGGGCCCGTTTCAGACGCAGCGACGGGGCCAGGACATGTACAATTATACAGGAAGAAGAAAGGGAAAGGAAGGTTGGAAGAAGGGAGGGACGGTAGACGAGGGCGAGAAAATGCTGGAGAGGGGAGGTAAAAGGCTTTTCGGGGAGGGCGGTGTCAAGTTGAATGCAGGGTGACGGGAATCGGGCAGTCCCCTTCGTTTGCCAGCGCAATCTCAGCAGGCAGCCGTGGACCAGATTGTCTGCATGTACCGTGGAGGCTCACTGCGCTCCGTGCATGCTCCAGGAATCCCGATTCTCGCAGATCGCCCTCATGTGGGCTGTGGAGAGACCGGAGCGGTGGGCAACCCGACGGACGCTGGGAGCTCGGGTGATTCGCGGAGGCAAGGGGGAAACTGATGGGATTGCGGACTGCGTGTGAGGAATGCTGCGGCGGACGAACGAGCAGATGTGATTAGTCGAGGGACGTGGGATGGGAATGTCGAAGAGACACAAAGGACTGGCGGACAAAGGGCATAAAAGTCATCCAACGGTCACACAAGGCGGAAGCAGCATGACACAGGGCAGCGCGCACGCCTGAGGAGCAGCAGCCGTCTGGGGGGAGGGCAGATCTTTTGTCTCGCCAGACGGCAACTGCCTGGTGCTTCCGGGGGAGGGGATGACGAAGAAACGGTGACGAAGGCGATAAACGGTGGTACGAAGGAGGACAAGAAGCGGACGCGACGACGGAGACGGAGAAGGAGAAAGGCAGGGCGATGGGGGAGACGACGGAGGAGAGGAATAGCTGTGTCCGATAAAAAAGGTCGATGCAGAGAAGATGCTGCGTGTCTCGTCTGGCCACAGGTTGGTAAGGCTGTGACGGTACCAGAAGTGACGACGGCGGGCGCGGGCGGGCGGTGAGGTACCTGGGCTGCCTGAGATTTTGGGTGGTGGCCAAGGTACCAGCAGGCTAGGGCTGATCTGCTGGCCCGGTCGCCGTACCGTCCCATACGCTCCACCGGGACGATCGCCAAATCTCGCCCGCAGCCCAAACTTCTTTTTTAGGCTTCTATCCTTTGTTCGACGCTTCCGGACACGAAAGAACCAGCTAGCCTCGGTGCTAAGCTTCTATAGTAAGCGCTCCCCGCCAGCCTCTGACGGCCGCCTCGCTAGCCTCCGCAAAAAGCTCCCCCGCGCCTCATGTCAGTCGTCTCACTATTTGTAGATCCCGTAGGGCTTGAGGCTGCTACAAAGATCTTGCCCGCAGACGCAGTCCATGATCCCGCTGTTGCGTACACCATCCCAAAGGCAGCGGGCGGTTAGACACCCCTGGGTCAGATCGCAAAGAAACACGGAGCTACCAGTCCTCCCCGCCAAGCCTTCACGATCCATGCCGCCGCCAGATTCCGGACATGACTTCCAGGCGATCCACCATCGCCAGCCGGCTTCCTGGCATGCCAAACTGTAAATAGCAACCACGGATATGTCTCTTTACAAGGTAGCGCTTCTCTAGCCGCTTGTTGGTGCCGTCACAGACGCTGGACGGGAGACGCTTGCTAGACCTGATCTGCCATCCATCTCCCATGGGCCATCCGCGACAGGCGGACTCGGCCGGCTGGGCCAGGAGAGACTACCTTGGATCCTACCTAGACTCTGGACTCGGTCGTTGCATACTCTACCTTCCATCCTCTGCCGTCCCTGGCCTCTAACTGCTGCACTGGTTGCTGCGCTCGATGCTAAAATCTTCCGATCCGATCGGGTCTGATTTAGGTCAGATCTAAACCCTTTTTTCCCTTCATCCGGATGGAGGATAGGTGGCTACTACTTCATGGAGTTATCTGAGGCGCAGAATTGCTTATAGGGGCATTCCTTCCGGGCTGATAAAGGAGATAAATGACGAGACCTCCCAGGCCCACTGCCTTCTTTGTTCGCTTCTCGGGTCGATAGTGTTGTCTTCGGATCGGGCGGTTCGTGGTGCCCAGGCTGACTGCCATCCTGCTGCGCCCTGCTCCCAACTCGGTTCAACTCGATTAAAAATGTACTTCTGATCAACCACAGGCTCTCGAAAAGCTTCCAGCCACTTATGCTCCTCACGAGACTCATCACGAGACCCAGACAGACGTCCGACATCCTCTCACAAAAGAGAAAAGATAACCTTCGGGGCCTGACAGCTGTCTCGTCTCGAAACAACCTCCTACGGTGGTTGGTATGCAGGGATGTTGTCTGGATTATGATTAAAATCACGCCAGAAAGGGCTCCACTGGCTTTTCAATGTCGGGTTAAGATAGACATGCGGATTAGCTGCGGAGCCGGGCGTCGATCAAAAGGTGACGGGCGCCAGATCTCCCTGGCTAGGCTCGCTTGGCCTCTTGCTCCTATCGATAATACTTCTGCGTTTGGTCTGAATGTTACGCATGCTTCGTCTCCTTCCCCGCTTTTCCTTCTCGAAAATCTGCCAAGCAACTTGGCCATTGGCACGCCTTGTTTCGACTTGCTCAAAAATGAAATTACAGAATTTACGCTTTCTCCTATGGATGAGATTTCTTGGATCATGTGCGACCGCCCAAGGGTCTTTTTCAGAGATCCAAATTTGTTGGATAGGTTAACGGGCAATTTTTTTTTTCTTTCTTAGATACCAGCGAAACGAAACGTAACTCCATATTTGTAGATATTACTTGCAGAGTTAGCATCAGCGGAGCACTTCCCCAGATCCTTTTCTATTTATTATTGAAGTTAGCAGTATCATAACACTCCGGCCTTGCGTCCCGTCCGAAGCCACAACAACTAGCGCGCCGCGTCAGTGGGTCATATTCTCCTCATAGCTTGAACCAGCCATGAACATCACGGGAGGGATTCCCTCCACGTTTTATCTCAGCGCTCGCAGAGAAGTGGCAAGTCTTGTATCACCCTCATTCTTCGTGTCGCTGCTCCCCCCGCCCTTGGCCTCCCTTCTTAAGAGCCCCTGCTCCCCGCCTGCAGATTGGTCGGGCGCTTTCCCGCAGCGGCGAGAGCACGACATTCGATCATTCCAATCATCTACGGCGGAAAGGACTTGCCAAGAAGTTTCTTGGTATCACAGCTGGAGCCTGCAGAGCTACTCTGGGTGACTTTCTTGGCGAACGGGGACTCCGTTGGTGAGATGCTCACTATGGTGCTTCTCCTCCAGAGACAACTTGAATGGCTCTCTTCCACCCACTGCACATAGGTAGGTCGCTGTGGCTTTATAGAAACCGAAAAACGTACTGCATCCTGTTTGAGTTTGCCGTACTCGTCACAGAAGTCTTCTCGCAAAGGAGCGAACAGGGCAAACTTAATGTCCTGTAGGTATGTAGATCGCCACGATCCCCAATGGGAGTGGAGTCTCCACCAAAACCATCCCCAGTCCAGCCCCCCAAAAAATACTCCAGGAGCCACAATAATAGATAGGTGGGTAATTCTAGTCTCACCTCAAGACGAAGTATACGTACGCACAGTACGTATTGTACTATGCTCCACGTCCGTCCATCCACAATGCTGCCGTAAAACTGTCACGAGCCGTGACAACCAAAGGGCCAGAACCAGAACCAGAACCGGACGAGGCGAAAACAGATCTGGGAAAAAAAAAGATGTCATTTCATTCCTCAAGTCGAGTCTACGTACCTAGTCTACGTAGTCCCTCATCCGATCGATCCATCCCGGTCCAGACCACCCGTTGAAAACCGGACCAAGGTTAAGGCGGCCATATGTAGGTTGGTAAGGTACAGCTCATACATACTAGGCCAGGTACTGTAGGATGCGAACCGAACCAAGACCCAGATGTCCTTGTCGATCTGAAACAAAAACAGCGGACAGGGCAGGGCAGGGCTCACATGCAAGCGTCTTGCCTTGTCTAGATCTTTACGATGATGATGATGCGGATCTGGACACGGCGTCGAGTTTTTGTACGACTTTAACGGGACTTTTTCCGTTGCGTGTTTCGTTCTGTCTGCCTGCCTGCCTACTTTACCGTGCACAGTTGGTGTAGTAAGTAGTGTGGTTCTCGACGAATGAATGCCGGCAGGGCGAACCAAAGGACCTGAAATTCAGAATAAGAAAATAAAAAGAAAAAGAAAAAAAAATGCGGTCTTCAGCTGCCATCTCACCTCTCTGCCAGTCTCTAGATAGATCTATCTATCTTTCTGTCCATCTATCCATCCATCCATCCACTCATCACTGCATCGATGAAGAACGACGCGTCGCATGAGATTAGATACTAAGTACCTCATACATACCACCCTCCTCACCCTAACCAACCACTGTCGATCGATCGACGATGACCCGACCACCTCAGTTCGCGATGCAATAGAATGCAGTAGTGCCTGCGGCAGGGCCGGCACTTTTCCGAGTCGACTTGGAACTTACTTGGTCCCGTCCATGGGGTTGTTTAAGTATTGATCCATTCATTGGTCGCCCTGTCATTATTAGAACGTGGTACCTATACTGTACTGCACTGTACATTAGGTTGAGTACTTCCAAATTCTGCGGCTTCGGAGCTGAGAAAGAAATACTAATAAAAAAAGGACCGATCGAGTCGGGTGCAGTCTGCACATGCAATATATATATATAGTACTATTGTTGTCAGTACCTAAAATTTAAGGTATATAAGGGAATTTTATATCAATTATGCATGGTATTAGGTATGTATATACGTACATACAATATTTCCTGGAGACCCATGTTGGGTGTTAAGTACACTTAGATGCTAAATCGAGTGCACTCTACTAAATCTCCGAGGTAGGCATAGGAACATCTAGCCAGCCATGCATCGAAGGAAGTGCTCATATCCAGGCTGGGATAAATATATAAATACCTGGAAAAAATACGTAAAATATAAACGGAACTGGGATCTTCTTTAAAGACCTCGCTGAGAGAAGGTACCAAGTACAGTATAGTGTAAGTAGTACATTCTTCTGAGACTGAGATCCCGAGCTCGGAGGCTTTCCCGAGATTCTAATTGCGGACATGCTCGAAAATCAATAATCGAGGGACATTAATGTAGGCAATTACTTAAGAAGAGCTCAATTACGAAGGACATTCATTACCTACACCAGGTACCCCGAACTTCACGAATAGTGAATAATATAGCCTTGTATCCACTGCGATCTCATCTCCTTAGTACATACATGTCGTGTACTGGCTCAAGCTGGAGAGTCATAGGACCTTCCATGTACCTAACCTAAACTTTCAAAATCACCCTTCTTCTTCGATTTGAACCCAGGGAAAGAAGCAGGTTCGGAGAAAAAGCTATTTGTATGAGAAAACCATGACGAGATTCCCTAACCACGTCTAGACAAAAGTTTGTTAAAAAGATAATACCCGACAATAAATACCCTTTGAAAACTTTTCTTTCCTACCCCTCTTTCATTCCCTGGTTTGGTTCTGTCGGTGACAAGGGACGTATAACATTGGGTAGCGTCAGCTATACACAGATTTTTTATCTTTTCTTTTTAATAAGTGAGGAAATAAAGTTCGAGGCATGTGACCGGAAAAGATAAAAGGGATGGGGCGCTCCAGGGTATGGAACCGGAGGATCTCTGGATACGAAGGTATGTCAGTGGGGAGGGGCGACGGGACGACAGGCCAGCAACAACGCCGCAGCGCCGCCCAGGGAAGGGCTGGGAAAAGAAAAAAAAAAAGGGAGCCCACCGTCGTTTGAACAGTTTCACACTGACATCAGATAGAGAATGATTTTTTTTCTTCTTCTCTGAGGTTCTAGAAGGGAAGCAAGCTATAGCATGATCTGGACTTGTGCAATCGAGCAGGAGAGGTATCAACCCTCTCTCTGGTGTTATTGCATAGATTTTTATAGCTATTTGTGTTTGTGTGTGCTATGGGCTATTCTATCTAATCTTGTTCTGGGAAGTTGGCATTTTGTATGTGACTCTCGTTGCTACTAGGGATATGCAGGCTGATTTTCAGCTTCATCTATCTCATATTCTTGTGCTCAAAAAGAGTCCATAATTCATCCCTGTCCCTTTTTATAATAAAAGACGGAGAGTAAGTCTTCCACTATCTGTCTGTAAATAAATAAACAGATGACAAGCAAAATTATTACACTCACTTATTATAGATAGAATTAAAAAGAGATCCTTTATAGTATCCACTTCTTTAAATACTCCAATGTGCAGCAGATATTTCTTATGCTGCCTCTTAATACAGTATAGAGAGCTCTGAAAGCTATACAAGATGAGTAGCGATCGCTGATCGAGAGTGCTTTTTCTAAGCAAGCAGTTGTCTCTCATCAAAGTATGTATCGATATACGTATGTACATCAAAGCGACGCCTTTCCCCGTCTTGACGAATTGCCCGATGTGGTTGCTATATAAGCGAAACAACTTCAGCCAGGAATAATATCCCACAACTGCATTGTGAGACCTTTCCTTCTTGACTCCTCTCCTCTTTTCCTGGCCCCCAGAAAACGCAATCCCATACGCACATAGCTGGGTGCACTTCAGATGACTCCCGGAATAAACCTACTCGTCCTGCGACTCCACCTCTCCCACTCCTCCCCAAACTTCTCCCTCAGCATCTCCTCCTCATCCCTCACCCTGAGACTAAAGAGACAGACGATAATCCCAATCACCCCGCTGACCCACACCCACTCGAATCCACTCAGGCTCTCCACAACGCGCCCCGGGATCCAGCACGCCGGGGAAGCGTCCCATCTGAAGAACACCGCCAGATATCCAGCCAAAAGGACCACCAGTCCCGTGTAGCTCGGATGCTGCATGTAGCGGTAGATCCCGGTGGTCACAAGCCGATCCGGCGGCGCGATCTGGAAGGTGAAGTTCTTGCCCAGGGTGCCGTAGGCGGCGAGGCGGAGGGGCGCGCCGACGAGGATGATCGCGGCCAGGGATCCCGCAGTAAGAAGATTCAAGGAGAAAAGGGCGGGGTTGAGATGGGATGGATTGGGGCAGAGAGTGCTGCTAGTGGTAGTCTCTAGTATGCTCCCAGTGGCACTGTGCGCGCGAGCTGAGGCGAATGCCAGAGAGAGAAGCGCATGGTAGAGCGCAGCCCCCGTTACGGTGTAGCGGTTAAAGATCAATATCGATATAAAGGGGAGCACTCTGAGACGGTCGTTCTTGTATGCCTGCTTCGGGTTCGGGTTTGGTGGTGTGAACCCGATGGAGCAGAGGTAGCCTGCCAGAAGAAAAGATAGACTAAGGAATATGGCAGAAAAGGACGGCATAGTATGTAAACCTGTTGACCAAAATTTTTGCTCGACTACAAAAAGAGGCCAAGGCGACTAGTTGTAGTGGGGTACTGGTATTATGGCTGTCTGACAGAACCTTAATCGGCTGTCCCAGGTGGGAAGCTGTAGAGAGAAAAACAGGAAATCTGACAAGAATTTTATCCTTTTGGACGTACTCGATATAGCAACGAATTTAAAGATCCAACCAAGACAAATAGCTGCCACGAGCGAAATGTGCGGTGCCTGAAGTAAAGCTGAAGATCAGCCATTAACGTAATCAACCACCGAGCGACAAATACCACTGAGCAATGAATTTTCCTCCACCCTACTACTTCCTTTTTTCAATGCATCATTTTATCACCACCACTATCAAAAATGCCTTTATCTCAAGAAAACCGAATTCAAATGGCTATTGCAGCTTATAAAAATCAAAAAGTCAAATCAATACTGAAGGCTGCAGAGATTTTCGGGGTGCCTGAGGCTACCCTTCATGCTTGTCTTAAAGGAAGATAACCACGCGCAGAAACACATGCTAATGGCCATAGATTAAAGACTATTGAAGAGGAAACACTTATTCAGTGATTACTAGAGGCAGGTAAATGAGGTTTTCCAATTTGGCCAGAGTTTCTGTGTTCGATGGCACAAATATTACTCTGTGAGTGTCTACAGGATCCTACTGCAGTCCTTGACATCAACTGGGCTTATAAATTTGTCAAGCACCATCCTGAGCTGCATACAAGATATAATTGAAGGATTACATACCAACGTGCAAAGCAGGAGGATCCAAGAGTTATAATATCATGGTTTCAAGCTGTACATGCAGCTATTCAGGAACATGGCATACATGAAGATGACATCTGGAATTTTGATGAAACTGGCTTTGCAATGGGGCTCTGCTCAACCTCCAAGGTTATTACTGCAGCAGAACACAGTGAAAGGCCTTGTACAGTCATTCAGGGAAACTGTGAATGGGTTACAATCATTGAGACTGTGAGCTCAAAGGGGATTTATATACCATCAGTGATTATCTTGAAAGCAGCATCTCAACAGGCTGCTTTGTATCAAGAACCTGCACTTTCCAAAGACTGGTGGATTGCAACTAGCAAGAACAGCTGGACAACAGATGAAATAGGCCTTTGCTGGTTGAAAGAGGTGTTTGAACCATATTCCAGATGCTATACAACTGGTACAAAGTGGTTGCTTATTCTTGATGGCCATAGTAGCCATTTAACTGCAGAGTTTGATACTTTCTGCAAGGAGAATGCAATTGTCTGTCTTTGCATGCCTGCACATGCCTCTCATCTCCTGCAACCACTTGATGTTTGTGTTTTTGGCCCACTTAAGCGCGCGTACGGAAAAATGCTTGAAAAGAGAATGATTGCTGGCAACAACCATATTGACAAGGAAGACTTTCTATCCCTATATCCATCTGCTTGTGCAGAAGTGTTTACTCCAGACAATATATGCAAAGGCTTTGCAGGAGCTGGACTTAAGCCACTTGATAAAGAGCGGGTTCTTGCAAAGATTACCTTTCAGCTTTATACACCAACACCACCAGCTTCAGTTGAAAGTTCAGTCTCCTCTGCTTTTCAAACTCCTCAGAATCCTCACCAGCTGGATCACAAGGTTCGCAGCTTGCAAAAAAGCCTTAGTGCAAGAAAGCAAAAGCTTTCTAGCAGCCCAATGTCTCATATTCATCATCTTGAAAAGGCCGCACAGATGGCAATGAATATGAACCTTCTTCTTCAAGATGAAATTAGGACTCTACGAGCTGAGACAGAGCAGAAAACTAGAAAGAAGGCAAGAAGACATGCTATTCTAGGTAATAATACCCTTTTATCTGTACAAGAAGGCCAAAATCACATTCAGCAGCTTGATACACAGCTTAATAAGAAGCTTGATGAGCCTACACCTATGCCTCAACAGCGAGCTCCACAATGCTGCAGTGGCTGTGGGACTATTGGACATACCATAAGGAATTGTCCTAATAAACAGCTATATATTCAACTACTAGATAGTCTAATTTAATTGTATTGGTGGTTGAAAAGCTTCAAAGTTATAGTGGGTGCGGCAAAAATTTGTTGCTCGGTGGTATTCATCGCTCGGTGGTTGATTATGTTACATAACCCAATTAGGCAAGTGTCTAGCGGTATAAAGGGTATATTATTTGCTTCTGCTACGTGGGCACATCTTGCAGCCATCCTCTCTCTGAATAGTAATGATAGGCTTGCTATTGAGCCGTCATGGATTCTCTCTATTGGTTCAACCTGCCCTCCACGGGACTTAATAATGATCGGATCACATACAGTCCCCTTCAAGTATCCAATAGTCCTTGCGGGCGTTGATAAATGCAGAGAGACTGCGTGCATTCTCCTCGTCAAGGAGCTTTAAGGTTAATCACTACTATCTAAATCAGATTACGCGTCCTGTCGGAGTGAGCCAGCCCAGCTGGAAGCCCTCGTCCTGCGAGTCGGGTCAGCCTGCTTCCTCCTTCCCACAACATCCCCAGATGAGGTCACATTCCAATATCACCATATTCATAACACCGGGACTTTCTGACTTCCAGTCTGACAGCACAGCACTTAAACCCAACCCAACATAAGCAATTGAATTACCCGGTATCATACCTACTTAACTGTCGATTATCGATTCGATCAGACTGGTCAGGTCAGGTCAGCCGATGTCGATGGATAGATCCTCTTAGAGGAGAGTTAGCTTAGCCATCTAGGTAGTTATCTGCTTCTGTTCTTCCGCATTTAAGTTCAATTCTTCTTCTCCTTCTGGCTTTGAAGTTTGAAACGCTTGTGTGGATGAGGGGGACGAAAAAAAGCAGCTTCTAAAGTACTGTACGAATTCACCCTGTGCCATGCCCCGTGGACGTCAACTCAGTCAAGTTAGGGATTTTGAGTTCATCCAACTATCGGAACTTGAACTTATCGGAGGAAGAAGGGAGAAGAAAGGGAGAAGAAAGGCCAATGGCCCATAACATCGCATACATAAATATGCATGGCATGCATGGCCACGTAAGTGTTCCCTTCTCTTTCAAAAAAAATTGTGCGAATGATACATATTGGCATATTCTAAAGTCTTCTCTTCTCTTCTCTTCTCTTTTTATCTTGCACTCACTCAATGTACTGTAGTAAATAATAATTTAATTATACATCGTGGAAATAATAACTATCTAGCCCTATCTATCTATATAGATACATATATGCATAGACATAGGTATTGGTACAGTAGAGGATAGTATAGTAATAGTAGACTATAGATGGATGGATATAGATGGATAGGATAGGACTTGCGATGCTCGCGAGTCCCCAGACGCCCAGCTCCCCGTGGCCACGGTGCCAATGAGCTTGGAATATCCAATGCAATCTAATCTAATCACCCCGAATCAGACCAAATCCAGTCGAAAAACATGGATAGAACATGTAACAGTATGTGGATTACGTGAGAAAGGAGCGCGAGAAGTTCACTGGTCCATGCGCCGTTTGTCGAGTCCAGTTCGAGGGGTATCCACGGTGTCGCATCACATCGTCTCTACCCATCTTATTTCATCTTCATAACATAACGCAAAAACAAACGGCTGCGTCGAATGACCGCCGATCGAAATTGATCTTCGTAATATACATTGTGGTATGTGTGTATCCTCAGCAACATTCTTCCGAGCTCAGTGGTATATAGCCATTTCATCCGTCAGTGTCTTCCGTTGTCGAGTCATCTGTTTCTTTCCTTCCTTTCGTCAATCCATCAATCGGCGAGTCAGTCAAAATCCCCACCCAAATATCTCCGCCACACTCATCGTGCTCCACCGCAAGCCGCCAACGGCAGCCAACGTGACGACGACATCAACGACGCCCAGCACGGCGGCGCCCATCATGAACCGCGGGCTGAAGATCCGGTAGAGCATGAGATGCCGCCGCAGGTGCCCGGCCCACATGGTCGTGGCCAGGTTGATCGTGGCGTAGTAGAGCAGGTGGGTTGACGCGGCCTGGGCGACGTCCGAGAGCAGACTGGTCGAGAGACCAGTGCCCCTGGACGACGAGGATGGGGCGTCGAAGGTTTTGCCGGCGGCCCGCAGGGGGATGCGTCCGCGGTTGTCGACGGGTCGTTTCCAGAGAACGGCCAAGGGCACCGCGACGGCCGCGAGGATCTGCGCGCCGAAGGTGTTCAGGATCACGAGGAGCGGAGACCAGGGGTACTTGACGGTGGAAAGGGGGATGAAGGCGCTCTCCCACTGGATGGTGCTGAGGACGGCCTGGTGGCCGGTCTTGAAGTAGTAGAAGGAGCCCAGGAGGCCCAGGACGACGGGCCCGATGGCGGAGTTGCCGGATGTGAGCGCGTTTGTGTCAAGGATCTCCAGCAGAGACAGGATCTGCCACAGCTGCAGGGCGATGGCGCCCTGTCCCATGGGTTTCTGCATCAGAATGATGGCGAGGCAGAAATTGATGACGAGGAAAAAGAACCGCGTCCCGTGGACGTTCGCAAATCCGAGGATGGTGACAGTGGTCCTTGCAGGCTGTTGTTGTGCGGAGGGTGAAGATGAGGACTTGCTCCCGCCCTGCTCAGGAGCAATTCCACCTTGTGTCACGCTGATGCTCACACACGGCTTGGCCCAGATGAACGTAGTCGTTCCAGCACCGAAAGCAATAGCAAGGACAACCTGGGCAAGGACAACCCGTGTCGACTTCAGGGTCTCTTTGCTCAGAGAGAGCCATTCGTCATCGTCCGCAGCGTCAAGCAGCCAGAAGATAGCGGTGATGAGCAATCCGATGCGGAAGGCGAATCCGATCCAAAGAGTAGCAGATCCCTCGTAGGATTTCGACCCGGCATAGAAGGACCGGACGACTGCGGGCAGGAACAGTGAAAGTAGAAAGGGGATAAGAAGTTGCCATGGCGCTGATGTCGAGGACGTGGAGGAGGCGTAGTAGGTGGAGCGGCAGAAGGGCATCTGCTCTTCGCGGCAGAGGCGAGAGAAGGACGCAATTCTTCCCAGAATCACGAAGAGGATGGAATGGTATACTCCCAGAACCCTGTCAGAAGTAGTCTTTTGCCGCATCGAAGAGGCAAGAGCGAGGACACCAAAGGTCGTCAGGAAGAACAGCAGGATCTCGTCTTCCCAGATCGTATATGAATTCGACGCGAACCCGATCGACTGCGAGACTGTGAAGATGATGGCGAGCCAGCCCCAGAGCGAATTTGGAAGAGGCGACGAGAGTTTTCCGGGAATCCAGAGAACCGTTGACAAGGTCCCTAGGATACTTCCCACAGCGGCTCCAAGCGCCAACTGCTCCAGAATTGGCATGTCAACCAGACGGGCGTAGAATGACAGGACAGCTGTCATGGAGCCCAACCCGGATCCAACCCCGATGCGCGTAAGGGAGGGGAAAGTCAGCTCTGCCCTATCACCCCGTATGCCTCTGGCATAGAATATCAATATGATAATCCCCGCGAAAAGAATAGCTATTCCCTGGATCATGCTTGGCACGTCAAATCTGGCCCACAGTCCACGGCAAACGTTCAGAGTATCGCGTTGATATTCCCGATACGCGTCATACGCAGACCGTAGAGCGCCAGCGCTGGGTTTCCCGGTCTTCGATAGCTTCTGCCAGTCGTTCTCCGCCTGGTAGTACAGGGAGAGCGGTCCCGAGGTCTGGCTTTCGTCCGCCCCTCGGGCAATCGCGTATTCATGCTGGTATCTCTTGATTTGCGCAGAGGTCAGGCGGTTCACGGCTACGAGATTCTTCCAGTCATCTCCTCCCCGACCAGCGAAGGCCTCCTCGATCGGTGAACCCAAATTATTAAAAGGGATCGGTATGCCCAGCAGCAAAGAAAGAGTCGGTACAATATCGATCTGAGGGATGGCCCGTTCCTTCGCGTGCTTTGGTGGCATAACGTAATCTGGGTTCGTGCGGCCGAATATACCCTTCTTGGAGTACATCCACAAAGCGGCCTCGACCTCGTCGTCCGATTCGCCTCCATGGTCGCCCTTGGAGTCCATCCCATGGTCCCCCATGACAACCAGCAAGGTGTTGTCGTCGACCAAGTCGATGAGGTCCCGTATAACCTGATCCATCTGTCTCAACTTCGCAGCCATGGCAGCATGGTTCGGTCCGTAGCGATGGCCGGCATGATCAACGCCAAGATAATGACCGAAAATGACATCCCATTTCGTCGCATTGTCAGGGTGGAGCAATGGGAACAGATGTTCATTCACGCCATTGTCAACGGTGTGGAGGTCCCAAACATTGAACGAGTCGTACGGATGGGTAAGATTCGGGTGAAAATGATCGGGGAAGAGAGCGTGCCAGGTATCGTCGCCCAAATGGACCAGTGTTTTGCCCGCCGCGCGCAGCTGCGCAACCAGATTATCCTCGTCGATTGTCATGCCCGCGAAATTCGAGCCAGCGTCCACGAAAGTCGGCAGCGTGCCCGTGGTCAACCCCTTTAGCCTCTGCAGCGTCGTTGTCGGCGGATCCGCGATGAACGGCAGCAGGAACGCATTCTCGGGTGTAGCGACCGCGGTCTCATACAAAACTGGAATATTGTCATGGAATAAATGGGCCGTTTCGCTCTCTGCGGTTGGCCGGAATGGAACTGTAAAGTCGTAGCGCAGAGCGTCTATTATGAGGAAAATTGCCTTGTCGAAGGTCTTCGGGTGCCAGCAACCATCCTCAAAACTACCAGCCGTGGGTATCGAACTCGAGTCTGAAGAACCGGAATTATCAAATGGAAGAATGTCACATTGCGATTTACTCTCCAAAACCATTCGGGTCAGCAGAAACCCCTTTGTGAAGAAGTATACACCAACGACATGCAAGAAGCTGTCATAAGTAAAAGGCCAGTTAGCACAGACCTGCTCCAAGCGCAAGAGAACGAAGCATCGGAAGAGCGAATACTCACAATATCCACCCAAGAATACCCAACACACCCGCATGTTTAATCCTAAACTCCCTCTCCTTCTCCCTCATCCTCTGCTCCTCTCTCGCCCTTGCTGCCTTCACCATTTCCTCCTGTCCCTTAGCCGCCTTGGCGGTCTGGGCCTGCGACTCGGCATACGCCTGCGGCTTCGACCGCTGGCTCTTTATGTCGCTACTTTCGGACGACGACGGGGCTCGCGGACCCCGTGGAGAGGCAGATGGCGCGCTGCGGGGACCGTTGGAATTGGCATTGCTGTCCATGGACCCCGCAGCCTTGGCAGCCGCCATCGCCGCCGAAAGTGGTTGTCAAACGTGTCAAGTTCCTCTGTGACGTGAAGGTACGAGACAGCGCTCCCGTGTCCCGGTCCACGCAGGTCGCCGGAGCGAGCGAGGGGGAGAGAGGAGAATTGATATTCAGGGAGTCGGAGGGTGGAGAAGTATAAATAGAGCGCGGGACGGAATGGCCGGATTCAATGCGAACACATTGATGGAAAGGAGAGAGAAAGAGAAAGGACGGCGGGAGATCAAGTCTTTTCCCGATTCCCCCAGCGAGTCGCCCCGTGTCGTCTGACCGTGTGGGAATTCAAGAAGAGAGGGTGGACGCGGCAGGCCAGGACCTAGAGCAGACAAGCATGATTACAGCGTTCTGTTCGATCACACTTGTTCTTCTGGGCAACGAAGACGGATGATGCGGCCTTGGATCAGGACCCCGGAGACGAGGGAGAACGCACAGGGAAATTGAGATTTCCGATCCCAAATTTCTCCCGCGACGTTGCGGCCCCAGCAGATAGAATAACACTGGGAAGCCGGAGAAGGGCCGCGGGCCACGGTTCGGACGGATGACTCGGTGCGCCATTATTGGCTGGCCAGCGTCGGCACGCCGATGCGCGCAGACTCGCCCGATTTGGCAGCATCAAAAACGTCGGGCCAGCCGGACAACCACCACCTTTTGGATAACTCATACGCTCTATTCAGGATGGGAGGATCGCACATACATGGGCGGACGAGCATAGTTCCAATAAATAGGTACAATATTCACAACTACCATGGTAGACACCCAGTTGCCTAGCACAGGTGAATAGAAAGGAAGATGGGGAAAAAGAAAAGCAGAAGCTGCTGCGCAACATCGTTTCCAGCCCTAGTAACGTCGCAGGGTCGAAAAGAATACCAGTGGTGATGTGACCAAGCACGAAGAGAAAAACGACGCCCATTCGGATTCTTCCAAGTAGCCCTTTCCTATACACAAGCCAGCTCCAGCACACTCGCACAGATATTCCAGTTTCCCCAGCAGTCAACGAAAGGAAAAAACAACCTGGTCTTCGGGTCAAAGAGCAACAGCACGTGGAGCAACCAACCCGAACAATCTGGACCAGGTATGTTCTAATAGAACGGAAGACGGGTCTGAATATATGCAAGCCGCAAAATAGAATCCAAACAGCCATGGTAGGTTATAAGGATATCACTAGAGATTAGATCCTCGCCCAAAGATTCGTCATAGTTTATGGGGTCGTTGAAGGGCGCTCTAACAAGCACAGGTGGCCGATCGGAAGTCAGCTACAAGCGGTCGATGCGGGCACGGGACTACGACCACCTCTTCACATCCTCCTTCTCCTTGAGCCCGCCCATGCGCTCCAGGTCGAGGGACTGGAAACGGCCCGAGTCCTCGGACTGGTACGGAGGGAGCTCCTCGTCAGGGCACGGTTCCAGGCCCACGCGGCCGGACTCGCTGATCCGCACCACGACAACACGCCCCGACTTGCGCTTTCCAGTCTCGTCCTCCTCTTCTGGGAAGGTGATGCGGATCTCCGGGACTGCGCTGGACGGAGGGCTGGAGGTGTTCTGGATGAAGTTCCGCTTCTCGTCGTAGACGAACACCGACTCCTGCTTGCCGGGAGCGGACGCAGTGATCGTGACGCGATGGTGGTTGGGCGTCGTAACGCATTGCCCGCTGTGCACCGGCAGCTGGGATTGCTCGATGACCCGGCGCTTGCGGCGGAGGACAAGGAGGGCGCCAACGAGCACCAGGCCGAACAGAACGAGAACCAGGAGCGAGATCAACAGGTTGACCATAGTAGGGGTGAGCCCCTCTACCTCATCGTCATCATCATTACGAACGACTAGTCTTCGGAACGCATCCATCGCTTGGATGGGGGGTGGATCGGGGGTTGTCGTCCAATGTTGTCGATGTCGGTTGCGTCCAGCGTTGCCAGGGAACGATGACGGTATGATCAACACCCGTGTTCTGCGCAACCCGTCAACATCCAGGACTTCAGAAGGCGCGGGAAACCGTGGGCGTCACTCACTGCAACTCTCACGTGCCTAGAGGGGAGCAACGAACGGAGGCGGTTTAGGAAAGAGAGGGTATAAGGGTCGGTCGGAGGCTTTTTTTTTGTTCCAAGAGACAGACACGATCACCCAGATCGCAACAGAGTCTAAAAGAACGGACAGCAAGGTGCGCAGCTGAAGGAGTGAAGCCGACACCTGCTATGGGAATCAAGGAGGGAGGGGAAGGGGAAAGATTGAGGATGTGGGAGGGAGGGTGAGGGAGGAGGGAGAGCGGATGCGGACGGGCAGGATAAGGGGAGGAGACATGGGGAGCGTGGCCGCCGGGGCCGGGAGCAGCGGGCGCCAGGGCCCGCGGCCAGACCCCCCGGGCCAGGGCAGCACTGACATGGCGCCTGTCAGCGACCTTCTGCCCCTGTGTCTTGCGGTCGAGCTTAGCTCTAGGGCTGCTAAACAGCGGCCGCAATTCCCAGGGCCGCCGCCCGCCTATCACCGTGCCGCCGTGCCTGGATGCCGGCCAACTGAGGCGCCGCGCTAGGCGATAGCCTCCGCCCGGCCGCCGCCAAGGCTGACCGCCGTCTGGCCGTTGGCTGCACGGACAGTCCGTATTTGGAACCTGACGGAGGTCCGTCGATGGGCTTTCCACATTCGCTGCCCTTCTTTCTCGCTTCCATGATCGGATCGACCCCAAGATCCAGACGACCCCGTCGGTGTCCATATCTCGAGGATGCCGCCACCACGGCTCACCTCTGGACCCTTTGCTTTCGCGTAGGTGGAACACCTGCAGGCCACTACAGAGAACTCACAGAAGAGAAAGCGCTGTTCTGGGGGACTGTTTCTGGATGACTGCTCCCTGGACTCACTGTACAACACGGGGTACATCACGATTCGGTCCTGCTGCATGTCCTACCCCACCGTATGAAGGCGCTCCTCTCCGACCCCTGACCAGGATGCCCGGATATCAGATCTCGAGTCTTCACGCCTGACGCGTAGTCCAACACTTTTCGAGTCGACAGACTCACTCTGTGCAATATCTTCGAGACTGGTTTGTCTGCAGATCTTGAGTCCCAACTCGAACTCAGCATGTATCCCAGGCTCGACGCGGCTACACGCAGGTGGTTCATGTTCGAAAGCTTGGACAGGAACCAAATCAAACAGGATGATCCATGCACCTCATCTGCTGTCACCCAGATTGGAGAGTTCTGATATCCCAGACTTATCGCGTACGGAGCAAGTTGCTGCATCGAAAGTCGCAGTCACCATCTCCGTCGAAAGACGGACACATCTAGCTGTGCAACAACACAGACGAAGAAGTGATGGAAGGGCTCACAGAAGAGAGTAACCAGATTCTGCTTTTTGTCAGCCCTGTTTATCATATCCCTGACCATGTAGCGCGAGACCGGCGAAGAATGATACATCAATTCCCGCCTGTGCAACTTGTGCAAGGCTGCAGATGCAGCCAATTCTCCGTCCCCACCCCATCTGCAGGTACTGCGCAGGTACGCAAAACTATTGCTCGGCCCACCTTCCCGAATGAAACGAACAAGCATGAACCACACTACCAGACGACTATAGAGGACTATTCACTAGACTCTTACTACTCACCTGCCTACCCTCTTTGCGTGTTTGACTTCTACAAAATTCTGCATCGAGTGTTTACTTCCCTCCGGTACCACGGACGCTCGATGATATCCTATCTATGAATAGAAACTCCGGAACATAACCTTCCGAAGCACGATATCACGTCCTCACGCGTCACAATCATCCATATACAAAAAAAAATTCGCAGACGGGGCCTTTTTTTTTCCTTGTCTTACTGTGTAGAGATAAGTTGATCCCATGTTCCTTTCCCGTTTCGGATGATTCTTTCCTGTTCAGGAACAGGCTCTCCTGGCCCGGAGCCGGCCATAGCGAATTTTCCGCTCTCGAGCAGCATCTCGATGCGGAGGTGACTCTCGGCTCTGAGCGTCTTTAGAGAGAACCTTCTCCAGATCAAAATCGGTGTTTCGATCACAGATACTCCTCGAGGACTGATAATATAGATCGATCCTGGATAGTGATATCATCCCATTGCCCTCAAAAATGCGTCGTGGTACTTGTACCAGTACATTACATAAGAAATAGTGCTACCAAACAGCAGTCACCTCGACACCTGTGAGGGAGAGATCGAGGTCATTTTTGCATCCCAGTCTCGATCGGGAATCGAGATGCTAGTACAGTAAGTAGATCTAGATCTAGATCCATTTTTTGCCCCCACGTTATATTATTCCTGACAGGAAACCCCGCGTGGCGACTACCAACACTCCCCGCGAGAACCGTAACTTCATTGCAGATAGACTTTCGCTTCCCCAGACTCAGGCTCAAACCCCCGACATGATTTTATTATTATTTATTCCCCAGTGGCGACATTCTAGAATGTGGGCTAAGTAATGGACATGACATATGCACTCCGCATGTACTGTACATGTACATGTACCAATGTAATAGTGCTAATAACAATAATAATGACAATTGGTTCTGGATCATCTTTTCCAGGAAAAGAAGTCTTGGCTCTAGAGGAATGCCACAGGCATGACATTCCACTACTGGGCTTGGATTGGAGATTACAGAAAAAAAATTTAGGAAGGAGACTTGGTAATATCATTCTCCTCCAGATTCCTCGAGCACGAACCGGATTACTCGATATATATCGAGTACTGAGTGAGTGTGGGTATTTTGGTATTGTGACCCCTCTCATTTGATGTTAAAAAAAAATACTTGACTAATTTTTATTATTATTATTATTTTTTTCTCTCAGCTCTGAGAGTTAATGGAGTGCGTTCTTGAGGTACTACTTTTTTGTTGTCTTGTTGTTGTTACTATTTTGACTTGCAATGATATCTATTGCATGCATCATAGGGGGGGAGTTGGTCGATGCGTTATATTATCGCTCGCGACATACTCAGCATATTCGTATCAGATATAACACCTCGAAGACAAAATTCCATGCTGTTATTCTCATGGCACTAGTTAACTAACTACGATTAATAATGCATATTAGGTTTAAGTTCTACGCGGCCCATTATTGGTCGTTACCTTTACATTCCTTATATACACGCACCCCTTAGCTGACTTTTGTCCCTGATAAAAACTCCTAGGAACCTCGTATTTGCCGGAGCTTCTTTTTTTTGCACACGATAATATGTATGTACAGTACATTCTAGCTAGCTACCTGGTCTTTAATTAAAAGCTTTAGGCCATTTGCAAAACCATATCGACACTCCTCAGGACCCATCTTGCTCTCCCCGACCGACATCGATCGCCCTATGGGGAAGAAGAAACCCGACGAGGACTACGTGACAATCACAATTACAGGCAAGCTTCTACAGTATATTAGCCAAGAAATTAAATTGCGAACAACAGACATAATAATGATACCTACTGGACAGGTTCTACTTTCGCTGCAAGTGATGATTTCCGCAATTGGCTTTTTTTAGCTTGTTGGGTTGGGGCTGTTTCGAAACCTGCATGTAAGTATTAATAATTTTGCCTGCTTGTGTCACCATATCATAATATCATGCGCTGGGGGAAAAAAAAGGGGGGGGGGGGGGGGGGGGGGGGGGGGGGGGAAGGGAAGCAGATAGAGTCTTATATAGGCTTAATATTATACTGTATGGCTGGGACGGACATTGCAATTATCTCCAAGATAGACCAAAAAAATTCCTCTATTGCTTTCCTGTGTGCTGCAATCCCGCTGACATTATTATGGACATTATATCCGGTCATCGACGGAACTTTAATGCTGCAGCAGCCCATCAACAGGGAGGGAGCTAGTAACTCAGATTAACCAACAATGGTAGAGTTGTCCAGTCTCATATACCCTGCACGAATACTGGCCTGTAAGCGAAGCTGCCATAAAGTAACGGGCAGAAACGTATGTCTTGCCTTTGTCCCGTTCCGCTGCCGCTGCTCGAGGGGCGTGCCAGGTGTTTCATGGAGTGTATTTTGCATCCGTTTGAGTTCCGGACCTATCCAGCGCTGTCGAGTATAACATGTACACTAGTTGCGCAGATAGCGCTGCTATGAACGTTAGCTAGCCGTAAGTCTTCCCTCAATCATTTGAATAATACCTCTTCGAAGAGGGCGGCTAATGCATTCTCTTACCCAGGTTTCGCAGCAGCACCTCCCGCTGTTAAGACATCCGCAGCACGTACTTCACGGAAAAACTCCTTTCAACCTTCTTCCCGTTTTTCCTTTTTCTATTTGCATTTCACAGCCCTTTTATATGATCCTCACAATACCTATAACACCTTTCAGAAAATCACTTAAGCATTCATACGCTGCATTTTTACTATAAGCGATCCTGACCCTCAGCATACAAACTGAATTATCTCTACAACTATCATACTATAGTATAACCAGGCATCTACGGCTTGCATTCCATCATCATTTCTGTGGTCACGCGGCGCGTAGAACGGGCCGCTGATGTCCCTGCTTGCGAGCCTTGTTATTAGTGTGTTTGGAGGCAATAGCCTGTTCTTGTCAACATGGAATCTTGAGTGGTTCTGTTCTGGAGAATCTGCCCGGGGTTCGTGCTCTCCTTCTCCTCACCGTTCTCTGCGCTCTCTTATCACGTCCGAAGACTCACTGAGGACAATTTGAACAAAAGACAGACTTGACTTTCCGAAGCATATTTTAACGAATATACGGGCCTGTTTGCATATCTCTACAATATCAAGACCGCAGCGGCATGGAGGGGTATACAGTACAATCAAGAGGACAGGATTAGACTTGGCGTAAGTCTGTGGCCTTCTTTTGGAACTGTTAATTGTGATTCCAGAAAGAAAGCCAGGACAATTTGAATACTACCCTAACACTCATGATACTGCGCAGGATGCTCCTTTTGTTTGGGAATCGATCGGAGCCAGTGGCATGTCATGGCACGCATAACATAAGTGTGATTGATTCTAGAAATATATTTCTATTGTTACTGATAAAGTGGAAAAATAGAAAAATTTTGATTTGGAGATTTTTTAAGAAAAATAGTGATATAATTTGTAAGATAAAATAAATGGTACTAAATGGAAAGGGACTGACTATTTTTTACCAACTGAGTGGGAAGAATGGGATAAAAGAAAAAAAAAGCATACCACCCATACTTCCATTCGAGAAAAGAACCGTTTTGAAGAAAAAAAAAATCATTCGACTTCCCAGTCTCCCCTGATCCGATGACCCTTTGACTCGTAAAGTGAATTTCATTCAGGTCCTGTAGTTCCCTTCTCTCTCTCTCTTTTTTCTTTCTTCTTTTCTTTTTTCTTTTTTTTTCAGTCGGATATCAGGATGGAAAGGAAAGGCTAAGATAAGAAAATACCAAACTTAATAATAGATAGAATAGACGTCGTCACTTCGTAGCATACATCATCGTCCCTGAAATTTTTTTCGTTTCCTTTTTTTACCCCGTGCTTTTATTCCATTAAGAGAAGAGATGGAATTGAAAAGAGAGACAGATTAGGAGAAAAAAAAATCAGAGAACTTTTTTTGGGGCGGGGGGGTAGGGGTATTCACATATTAAATATTTAACATCGAATGGAAGAAAAAGTCTTAAGAGATGTACAATAAATAATATCGTTAAAAGAAGATCTTGTAAAAAGAACTTTTTTTTCTTCTCTGCAACAACAGGAGTAATCGACTAGTCATGAAGAACGAACAAATCGAGCTCATAACTTCTTCTCTCTATCGACTCCATCTGGAGAAATCGAGATTCTGGAACATGTTATCTTCGGCGGCCGCATTCCAATCGGTGTCGAAATCCGTCCGGACGTGAGGATGCGGCTGTCCCTCCTCAGAAAACAGGGTTGGCCTCGTGTTCCGCCGGAACGCCGGGTAGGCTCCATCGACATTATCTGCACCCTGCTGGGCCCGGGCCCCCAAGACACGCTCACGCAGTCTTTTGATCTCCCGGAGTCGGTTGCCCCAAGACGAGACGTGCTCACCGCCATAGCGATTCCACGCGAGCGAGAACACGGATGCGTTCAGCGCAATGATGCGAACAAATGCAGCAAGGCTCTTTCCGGAAATGATCTTTGGTATGGCCGCGGGTGACAGTTCGGGAAAGCCAGGTTTGCTCATCACTCTCACATGGTAGAATTGTTTGTCGAAATCAGGTGCATCTTCGGGATTGGTCCTTGTGGAATCGTGGGCAGCAATACGACAAACTGGGCTGATGACAATGTTGACAAAGTTGAACTGAGACGGTATCGTCTCGAAGTTGAAAGGCAGGTTTGACCGGTTGAAGATGATGTTGACGAAGTCGTTACCGATATGGCGCTTTTTGTTGACACAAGCCGGATCAGCCTCGAGATCAGTGGGCATCATTGTAGCCACATGGAATACAATCTCCGTTACGCGGTCCCGCCATGCGTATGTGTATTCCCCGTCAATGTCAGGGTGAAGACCCTGGGTATTAAACTGGGCGCCTCTCAGCTGCACCTTTGTGCCAAGACCAGACAAGAAGTGCTCATAATCCGGGCTACCTGCGGTATTGGCGAGGATCTCAGCTTCTGCGGTTTGGTTGTTGTCGATATAAACCACTCCAATTTTATGCCCATCAACGATGTCATTCCGATCGAACGAGCTGATCGCTCGGCGAGTTATGTCATCATCTGGAAGTGGGATAGGTTGCATAACCATAGGCGTGGGGAAAGCAGTGGTCGTCATCTGAAGCATGACATGACTTGGGAGGATGGCAGTGCGCGCGGATGCGTCCGGAAGTGTGTGGGCATCATGTGTCGGAGGGACCTGGTGTGGAAGGACTGGGGCCGTTCGCTGCTGATATACTGCATATGTCGTTCCGGAGGCTTGCCGTTTTGTGATTTGAGTTAAACCAGATGCTGTAGCAGTCTCGATTGTGAGAATGCTCATTCCAACGATCCATGACTTCTTCACCACTGGGCCATCTGTCGGTGAAGGAGGGAATGTCTCGAAAGGAACGGTATCTCCCAAGTCTGAAAACGTTACTCTCTGCATAAAGTCGATGAAAACCTGGCTCTGTTCCTCGATCACCTCTTTTCCGTGTTCGTCCGTGAAAATTAACCGGCTTGTGATCCAGTTCACGTGCTTCACTCGATCTTGAAGTTTGAGGGACAGGAACCAGAAAACCATAACGTGATATGTCAGAGTATAGACGTATCTCGACAGATCCTCCTGTCGAGAAGTATCAGAGGTCTCAGCCTGCGCTGACGCAATTTCCCGTAGACCCCCACTGAGCCTCGTGGATGCCGAGCTGGTGCGTGAGGTGGGCGAATCAGACATCTTATGCCGCTGCTCTCTGGACGTTTGTAAGAACCGAATGCAAATCCCAAAGACTGTGCGGATCTCCTCTTCTCGAAGGTTTACGTAGACATCAGGAAGTCGCGCGAGGAGAGCTAGAAACTCCAGAATGTGAACTGCAATATGCGACATTGTAATCACCTTCGACATCTTATCGAGTATGGCGTTTAGCGACTTGGTTACTGAAAGCGGGATCTCGTGGCAGCAGACTGAAAGGGCATGGATGCATCCGCGGGACGTTCCGTCCCACGATCCAATAATGCCCAGTGTAAACGCACGGACAAGATCGTCCTCTTCACTCTTAGCAAAATATTCATGATAGCTGATCAGCATAGCCAGAGAGTCGAAGATGCAAACAGCGACGTCCGCCTTTTTGACACCAGTCGAGCCAGGAGGTTCGTGGAAAGTTTCATTTTTAATTTGGTCACACAAGACGCTGCGCAGTAGCTTGATTTGAGGTATAGCATTGTTGAAGAAATCTCTGTTGCTCAGCTGAGGCCCCAGGTGAGCAAGGACATAACTATAGATATCCCAATCCGCTTCACGCTGCAGCAGAGCAATGATGGTTTCCAGCCACCTGTTTACCTTCAGGACAGCCCTCGGTTCGGCTTCCGGCTCAGCACCTTGTGACATAGCCGGAGTCACATAGGCATAGACATAAGGACTTGAAGCCTCGGGCGGCTCTTCTGGTAGGCCTTTGGGCCCGGCATATGTCCACGCCGGAGGAGTCCACTTCAACGTGCGGAACTGAGAGCTCGTACCACGCATGGTTGACTTGGACAGGGGAGTTGTTGATTGTTCCTTCATGGATACCCTGCCTGCATGAGCAAGAAGCCCCTCATCATTCTTGGAGCTACGCTCACTTGAAGCGTCTTCGGAAGTGGCCTGCTGCTTGGATCCAACATCAACTGTCCGACACAGAACAGCTACCAAGAAATCGTTCTCGGAAGCTGAAATCACCATCACCGAGCCTGCAGAGTCGCAGCGGAGCCTGAAGAGAAGTTTCAGCGCAGTTAATCTGGCATCCGTAGGCCTTTCTGATGATCGTGCGATGTCCATAAGAACCTCAAACACTGATACAGGCTTCGTCGAGGAGACGTTCAATGTGCGGAGAAAGATCTTCACAAGTCCAGTGGAACAAACGTTTGACAGGGATGGCTCGAGGTTATTTGAAGACGAAGTTCGCCGAGCGCCAGGCTGCGTTGATGACCCGCCTGCAGGTACGTCATCCCTGTTCTTATCCTTATTCATCGGAGAGCGAAGTGTGTCTAGCAGAAACCTGAATGTGTGGTCATCACTAGTGACCGCGATGTCGACGACAAATGAAACCAAGGAATCTAGATACATCAGGTCCTGCTCATCCGAGAAGTCCCGAAGAAGATCATCCAGAAGACCTTCGTTCTTTAACAGTGTCAAGGATTCTTGGGTAGAAAAGGCATCCTTCAGTGTGTCTAGGGCCAGGACACGGATATCTGACACCTTGTCACGAGATTGAAGAAAGGCTCGAATCAGCTTTCTTGAATGCACCACCCAGTCAGGATTCTCAGGAAAGCAGAATTTTTCCGCTTTCAACAAATCCAGAATCAACTTCGCCTGCGAATGTTCAAGATACTGATGGATCTCCATAAGGAACCGTCCAGCCTCGAGCTTCTGCTGGTGACTCAGCTTGTCCCACAATGCTTCAAGTGAGGCAGCTATCCGCGTGACATGGGCCAAGATACTGGAACGCACGTCATCTAATGTGCCGCTCCGGTGTTGGGGAGGCTCTGAACTAGGAGAGGTGGGACTGGAGTTTTCCTCGTGCCTATGGACGACCCTGCGAGAGGACAGGATTAGAAGGTCGACGAAATTGAACCAATTTTCCTCCTGCAGAGTAACGTGAAGAAATTCACCGTCCAACATATTCAAACATAACTCCAGAGCGTCAGAATCGACTCGGCCGTCATCCTTTTTTACTGCAACCTGAAGAGACTCCACTAGCCGTTCAAATGAAAGCTGAGGCATCCGATCTTGGCCATATGCGCGAACGAGATCAGTGAAAACATAAATTGCTCCTCGGACAACGTTGAGGTTCCGGGAAGGATTATCAGAAGCCTCCAACAGAAAGGAGTGCAAGGTGTTCACCATCTCTACCTGTCTTCGTGACTTGGCCAGATTACGGACCGCTCTCGAAGTGGGCCCTGACAGGGACTTGACAGAAGCATGAATGCTGCACAGCACTTCAAGGAGCTCAATAAAGCTTGCATCTGGCACTTCTGCGGAAAGAATTATGGCGTCAAATACAGCTAGGGAATTCTTTATGTCCGCAGCAACGCTTGTCTTCTTGCATATCGTGAAAATCTGAGCGAGCAGAGTCTCGATGTCTTCATCACTTGGGGGACTTCGTTGCAGTGTAATTATGTCGACTGCAAACTGAAACAGGTTGCTCAGATGTGTTTCATCTTGATCAAGACCATTTGAGCGTGGCACCTTTCCTTTTCTTGCTTTCGAGCGCGCTACGGCAACACTTTCGTACAGTGGCACCATGCAAGAAGAAACAATGGGCAAAATCGACGAACTCGTGAAATCAAGTTTCCTGCCATGATCTGACAATGAAATCAACGCATTTACACGCGCAGGTATGACATCAGGTGGAGACGGGCGAGAGATTGACTCAAAAAATGATTGTCGGGCAGCCGGAGGGAGATCTGGACGGTTGGCAATAGCCTCCATCAGCTTCGAGCCACTCCTTCGAGCTTCTATTGAGTCGTCATTGTGGACGAGATATTCGCCAGCCTCCCAGAGCGCGATTGACTGTTCAGGGGTGAACCACTGAAGCGACCTGGACGCGTTTTCGGCTTCGTCGACAGCGACGGATAGGTTTTGTTTCTGTTCAAGGTTCCTGAGGGATACTTCAAAGTCTGGAGCACTGGAAGTGTCCGACGAGTTGGAGATGATGCTGCCACGATGCATTGACTCGAAACCAAAAGTGACTCGACTGCCTCTACGGCCGTCGATCCCGGGCGTCGGGGTATCTGCGCTGCTGTCTTGATGCAATACCGGGGATTGCGACTTCTGACGGCCGGTGGCTAGGGTCTTGAAAACGTCCGCGAAGCTCGAGGTGGATGGTTTATGCTGGGGCGGGGGAACATCGTCAGAAGACATGCGCCCCGGTGGACGTGAATTCTGTAGATAACAATGATTCCGAGGAAAGAAGACCAGATATCTGTGCGTTCCAGAGAGGCGGAAGTTAGCCACATATGCCGGTTGAAAGTAGAAATTCAGCAACGTAAATTAAATTACTAGTTCGATATGCGGGTTATCGGAAAGCGGGGCCAACATGGATAGGGAAAAAAATGTGGAATAAGAACATCTTCACAAATATCAAAAATAAAATAGGACTGGTACCATTTACTGCTAAAAGCACATCAAATTGTTCGTTGCAAGAACAACTTTGATGTGAGATGCACTCTAGTGCGATTAGCGGTTGAGGGGTCAGAGGACGGAGGAGGAAGCGAGGCTCCCGAAAGAATACTGGAGACGTCGAAGGTGGGAGTCAAGGAGAAAACAGCTGGTTAAAGAGTAGTCCAAGATAAGGCTGGAGCCCAGGAGAGACTTTGTTGTTGGAGGGTGAGTTGGGATCGCTATCATTGATTCATATCTGGGGAACCTTGGCGGCGGCAGATCTGCCAAGCCCTCCGCCCACAGAGTCTCTAGTTTCTCCGAGCTCAAATTTGCATTTCACGTGACCGGCAGAAACACCCCGCCGCTAGCGTTCACCGCCCTGACGCCGCAAAGCATCCCGCCAAACAAACTGCCTGACCGGGAATCAAGCTGCCTCTTGAATGGTCTTTGCCTGGGCCTTAAACACAAAGGCATCCCCAAGAAATTGTGTCAGTACACTGGACGCCACCAGTCCACCGATTAATCTTTCTTTCTTTTTGTTTCAACGTCGGTTACAAAGGATTTATTCTTCCCCCCATTTTTTATTCTGGTCGCGTACTCCACCGTCCCAACATGGCTGATGGTCTGGGAACGATTGCCCAGCTCCTTGAGGCAAGCTTGGACCCAAGGCAGAACAAGCAAGGTATGTCGATCTCCTAAGACTGTGGGCAGAGCGATCTGACCTCTTGTAGCCGAAATCGCTCTTCGACAAGAGGAGAAGAAACCTGGCTACTCCTTGCTACTCCTTCAAATAACTGCCTCCGCCACCACGCCCTACAACACCCGCCTTGCAAGCGCATTATATTTCAAAAACTTCATCAAACGAAACTGGACGGATCCGGATGGGAACCACAAACTTCCAGCCGATGAAGTTACTACAATCAAGCGGGAATTGATCAGCTTGATGATCTCTGTTCCTCCTGGCATACAGACTCAGCTTGGAGAGGCAGTCAGTGTCATTGCTGACAGCGACTTCTGGCAGCGATGGGACACGCTCGTAGACGTATGCCTGTCCTTTATTATAGCAAGCGGTATCTATCGCTGACTATCTCTCAAGGATCTCGTTTCAAGACTCGACCCGATGAACCCAGCCGTCAATAACGGCGTTCTGCAGGTTGCGCATTCGATCTTCAAGAGGTGGAGACCTCTGTTCCGTTCAGACGATCTGTACATAGAGATTAATCATGTTCTTGGAAAGTTCGGGAACCCATACCTGGCACTCTTTGAGGTAATGATCTAAGAAAACTTCTCTAAGAATTGTACGCTGATGGCGATTTAGGGCTTGGACAACTACCTCGAGCAGAATAAGTCGGACAAGGAGAAGCTCACGCAGGGATTTACGCAGCTTAACCTAATGATTAAGTTGCTTTACGACTTGTCCTGCCACGACCTTCCTCCGATGTTCGAAGATCACTTGGCGGCGATCGCTTCTCTCTTACTGAAATATCTGACATATGACAATCGATTGCTTCATACCGATGACGATGCGGAATCTGGCCCTCTGGAATTTGTAAAGGCTGGGATTTTTGAAGCATTGGCCCTCTATTCGCAGAAGTACATCGACGTGTTCGGTCCCCATGTTGCACAGTTTGTCGGAAGTTCTTGGAACCTCTTGACTACGATCAGCCAAGAAACCAAATACGACGTCCTGGTCAGCAGGGCCTTGCAGTTCCTGACTTCTGCTGCGAAGATGCCTGAGCACGCGTCCACATTCCAAGACGAAGGTACTTTGACCCAGATCGTAGAGAAGGTCATTCTGCCGAATGTGAGCCTGCGGGATTCAGACGAGGAACTGTTTGAAGATGAGCCTATTGAATTCATCAGACGGGACCTTGAGGGCTCAGACAGTGATACGAGACGGCGGGCGGCTACAGATTTCCTCAGGTCACTGGCGGAAAGATTTGAAGAATCGGTCACCAGGGTTGTCTCTAAATACACCGAGCACTATCTTGCCGAATATGCGAAAGATCCTGCGTCGAATTGGAAGTCGAAAGACACGGCAACTTATCTCTTCTCTGCCATCGCCGCTAAGGGTGTTGCGACGGCCAGTCACGGCGTTACGACCACCAATCGTCTGGTCAACATAACCGATTACTTCCAAAAGCATCTTGCCGCAGACTTGGTTGCAGAGGGTGGAATCCATCCGATCCTCAAGGTTGATGCTATCAAGTATCTCTATGTCTTCCGAAGCATAATTACGAAGGAGCAGTGGCAAGAGGTTCTTTCCTTGTTGGTGAAACACCTTGGTTCCTCTAACTATGTCGTCTACACGTACGCAGCTATTGCAGTTGAACGTGCGCTCTTCCTCACAGATGCTCAGGGGCAGCCAATAATTGCGCCTAGCTCGATTGCGCCATTGGCAAAAGATTTACTTGAGCACATCTTCGGTCTGATCGAGAGGGATCCAGCTCCTCAGAAGGTCCAGGAGAACGAGTTCCTGATGAGATGCGTCATGAGGGTCTTGATCGTGATCAAGGAGGGCGTTGTCCCCCATACGGACAGTGTCTTGCAGCACTTGATCAAGATCACAGAGATCATCAGTAGCAACCCCAGCAATCCGCGGTTCTATTATTACCATTTCGAGGCCATGGGTGCTTTCATTCGGTATGTAGCAATATTGCATTATGCAAAACCACTTGCTGACATGTCTCAGATTTGCGGCGCGTGCAAATCCAGACAAGCTCGAACAGGCTCTCTATCCCCCATTCGTTGCGATCCTTCAAGGAGACGTGCAAGGTAAACAAAGGATGTGCGATATTGTTCAAGCACAGCTAACCCTTTGAAAGAATTCATGCCCTACGTCTTCCAGCTGTTCGCTGCCCTTCTTGAGGCCAACCCGTCGAGAACCCTGCCAAACTATTATCAGAACTTGATTCCCCCGATTCTCATGCCTGCCATGTGGGAGTCGAAGGGCAATATCCCTGCTCTTGTCCGCCTCTTGACATCCATAATCCCCCGTGGTACAGAGCACATCACGCAGAACAATCAGATCGAACCTATTCTGGGAATTTTCCAGAAGCTTGTTTCGACAAAGGCGAACGAGAGCTACGGATTTGATCTCTTGGAAACCGTTGTTGCGAACTTCCCTCCGTAAGTGACATTTGCCACGGATGTGTTTATGTTCGAGGACTGAGACGTCGATAGGACTGCATTGGAGCAATATTTCGTTCAACTCATGCAGATCATTTTAACGCGTCTACAAAACTCCAGGACGGAGAATCTCGCCCTCCGATTTGTCCGTTTCTACCACTTCATCTCCGCCCATGACGACAAGGGCTACAGTGCCGATTTCTTTATTCAGGTCACTGACAAAGTGCAAGCTGAGTACGTGGACCACTTACACTCGAACCCCGACTTAACGGTGAAGGTGCTGACCCCCAAAGGCTGTTCACTCCTCTCTATCTCAATATCATCCTCCCTGAGACCCAGAAGCTTGCGCGGCCCATGGATCGCAAGACGGCGGTGGTCTCGTTCACGAAGACGCTCGCGCATTCGGAGGCTTTTGCGAATCGCTACAAGAAAGGTTGGGGTTTCACCTGCGAGGCACTGCTTAAGCTCCTAGAGCTTCCTCCTCTTCCTGTCACCAAGGACGACATCATCACCGAGCATGATATTGAGGACATGGCCTTTGGGGTTGGATTTACCCCGCTGAACACCGTACGGCCTCCTGTGAGGGATCCATGGCCTGACACTGGAGCCGATCTCAAGGCATGGGTTGGGAAATACCTCAAGGAAGCAGACAAGGCCCATGGTGGGCGAATCGCTGGTTTCGTACAGGAGCGGCTGAGTAATGACGCGAAGACGGTTTTGAGCAGCTACATGGGATAAGGGGTATCTTACTTAGAGAGACGGTGGCGGGTCTTATGAATCCAGGATTCTATGCGGCATGGATAATAATTTGAAATGTGTGTACTTTGAAAAGTTAGAAAAAAAACTTAGGTTCATAACTGCAGAGGTAAGCTCTGTAATTACAGGCTTTCACTATATGTCCAGACAGGCAGTGTGGAAAGAAACACCAGGCCATATCGTCTCTCTTCGAGGGGACTGTGATAACGATAATTACTTACTCCAAAACCGATCGATCCATGGTTCTATGGTACATGCCAATGCAATTCAAGCATATTCCAATGCGATTCAAGCATGGCCCTATACAATCTATACATAAATCTTCAGAATTCGTCCCTTGAAAAAGATCTCAAACCCCATCAACTTGCAGCCCCCGCAGCAGCATCCTCTTTGTCAGATCTGACCTCCGAAACCTCAACTCCCTGCTCCTGCTCCTGCTCCTGCTCCTCTTCTTGCACAACTGGCTCGGCGTCAGCCCCAGCACTAGAACTTTGTTGTTCTTGCCCAGAGATAACATCAGCACTAGCACTAGCAGTAGGACCTTGTGCCTGCTGCTGTAGCTGCTGCTGCTGCTGCAACAACGCCCTCTCTTCCTCCTCCTTCCTCCTCTTCTCCTCCTCCAGCGCGCGGTACTTCCTCCGGCTCTTCTTCATCCGACTCGCCTTCTTTTTGCGCGCCCGCTCGGCCTTGATCGCCAGGCGGCTCTGGTCACCTTTTTCCAGCGCCTCGACCTTCTCGGCGAGAATCTCCATGGCGATCTTGTGGTTCTGGGAGCGGGAGCGCGTCGCCTGGCATTTGACCACGACGCCGGTGGGTTTGTGGATCATTTGGACGGCGGAGTTGGTTTTGTTCTGTTGGTTTGGGCGTCAGCGGAATATTGTCTATGTAGGTGGTTGGGTGGTAGTGAGGGAAGGAAAGAAAAGGAAAGAAAGGAAAGAGAAAGAGAGAGATAGGCTGGATGAGAGGCTAAAAGGAAGGCGACATAGATTCTTATTAGATCCGGTTCCAGTGGTGTTCATGGAGTGGAAGAAGACAATGCGAACTATAAGAGGTGGGTATCATAGAATAAAAATCCAAAAAAAAATGATTGTAGCAAACAGAGAGACAAGGAACAAAATATAAAAACCACAATAACAAATGCAAAGAATAAAAGAAGGGACCACCATACAATCTTCTGGCCTCCGGGCCCGGACCCTTTGATGTACGACACTTCAATCTCATCCTCATTCAGCTTCGGGCGAGGCGGCAGCGGCTTTGCCGCCACAGGTGCCGACGCAGAAAACGCTCTGGCGAAACAACTCGCGATTCCGGCGCTGCTGTCGTTGCTTATCGCCCTCGCCAGCGGGCCATTTCGGATGAAGCGAAGCATCTTTTTTATCAAAAAAGTATCTTGCAAAAGCAGTTGCAGCCGATGCGGCGGTGCAGCTTTGGCACGGCGGGTTCCTCCTATCCTACATCGAGGACAGGAGAACCCTGCAGGGCTCAGTTGAGACTGTCAATTGAGTTCAGGACTGGTGTTCAAGGCCGCGGAGAGCGATTTCGTTGGTTGATTTGATAATGTTGCTTGCTGGCACGGAAGTAGGGTATCGTTCGCTGAAGATCGGGATGTTCAACTCGGGTCGGATTCTTGGCGCTCCGGTAACTGCCCAGTTAAGCGGGATTCCTCCACATGTTATGCAGGACTTTTTTTTGGACATACAACCACATGCATGCGTATGCATTGCTGCTTTTCAAGAGCGCTAAAATAATGGTTCTTTTTGGGAAAGGGTAGCGAAATTTTCTTCCAATGATTGTAGTATATTATCATTATAGGCACCTATTATTGCATATAGATCTCTGACCAGCCGGGGGTGTTCCTGAACTGGAAAGGGAGAGAAGAAGCTTCAAAGACTGAATTTCAACCTCCACATCATGTACCCGAGCATTGCTGTATCACCGTGTGACACAGACACAGAGCCTGCATACATTGTGCATTGCTCAGGTACCCGCTGAAGCGGTGGTACGTACCATGGTGGAAAGTGAAACTATGTCGATGTATTCAGCTCTGTCCGGAACTTACTCTCTTCAACGCTCGTCATCTCCATGGGCAAAAATGATAACATAGCCATCTGCATGTCATACAACCTCGGGAGTCCGTCCGCAGAGCACGGTGGGCTGTCCCGAGCGGAGACGGGAGCAAGATGCAGAATTAGAACACAACGGCGACACGGAGACGGGACCGAGACACATGGAGCCGGTGGAGACGGCCTGCGGACCGACGACGCCAGGACGGGCTGCGACGTGCTTGGGATGCGTCTGCGAGGCGCCGTCGAGACGCCGATGGTCTCTGAGACGAAGGATCAAAGGGCGTCGACGCCGTCGAGTCGGGAGGGCGCACGGGAGAGAGGATGGAGATGAACAGATGAAGATGGGGATGGAGACGCCGGGATCCTGATGGAGATGGAGATGGGAGGGACGGAGATGCTGCACGGGGAGCGCGGACAGCTTCATGGCCCGCTCGTCGATCCCTCGATCCCCTCCATCGTCTCCGTCGAAGCTTCCATCCGGCCTGCGCCTCGGCTGTCCGTGGAGGAAGGAAGAGGCATTCTTCGACCTCTCTCTCTCTCTTCTTTTTTTTTTCTTTGCATGTTGAAGCAACCCACATTGCCTGTGGCGTTCGCAGCTCTGAGCAAGGCTGTCGATCAAACCCCCTTTGCCCCTCCCCGGTCCTAAAACTGAGTCCATGCGGTGACAGACGATCAGAGCTCAACGCTCGACCCTCAACACGGACCCTAGGCTGCTCCTTTTTTCCCAGTATCTCAGGGATAAACCGCAACCTCTGAGAGACGGCCTCCCTAGGTAATTGACTGCAAACTACATCTTGTTTGTGCCTTCGCGAACTGGAAACTGATAGCTGTTGCGATCAATTTCGATAAAAAAAATAGACGCCTAGACCTTTTTCCCCCCTCCACCATGACGCTCTTCATCTTCTCCCCCATCATCCGCTGGATTCGCCTCAAGATATACCAGTACGAGGTGACCTTCGCCATATACATGCTGACGCCCACCGAGAAGCTCATCTTCAGTATGTGATATCCCCTCCATTCCCCAAAAATCATGTCAATGATTCCTTCCACCTGCCGCACATATGTCTAGCACTCCTAAAGTCCAGTCTTCAATGAGCGCGACATCAGCAATGCCCGAGACTAACCAATTCTGCGTCGCTACAATCAACAGACTCGATCCTGCTCACCCTCATTACCCTGCTGTTGACTGCCGCCTACATCTACCTCCCTGACCACGTCATGGCGATCGCCAGCCACATCTACTACTACTGGGCCGGCGAGCGCCTCCTCGATACGGATTACATCCCGTCAACGAGCTCCGTCCTGCGCAACAGCAGCAGCAGCACCCCGGGCCTTGGAGCTATGTACGAGACAGCGAAGGATATGGCCGCGACAGCCACGAGGGAGGTTACGGGGCGGGTTGCGGAGCTATGAATGAGTACTCCATTCCAAATCTCCGCGCTCCAGTCGGAATATGAGGTGGTGCAAAAGGGATGTGTGGCGTTGACATCCGGCTTTATTTCGGCTGACTCTTCGTTTTTCCCTATTTCCTTCGTGCGCATACACGTGGTTGGGAAATTCACCTTCGTCCTGTTTGTCTGAGCAAAGGCGCTTGTTGGCGTTTGGGGCGCGGTTTTTTGGGGTTCAATGGAGAATGGCGTCTGATTAAGGGGAGGGGTGTTCTGCTTTTTTTTTATTCTTAGTGTTGATACCATGCCACGCAGTTACTATTATACGGTTATTTTTAATGCGATGACTCGTCTGCCGCCGGTCAAAACGGTCAGGCGGATTCTTTTTTTCTTCTCCAACTTTTCAAGTTCCTCCTTTTTTTTCCCGTCTTCATTCTTTCTCACTCTGAACTTAAGGGGATCTCGGTGACTACCCTGAAGATGGACGACGGATGGAACATTTGTTCCAGGGCAGAAAGCTGCCAAACACTCCATCTTGGTTTCTCCGTTGGCAGCATGACTGTTTGGGCCATGAGTACCACGGGTAGGAGCCAAGCTTTTCCCTAGCATAATTGACAAGAAATCCTTTTCGAGAATGGGTTTTGCCGCTGTTACTCTGGACCTTAATCAACTGTAGAACAGGCGCATCAAGTGCCATGGTTAAGATGATTCAGAAGAAAAGGGTATCCTGCAGCTTTGTTGTTTCTTCTACTTACCAAAGAAACAGCCATGAAGATCCAGATGTCCAAGTCCAGTTCAACATAATATACCGTACCGTACATACCAGACCATGACAGTAGAGTACTTGTACTGTACATACATGACCCTTTTTTAAAAAAAATGATGTGATCAGGAGAGCCCTTCCTCTTTTCTCAAGGTAATCGAGAAAAAAAAAAAAAAAATAAAACCCCAAATCACCAACTCCGACAATCATGATGATAGTGATGATGCCCAGAGCAGTGGTGATATTCCCTCCCTCCTTAGGTGGCATGCATGGCTGGGGCACCACCTCATGCTATGCCCAATAAGCAGAATAAATCAAATTGAAACCGCGCCCCATCCACGACCTCCCGACTGTCGCCATGCCCATTATGCGGACATACCAGATCAGATCCGATCGGGTCAGATCGGACGAATCCGAGTACCGCAAACCCCCACCTTACTCTTACACGCTCACCCAGACACGCAGGATCTGTGCATACATTTCACCTCAGAAGGTACATACAAGTACCCCTCACGAACTGCCCTCCTCATCCTTCCCAGCCGCGGTCTGCGCGGCCGCCGCTGCCGCCACCGCCGTCTCCAGTTCCCTTCTCCGCTCGCGCCGCAGGGCGTCGACCATGCGCATGCGCGCCAGCTCGCGGTCAATCTCCTCCTTCTCCGTCGGGATCTTGTGCGACTGCTCCTTGGTGGGCCAGAAGCCGGGGACGGAGAAGCGCTCCTCGAGGTTCGTGCCGAAGTAGTACATCCAGCCGATGGGGAAGAGGATGTACATGCCGAACTGGCGGACAGACAAGACAAAGTAAGTAAATGTTAGTGGGGATAGTTTGGGGGAGAGGGGTCTTTTACTTTTTTTGGCGGGGGGGGGAAGGGGTAAGGAGGGGAGGGGAGGTGGGCTTACTTTGAAGACTTCGAGGTTGCCGCCTTGGAGTTTGCGGAGGATGAAGGACATTTTTGTAGCGTTTAGTATTTTTCTATTTATATTTTCTCCCGTCCGGAGATGAATTGACTCTCCTTGGTGTCTGGTCGTTTGCCTTTCGTTTGAATTGCAGCGAAGATATCAATTGGTTATGTTGGTTTGAATTGGTTTGAATTGGATCGTTCGGCGGAGCACGCGGGATTATAATATTGCTCGTTGCAACTTTCGTTTTGCAAGCGGAGACGGAATTGACCTGCGGCGGAGGAGGCGGGGAAGAAGAAGAACCGTCAGGACAGAAATGGAAGAATAATGGGAAACAAATACAAGGAGCAGAATTGAAAACAGAGAATACAGTCAAGCATACAAATCCCGGCCGCCGTCTGCTCTGCTCAGAGATCGACCTCTCCCGGCCGGTCGGATCATCTGCGTCTGCGAAATCCGTGGCCGCTGATTTGCAAACAGGAGCAAAGCTGCAAACGTGACAAACACATCCCGCGCGGCACGTGGCTGTGGCTCATCGTTACACATGACGGAGTCAGGTGACCGCCCGCAGGGTCAACCGGCGGACCTCGGCTCGCGTCCCCGCGGCGGGTCGGTCTGGATGTGATTACTGATACGAGACAAGGGCCGGGGACGTTTCTTTGTCCTGTCCGTCGGTGTCTATATAATTGTTATTTAGCCGGTTGAGTCTTTGTTGAGGAATTCAGGTCGGAAAGCGTTTCAGATCATGCATTATTAGTAGTTCTGTCCTGGCGCTGCTTTCGTCAGCTATCTGAGCTCCTCCATTGGTTCACTTGACAACACGACCGCCTTTTTTGCCTTATAGACCTCCTGCCTCTTTCTCCCCCCGCCGCGTCTTTTCCTGTATATTTGATATTGCTGGGTGCTCTCTCAAATCTCCCGCTTCTGAGACTACCGGAGCAGGGTTGAAGCTTTGATACGCTACAGCATAGGGTCCCTAGGTGCAACTCCGCCTTAGTTCTACATCTGAAGATACATACACCTCGACCACAAGGCACAGCTTCCTACACCGCACCAACAATGGCAACAAACGAGGAGATAATCACCCTGAAATACCAGGGCCGCATCGCAATCATCACCATCAACCGCCCCGCCAAGCTCAATGCCCTCAACCAGGATCTCTACTATCTCCTGGGCGAGCGCATGCGCGAGGTCGAGAAGAGAGACGACATCTACATCACTGTGCTGACGGGCACAGGACGCTATTTCTCCGCGTGAGTAGTCCCTGATCTTCCTCTCCGCAAACAGACAGTTAACTGACTTGCTATGTGAATTGTCCAGCGGAGCGGACGTGACCGTCTCCCGCCCCGGCGGCGACCTCAGCAGCTCCACCCGCCGCGACCTCGTCCGCAGCTTCGTCGCCCACAACGTCGACATCACCCGCACCTTCTACAACCACCCCAAGATCCTCGTCGCGGCGCTGAACGGCCCCGCGGTCGGCCTCTCCGCCGCCCTCGTCGCCCTCGCCGACTTCATCTACGCCGCCCCGCACACCTTCATCCTGACCCCGTTCTCCTCCCTCGGCCTGGTCGCCGAGGGCGGCGCCTCGCGCGCCTTCGTCGAGCGTTTGGGGATCGCCAAGGCCAACGAGGCCCTCATCATGAGCAAGCGCATCACCTGCGAGGAGCTCGTCGCGACGGGGTTCGTCAACAAGGTCATCGCCCCGCCGTCGGGCAAGCCCGAGGACTCGGAGGGTTTCCTGAAGCTGGTGCTGGAGGAGGTCGAGGAGCGGCTGGGGCCGCATCTGAATCAGACCAGTCTGCTGAAGATCAAGGAGCTGATTCGGAGGCCCGAGAGGGAGATCTTGGAGCGGCAGAATGCGCTCGAGGCGTTTATGGGCCTGGAGCGGTTCCTGAGCGGCGTGCCGCAGGAGGAGTTTAAGAAATTGGCGAGTGGGCAGAAGAAGCATAAGCTGTAGATGGACAGTTCCTTTTTGGGAAGTTGTATGTTGGATGTGGAGAATTGGGTTCTGACTGGACATATTTTTCCTTTTGTGTTTCTTTTGGTTGAGGTTGGTAGTACATTATCGATCTAACACATATGGGCGGTCCCAGTGTCCGGCTGGCAATTATTACACATAAAGGTTGGAGATTTGATCTGAAAGAGAGGTTTGCCTTGTTACAGTATTCCTGGATGTCGGTACATTGACGATGTCAAGATCCTTGATACGATATCTACAGCCGCGAAAGCAGGACGGAGAATTGATACAAGCTCCTGGGACAGAGTCTCCCTTTCTTTCATACGTTATTACTTTCATTTCCATAACAGAGCAAAGTCTCTAACTACTAATTACTACCCAGCATGCTCCTGATTGGGAATCCAACCGAACCCTCAGAACTCTTCATTTTTTTTCGCGTAAACCAGAGACACATAAAACAATAAACATTTTTTCAGGCTCCATTAAACCAATCAACCACCCACTTACGCCTCATCACTATCACTCCCCATCTCCCGCTCCTCCTGCATCCGCTTCTCCAGGATATCCCGCCACTGACCCATAAACTCCTTCATCCCGCCGGGCCCGGCCCGCGCGGCGTCCACCACCTCCTTCGGCAGCTTGTGCGCCGAGTACTGCGGCGTGTTGAAGGCGTAGGCTTCTGGGTCGTCGCGCGCGACGAGGCGGAATTCGGGCAGGAGGGGAGCGGGTCTCTCTCCATCGCCGTCGGCTGAGACCTCACCTGGCGACTCGGACTCTTCTGAAGGCTGAGCGGGAGTGGTCGTGGAAGTAGATGGAGGTGCTGGAGTCGTGCCGTTGTTATTGATGGAGAGTCTGACGACATCCTCCTCCAGACCATTCGTTTCTTTCCCGTCTACTTCCTCCTCCTCCCTGACGCCCACAGGATCTTTCATCTCCAGTATCTCCTTCCAGCTGAACAGCAGCGGGTCCGTCCGCTGCGCCCACGGGTTCACATCCATCAGCCACACCCGCTCGTGCGGCGGCGGGATGTACACGTCGAACACAAAGTTCGGGTCGGGGAAGGTGTGCTTCAGCTTCTCGTCGAAGAAGTCCTGGATCTTGGACCGGAGGTGGTCGCGCATCGGGAACAAGAAGTCGAAGTGGTTCAGGTCCCGCTGGCACATGCACAGGAGGGTGCGGTTGCGCACGAAGCACCGGAACTCGACCGACGGGTTCACGTTAAAGTATTTGCGGAGGACGAGGTGGTAGGGGATTTTGGGCGGGGTCGTGTGGATCGGTTCATTTCGTTGCTGTTGCTGCTGCTGTGATTCTGCGGGGGCTTCCGTGTCCGGGACGCAGTCGTCAAACGCATGCTCCAGGTCATGCGTGATGAAGTTGCTGCTCTTCAGGAGCAGGTAGATGTCGTTGGCGGTGCGGCACTGCAGGTCGTTGGTCGCGGCCATGAATGTGGCGTCCTTGGGCGCGCTCCAGTTCAGCTTCGGCGTCACTTTGCCCCCGAGTTCGGCGATCGTCTCCTTGATCTGGTTGTGGATCTCCCTCCACTCCGTGGACGGGTCGGGCTGCTCGTCTTCGTCCTCTGAGTCCGAGGACCAGGAGTAGATGCCGCTGTCGTCGTCGGCGAGGGCGCGGCGGTTGTCTTCGGGAGGGAGGACGATGCCGTCCGCGCGGAGGTAGGAGAGGAAGGCGTCATTGAGAGAGATCAGGCGCGCTTTCGGGGTTATTGCGCGGTAGCTGTAAAAGAACGTTAGTAGTGGTATCTCGAAGTTGCAGGGGGAGGATCTTCGTACAGAGGATGCCAGTAGTGATATGAGCAGTGAAGGATGTGGGAGTAAGTGACCGGGGGGAATGGCAGTCTCTGCGGCTGCGGCTGCGGCTGATCTGCCGCCGCAGGCTCTGGTTCCGCGTGCGGCATGACGAACGTTGTCGTGATGATAGAGAGAAAAGAACGCTGGACAGAAGATAGAAAGATAGATGGTTTGGCGGGGAGTTTGGCGGGGCAGGCGATGCGGGCAGCGATGACGCACCCGGCCCGAGCCCGACGCCCACGCGCGCTACGCTCGGCCCGTTCCTGGCGCGGCTCCGACCACGTTGCTCGATGCGACCGCCGGCGAGCGCTGCCGAGTCTGGCCTGCTTCCTCGAAACACCACACTGGACACGACTCTCCCCCGCGCGCGGTCATACCGCGAATTGGCCCAAGATGGCGTCTGACGCCCCCGATCCGCAGAGCCTGAAGTCATGGCAGGAGGCCTTTCAGTACCCGATTCCCACTGTGCGCCGCGTGGAGCAGGAGCTCCGCCGCGATATCGCCAGCAACAAGGAGAAGCTGCGCGCTCTGGTTGGGTAGGTAGATCGTGGCTCAATGACATTGGTTAGCTCTAGCTAATGCTTTGCTTGCTACTAGAGCGCGATATCGAGACCTTCTTGGGACCGCGGAGACGATTGTGGAGATGAACCGCGAGATTCAGGATGTGGAGTCAAAATTGACGGACATCGGACGAAGATGCAACCCTAGGCTGATAGACAAGAAGGCTTCGCATCTCGACCGGCTGAAGCGCGATTCTCTGGAGAGCAGTATGATGGCCCTTCAACAACCACTCCGACGGCAGTGGCTAACCAAGTAAAGATGCGGAGGATCGAGCGTTCGCGGCCCAACTCGCCCTGCTTCACCATTGCACGTCTGTAACCTCGAAGCTGCTGAGGAAGCGCGGCTCTCCGCTCCTTATCGTGAAGCTGCTCGTCATTTCGAGACTCCTTCACAAGACTCTGTCGCAGAACAAGAAGGCACCACCTTTCCAGGAAAACTTGCGAAACCAACTGGCCTCCTTGAGACGAACCGTACTCAAACGGATTGACCGGCGCCTTGCATCCGCAAGCTCCACGGCGGACGATATTATCGAGGCAATGGCGGCGTTTTGCCTGGCAACAAACTCCTCGTCAGCCGACGTGATTCGCCATTTTCACCAGGTCCGGTTGGACGTCATCGGAAACCAGCTCGAACTGGCCGATCCCTCTGGCGAGAACATGCTGAAGGCGCTCAAGCTGTATATTCGCACTCTCCAAAACACGAAGATCCTGTTCTCTCGCCGCCTGTCTGACGCTCTTGCAAAGCTAAAGGCGCGACCGATCTTGACGGACAGCCAGATACGCGGACTGGATGACCTTGACATTGACGTTCTCGAGCGCTGGGTGGCAAGTGATGTCAGGAACTTCACGCCGTGGATCAAGTGCGATGAGATGTCGAAATCGGATGCTGAAAAGGCAATAAAACAGTGGTCGAAACAGGCATTCGAGAGCTTCACAAAAGGCTGTCAGAAGTGCCTGAAAGACCATAGCGACCTTTCTGGGCTCATTTCTCTCCGTAAGAAGGCACTCGACATATGGCTGTCCGCTAGGAGCTCGACACCCACTCATTCATCTCTGAGCGTGCTGGAAGGTATTCGAAATATTTTCAACGGTCAACTAGCTACAATTCTACGTACCCAAGCCAGCACACTTAACGCCGTCGGGCAGGACGTCTCGTCTCTGATCGCGCGTTGGGATGATCGAGAACACGCTTCTCCACGGTCACTATGGGACCCCAGCCTGACTTCACATGACTACTCCGATGGTGCTGCCACTTTCAAACAGGCAATTATGGATACGCTCCTGGGAAGAAATGATGATATCACTGCCGTTATGAGGGCCTATCATTCCTGGCTGGCATCCATTGAGAAGTCCAGGAGTATCGTCAGCGACCTGCGCCGGACCAAGTGGGAAGCTACTCTCGACGAGGATGAGGACGACGCACTGGTGGATCCAGCGGCGACGTTGAACGACGACGACCCGCGCTTCCTGGAAGGGGAGCAGAAGTCTGCAGTCGTTCAAGCCCTCGTGGACCTGCAATCCTCGTTCCGTGATACCGTTGAAACTTTCGGAACTTCAAATCAGAGCGACAAAGCTGCATTCATGCTTCGGCTGATCAGAGATCTCAGAAGAGACCTACCCATTGAAATCCTCGACGACGACGACTTTGATTTTGCCAGCGATATCGTCCCGAAGTTGCAGGAGATCCTCACCATGCAGGTCGTCTCACAGACAGCCCCGTCGAGTATCATGCGATCCTTCCACAGGAACGCTCGAGACGGGAGTAAGAAAGTTCCCGGCCGCGCGCTCTGGGAAGGCGATCCACAACTGCCGGTCCAGCCTTCGCCGCCCACGTTCAAGTTCCTTCGCCGACTCATGATGTCCATGGAGCAGCAGGGCCCGGATCTGTGGAACCCGTCTACCGTCGGAGTCATGAAGAAGATGCTGAGCAGGGAACTTGCCAACGCGGTCCTATCCGCGTATGAAAATATCAGCTCTCCTAGTCAAAATGGCAGCGAAGCAGAAAAGGCAGCACCCGCACCTGCTGAAAGGAATAGCCAAGAACAACAAGGACCAAAACCGTCGGAGATGGAGCAAAGCGCCTCTGACCCAGGTCTTCTTCGCGACTGGAAGATCCAGCTCCTCTTCGACGCGTTCTACCTGCAGGCCGCACTGGCCACAACCACAAACACAAACCCCAAAGATAAAGATAAGGACAAAGATATTGGAGATGGCAACGGCGACGGTGACAGTGACAAGAAGCAGAAGGAGAAGGAGAAGGATGAGCTGGCAGATGTTGCCGAGAAGATCCAGGATAATCTAGACTCCTCTGGTAGGGAGAAGATCGCGAATAAGGTGAACAAAGCAGCACAGGAGTACTGGAAGCGCACGGAGCTGCTGTTTGGGTTGTTGGCCGGTTGAAATTCAAAACCTTTTCCTTTTTTTTTTTTTTTTTTTAAAAAAAATACTGTGCATATGTGCTGTATGTATGAATATATAATAATTGTGAGACTGTACGTGTGAATTACCTCTTTTCATGTTCGTCCTCCGGCTACATATGGGTATAAAGTATATATTCCAAGGAGACTTCGATTGCATGGACCTTGCGTTGCTGCTCCCCTTTGAGCTGTCCCTGGCGTGTTCCCATTAGTTTTACCGGTCTTAGACTGATCCGCAACAATATATATCTCTAGATGCAGTGAGGTGAGGTTATAAGATCATTTGATACACTTGATACTGTGGTATGCTTGCGGTGGGGATTTCCAGATATATGCTGTGTACACCGGTATACATCAAAACAATAGAAACCCGATGGGATGATTCTGCGGATGGCCTGCTTACGGGTTCCTATCCGTATCCCGCTGGGAGATTATTATTTATTCAGGTGGTGAGGCCCTCCCGTAACCAACCTCGAACTACTTTTCATATATAGCCAACTTGATTTTCAAAGATTTATTTTACGGTGCATACATATTTAGGACTTCAAGTTAGAGCTACTGGATGTGAATTCGCTGTTTAAGAAACATACTCTCGTTGTGTAGTACAGTACAGTACATACATGCAGTAGGTCAGTAACTCAGGACTTGGGTTACAGAAAGAGAACGTTCTGTGGTCTCTGTTGCGCTTCTTCTTCGCAGGGCGACTTGACCCAGACTACCCTCTCCCGCTAGCATGAAAATCCTTCGACTTAAACTGCAGTACACCAAAGTCCTTCCTCCCAGAGTCCCTCCGCTCGAGTTCCCACGCACGAGACGACGTTGGAGAAAACACCGCTAAGAGAAAAAAGAACATTTGTCTGAAAATATTTTTGTCGTCGCCGGGACTGTGTTCTGTTTGTCGGACAAGTGTGTAGTCCATTGGCAGCAGAGGATGGATCTCCGTGATATGGCCTCGTTCGTGGGTTCTCTTCAAACCCTGGAATACTCGCACATTGCAAACGGGATCGACTCGACTTTCCTGGCTCAGCCATGTGGTTCGAGTTTCAATTGATTAGCATGTGCGCGTGTCAACCTGACGTTCCGCATCCATGTCATGCAAGCTTGATGGATCCAAATGCTTGGGCTAGATGACACCTCCCTAGTCCCTGAGATTCGAGAGTTCTTTAGAGATAGTCTCCAGCTCCTGCTTTGCTTCCCTGAGAAGGTAAACCGTGTTGTTGACCATCTTCCTCAGTTTCCTCGGATGCATCAATATCTGGCAGTTCTCGAGACCTTTGATTGACCACGGACTCCGTTTGCTGTTCACCTTTTCTTCACATTTGCCGAGACTGCCCAGCACGGAGTCCAGATGCTCCAGTTTGGTCGTTGATGTTGTGCTCTCGAAGAGAGCCTTCCAGGTGACCCGAAGTTTCTGTATGGTCACCTGAATTTCTTCGAGTTCGAGTAGTACTTTCACGCCGTCCGTAAACAGCAAGGCTCGTACAGCGATCTTCGTGCTCGAAGGACAGTCCGAAGGCAGACAGTTTGTGCACAGCTTGACCAGGGACTCCGTAACCATCCCTTCCGGAGACTGGCGGAATTTCCGTGCCTCCTGGATTCGAGGCAAGATGTGCCTCCAACGTCGCTGCAGTTTCGTGATCATGGTGGATTCAAGTTCCGTGTAATCGTCGGTCGTAGGACCCTCGTCGACGGCTTTAAAAGAGGTATCGGTCCCCTTGGCCTGGCTAGTAGTCTCCAGGACAGTGCTCAGTTTCATCAACGTAGCACCATACACAATGAATCCTGAAAAGTGAGCGGGGCAAATTCCGCTGTTGTTCAGGGTAATGACATGGAATGAATCCTTTCCATTGTAATTATTAAACGACCGAACGAAATCCTCCTGAAGTTTTCGGAGAGTTATCTGCTGGCTGGACCCCGGGGAGGTCAGGAGCTGAATAGCTCTTTTGTTAGCGCGCTTCAGAGGAGTTCAGAAGTGAAAGAACAGACCGTTTGAATTTTTGCCCACACTTCCGCAAAGCCTCTGAGTGGAAGATTGGTGTTACCCAGATTTAAGGCGACAACAGTAAGAAAATCGGTGCTGCGCTTCCTCATTGTCACTGAGGGTACATTGCGTCGTCCACCGCAACAAAACCAAATTTCGTGGAAGCTGAGGGACCTCTCCAAAATTTCATAAAGATCACAAAAACCGGTGATCAACTCCAAAAGGCACCTTCCATACAAATGCTTTTGCTCTTCTGTCTCAGGTTTAATGACTGAAGTCTGGTCCCGTACGATGGCTCGAATATGAAATATCGACCATGACCACGGGATGGCGACAGCGTATCCTGAGTTCACCATAGCGAGCTTCATTCAATAATTAGTAAGAATACTATTTCCAGAAGTACTTATATGACTTACTAGATACGTCGCAGTGAGCTCAAAGACGGATACTATAGCTTGGAAGGCGACGAAACCGGTCATTTCGCTCCTCTCGAGAAATCGAAGAAACAGTTGGACTCCGGCACACTGGTACCATTAGCATGAACACTGGTATCGCTAGCAGCGTTATACGCACAAGCTTTTGACAATCTCTATTCGCGATTGCGAAGTGAATCTGTTCGGCAGCTTTTACTGCATTAAACTCAACGCCAAGGTCATAAACACGGCGCCCGTAATGGTGAATGTAGAACCCGACTTTCTTCGACAACGCACGGAAGAAACGAGAGCTAACTTGGGGACCTGTTATAATAAGCTTCAGTCAAAGCTTATTGTGGAACTTAGGGAGAGCGGATAGATACCTAGATCGCGAGCGAGTTGGATTTGTTCCAGCATCATCGAGAGGGTGCTACGGTCCGCCCACTCTTTCCCGAGACGGTGGAAGAGTAAATCTTCCAAGTTGGACGCTGTTGCGATGAACATTCGATCAGAATGTAGTCGTGACTTCGCTGCGATGATGGCAGATGGCGCCTGATCAAAAGAAGTAACGAAGGTCAATTCTTCGATCAGTCGTTCCAACCAACGACGCCCTAAAATGGTTAGAAATGTCTTACATTAATTTGAAGCCCTTGTAGCTTACTGCGACCCAGGTACTTGCTCTGGAATTCATCATCCATGACCCTCTGAAGATACAGAGGCATCATGCTGGCATAAACCGAACATACTTGTAGGATGCCCTGTTACCATTAGCTTTCGCACATCGCGTAAAACTTTCCCTTTTGCCGCCGACTTACCGTTATTCTCCTTGAGTAATGTTCGACGTCTCCCCTGTTGTGTTCAAAGGGGCAATTATTCTCTCGCTCCTTCTGACAGCGTCCTATATTTGTCAATGTTGATGCTTCATATCAATAGCTTCAAGTTATTCTCACCTCTGATAAGGAATTGAAGGCACTTTCGGTTGAATTCTTGCTTCAAAAGCTCATCAGTAACTTCCTCGAAGATGTCGACCATGTCGGACAGTCGGCCACGAATCCAATTGATGGCGCGGTCCTGTAAAGCATCGAAAGTGTAATATTCAGAAGCCCCTGCTTCGAATACCGACCAAGGGAGAGCGACACTCTTGCGTATCTGGCTACTCGCCTTGAATATGCCACAAACGAGGAAAAGGCTATCAAGCGCTCGTGAATTGCCGGTGGCAAGCTTTTGCAAAAGCTGGCTCGCCAATACAAGGATGTCAAATGGCAGGTACGCCATTCGAGACCGGTATAACATGTTGCTTTCGAATGCAATCATCTGGATCTCGTCAGCTATTTTCTCGACCGGCAGCGATAGTGACTCACGAAGAGGCAATAGAAGTCCTTAACAATCCCGTCATTCAGGAAGGAAATTTCTGTAAGCTGGTCCTGATCATCAACCGAAGCAAAGACTCGATGTGCCTTCTCCCATTGCAGAGCGGCATACACCAAAGGCGTCGAACCGAAGGTAAGTCGAAGATCCGAAACTTGCTGAGTATACATCTCCCCTGGAATAATCCTGCGGGAGAAGACGTCCCCAGCCTGGACGTAATGAAAGACCGTCTCGATCTCGTCATTCGGGATCACAGAAAACAAATTTTGTGCCATCACAAGATTAAGAGCCAGATTCACCTGACCGTTTTCCAGATAAGCGTAGAAAAGCTCTTGATACCTTCCTGTTAGCCTATAAAGATCAATTAACTCGTCGACCATATCGAATTCCCTGAAAAAGGATTCCTTTTCTGTGTCGGAGCCGAGCATATTGGCCGTCTTGGCTCGTAATTCTGCCGATACGCGTCCCTGTTTAAGTAGAATATTGCAAAGTCTGGAATATCGCCGCAAAGCACTTTCGCTGACCTTGCCACTATGTCTAAGTTAAACGTCAGTGAAAGAAATTCTAGAGTTGTCACAACCCTAGGAACATACTGGCTAAGGTATTGGATCATTTCGTCAAATTTCTCGCCGCGGCGCAATACTTCAACTGCATCTTCATAGCTACCATTCAAATGATAGCACGCTGAAGCATCACTAAAGAGACTTGCTTTCTCAAACAATACAGCAGCTCGTTCATAGTGTCTTTGGCCTTTCCAAAGACCTAACGCCTGACTTAGTATTATCACTAGGATCTGTTGTTCGTAGATACTCACCTGCAGCTTTTTGATATTGCCCTAGACTCTCATAGCATTTCGAAGACTCAGAAATCAGCCCGACGTCCAAAAAGAGTGTTGCGGCCTCCTCGTAATGCGAGGTGAATCCCTCCAGGTCGCCTCTAGAACGACAGGCTCTCGCCTCCTGCTCGTGTAAGTAAGCCTGGCAATGAGTCATTGCTTTTTTATCGTTTGCCTTCTTGAAGCATAGTAGAGCCTTCTATAGTCAGCAATTCTGAATATTAGAATGTAGTATAAACTGAGATATTCTTACATCAGCGAAATTCTTTTGGTGTAATAAGTGTGCTCCTCGTTTGAACCAGCGTTCTGGATCAACGGAGCCACCAGCACGCAAAACCTTGACCTTCTCTGCTATCTAGGAAATTTCAGCCAGACGAAATCATTTTCAAGAAGAGATACTCACATCCGGATCTTTTGGTCTTGCAACATCAACTAGTCGAACCCTTCCATTCTCGGTCAAAGCTTCGAGCAGTGGCTCTACGCTGTTTTCGGAGCTCTCGACGAACCAAAGTTGATGGCGTGCCCTCGTAACAGCCACGTACAGATGCTTTGAATTTTGGGTCAGCGTGAATTGATCTTACCATATCAAGTCCAAGGAACTTGCCTTCAGTTCAGAACATAACGCCTATAAAGAAAGCTGTCAGTAAGCTCACAGGAGCAAAGAAGGAAAATAAGACTAACAGCATGTTTCTGTGAATCGAATATATTCCTCTCCCCTCGAGTAAGAAGACGCAAGCATCGGTAGCTTCTGTGGAGACTGCTGCCGCTGAAGAAATCGTAGGCAAGCACATCATCGAATTCCATCCCTTTACTTTCCAGGATGGTCAGGACCAAAGCAATTTCTCCTATTTTCTTTTGAAGCTTCCGCTTGGCAATATCATCTCGAACCAGAATGACTTGTTCCGCCCCAAAGTCAGCAATCTTGTCATGAAGTTTGACAAGCCCAATCATCTTTGCTGAGAAGATCTCGTAATCAAATCCAGCTATTTCCAAAGTCAGGAACAACATTTGGACGCGGGGGGATAGAATAAGTACCGAATATGATTGGTTTTGGCCCTCCTAACTGGCCAATTTCAGGATCAAGCTTGTCGATGGTATCCGGAAAACCTAGATTACATTATTAGCCATGCTTATCAGCCCTGCTTCTTGCAGACTTCTTACCTGTCCAGAGCATTTGCATCACAAAAGATGCCAGGCTCAATATCCCCTGGTGGGAGCGATAGTTTCTGGATAGAGAGAACTGTGCAGGTTTTGCCAAATCGGGCTGGCCCAATTCATCGGCCATGGAAGCGTATTGGCTGTGAAAAAGAGCCTTTATCTCCGGGAAGCGGAATACTGAATCTTTCGATATGCATTGGGCAGTATCTCCGGCTGGTAGAAAAATCAGACACAATAGCCCACATATGTGAAAACTGGCTGAATAATGGATCTTACCAAGATGGATCCCACGAGCATCGCCAGCGCAGTTCAGAAGCAGCGCAATATCAAGACAACGCAAATCTTGAACCTCTGGTGACAGTCAGTTGTCCGTCAATAAACAGAAAGTTTCCCGGCATACCGTCTACATAGATCTCTTCAAAACACTGGCGTATCGATTTGCGAAGCGTGGGTGCTTTTTTGATCGATCTCAATAACTCTATGACACGATCAATGTCGTCGATCTCTCCCCGCTGCTTCTTGATCTTTTCATAACGTTCAAATGCAGAATAAACACGGTCTCTTTCCAATTCCGTAGAAAAGGTAGGCGCAAGGCGGCAGCTTGTAGCAAGGTATTGCTGACGCGAAATTGGTGCTAGGGTCTCTGCAGAGGAGATCGAGCCTTTAATAACTCCCATGATCTCGGAGAAGACAAGCTCGGCAGGGAAAGCAGATGTCAGAACGCCTGAAAGATGCTCCAAATATTCGGTCTTAAAGACGTTGAAATCGATAATTCGCTGTCCGTTCCATGTTCGGACTGGTTCTGTGATATCCCTTTCGTCGTTACTCTCGAGAAAGTTCTGTCGGTCAGCTCTCCTTTGTGACAGGTCAGCAATGCAATAACATGGGTATAGATGACAAGCAACTCAACTTTATCGTGTTCTTCAAGAGGTTCAGAAAGATGTCAAATGTGCAGACAATTGGGAAGCTTTCATCTTTCAGCGAGAAAATCGATTCGAGGTCCCGGTTCGTATAACTATCTCCATGCGGGAGATCATCCGGCTTATCGACATTTTTGAAGATAGTTTTCTGAGCTTGCGATTCTATCAAGCTTCTCGTGTAAGTTTGAAGCTTAGTCGCGAGGTACGTGGAACGAGTCAGCAATAGCTATTACCAGTTAGTCCATACGACGACATTTTTTGAAGCCTCTGTACTTACCTGGCGGATAGGTCTCTCGTCCGGGACAGACTGTCTTGCCTTGTATTTGGCAAGTATCTTGAAAACAAGACAAGTGGTCTTCCCAGTACCACTTCTTCCCAGAATTAAGCTCGAAGACCTGAAATGACTGACGATCTGCATTTCTTCTTGTGACAGGTCGAACGGAAATTCCTCTCTGCCGGTCGGCTCAGTTATCGATCGAAGAAATGGTTCGGTCAGATTGTAAAATTTATCTGCACTCAGATGATCAGCATGTCAACCTCCGCAGTAGAAATTCATAGAGGAGATGAACGGAGTATGTTGGGAAGCTAACTTGACATTTCAATCAGACTCTTCTCGATCGACTTCTGATCGCTAGTCTCAGATGGAGAAGCAGGTTTCGAACTCTCGAGTTTGGGAAACTGGAGGGGTATGAATCTTCCATCCGTTTGCTGCAAGGGTCTCTTGCAGCACATTTGTACGACTTCTGCACTGTAGGATTGTTGAAGGAGTCGGATCTGGCCGATCGAGTTTGGCAGCTGTGAAGTCTATCAATATAACGGTACGCATGCGCGGGAGGCGTCACTGACCTCTTCAGCCGTTGCAATATGCCAGACTGCAAAATGTTGTTAGTTGTATAAATGCATCCAAAGGACCAGATATTCTACCTTTTACTAGTTGTTGGGGGACACCAGGGAGATCATCGTAAAAACCAATATCGATCTGCCAGAGCAGGAACAGTTTCTGAGTAACTCTTGCTTGGAGAACGGGAATTCTCATATCTTCTTTTTGCTGTTTTGAACCAGCTCGAGTTGAAAGGTCTTTACCCTTCCATTCTCCGCTAGCTAGCTCTCGGAGTTTCTGTTCTACACGATTGAAAAATCCTTGGTTGTGTCAGCAAATTCTGAAGCAAAATATATTCACCCCTGCCAGGAAGCCTGCATCAAACGAGGTAGTCTCACCAGAACGTGCGAGCTTTTTCGCGTCCTTGAGTGCTCTATCCGACAATAGAACTTTCCACAGCCCGACTCTCTTACCGAAGATGTCCGGTTTTATATCTGTAAACGGATCATACTTCTCGGAAGGAGTTAGGGTCTGCATTGACGACACAGATCCGGATAGTCTCTCCAGGCAAAACCTGCAAGGGAAGGTTTCCAGGGCTAAGCACATTATGGACATGGCCTGTTCGCCTTGCAGTTCCTCCAGAGCTAGTTGAAGAGTACGCAAGGATTCTGGCTTAGGAATGTCGAATAAAGCCAGGCGATCCGTAATTTCTTGAGGAATTTCAATGCGAGTTTCAGTCTGGCGACGAGCAATGTTTGTCTTCTTGTCGTCCGCATCGAGTCGTCTCATCCCCGCCAGCAGCGGCAGATCTCTGCTCTTCTGACTCCTTTTTCGCTCCTCCTCCTCCTCGAGTTCCTCAATCAAGAGCTCCAGAGACTGTTTCAGTTCTCTTGCTTTTTGCCAATTGCGTGAAACCAAGGCCGTTCCGTGATCAGCACTGCATGCATCACACAACTTAACCAGCCTATCGGTTAGTTGATGGACTAGTGGGACGTCCAGAAATGCGTTGTTCGATTGAAGCCATTGCTGAACAGTCTCGCTGTATGACTTGTGGGATACAAGCCAGTCTAGCAAGCCATCAGTTACAATCAATGCCTCTGAAACAAATCTTAGGAATCGCGACTGATGGGAGATGACGACCGGCAGCGCGGATCCAACAATACGACAGGCTTGATCAAGAGAGATGATCTCGTCACTCTCTTGTATTATCGGTAAGAGGAGATTCTCGGCAATCTCATCTGCGACTTTTCGACTAGTGCCGTTCGAAATCAGTACTTCAAACAAGGCTTGGAGTCGCGGGATTACGCGATTTAGGTGTAAGAAGATAGAATCCCGAGTGGGCTCATCGTAGAGTAAGAAACCAATCTGGGAGACGTCTCGAGCGATGCTACTCGCTACGTGGACGTACTCGTGATAATCTGGGTTCTCCTTCTGAAGCAGAAGTGAGGCCAACGGACCCCGATCATTTGCCATGGTGTCCTAAAGAGTTTATCTCTTTTTCCACATATTAGTCACACCTTTTTTTTCTGCTTGCATAGAGTCTTCATCGAAGTTCTCGACATACCTTGATGGAGGGATCCCTCCTGGCGGGCAGCTCCTGCCTATTCTCTGCATTCCGTTAGTTGGACCACCGACGACTGTTGATGACTGGAGGAAACACAGTAAAGTCGGTAGCACGTAAGACCATCTACTCACAGCTTGATGCGTCAGAAATGATGCAATGCTGATGGCTTCAGCGTTCCTTTGGCGTAGGCTTGATCTGGGCAGAAGATGGCGGATACCCGACCTGAAGCTCCTCAGAAGGCTCACAGGCTAAGAAGGGCGAACACTGCACAGAAAGACAGATGCTTATGTTTTCTTTCCTTTTTAGAAGAGTTTAATGGGTAACGAGTAGAGAAGGAAAGGTGCTTGTGTGGATAGAAAGAAGCTAAGTAGCATCCACGTCCACTCTGGCACTAAGTAGCGGGAACAAACGAAAGTTGTTTGCGTACGCGTCAGGGAGACAAAGAGAGACACGTAAACAAACAAGTTATGGCTCCAAGCCTGTCGCCGTGACGAGCAGGCATCGATCTCGACGCTGACATTGCTATATCGTGCGGGCGACGCTCTATGTGATCCTGGACCGAAAAACCAAACTGCGGAATCTCCTTGTCACAGGAACTCCAAGAATTTCAGTTTTGAAATATGCCTTTGTACAAATGGGCTAAAATGTATGTATAATATTTAGTTCTATCATCCTATCAAGTAGGATGACCGGAATTAGCTTTCATCAAGCATAGGAGCGAGCTCATAGTGGCATTTGCGTTACCCTTTTGCCGGTCTTTAAAAGAGGACAGGTCTTGGACATCCGCCCATGCATCCATAGATTGCAGGCGCATGACCGCTGTCAGGAATGATTTAGGAGAGATGCATGCCGACTAGAGAAAAGTCTCACGGGAGTCCAAAGTGGCAGTGTAAGAGCGTCTCAGACATAGATAAAGAGCAGATGAACTCTTTTGCTATATCCTTATTTCTCCCTCTTTGAGGAGGGACAGTTCCCATTTAATGCTAAGACATCATTGTTGAAGTGGGTATCAAACTGCTATAAAAGAAAAAGAACAAGAAACCGAGCCGTTCTGAAGGATGTCCACATCTCTCATAATAGATACAAGTCCAGCTTCAGTTCCAATTGCATGTCTATATGCAGGGACTTCCAAAGGACAACCAGACCACCATCATGAAGGTTGAGAGCCTCCCAGATAACTGGTTATTGTGTGGCTCAAGGGACCACAAAGGCCATGTAGCCCATACTGCATAAACCACGGTTCAGCTAGGTGGACTTGTCCAGGATGTAGAAGCGGAGTCGCTGATCCGGGCAGGAGTGTGAATTATCACACAAAGCTGACATGGGACGACGAGAAAGATCTGGTTTGATAAATGAAGGAAACAGGGGGAAGGGCAAAGCATGGGTTCTGCTCGATATTCTATGTCCATGTCTTCTGCTGACTCCACGGAAAGCAGCGGGCGGTGCTCGCCCCTGCTCGTGCTTGGCGGCTCGCGGCTCCCGTCGGTCGGTCCCGCGGGGGCTCGGCGCGGCGGCCAACGTCACCTTTCCGATTCGGCCAAGATCCAGGCACGCTTCGCCGCGGACAAGTCACGGGCATCCCGATCCCGGCTTCCAACTGCCCATCTCCAACAACTTCGTGTCCAGCTCCCATGTTCTTCTTCTCATCTCTGTATTCGGCTCCTTCGAAATGGCGGCAGCAAGACTTCCTTTCCTCTACCCGAATTTAATACGGTCGATCCGATCGTGCGAACCGACCACGTACCGTTCCCTCCGGTTTCCTCCCCAGGGTCCCGCACCGCCAGCAGGGTTTCACACCAGTCGCCGATACGAGCAAGAGTTATATCCCCGGCGTTACGGGCCTGCTGCCGAGCCAAAATTGCCTCCTCCCTCGCGTCCGAAGGACGAATCTGCGAGTCAGCCGGCTCCGGGATCTTCGACGGGAAAAGAGAGCTCGCCGGCATGGCGGAGTGATACGCCGCAAGGTCAATCGCAAGCGCAGGATCTCAAAAGGCAGACCGGGGAAGCTTCGTCCGATTCAGAAAATAAAGCAGTAATTGATGCGAGCTCCACGAACGATACGCAGAATCGTCCACCGGAGGACGATCTTGCGTCGGATCTCGAGGAAGGAGATACTGCCCCGCTGGAGCGCTGGAATGAGGACCAGCAACCTCCGGCTCGTCCCGACCAGAGTGAGAACCCACTGGAAGATGTCCTGCAGATGCCTTCTCCGTCCGCATCGTTGATGCCCTCCGGGGTCTCAGCGGCCGATGGCCGCAAGCCGCCGCATCTTACCCCGCCTCCATACGTCCATCATTTCGACACATATACTCTGGTCAGGGATCTCACGAAGGGCGGTTTTACCGATGGGCAAGCCATCACGATCATGAAGGCCATACGAAGCATTCTGGCAGACAATCTTGAAATGGCGCGGAGAACCCTGACCTCCAAGTCGGAGCTCGAGAACGAGCAGTACCTGTTCAAGGCCGCCTGCTCAGAGCTCCAGCAGTCCCTCCAGGTCTCGAGGAACGCAGAGATCCAGAGACAGCGCTCTTCTCGGACGCAGCTGCAGCACGAGGTCGATATCCTCTCTCAGCGCATGAACCAGGAATTGATGGGGTTGAAGGATGACCTGAAGGGAATGTTCAACGACCACAAGATGATGACGAGGGAGATGATGCGGAGCGTGGACACTGCCATTCAAGAGCTGAATTATAAGATCACTATTTCCCTGAACAGTGACGGAAAGAGTGAAGTTGAGAGCCTGAGATGGATTCTGACGAGAAGAGCCGCCATGACTGTCGCCACGAGCGCTAGTAGGATCCCCTCCTCCCTCCGCCCCCGATCATGACCATATAGCGCTAACCCTTTCCCCTCTTAGTTATGATAATCCTCTTCCTCAAATACTACTCCTATCGCATGGCTCGTGATGCCGCCGCCAAAGAAGCAGCGGAGGCAGCTGCCAAGGAGGCTGCGGAAGAACGAGCGAGGGACATTGGAGTCCAGACCGATGTACCCATTCCTGGCACGCTAATCAGCGAATCCTTGGGCTGAGACACAATCCTAATTTGAGGTGTGAAAGTATCCTGCCGTTCTTCACTCTTTTGTCATATCCCCGTTTTTTTTCGTTTCCTCATCCGTACCGTTCGCTGTATCTTTTTATTTATTCTCCCTTTCCCCCTCACTTTTTACCTTTACACGCGTTTCACGCACTGTACATATTGGCTACCCCGATACCCCTAGGTTATCTACCTACCTCGCATGCATGATAGACGGATTATTAGAAATGTGGTGTTAAGATTGTCAGTTGCATACCGAGTAGAAGAAGACTATTACTTTTTTTGGTTAACAGCAAGTCAGTCACAATTACCTAGCTCATTATTACCTACGCAGTAGATATACCCCCCGAGCCTCTTGCATCGCTCGGTCAATAGTCACCTTTGTATCTGACTTAGTTTCATACCACTACTGGAAATAAAGGCCTTCAAGACAGTTTTTACAAAGGCAACACACAGCAAAAGCCCAATTGAATTCAAAGGTATCTATATAGCGTTAGTGGTTTATATGTATATATATATCCCCCTCTTTCCGTCCAAATCAGTCATCGTATAAATTATATCCACACCAATCAAGAACAGAAAACATAACAGAAAGCAAGACTGTGTTTTGCTGTTCATCCCTGTCCTGTATTGTCGTAACTTAAAAGTCCATCCGCAACGTGATACTTGGCGTGGCCTTCTGCTGCTCTTCACTATTTGGCATACTACTACTACTGCCTTTCGCTTCTTGACGTGCTTCTACGCCGATGTTTGCGCTTCTGAGAATGTCTTCGACCAGCAATTTCTGCTCCGGCGTCATGTTCGCCACGAGGGCGCGGAACACCGCCTGATCCACCTTGGCAAGTTCCAGGAGTCGAGTCGCCGTTTCTTGGTAGACGGATTGCCCTTCGCGTTTGGCGCGGGCGAGAAGCGCGGATGCGACGATGGAAAGGGCCTGTGGAAGTGCGCTTCGGGCGATCGTCGCGCTGCCGACGCAGGAAACGAGAGTGTGGGCGACTGTCGTCCTGGAGTTCTCGGGGTCGCTGGGAACCTCGCCGCCACTGCCAGGCGTCCCAGCTACGAAGCCGACGAGTCTGGGGAACAGGTACCTGGCTATCACCTCGTCTGTAGGCGATCTCGGGGCTGGGGTGAGGAGGATCGAACGCAGGCAACCCGCGGCGACGTTGGAAAGGCCGACGTCTTGCAGACAGTCAAGGAATTCGTTAAGGACGCGTGGAATAAGGGGATCTTGAGGCGGGATGAGGTAACTGCTGGTCGTGAGGAGGATGGTAATCGCCAAGAGGGTGTTCTTGGCACATGGAAGGGATGTTTCTGACTCGCGTCGCTGGGCGATGGTGAGTGTTGTGAGGAAGCGAGTAAGACAACCGCGCAACTGGAGAGATACGGCCTCGAAGCTTTCGGGAGATACCGGCCCAGTTCCATCTTTGGACTTGGTCATACCTTGAATGAATCGTCGGAATATAGGTAAGGCCTGAGGCACCACTTCAGCTTGGCATATCCCTGTGGCTAGAATGGTGCTGAAGATGTGTAATATGCATGAATTCAAATCGTGGCGAATGATCGCTGGGAATACAGCGGACACATCAACGAGGGAGGAGAGAGCAAGGCGGATCAGAGAAAGACAGTCATCCGATGTTATATTGAAACGCGCGTGTTGCGTCCCGCCAAGGTTGGGCAAAAGGCCCGCAAGGACGAGAATGATGTTTCTGGTGAGCTCGAAAAGCTGTTCAATATCGTCAGAAAGATTCTCGCTGCGGTCTTGGCCATCCTTCGCAGACAGATGATCCAAGGACAAATTCCTGGCTATTTCAACGATGACCGTCTGAATGTTAATGCCCTCAGTCAGAACAAGGCGGTCCAGAGTGTCCATGGTCTCCGAGAAGACGGCATCCTGATACACCGCATTCCCAGAAACCACTGGTCGCAGGATCCTCTTGAGAGCCTGGAGAATCTCCAGCCGTTGGGACGGAGAAACGGACTGGTCAACAAGAGCTTCAAACGCCAAACCATAGAGGACGAAAAAGAAGGCAACAGGCTCATCACGGTAGTTGATGTCATGTCCCCTACCGTGGTCGTCGCCATTGACAAGGCCATTTCCCTGTTTCTCTGCCTTCCCATGTTCTGGTTGGTTGAATTTGCCGTCAAGTGCGTCAAAGACAAAATCACTGTCCTTTTCAACAAGGCTAGCAATGGCGTCGACGAGATATAACCACGAATCTTGGTAGAACTGCGTGGGGGCATTAGTATTGATAGATAATAACGTAGCATAATCACGTCCTTTACCTTTAGCAAAGTTTCCCTATTCAATGCGGCATATACCTCATCCAGATTGCCAGATTGTGGGCTTGTACCCAAACTACCAGAGATATCAGGCTCGAATCTTAACCGTGCGAATTCCTTCAGGGACGAGAGCCACAAGGGTGTGAGCATGGCAAGATATGGCTGGACCACATTGGTCAAATACTGCTGCTCGGTGCTGGCCATCTGTAATCGTGCCCAAGCAGAAAACAGTGCCATCTTGACCATGACTCTGGCGTTGGAGTTGAGTCCTCTAAGGTCGCCAATTTCGGTAGTTTCGGGATTTTCTGAATACAGTGAGCATTAAAACTCAGGAAAATGACTGAATAGTGGATACATACTGGCAAAGTTCTCCAACCCGACAACCAGAAGTTTGAAGATTCTGCCCATCCTTTCCACGTTCGTGACTATGCCAGTGCTGACGAACGTTGCGCTGACATTGATAGCTTCAGACGCAAGCTCTGGTGATGAGTCCGCTGCAAACGCTGGAGTGAGAGCTGAACCAATCTGGGCCTGGTATTGTTCGAGAAGGGAAGCCTCTGTGAAATCTGGATCCGGTGTTTTACCGAACATCTTCAAAAAAAAAAAAGATGTCAGTGAAAAGACCAAATTGCCCTGGTGGAACCATGAACAAACCTTCAACACTTGATCTATGATTTTCAGACCCCAGATTCGCAACTGCACCACATTTGCTGTAGATGCTGAGAATGCCATCCTGACAATGTCACCCACCCGGTGCTGTAGAGCCAGCTCTGCAGGGATCGTCTGGTCTGGCAATATCTCATCATTGACCATTGACAGTAGCTCGCTAAGACAGCTCATTGCAAAATTGCGAGTCTGCCACTTCAGCAATTCTTGGCCAGTGATGGCTCCATCTGTATTATCCGTTTTTTCTCCACCCGCAACTGCAGATGCGAAGCCTGCGACTTCATCGTCTGGTAGGTCTGGCACAGCGGATTTTGGTGCCGGTGTAGCTGGAATGTCTTCAACCTTAAGGCGGGTCTTTGTTAGGATCTTTTGGAGCCGCTGCACCCAAAGCTCGGTATCCACAAGGGCGGTTTGTTGCAACCAGTTTCGGATCATGCCCTTGAGAGATTCGTTGTCTGGTGCATCATCGAAAGCAAGCCATATTTCTTCTTCAAGGGTCGCTGAAGCAGTCCGCATCACTGACTCTGCATCCCGCTTCATAAGATTGCTCAGTCCGCGGATGGCCGCCTCGCGCAGCAGCGGGCTTCTTGCTGAAAGTGCGTGCTGAAGTCGTCTAACATAACCCGCAAAGTCGACATACCCTGGCGCATACAGTGACAAGTGATCCAGGCATTTAGAGCTTTGAGTGACTAGTGCAGGATTCTCTTCCAACTGGAACTGTCTGACCAGAGTGAAAATGAGGTTGCGAGCCTTCGAAATGTCCTGCAAATCTGGCCCAATCACATTGATGAGCGAGTTCACACAGCGACTGACAAGCACTGGTGTTGGGAAGGTCATCTCAATGTTAGACGTCGCCAGCGACGCTGCTTCTTCGTTATGGGTATCAGCGATATAGAGTTGAGCCAGCTGTCCAAGTGAGCTTGATACATATGCTGAAAATGTCAACCCGGCAGAATCGATCACTCTTTCCAGGCCGTCAAGAGCCCAAAAATGTACCACGGGGTGAGGGTCGCTACACAAGGACATAAGGACTCCAATTATCGTCTTCAGATGGAATCCAGCTGCCATGCCGCCAACCTGGGAATGGATACAACCCAAAGCAGCCGCGCAACCCGCACGAGTGTTAGGGTCTCTGTTCTCGACGATAGTATCCACAAGCCAATTGATCTGGGTAGTGGTGAAGTTGTTTCCAAAATTATTGCAGAGACGTCCCAGTCCTTCAAAGCCAATCGTGCGGACTATAGGGTCAGGGTCAACCATGAATTTCTGCAAGCTGTCAGAGAGTGCATATAGGCATAGAAAATGATTTAAAGTTGTTGATATAAATCGGGTTATTAGCACCAACCTGTAAAAGCTCTTGCAGTATCTTCTCCGTGGAAGAATTCAAATTGCCAGCTGGCGAGCTCGTTTCTCCGACAGCAACTTTGAGAGCATACAAAAGTGCTACAGCAATATTGACAGTCATAGCAGCTTTACGGCCCGGGTTCCTTTGAAGGCTTGGGGAAGAAAGAAGCGTGGCAATTTGCTCCACGCTGCTTTCCTGAACCTTTGGTGCCTGCAAAGGAAGAGCAATTGAAAACAGGTGTATGGCGGCATTTACAACCTCGGTTGTGGGCGGGTCGGCAGAGATTGCATCCTCATCCCTTGCACAGTACAAGAGAACGGAGTCATGTTCGCTTGCTTGACAGATAGGGAAGTTCAACTGCGAAAGTTAGATACTGGATATGTAAGACAAAAGGCTGCTAACTCACAGCATCGTCAATCGCCTGGTCTGCTGGCTCAACAGCAGACCACGCTGGTAGACTTTCCTTCTTGCGCTTCCCTATCAATGTCTCGCCGACATACTCTCGCGCGAGACCTGTAACTCCAAATCCATAGTTGTCGCCTAGGTCCCATAAGCTTTCAAAGTTCCCAGTCGAAGAGGCAATCGAGCTCTCCACCGGATTTGCATGGATGGCATCCGGATCTGCAAAGGACGAGATCGCCAGGCTCAATAGAGTAGACTGGGAGACAACTTCTGTATTGCTGGCAGGACTGAGACTGACCAGCTTCGAAAAGCACTGCAAGACACGGCGACGGACCATGGTAGCAAAGTCATGCAGCTGCAGAGAGGGAAAGAGTCGTTGGGAAATATCTTCCACTGACTTCTGTCGAGGGAGCTCATCGAGAAACGCGATCGTGTTTTGCAGCATCCCAGCGATGCGTTTGGCGCCATCCGCAGTCACCAGCTTGCTGTTGTACTCAAGGAAGACAAGCAAGGAGCCAAGCGCACATTCCCTGACATGTGCAAGGAAGCTCAGCTCCAAGGTCCCACGTTGAGTATTTTCTTTGCCAAGTGGCTTAGGAAGTGCGTTCTTCCACAGCAGCATCAGCTGGGACAAATGAATCTTGACAAAGCTTGGGCCGAGGGGCATCAATCCTCCGATTAAGATCCAAGCAACCTGGATCTGAGTGCTCGAAGTACGCAGCTCAGAGCTACTGCTTGTCTTGAGAAGATCAGTCGCTTGCGACAATACTCGCGCGAAAACATCAACTGAACCATAGAGAGGCTGGAGACGAGAAGTGCTCAACATGGCAGAAAGCCCATTCGCATAGCCAAGACAACGTCGAGCCGATTGTCGAGGTGTAGACAACTGCCCTATCTCCCTGTTCAGGCTGTTCAGGCATATTGTCACACACGGAAGGAGCTGATTCGGACAGGCGAGAACGAAATTGCGCAAGCACTGAGCAGTGTATATCTGGACCGCATAACTCGGATGAGGGAGCACTTGGAGTAGAGCCTCGCGGCAGCTGTCGCCTAGTGCCCCGACCGCTGAACCAAGCGACGATATGAGAGAAGACAGTGCACTGAGCGCACTAATCAAGGTATATTTGCTCGGTTCGCGACGCTCGGGTATGACTTGAGGGTAGTCCTTGACAATATCGTTGATCAGCCATCTAGCGGCATTTAACTGACTGTTTTCCCGGAGACACTCGCGGCCCACGGTATCCTCGAGGATGCTTTTTATGAATCTGCGTGTAACTAGAAGGCGAAACCGATTATAGGTTACTGTTGGGTGGTTTAATAGATCGAAAAGCAAGTGAGTAGCGATTTGGCTATAACGTTCTTCGACAACCTTGTCGCCCAGATTCCGCACGATAAGCCTATAGCAAACGGCGATGCCAGCTCGTGTACGCTTTCCAGTGGAGCTCTTTAGATACTGCGCCGATAGCTGTCTGAGAAGGTCGGGAAGCGTAAAAGAAAGGCGTGCTTCTGGTTTCTTAGGAGCCGGGGAGTCCGGGGTTTGTGGTTCGTTTTCTTCTTCGTCGCCATTACGTGGTGCAGGCTTCTTGGACTGTCTTCTCAGACTCTTGAGCTTCGGAACAGGTTCAACTCGCGTGTCTGTAGAGTGCGCCTTGACCAAGGTCTTTGCCAGGCAGGAAGCAGCGGCGTGTCTGACAGAAGCAATAGGACTGTCGATGACTTTCCAAACAACAGCCTTGAGATTGTCGAAGTCATTTAGGTTGTCAAAATATGGAGTTGTCTGAACCAACTGCTCCATACAACGACACGCGTTGATCTGGACAAGGGTCGACTTGTCGCTGGTGGCGGCATTTCGAGCCTGTTTCCAGATATCTCGTGCGGTCTGTTCATCAATAGGAAGTCCAATGCCAACGACTATCTTGCGCAAAGCCGCGAAGATAGAGCCTCGGAGACCAGTATGGTTACTAGCAGACTTCAGTAGCTTGAGCAAGCTGGAGACAGCAATACTCGACTGGCCGACGGCACTGTCTCCAGCGGCCGCAAAGACCTCTCCCAAGCAATGTGCCGCCGCAAATTTAGTCTTGAGCTCTGCATCATTTTTCCCAGCGTTGACAATTCCCAGCAGCTCAGTTACGGTGTCAAACAACACAGCACGGTCGCCCTTGCCAAGGATCACGCCAAAGCATCGGCCAAGATTATTGCGGAGGACTCGAGTTATGGTCGGCGAGGAAAGGTTAAGGATCTTGAACAGCTCTTTCTTCAGGAAAAACTGCTGCGCAGAAAGCTGCGCTTTATCGAGTCCAGAGACATACTGGACTAGATCGGACGTAAATGTGAGGAGGTACAGGTCCTGCTGTTCTGAGGGGAGCGCATGCAACTTGGGGATATCGAGTTCGGCACGGGGCGCCGCCGCCGCATTGTTCTCTGAGCCTGCGGTCGTCGTAGCAGCGGTCTCGGTGGTCGACATTGAATGCGGATATAGGAATACAGACGTTACCCGAAAGAAATCCTTCGAGTAACTGTCGCTTGTCTGTCGTAACTGCGATCGTCACGGCTCGTTGTCGCGCTGTCTTGTCGCGCTGCTGTCCTCATCTCCGTCCGAGGGGCCGGATAATTCTCGGCCCGAAGTCTCAGGTATGATACGAAGCCTCCGCACTCGTTCGAGTCCCGCCAAGGTTCGGGATAGAATCGCAGGGAAGGTCGATAGAGAATATGGCGACGATACTGGGGAAGCGGCTGTTGCCACGGTCTCAGCAGACCTCGCAATGGGTCTGCGACAACTGCCGTGGCATCAGCACCTCTTCAGTGCTGTTCTCCGGCCACAACAGATGGTCGCAGATCAGGCATGACAAGGCCAAGAACGATAAGGCAAAGAGCAAGGAGCGCCAGCTCGTAACCAAAGAAATCGTTAATGCATCCAAAAGTAAGGCTCTATAAACCATCAATTTACCACTAGCTAATGCAAGCTGTGCAGTGTGGGGCCCTGACCCGAAGTTCAATCCCCGTCTGAGCCTTGCGATCTCGAAAGCGAAGCAGATCATGATGCCCAAAGCATTAATTGAGGCGTCCATAGCGCGCGGCCAGGGGCTGAACGTCTCTGGAGAAGCGCTTGAGTCTCTGACTATCGAGGCCATGCTACCTGGGTCCGTCGCTGCGGTTATAGAGTGCCAAACAGACCAGAAAGCGCGCGTTCTTCAGGATCTCCGCTGTATCATCAAGGACTATGGTGGGACTGTAACCCCCACAACATACCTATTCGAGAAGAAAGGCCAGATAGTCCTTGAGAAAAAGGATGGCCTCAACCCGGACGACTACCTGGAAAAGGCTATCGAAGCTGGTGCGGCCGACGTCGACACCGACGAGGAGGGTCGACTTGTGTTGTACACTGAGCCGTCGGAGACCAAGGCCGTCGGTGAGGCCTTTACGAAAGAAACGGGACTCAAAATTGAGAGCTCGGATATTATATGGGATCCAAACAAGGACACGATGGTCAAATTGGAAAAGGAGGAGGATATCAGAGACCTTGAAGAAGCTATACATGCAATACGGGAGGAGCCCAGTGTTCAGGACATCTATTTGAATACCAAGATGAAGTTCTGAGAGAGTATCTTGAATGAATCTCAGTACTTCCTTCCAGGGCTTGCTACGGAATACACTTATGTAAATACCCCCATCAGTCCCTCTGAAAAAGGATAGGGTCTTGTATTATAGATATGGATAGATGCATATAAATGGCGCATTGATATAGATGGCAAATTGAATACACTATTCGAACAATAAAGCTTTGTCAACTTTACAAAATCCTGAGAGCATGGTCATGCCTCGCACTTGATATGAATTATGACAAATATATTTACATTATCAATCCTTCCGCAACGCCTTCATCGTAGTTCTCATTAATTTTCCAATTCCCTGAATGCCCGCCTCATCCAACCAGTCCAGCATTTTCAGCCTGTACTCCTGCCAACTAACCTTCACGCCGCCATCTTTCTCTAGGGCACTCAACGCTTTTTGCGTCACTGGCTTACTCATCCGTGGCTGGCCTTCCTCGACATTCCTCTCGTTTTCAATATCGGCAAAGCAAGCCGCAGAGGCATTTCCCAGCGCGCCGTGATGGCTCAGAGAAAACATCGCAGGAAGGTTGTAGTGGAAAATGTCCTCGCGCCTCCGATCCTTCATCGCCTCGTTCAGATCGTGTACGTATTCTGTCAACGCCTTGACCGTGGAAGCTGGTATCAAGCAGCCTAGCGCGTTAGGATCGTCCGCGTTGAGTCCGCGATTCCGCCATAGCAAATTGCAGACATCCATGACAAAGCCGTTAAATTGGCCCACAAGTGTAGGCGGATATAGTGATTCTGTAGGTTTCGGCGACTGGAGAGTCTGGGAGGTTAATGACGCCTCGAACGCCGACTTGTAGCTCCCAAGGGTAGAGCTTAGAAGAGAGATGTGGGCAATGGCAGGTGTAAAGGCTAGAACATAGACAGTCGGAGCTATGGGAATAGTGAGACGGATGTTTCCATTTGTAGGGGCGTGAGAGAACACGCCAGAGAGAGTGCTATATAATTGAAGGACGGACAGAGTGATTGGTCCGGACTGCTTGATATCGTCATAAGGTATGGCGGTAGAGTGTTCGAGGGTTGACAATGATAGGAGTTCGGCATGCGTGATTAATCGGCTCAAAGGTGTAGGTTCCCCTGAGGTTGGGATAGACGGTTGTACCCTTAGGATCACTCCCCATCGACGAATGAGACGAGAATAAAAGTCAAGAACGGCCGCTTTCGAGGAGACGGTATGGTCTAATATTGCAGCCTCCAAAGGGTCGAGGAATTCTGCTCGCAAATTATCGTACGAATCAACTGGCAAGTACTCAAGGAGGCTCAGAATTTGACTCCTGTTATCCTTTCCGTCCCATGTGCGAAGATACATTTTGATGAACGAGTAGACTGTGGAAGGTAATTTCTACCTTTGTAAATGACTGTATTCATGAAGACCAAAATGGAGACATACCTTTGTATACCGAACATATTCCACAGTAACACTGAGGACATAACTCAGCGCTTCCGGCCTGTCATCTTCGCCTTCGCCCACGCGCTCAAATTCGTCGTTGAAGAAGCTTTTAAGCCAGTCCTCTAACCGACGGCTCGCGACTTCTTGTTCCACGAGAAGTAGATATTTTTGCGCCAAGGGATCGGCAAACGCGGAAATAATCTGATCTGGCAACTCGATTTTGTCGAGCTTCTCTACAAAATCGTTCGCGTTGCGTACCTCTTCTAAGGACGTGTGGTTGCTTTGCACTCGTGACGTCTGAACATCTGGAATCACAGCCTCGACTTTGCTTCTTTTCACACCGCCGCGGCGGACGACCTGAAAAGTTGAAGTCCCCAACGCCAGGGACCTCTCCAAGTTCATGTCCTGAATCACCTTCACATGATTAGACCATTCAGGATCCGGGTGCTTAAAGAAGAACTTTGTTCTTCCCGATGCTCCAACATCGCCGACGATAATATCAGGATAGTAGTTCTTAAAGACTCTTAACAGCCCCAGAAGCTCTTTCTCCTCATCTCCCCCATTGCGTAGTAATTCCATAAGCGCCTGGATTCGGAAAGGTTTGACGTGTTTCCGCCTCGTAATCATGGAAAGCAGATGACACAGCGGCCTGCGCAGACTTATCATATCCAGGTGGTTGAAGAAGACCGCGTACAACTTTGACAGGTGGGAGGCATCTTCCAGAAACTCATAGATCAGAATCAGCCATCGCAGCAGCAACGCTTGGGTTGCTGGCGACGGCTTGCCCTTACTCGGGCCGAGACAACCCACGACTTTCGTGACGATGGTAGATGACACTTTCTCTACAGGGTAGAGATTCTTCACAAGAGTTGTGATCGTCGTCTGATCCAGATGATTAGGCCTGGTAATGATATCGATCAGACGGTCCAGAGTAGCTGGCTGAATGCCGCTCTCGTACGCGTCCGAGGCGATTGTCTTGGCGAGCTCCGACACATTGGTATGCCTCTGCTTCGGAGGCACAGATGCAACTAAATGAAATAGATGAGAAAATGTATCATATAATAAAGAGAAAGCGATATGGCGAAAATACCGGCTTCCAAATGGTCAACTGCATTTTGCAGGCTTCTTGACCTATCTTCAGCACCTACGGGAACCGTCAGTGTTGCACGTTCCGACAGAAACTGGGTCGCGACAAACTTCTATCTGCATCAGAGGACATGGTTCCGCCTGCAAGTACGCTACGTTCACCCGTTTGAAGTTACTTATTCTTTTCAGTGCATTTCGGCGTATCAGTGCTGGTTCAGGTATCGTGACGGTTCTTCGAATTAACGAAACAATTCAAACAGGAACACTAGTTGCTGAATAATGCAAGCAATGTTTCTAATAAAGAATCCTTATCCAATGCTAGAATAAAACGATAAGAAGGGTATCTTGAATTAAGTTCTCAAAGAATCTAAATCTCGGCGGAAAGTATCCGTCCATGAGACTGGCAGGTCGGAGTCCGGACGCGTCGCGGGTGGTGTTGGGTGCGGAAGCCGGCGGGCCAATGGGAGCACTGGTTTGTTGACCTAAGCTTCACAGAGCCAGCTTATGTACGTGGTATATTCTACCAACCTACGAAACTCGGAGACACAGTTGACTTCGTTATTAGACGCTAGTTTGAGTGGTAAATCTATCTCCTTTTTCATCGTCAAAAGGCATTAAATGAGCAATCGATTTACGGATGACCAGGTATAAAGTTGAATCTCCAACGCATCACAGAATGGTAAAGAGAGATAATTAATATACCACAGAAACCAGTATGGTAAACTTTATCGGTCGAACAGCCAGGAGCAACAATACACGCGTCGCTCTAGGGTCAAGAGGAGACCTGTTCACTTTCTCTTCCGAGCAGACGAGCTGGAGGTCTCTTTACCCGAAGCCTGGGCTGGTTCCGCAGTCTTTTCTTCCGCCTTAGGAGCCGGCGTCTCTTCCTCCTCTTCATCATTCACACCACCCTGTCCGAACTCGTTGACACGCGTGTAGTCAACCTTGTACTTCCAGCTCTGGTACAGCCAAATGAAAAAGATCACATCATCTCTGAACGTCGCGAGCCTATGAAGCGTAGGCATCTTGACGGTGAAAGCAAAGAGATCGTCGATGAACGTGTTGAGGAACTTATACATAAGCGCCCTGCCAGGCATGTGGGCAACAGACTAAACAGTATCAGAAAGTTAGTGACGAGTGCCGGCGATAGAGACAGGGCGTAACAAACCTTGAGACGGTAGTTGATGTACAAACTGGGCACCATCATCAGGAAACCATAAGCATAGACACTCCCAACAAGTGTCTCGATTATGTAGGAGTACCACGACTTGTGCGTTTCGTAGACAAGGCTGTACACTGCGTACGCAGCCAATAAGGGAACGGCAATTATGTACAGATATTTGAACGCAATCTCATCGTACTCCTTCGTCTTCTTCTCAGTCTCACTGAGCTTGTGCTTGTCCTCAAATACAATCACGTATGGGAGGAAAGACAAATAAGAGCCTGGCTGGGGAGGTCGAACGCGGACATTGACTGTCTTCGTGATTTTCCAGGCTTCCAGGAGAATACCAAAGCCCTGGCTGGCAAGAATCATCCAGGATGTGCCCTCGCTATTGTCCAGGAGGTACAAAAAGATGATAGTCTGCATCAAGATATTGGCGAGGATAGTACGAACGGACGTCCCAACGACATCCTTCTTTTTGCGCCAGTGCGACTGCAGATTTCATATCAGCGAAACACGCCATACCAGTGAGAAAAGTTGTTCACTTACAATATCATTCTTGAAGGCAAGGGTCTCGAAGATCATGTGCAAGACACTGACGATTCCTGTCGTGGTCAACAAATAAGGGTTAGTGTCCAAGAGGATTTCCTTGAACATCTCGAACTCGCTTCCGTCGCCACCAGCGGGCATTGGACCTCCGAAAGCTGCCTGTCGCGCATTCTGTTTGGAGTTTTCATCGATGCTGGCCATAAGATTAAACTTCCAGTTCTTCATGTTGTTGAGGGTGATACGCAGCGGTAGTGTCTCAACAGTCGAGTTCAGCTCCGTCATGTGGCTCTTGAGCTGCCAGAACGTGTTGAGGAAGACAATAGGATAGTACCATCCATTCTGTCCGGTGATGTCTCTGGCACCTGTGCTCTCGAGCTGCATATGCTGGCGAACCCCAGGGTGCAGCATTCGGTACTTCTGGACCCCAGAGTCAGGGATCACCGAGACGGTGAAGTTCGGATGATAGTAAGATACTATTTGAACATTCGGTGTATCATCTTCCACCTCTTCCGTCTCATTCGTGCCGGCAAGCAGATTCTTCAGTTTCTTGGCCTTTTTCTTTGGAAGATATTGGTTCAGAGGACGTCTGAAATGGAAAGCAGTCTCTGTGCTGTAGTCCTTTGCAGCTGGATCCAGTTGATGGCCGCTAAGCGCCACATAAAAGTGTGCCCAGAGAGTTCCATTTCGTTGGACTTCCTCGGGGACCTTGATAGTGGTTTCAATCTCCCTGTTCTCACTGTAGTTACCGATGGTAAAATTCTTCTCCTCGAGGACCAGGGAGCTCTTTGGGATCGCATTCAACGGGGGCATCACAAGAGACGGCGAGACATAAATGCTGATATCCAAGGAACTGTTTGTCGGCCATATCGGCGCTACGGCGTCGGGTATGGGGCTGTAATTCGAGATCTCACCCCTATCCGGTCGAGCACTAAAGGCAGGGATATCGGCAGGTCTAACTGTCGCTCCAGATCCCTGTTGCTTCGCCCCGAAGATCTGATTGATGAGGAATTGAGTCAAGAAGAAGATCCCGAGACCGTGGATGATGGACCTGAGGGCGGACTATGAACAGTGGTCAGTACAGCACACTTTAGCGCAACAAACAGCGGCAAACACTCACGCCTTGCTCCGGCTCGTCCCTGCGCTGCCGTTGGTCTGGCATCTTGGACTGCTCTGCGAGTACCGTCGCGGAGGGAGACGGGGATGTGCTGGCGCGGGCGACTCGGCGAGAAAAGAAATAACGGGCACGTTTCGATAAGCGGGCCGGTACCACGTTAGCGCCGGCGCCTCGCTCTCATCGGCCGATATCGATATCGATGGGCCTCCATCGCCAACCCCACGATCTACTTACGCTGTAGGTCTCCGCCTCGTCTCGCCCCCCGCAGATCAACTCCCCCCTCTCTATGCACTCCCTGCTCCGCGAGAGAAAACGCTAATAGGGCAATGGGCGTGCCCGGCACGCCCGTCGCACTGCTGGTCTACTCATGGCGGACAATCCTCCCTCCCCCGAGTCTCCCCGCTCGCATTTTCCCGCCCACAGCGAGCCGCGGGTATGGGTGATCTCATCCGGAGACTCGCCCATCGGCATATCTCTGACGCGCCAGATCCTTACGCATGGAGATTACGCGGTAGTCGGGCTGGTTCCGTTAACCCTTGACCGGGATGAGTATCGCCGTGAACAGTTTGACGCCTTCCTCGAAGAGGTGGAGGAGCACAGCGAGGAAGGGTGGAGACAGCGACTGAAAGAAGTTGTCTTGGATATTAGGTGAGGGTCTATCTGTCTCCCTTCGAGCCTGAGGCTGCGCTTCGTGATAATGGACTGCTTGGGATATATGATGTACTGAACTATTAACTATTCGCCCGCTCGGTTATCGCAGGATGATGGGCCAATGTCAAGCAGTCATTGCAGAAGCTGTCGCGACGTTTGGCAAAATAGATATCCTGCTTTGCTGTACAAGTCAAGGCAAGTTGTTCCGCGAATCTGGTTTTGATTCGATAAATGGCTTCATTCTCTAACATTCTCCGCCTAGCTGTCGTTGGAACTGTGGAAGAGCTAGCGGCGTCCCCGCGGACATTGAACTTGATCCGGGATCAGTTCGAGACGAATTACTTCGGCCCCGTGAACATAATAAAAGCGGCATTGCCTCATATGCGAAGACAGAAGTCTGGTCATATCATGGTTCTTTCGGGAATCAGTACGCACGATGGTTTCCCTATTTTAGGCAAATAATTACTGACATGCAACAGCTGCTCACATTGGCACCCCCGGTCTTGGAGCATATTGCGCAGCTGGCTGGGCCCTTGAGGGGTTCTGCGATGTAAGTCTTTCCTCTTGCTACCATTTAGCTTGTCTGGAAATACTAACTGGGAGATCATGAAGAGCATCGCATACGAAATCGCGCCGTTCAACATTAAGCTAACAATCCTACAATGCAGCATCGAGATAGGCATCCTCTCCAACCTTGTAACAAGCGTTCCTCCCATTCTGCCTGCCTACTCCCCGTCCCACAACCACGCTCCCCTCTTCCGGAACATATTGAATCGCCTCATCTCGCGCCTACCAAGTGTGAGCAATGAGGCTTCAACCGCGACAGACGACACCGCTGATTCCTCAAACGCCAACGGCCAAGTAGACTCCGATCAGAACAACACAGGTGCCAATGGACCATTCTCAAAGCCAGAGGTCGTCTCAATGTATCCTCCATTGAGCGCTGCTCATTTAGAGATCTTGACGGCTGAGACGGTCCACGCTCTCACAGCGATCGGTGGACACGAGAATCCACCATCGCGCCATATCATAGGGCAAGAGGGCGTCGCAAGCGTCAAGGAGAAGCTGAAGACAGTCAGTGAGGAGCTGGAAGATTTCATCCAGGCGAGTTGTGCCGTGGATATCGTTCCCGACGGGGACTCTACGCGGGGCTGTAAGGAAGATAGCGTAGGGAATGGGCGCGTATAATTGCAGTATAGCGGCTTCCTGTCTGCAATGCGAATTCCATTCAATCATTCCTGCATGGGAAACACCGAGATCGTAAAGACACGAAGCAAGAGGACTTGCTATGTTCAAAAAAAACCATTCCAGAGACGCGCCGTTCATGTAAATACCTCCCGATATTGACATAGAATTCCTCCTACTCAAGTCTAGATCTGTGAATCCGAAACGGAAATCACCCAGTATCCCTGTCTCATCATGGGCTTGAACCACGGCATTCCATGGATGCTTAATATGTCTGAAAATAAGGCGGATATCTAATAGCGCCTTCTACTTCTTCTGCTTCAGGAACCAAGCCTGCCTCACCTCCCAGAGACTGCCCATGTCCTGGTTATTCCGGTAGCAGCGGAACTCCTTCCAGGCATTCCCATTGGGAGGATTAGTTATGCGGCCATCAATCTGCAGGATCTTGTTTGCCAGAGCGCCTGGCCCGGCGATATTGGGGACTAAAATGTCCTTGATTATCTCTGTGGCTGGCTCTGCTGCCTCTGAAGAGCGAGACATGGGCGATGGTTCCTTGCTGGATCCGGGGACCGCCTCAGCCGCAGCACCCTCGGTAGCAGCTTCAACGGGGGCTTTTATATCTGCCTCGATCACTTGAGGAGTAGGCTCTTGGGCTGGAGCCGGCATCTCGACTTCGACGACTGTATCATCAGGGTCTGCAGTAGAGGTGTTAGTGTTAGTGCTGGGAGGAGAAGATAATTCGGATTCGGAATCCTTTTCGCTTTCTTTGGGCTCCGGGGGTTGTTCTTTATGCCCTTCTTGCTGAGGTTTTGGGTTTGGTTCCTTACTCTCCGGGCTCTCCGACTTTGTATCCGTGTCCATTGGCGACTCCGGGCGCTGATCGGTAGTACCATTGAGCTCCGCTCCGGCAGGGCTCTCTCCAGCGGCACTTGTGGTCGTGTCCCCTTTAGATACTAAGTCTGATTCGGAATCTGTCACCGAAGTATCATGTCTCTTCGGACGTTCGTGCTTCGCGGGTTCGTGGCTTTGAGGCTTTTCCTCCACCACACCAGATAAAAATACGCGCCGACCAGCGGGGACAGCAAATGTTAGAGTTGAACCATTGATTTCAACAATCTGCCATCAAGGTTAGAGAAGGGGCATGGATTGATTTCTCAAAGCCAGTAACGGACACAAAATATGCTTACCTTGGCTTCCTTCTCAACCAAGACCCTCTCATTCTTCCTACCAAAGACGCGTGTGTATTTCCAAACATCACCTTTCCTGACGACGCCGTTCTGGATGAGCGTGTCAAGCTTGACCCGAGAACTCTCCCCCGCGATGACACTGTAGTCCAGCTTCTGTTTCTGGCCCCAGAACTCTTCAAACTCCTCTTCCTTCCATTTGTCGAATTTTCCCTGGGCCCTCTCTTCCATGGCCTCGGCTGCCTGGCGCAGCCATTCCGGGTCGTAGCGGCCGGCCTGCAAGTCCACCTGGAACTGACGCACGGCGTCACGCCAGACGTTCGAGTAGCGCAAGAAGTCCTGCGGGAGGGGAGGTATCTTCGCGTTTGGATCTCCTGGGTCAGGGTCCGGATTTGGATGTACGTCGTCCGGAAGCAGTCTTAGTATCTCCTTCTTCTCATCTTCTTCAAGAACTTCCCAGGCTTTGGGATGCGCAAGTAACTTCTAGATATTCACTCAGCGACCTGACCCCGCATGGCATATGCAGTACATCAGAGATAAGTTGTTCCGCCTTGGAAGGCGCACATACCACAAGATCGATATCAATCAGGCGCGACTTGGGGCTAGTCAAAAGCTCCTCCTCTGACCACGGATCCTTCTTCGCGGATCTCGCTGGATTCCGCTTGGGCCTCGATTTGGACGACTCGACGCTTGCAAGAGCCATGGCGGAGGCGGAGGACTCGCCTGCATCACTTGGCTGCGCTACACGGGCAGTACATGCGCGACGAGGCCTGCAGCATCCTCAGCACCTCGTCATGAAGAAAGAGAATTTCGCGGACTTGGGAGCTCCGATGGGTTTCGATCCTTACATGGTAGACCGCTGGGCGGTACTGCCGTCATCGGCCGCCTTGCGTTTGGGCGGCATCTCCAGAGTTCTGGCTGCGGGCGGTGGGCGTTAGCCTAAGGGGCGCGCTGCGAAGCTCCACGTTTATATGTCCGAGCCAGGTAGGGCCCGGTCCTGATAACACCGAGTCCCAGGACTGCTCCAGCACTTGCGTGCCTGCGATCCACGGTCTTTTTGTCACAGAGGGTGCGCTTGTGGTTATCGCAAGATGGTCAAGTCAACACAGATTGCGAGGCTGGACGGTGAGCAGAGAGTCTGTGTGTTGTACAGCTTGAGCAGGAGCAGTTGCTGATGTTGGATTGATGAAGGCCTCATGCTGGCTGCCTCCGTCGATGACGAGCAGGTACGTTTGCACGCCATTCACTGTGTCTCTTTGTTCTATTGAGTAACACAATGGTCTCTACATTCTTTCTCTCTCTAGGCAGAAGCGGAGCTCTCAGAGGTCAAATCGCAGGCCAAGATGATATTCAGGCGTCTCAGTCGCAACTCCGCGCCGGAAGCCAGCATTGAGTCCGGTCAATACAACCTTCAGTAGGCAGCTATGCTCACCTCAGTACCCCCTCAATTGCGGAACAATTATTATTATTAACACCCTGTAGCTACATCATCAAAGACGACATCTGCTTTCTTTGTATATGCGACCGCTCGTACCCCCGAAAGCTCGCATTCACCTACCTCGCCGACCTTGCGACCGAGTTCACCACCACCTACTCCCCCGCCCAGTACCACTCCCCGAACCTGCGGCCGTACGCCTTTGTCGAGTTCGACACCTTCATCCAGCGCACCAAGAAGACCTACCAGAACACTCGCGCGGCGCAAAATCTGGACAAGCTGAACGATGAGCTGCGGGACGTCACCAAGGTGATGACCAAGAATATCGAGGACCTCCTGTACCGCGGAGATAGTCTGGAGCGGATGGGAGAGATGTCGGGCCGGTTGCGGGAAGACAGCAGGAAGTACAGGAAGGCGGCCGTGCGGATAAATTGGGAGCTTTTAGTAAAGCAGGTCAGTTGTCCACCGGCGCCCCCTTCTGCGAAGAGAGAGAAGATGAGTGTTTAAGACGGCTGACCTCCGTCTAGTATGGGCCTTTTGCAGGAGTTGGTTTCATCATGCTTATTCTCATCTGGTGGCGTTTCTTCTAATCTGCGGGAACTGTGTTACTAATGACCATTGTATTTGTATGGACATATTCATAGTATTATTGTCTCCAATAGGCTCAGAACACGGTTTCGGGATGAACTCATAACATTTATGTGCTACCTTATCTTTTTTTTTGGACAGCTTGCTACGCATCCCATCCGCAGCACCCAGGTGTATGCGTTCTAAGACACCTAAACTGGCGACCTGCTTTGAAGGCGGGTAATTATTATCCCAGGAGCGTTAACTGCTTCTCGGAGCCGACCGAACTCTAAGACCTGCATCAATAATTCGCTGTAGAGAGTCGGCCTTGTTTTGGCCATCTTTTAATCTTGCGGACTCCCGACTATGTACGGAGCATTTTCCATGGCAAAAACCGACGCACACGGGCGATGGAAGACTGGAAGCCCCAGAGCATGGTATCTGAGCGATCACGTTCATGAAGCATCACGCGGGCCGTTCTGTGAAACGTCTGGCAGTCATCATATCTCATCTTCTTCTTCGTCGAAGTCGTCTTCCTCTCCCATATCATACAATATCCTCCCTCCTTCTCCGGGTCCGTCACCCTTCTGTGCATCAAAATACGGCAACACCACACCTTCTCTCTCCCTCCGTTGCCGTTCTGTGAGTCGCAACTCGAACGTCGACTCTGGTTCTTCTTCCCTCGCATGCTCGTCCGGCTCTTCGGGCGGACGATACAGCGGATGGTCATCCAGCAGCATCACAACTTCCTTCGCCTGCTGAGAATGTGGTGATATGGGCGGCAGGACATACCACTCCAGAACTCCTCGTCCGCTCTTCCGCCGGTGCTCCACTTCGAGAACGACGCCATCTGCATTCTCATGGCCTTTTAAGTGATCGACTCGGCTAAGAACCACTCCATCCTGTTCCTCCTCGAGCCCGAAGACCGGGGCAGCGAGACTGCGGTCGCGGGCCGCCTTCTGCGCCAGGATATGTGACAGGGAGTGCAACGTGATTATAGTCGTTGCGAGATATGTTAGCAGGTAGAGTGGAGATGGATCGTACGACTGTGGGTTAGTGGCGACTGGGATGTCCCGATGGTAGGTAACCACGAGAGTACTCTGTAACTGGCCTTGACCAGCCGTCGGGCCCCCCGCAGGCATAAGTAGCGAGCTCAGATAGCTTGGTAAATGGACGGGGCCTTCGGGCCCGCGAGGATTGAGAAGCGGATGGATGGAGTCGATGAGAATCAGCCGTCCTGTAATGAATTAGTAATGGCCCGAAATAGGTACGTATACACAGGTGAGCACTTACGGCGCTGCTGTGCGCCGCTCGTCGCAGGCGCTGGACAGGCATTTACAACCTCTTTTCCCAGCTCGCTTGGTTTTTTCCGTCGAGCTGAGATGAAGGCATCCACTCCATCTGGTCGTCTTAGGGTTTCGAATGAGATAAACGTGACATGGACTTTGGATAGCTATGCGAAAGTCAGTCACAAGCTCGGGTATTTGACAAGAGGACAAATTTACAAAAATCAAACGTATATAGAAAATGAAACACAACGATAGCTCGATGAAAGCCAATAAGTTGATGTTATTAACAGCAATCTACCAAGTACGGATATGTCCTCCATCCTGCCGGACCGACTCCAGAGAGAATTGACGCAACGAAATCAGGAACTCTAGTAGCAGACTATTCCGCATCAACTTATCGCAAAACAAAAAAAGATGTAACTAAAAAAAACTCATTTACCCACCTTCGCCCGCCGTATATACTCCCAAATCAACGGCGTCGCCGGCTGCTCCAACGAATCAAGCAAAAGCGTCAGCGGCGACGGCGCATCTCTCGGATTCAGAAGTTTTGAGATGAGCAGCAGATTGTGTGTCCGTCGGTGTGATAGATTAGTAGGGGGAGCCATCTTTTATCTTTTTGTTACAAGAGTCTGTTTGGGATCTTTCCTGCATGATTAGGTAGTTATGCGGGGATGGTCCAGTCCAGGTCGTGAGGGGTTCGCCGAGATTGGATGAGCAAAAGATTTCGGAGGGGTGTGGCGATCTTGCCCGATCCGGTGATGCCGGGGATCCATTTAATTAAAGTTGAGGCTCGGCGGGTCGGGCCGTCGGCTGGCTGCTTCAATTGCTTCAGTAGATAGATGCTTTGCATCTTAGCGGCGTCAGGTGAGCAAGACGTGAGGTTGGTTGGGGTCGGTGGTGCATGTCAGATGCACATCATTGACCTATTATTAGAAAAGTTCTATTGACACAGCTAGGGCTGCTTTAGGATAGATATACCCGCTATGTGGTTGCATAATCAAGGTTACTATCCATTTCAGGGACAAAAATAGAGAATTTTATATTTTGGGGCAGAAGCTGTTAGACTGTAGCGGTCTTTGATATTTTGTACTATTGCCTGGAAAGACTCGATTGAAGCTTTAGAAGGAGTGTTATCTAAGACCCAGAGATATGCAGAAATATCACCGGGTCATTAATTCTGATATAGGCATTTATGGTCTGCGACTGAGAGACTAAGTCACTAGGCAATCGTTCGAACTCCTGTCGAGATTTGTCGGGATAGCATATACCGTCTAGAACTAGGGTCGAGAGTTCAAGAAGATCCTTCTATGGGAAGATTTAAAAAGAATATACTACCAGACATTACTCGATTCTCACCCAGAGGCGAGGATCGAACCCTGGACCTCGGCCGGCACCCCGATACCGAGTGCCAGCTGCTAGGCCCCCCTGACCCAGTCGGTTTAGCCAACTAGGCCATTCACCGGGATTTTGGTGTCAGGTGAAGGGAATCCTGAATTATACCCCAGAAACGGGGAGGGCGCCGGGTTGCCTAGGAGGTGAGAGAGGGTGAGAGTTGGGTCACATGTAAGTACTTTATTGTCCTGAAGATATATTAGGCTAGTAGATACAGGTATTAGGTGCTGATTACATGCTCCATCCAGAACTCGAAGTTCACGTCGTGACTGAGATCAAAAGATCAACTTCATAGCGATCTTTCTGATTAGAATAACTTTCACTATAGGTAAAGGAGTTTCCTAATCACCACCGATGGCTGCGCCCTTGCGTCTCAGAGATGTTTGCTTATTAGCCTGCGTCTATGAGAGGTAATCCTTATTGGATTCAATGTAGGCCGCTGCGCGAATGGGGAAAATTTCTCCGTATCAGAAGTGTTGTTGTACAGACTGACAACTTATGATGATTTCTTAGTGTCTGAAAAAAAAGGTACCTATATATGGCTTGTTTCCGATTCTTTATATAATAAGCAAGCTGAGGAATGTCACGTGTTCACATAACGGGTTTCATTGAGCAAAGGCTGAAAGCAAATATTCCAAAAATCAAACAATGACTCTGGAACGTGATTGCTACCGGCATAAATAGCAGCTAAGTCAGCAAACATTCTTTATTCTCAGGTCAACATTTAAACGACATACAATTCTATGAATTCCCAATCATCATGTTTCGCACTGTGACCTCCAAAGCCTCCAAACTCAAGCTGAGCAATGCCTGAGACTTCTCAAATTCATAATCTCTTCCTGAGTTCAAATTGCAAAAACATATATGAGCGAGTCCAGTAACCAGAAAAAAACCGATCTCCTTCCCATGTACAAACTCCGCGAAACTCGGAGAAAGATGATAACAACAAGAAAACGATCGATCCCGCGGACCGTGATGCAATAAATACGGCACTCTGCGATCAGGCAACGATGGAATTGTTGAATAACCAGGGACTGACCTCACAGCGAAGCCGGACTGAAATTAAAAGCAGTCGAGGTAATGCATCTCGGAAGTGGCATCTAAGTGTGAGATGTCGCCTCCAGCGCTCGGGAATATGAAAATAGTACTTTCATGCTAACCTGTTTGTAGGAATTAGCTGGACGAGGTGAATGCATGTGACGCTTGCTGCTGTCCATAAAACACTACTTACAAGTCAAAGACGAAGCAATCGGGATCGTCAGGGCTGGGACATTCGTGAAGTGGACAATTGACATTTCAACCGACATTACCTACAGGTTTGTGCATGGTTTAAAATGTGGAGGAGTAGGCTCTCTCCTCGAGATTGGGCCAATTTTTAAGAAGGATCGGCCTCTCTATGGTTTCTGGACGCTCCATGGAGACCACCGCTATTCATCATTAACATCTACTGCGAAATGAAAGGATAGAGACACTTCTACATGTCTGTCGCCGCACGTTAAAAATTCTTAGGAAACGCGGACTTACATGTGGAACTCGCGGAATTTCCCTGTCAATAAACTTGTACAGTGCATTAGGAAATGTGTTTCGGAGTTCTCCTAGCAACCTTGGGACTAATCCTATTAGTTTATACAAATGTAAAAAAAAGTAAACACATATATAAAATAAAAAAAATAAAAAATTGTAATTAGTAAGTACACTTTTTCTCAATACCCTTCTCCAACCAGCAGCCAGCAACGAGAGTGAACCGAGGAATTGGCGCAAGTAGGATACAAGAAGGAATTCATAGTCATGTTTAGTTACTAAAGTGTACAGTAAATTTAATAATGAAGGAGTAATTGGAGAATTACGAGTCACCTACATAGGGACCAAGGATGATCCCTGAACAGGACAATGTGATATCAGGATGCCCTCAATGTTGGCAGCTCTGCTCTTCCAGATTTCTTTGTAGGGTAAGGAGAGAAGGACAAGCGAAAAAATAAATCTAAGAAATGTACTTGATCAAAGTAACAATACACATTATATAAACTAGCAGTGTAAAGTGGGGAGACCGCTGGAGCATGGAGCAGGCGAAAGGGAACAATGGACGAATATCTAGCTAGCACGCAAAAGGTGTGTCAATCATTCAGCTGTACACTGTTATTTTGTTACAAATAGCAACATTTCATGTCCGAAATGATAGAACAGCATGCGGTGTATATAAACACACAGTAGTGTATTAATTAATGCGTGAAGCTCAGGAGGAACTTGATAGTGGATTTCTATGGGCCAAAGGTTCACGAAGGTGGCAAGATCATATGTACTCCGCAGGCAACTGATGTCGCGCTAAGACGATGTTGGTAGTCAGCTACCTATCGGATCACCAGGGTCGAGAAGAGATCCTTGTCTTTGTGACACAGTGATACCTCGACGTTATCTCATTCCTGCTGTAGTCACTGTTGACTTTTAGTTAACCAACGGAGCTTACCTACGTGGGGGCGTGGTTGAGCCCAAGCCTGGCTGGGTGGCCTCTGACTGGTCTCCGCAGTGGCGCTCCCGGCAAAACTAGGCGACCGTAACAAACTCAGGTCCAAGCCCGTTGTCGCAGCCGCTGGGCATCCAAACAGCATTTTGCCTGCCGCTAAAGAAACGCGCCCGGACACACAGAAGAACATGAGGTAGAGACGTGAAGTCTTCTCACTGTTCTCTTAGCCATAAGTGAATTTTGCAGAGGTGGAGCCGCCCTCCCCACAGACCCGTCACCGAAAACATCTCACCTTGAGCCGAACACCCTGACAGCTTCGCGATATCTCAAACAACAAGAATGGCGGAGCCGCCAGTTAAACGCGCTCGTCGTACAGATAGTTCTACTATGTGGGACCTGAATGACAAGCGACGACATTCGTCTGAGCCCGATTCGGATCATGAGAGACCAAGGCGTGAGCCAGGAAGGGACGATGGCCCGCGCAACGGCGTGCGAGACGACCGCCGTTATCGTTCCCGCTCGAGGGACAGAACTGAGCGAAGACGGGAAAGGAGCAGATCTAGGGACAGACGTGATCGTGACCGCGACCGCGACCGGGACGACAGGAGAGATAGGGATAGGGAGAGGGACAGACGAGGCGCCAGGGAGAGAGAGCGGAGCACCAGCAGAGACAGATATCATGATCGGAGAGGTACGTACAACTTTCCACATGCGCATGTCACCGGACTATGTCTGACTGTTCAAAAGGCTATCCATCAAAGTCAGACAGACACTATGACCGGTCACGCTCACCCGCGCGAGACGCGACCAGGGCACGTTCCAAAACACCGCCTCGGGGACCCAAAGCCAGTCGAAGGGATGACTCTAAGGAAGTCAGATCACGAGATGAAGAACACCAAACCAATGGCGCTCCAGACCCAAGGAAGCCGTTGCGCGACGAGGAGGACAGAATGGACGTGGATGCGAAGGGTATTGACGACGAGGACCCTGAAGACATCGAAGCCCTCATGCGCAAGACTATGGGATTTACTAGGTTCAGAAGCACCCAAAATACTAAAGTTCCAGGGAACAACATCTATGGTGTGCGGAAGGAGAAGATGACAAAATACAGACAGTACATGAACCGTCCGGGTGGGTTCAATCGGCCACTCAGTCCGACGAGATGATTCTCAACTTGCAAACAACTTCCGCCTGCATCTTGCACTGGTCAGATTCGGGGCCATTATTGTGTCTTTTAATTCAAGCGGCATTTTTTCAAGCGTATTATTCTGGTGTGGCGCATTGTCGGAGTTGGGCTTATCATTGACTTTCCGGTCCTGTACTCTTTACTTGTATTTTCATATCCTGACTTTGAAAGGTAGAAACAGCATGCTCAAACTCAATTAATGTTTTCAAAACATTCATTTATAGGATGACTGGTGTGTGGATCTACCTAGGTAAATTGTACCGGACGGCATTGTTCCTAGAGATTGCCACATGACTGGGTCTACGCACTTTAGTATCTCGAATTCCGCTGACGTATGTATGTACTCTTCCCCCTCGTAGAACGACCCTGTCTACCCCTTGTCACTCTTTTTCTCCACAACCGTGGCTGCGATAAGGTCTCAGGTTCTAAGAGCCGTCTCTCGCTACAAAATGACTAGCGCAGGTCTAGAGCGAGAAATAGTTATTATCGGTGAGGTTGCCCCTCGTCTTTCACCCCGCATGCGACCAGAGGAGGTACTGACGGCATTCCACCAGGAGGAGGTATAATTGGATGCTGTTCCGCATACTACTTGACGAGGCATCCATCCTATGATCCTTCGCGCCATAAAATTACCATCCTCGAAGCGACGGAGATCGCGGGCGGAGCGTCGGGCAAGGCAGGTGGCCTTTTGGCCCTTTGGGCGTACCCAAGCAACATCGTACCGCTAAGTTACAAATTACACGCGGAATTGGCAAAAGAGCATGGCGGTCAGGAAAGATGGGGATACAGAGAGGTTAACTGTGGCCAGCTAACAGCGAGAGGGCGGCCACTCGAAGAGAGGGCGAAGGACCTCGCCGGAGCAAAGGAGGGCGGGACTTCCGTGTCCTTACAAAAACGAGACGCAGCTGCCCTTGGGCAAAAGAGGGCTGCCGGCATTCCTGCCGACCTTGACTGGATTATTCCCGATGGACTGAGAGGTTACGAAAGCATGGCTGCGCCGGGCCAGACGGCTCAGGTCCATCCGTACTTGTTCACAACATCCATGGCTAAGCTGGCAGAGGAGAAGGGAGCAAAGGTCGTGCTGGGATCCGTTACAAACATTAATCGATCTGCAGCGGGAGTCGAATCTGTCACTTACAAGGACAAAGAGACTGGAGAGTCGCGCACAATTTCTGCGACAGACGTCGTCATCAGTGCAGGCCCTTGGACGAAGTCTGTCTTCCCGCAAGCGCCCATCTCAGCGGTTCGGGCTCATAGCGTTGTTATCCGTCCCACGAGGCCGGTATCCGCACACACTCTCTTCACCAATATCGAGCTGCCTGCTGGTTTTGGGAACCGATCGAGGCCAACCGTGGTCACACCGGAAATCTATCCTCGTCCGGATAACACGGTTTACGCCTGCGGCGAGGGCGACCATCTCGTACCACTTCCAGAGACCACAGCAGACGTCCAGGTCGACCAGTCCCGGTGTCAGGACATCATCGACTTCGTCGGAAGTATCTCGGATGAGTTGAGAGAGGGAGAAGTAATCGCGCGCCAGGCGTGCTATCTACCTAACGTAGCTGCCTTGCGTGGGGGACCATTAATTGGACGTACTGGTATCAAAGGGCTATACTTAGCGGCTGGACATACTTGCTGGGGAATTCAAAACGCTCCAGGAACTGGGAAACTCATCAGTGAATTCGTGTTCGATGGAGAACCTAAGAGTGCAAAGATCGGAGCGTTGGATCCCCGGAACTTCATGTGAGATACTATATCGAAACAATGGAGTAGTTTGTGCACGGTGGCGTACACCTGCAATTATATTCACGCTCTGATTGGTCAGTTAGGCTCACCGCCTGCGGGATGTCCGGTGGCCGGTAGGGACCACTAGCGCAGTATGGATGCCACAGTTGCCCATATCCGCCAGTTGTGCAACTAGCTTGATCCTACTATGACCCCTTGGGAGGATCCCTTCGGTCATTTGGTATCTAGTAATAACCCCTTCGGGGACCCCTTCACCATATCCTTTAAGGATTCCTCCAGCCATTTCAATTATAGTATTATTAAATATCTTGCCAACTGGCAAGTATTTAAGAGTCATTAAATACGGCATAGATTTATAATCTGTAGTAGGCTAAAGCTGTACTTATTGGTGTAACAGGATTGGGGGCAGCCCAAACTGTGACGCCATAGAATCTTGTATAGAGCTTATCCTCCGCAAATTCATCTAATTCTCTTTAAATTCTCAAAATTATTTCCTGTTTTTGTGTCATTTCAAAACATGGGGATTCACGTAAAATGAGTAGCTCGATCCATGTATGGTATTGCAGAGACGCTCGGGCCACCTGCATCGGACATTCCAGGCTGTCCGCTTCGAGTATTATTAGAAACTCGGCAACAGCGACGCATGTACGATCAATTGATGAAGCTTTCTTAGCTTCTTCATTCCTTGATGCCTCCTTTTCAAATATGCATCGCCCTTTTAGGATCTCCCTTCTTTTAGGCTTATTTCTGTATGTCTTTGGACTTGCCGCGAGCCGAGCTTCAGCTTCCGACGATGTGTCCGAATTGATCAATGAGGTCTCCAAAGCCAACAACCAGTCGCTGCTATGGGGCCCTTACAAGCCTAACCTTTATTTTGGGGTTCACCCTCGGATCCCCAAGAGTCTCGTTGCGGGACTGATGTGGGCGAAAGTGGACAATTTTGCAACGGCGCAGGACAGTAAGTGCTAGATATGGCGGTTGTCGCTGTTATCTGTAGCGGCGTCCTCAATTAAACTTCCCTGGAATATCTGGGCTAATTGATTCTCAAGACTTCAGGCACACCTGCGAGCAACATGAAGGGATGGCTGGTTATGGCTGGGATGAGTACGACATCCGGAAAGGCGGACGAGAGACGATCCACGACGCTGGAAACACGCTGGACATAACGATTGATTTCATAAAGGTGCCCGGAGGAAAGAATGGCGGCAGTTGGGGAGCACGGGTCAAGGGTGTACCTCGTAACGATGCTCCCCCAGTGCAGCTCACAACCGTGATTTTCTATGCGGGTCTGGAAGGCTTGGGCAGCTTGAAGGTCGCAAATGAACCCGATCCTCTGGGCTTCGAAGGAGACGTGAAACTTGCTGGACATACGCCAGAGCTTGGTAATTTCACGATCGACGTGACTGCCGGTCCAGAGAGCAATGAGCATCCTCACCATAGCCACCCCAGCTATGCGGAAAAGCCGTTGGATCGTACCATGGTGGCCAGTCTGTACATGCCTCCGGATGTCCTCTGGCAGACAAAGAGTAATTTATACCGCACTTCGGAGTCTAGTGTAATGTGTGCTAATGATCTATCCAGCAATTCTATTCACTCACATGAAGACCGAAGTTGACGGGTACTTCAAGAAGTATGGAACGGAGAAAGCTCCACCACCTCCCCAGGTTTTCACGATCGCCAATGCGCCGAAAGACGGTAATATCCATTTTGTTCAGAAAGTTTTCCAAGGCGCTTTTGAGGTCTGTTGCATCGATTATTTCCATGACATAGGCTCACAGTTTCTAGTTTGACATCCTCTTTTCTTCCGGTTCTGCCCCTGAGCCATTAACCTGTAAGTTCTATACTTTTATAATAAGGTGTTTTGACTGCAGTACTAATGTCGCGTCCAGCCGAGACTCTTACAGAGGAGATTAAGAAAACATCCCTGTCGTTCTCGGATCGGTTTGACAAGCTTTACTCCCCCAAAGCTCCGTTCGATTCACCGGAGTACTCGGAGTTTTCCAAAGCGATGTTTTCGAACCTTGTCGGCGGCATTGGCTATTTCTACGGCAGCGGCCTCGTTGATCGTTCTGCTGCGCCGGAGTATGAAGAGGAGAACGAAGGTTTCTGGGAGGAAGCAGCGGAGGCACGAGCGCGCGCGAAGCCCACTCTTGACGAACCTAGGGAACTGTTTACCAGCATTCCATCGAGGCCATTTTTTCCTAGAGGATTTCTTTGGGATGAAGGCTTCCATCTCACTCCTGTGATTGACTGGGACATCGACCTCACGTATGTTCTGTTTTAGTTTCCGCTTTCGTTGACATTCTAGCTAATTGCAGGCAGGCTTGAGATTGTGAAGAGCTGGTTTAACCTGATGGATGAAGACGGTTGGATTGCTCGTGAGCAAATCTTAGGCTCAGAGGCCCGCAGCAAAGTGCCTCCCGAATTTCAAGTCCAGTATCCTCACTATGCCAATCCACCAACTCTCTTCATGATACTGGAAGCATTTATGGACAAGTTAAGATCAGAAGAACCTACTCCACATGGTGATCTCAACCGGGACGATCCGGTTGAACGCCTTCGGTCTGCTCATCTTGAAAACCCTGAGCTGGGCTACGTGTACCTCCGCTCGATTTATCCACTGCTCAAAAGACAGTATTTCTGGTTTAGAAAGACACAGTGGGGCGATGTCAAGTCCTATGACCGCGAGGCGTTTTCCACCAGAGAAGCATACCGTTGGCGCGGACGCTCTGTCCAGCATATTTTGACATCGGGCCTCGATGACTACCCCAGACCGCAGCCCCCACACCCTGGAGAGCTCCACGTTGATTTGATCAGCTGGATGGGGCTGATGACTCGTTCTCTCCGTCGTATCGCTGAAGCACTCGATGAGAAGGATGATGTTGAGGAGTTGGCGCGTTATGAGACGGCCATTACGCGGAATATCGACGACCTCCACTGGGATGAAAAGGCGCAGACATTCTGCGATGCGACTATCGACGACTACGAGGAGAGTGTGCATATATGTCACAAGGGGTACATTTCCATTTTCCCCTTCCTCACGGGAATGATTGGCCCCGACAGCCCTCGACTCAAGCCGATTCTGGATTTGATTGCCGACCCGGAAGAGCTCTGGAGTCCATACGGTATTCGGAGTCTCAGCAAGAAGGATGAATTCTATGGCACTGGCGAGAACTACTGGAGGGGTCCAATATGGATGAATATCAACTATCTGGTGTTGAAGAACCTTTATGTGAGTAGAACGTATTTCTCCTTATGGGCGGAAGCTGACCTCTCTTATTTCAGAACATTGCTACTGCTCCTGGTCCCCATCAGGAACAGGCCCGACAGATGTATTCGGATCTTAGGAAAAATCTGGTCGAAAATGTCTTCAGAGAGTGGAAGAAGACAGGATTCGCTTGGGAGCAGTACAACCCGGAGACGGGTAAGGGCCAGCGCACCCAGCACTTCACAGGCTGGACGAGCCTGGTGGTGAACATGATGGTCATGCCTGATCTCCCTGCTGGCAAAGGAGCAGGCCATGACGAACTGTAGGTCATGTATTATGTAAGCTGCGAGCTCGTAAAGATAATAGACATATTCCCCTAGAGAATTTTGCATATGGTGTTTTATGACCGTAACTCCAAACGCCGACGCCATGCATGAATAATAGACCGGGATGAACACCCGCACGACTGTCAAGTCACCGCCGACGTTCATAATCGACATCCCTTTCTGTCCTGTGGTGACGATGTTCGTGGCGGTCGCCTGGTGAGTAGCTCCGTTCTCGACGACGAGGCCTCTCATAGTCATCATCACGCCTCCTGTCCCTGCTTCTCGAGCGGGATGGAGACCTCCTTCTCCGGTGAGCTCGGTCGTGAGATCTGGATCTAGACCTGGACCTGTGCCTGCGCTCATGCCGATGGCGCTCACGATCATGATGATGATGATGATGCCTGTGGTGCCTCCGTTCCCTGTCCTTGTCTCGGTCGCGACTTCGATCGCGCCTCTCGCGGCTTCGATCCCTCTTGTCTTTCCGATCTAATCGCTCGTCTGGATCTATGCCAACGGCCTCCAACCTCTCATTCTGGTCCCCAGCATTCATCCCACCTCGATAAGAGCCAAATCCAACTCCTCTCCCTCCTTCCCCAGCAGCATCTTCATCATTCGCGGCCGTCGTCTCCTGAACGACCTTTTGCACCTCCTTCCCGCCCAACGGAGTCAGGTTCGCATTAGCAGGCTTCGGCGCTACGGGGAGACCCAACGCGCGCGCCATCGCCTCCTGCTCGGCCTCCTTGATACGGCGGATTTCTTCCTCGCGTTCTGTTTGCGCCTTGTCCGCCTCACTCTGTTTTGCCTTCGCATACCACTGCAAATCGCGTCCCTTCTGCCAGCGCCCGACGGGCGCCATAATCGAGTGGCCGAGATAGTTCTCGCGGTGCTGGGACTCCTTGACGTCCTCCCATTTGAAGTCGCCCCGGCCGCCGCTGGGAGAGAAGCATTGCGTCAGCAAGATGAAGGAGAATCAATTATATCGTGTACGGCTCAGAACTTACCGACTGCCTTCTTTGCGGACACCAGCTACAAGATCCATGGTCAGTTGTACAGATTGATGCCTGTATTGCGGTGTCTCTATAGTTGGAAAGCTGGGTAGAGGACGGCGACTCGGCGAGGCTGGAGCATCATGTATGGACCGTCGCGCTCGAAGCTAAGCTCCAGCGTACCTACGGTAACCCAGCTCCGCCGGCTGACTAAGCTATCTTATCGCCCGTGACACTGTGATCTCAGAGCGGCACGTGCACCGCAGCAAGACGACTCGACTTCATCGTGGATGCGCTCAGCGGCTTCATCCGCCGCCCGCGACGGAGATGTGATCCATTCCTCACATCTCTCTAGCACCGCTCCTGTCGTAGTCTGACCATGCCTATCAGAGCCAATCGTGGCGACAGACTCCAGGCCTTCCGTGTCACCTGCTCAACCCTGCAACACCCGAAGCTCTGCTCTCTGAGATGCCAACACCGGCTTCTCTCCACCTTCGTGTATCCCCTTGCTGCTCCTTCGCCTATCTTAGTTCCTGGTCAGCTACTGCAGGCCCAGACTTGACCTGAGACAACTCCAGATATTGGCAGAGCTGAGTGCGGTGCAGAGCCGTGGAGAGCCGACCATGGCGTCCAATAGCGAAGCCCGAGGACCGGGCGTCAGCAAGCATGGTCCTCGAAATGACTTGCGTCTCAAACCGCTTAATGTCGAGACAGGCACGCAAAGAGTAAGGACAACTCTTGAGAATAGAAAACCATCTGCTACGGAGACGCTCTCTCCACTAACATCGACATAGTTTCCTGCGTATGTCATAGGTTTTGGCAGACCTTGATACTTGCAAAATATGCTGACTCCCAATTTGTAGGAGAGAGGATGTCTTTCCTCCGCAGACTGCATCCTGGAGAAACAATTTGGTAAGATTGGTCTTGAGCGTCTTCCTGCCGGAACCCTTGTTCCTTGCTAATGGTATCTTCCAAGACTGCGCTTTCTCAGCGTCGTAATCTGCTATTTGTCGCGTATGCTCACCAGATATATGTCTGGGAGCCAGCAGGACCATGGCAGTCCCTTGGCTCCAGGCCTGCAATGATTATAACTCCAAGGATGAAGAAACCCCATGCCGAAGGTTATATCTCGCCGGATTTCCCCCATGCCATCAACAATATCTTAGTTGATGATTTGGGACGCGAGGAGGTCTTACTGCTTACTACTGATTCTGGTAATGTCTGTGGATATCATGTTGAAGCTATCTTCTCAGCACTCGAGCGTGCCGAGGAGAACGGTGAAACGCGTCCGCTTGATGGTTCACACATCGAGGCTTTCTTCTCTGAGTGGGTTGGAGCCAGTGCCTGGGGCCTCGCAATACACAAATTTGCCCGCCTAATCGCGGTCAGCGCGAACACGGGACTCGTCACTGTCTTCGCTTTTGCGTTGGTCAATTCGAATCCAAAGGATAACAGCGACTCAGAGGATGTCTTGGACTTCGGTGATGATCTCAAAGACTACGGGCAAAACTGGCTGAATATTGATCATCAAGACAAGTTAATGCGGTTCCGCCGTCTTATGCCGGATCGCTATCGCTCGCGCAATGTTCGACTGACCTACGCTGGTCATTTCACGAACATCCCGAGTGTTTCGTTCTTGAACTGCGATCTTGATCCTAATGGAACGTGGATGGTTAGCACTGACATAGACAACAAGCTCCTTGTCTGGAAAATTTGGGAAAGTCTTGGTCCATTCAACGCCTTTCACTTCAATGATATCTCAACTGACCCTTTCCCTCAGACCTTGCGGAACGAGTAAGCATTGTCCTGGCCTTTTCGTGCAGCTGTAGTATTTACTAATAATGAAACAGTGAGCGTGGTTGGAGCGTAATAGCCCTTGATCCGCGCACTTTTCGTCTGTGTAGATCGTATGTCGAAGCTTGTGGCGGCCGCCCGTATCTAAATATGAACGAGCGAGAGACGGTGCTTGACCTTACCAACCTAAATAGAGATATCCCCGATGCATCTCATCTGTATAACTACTTCCCGCCAAGTGTCAGGGAAGGACCGGAAGAGCCAACGTTTCCTGACATCTTTGATCCCGATTGCTGTATTAGCAAACGCGATCGTGCCACAGCTCTTTCGAAAGATGGTCCTGAGGTCCACGACGAACATGAGGCTGCGCTTGATGAGGGCATGAGTGACGAAGTGTCTAGTGGTTGTAGAGAACCTGAAGGTACTTTCCCAGGCTCCACTTATCTGGAACAAGTGGACAGTTCTGTACTGAGCGACTCTGTAGCTCATCCGCGCGCTGAAGGTTCTGTAAGAAGCAGTGAAACGGTCAACGCCCAAGCGGGAAGCATAGGCGACCAAAGTAATATCAATGTCGAGGCTGAAGCCGCCGAGTCCTTGTCTCAGACGGGTCAGGATGCCAACGGCGGTCCTCCTAACACATCACCGGGAATTACGGGACCCGGGAATGTATCCGAACAGGGCCCTATGACTACCGCGCAGTTCCTCCAACTTGTGCTTCAGGACGTGCTCGGTGGCGATATATCTGGGACGGAGGACAATCTTCCAGAGGCTGCAGACTACATCGATGACGACATTGACGACGATGAAGCTGGCGCCCAAAACATCGGCAGCGGAGAAGATAACGATGAAGATCAGGAGATGCAGGATGACGTGGAGGACAGCGAAAGCGACAGCGATGGAAACCAAACAGGAACGTTTGCCTACCAGCTCTTCGATAATATGTTGCGCAATGCTTTCCCAGATGGCCCCAATTCCTATGCTGACTCGGACAAAAATCTGCCATCCGGCCTCATTCCTGCCTGTTCCAACTTCCCCATCCTCCATTTCTCCCAGACTGATATTCGTCTCATCCCTCACCCCTTTGCGCCGTATCCCACAGTTGTCTACGGCGGTCCTCTCCGGCAGCCTTTCACTCGTCCTATCCTAACCATCCGTGCCATTGATCGCTTCAACATGGTCAAATACGTGCCCGAACTTGGCCTCGTCATTGCAGCTACGCAAAAGGGCCGCGCAGCGATAATCTCCCTCACGGAAGCCCATAATAAGGGTCTTGCGCTCAGAATCAACTGGGTCGTTCCTCTCGAGAGCCAAGAGAAGTACGGAGATCGACCTCTCGTCCCTCTCCTCGGAATGGCTGTCAGTCCAGTTCAGGGCTTCGAGATGCCCCCAGACGTGCCACATATCCCGCGTGGTGCAGTCGACGAGAATGATATCTCTTTCCACTACAGATTCCTCGGGTCTGATGACGACAGCCTGTCCACGTCCGACTCTCACGACAGTAGTACACCGAGCACAACAGCAATGGGCGACTCTGACACCTCGGAAAGGCTCTCCACAGGCGATAAGCAGGCAGACACACCAGACACTAGTCCGAAGTCAGCACAGGACAAGCGCATCCGCCCGCTCAGTCTCTCCGAATGTCACGCCATCGCAACCCGTACCTACCAGCCAGATCAGCCCTGGCGCGGCTGGAACCCGTCACGCCGCTATCGCTTGCTCCTGATGTACGCTGACCACACGGTGATGAGCTACGAGTTCTGGTACGAGTGGTCCGACGCCGTTGTTGGGGAGGACTATGACGGCGATCGGGACGATTACCTGCTCATCTAGGTCGGGAAAATATTATTCATCCGTGAATAGTCCTCGCGCACAGCTAGGAAAATTTGGATGAAGAGAAAGCACATGTTACTGAGTTCTGTACTATACTATACACATTATGTGGTTGATAATCGCGGAGGATATAATCCAAGAGAGCTCGGCTGGTCATGAACGACTTATCAGTTAATAATCCGCTTGGGGTTCATTCCGCTTCTCATCTTGTATGTTATGATCCTAACGAGACTCTTTTATTGGGGCGTGAAATATATATATATATATATACATATAGCTATTCCGGCTGAACCTTAATGCAATAAGCATTTTCCATAATTTAAGAATCAAGACTCTTGTACATACAATTCTCTTTTTTTCCCAGATGACTACCAAAGTAGCAGGCTTCTTAAGTCACACAATTACCACTCATATATTCATTCATTGTCATTCAACTGTAGTAGTTCTACTGGATGATACTCAGTCGGCCGAGGGTCCGGAAATTAATTAATGTTCACGGGGAAGAAAAGCGAGCAAAATAGAATAAAAAATAGAGCTTGGATAGGTTTGATATACCGATGAATGATTACTAGTTAGTTCCATATGCGTCTCGTTTTTATACTTCGGTCTGGATGTTACGGATTTAGCTTAGCAAAAAAGGACCTTGTTTACGAGTAGGAATTGGATCGTGTTCGATTCGTTCAGACTTGATCACTTCTGATCATTCCATTCCACATGTACGATACGTACATGTACAGTACAGTACATACTACATACACATGACATGCGCCTTCTAATACTGGGATGGTATCATTGGAGCTACATGACATGACATGACATGACATGAAGATTCATGGAAAAGATGAAGTATGAGAGGAGAAAGCACAGGAAGGACATAAGTAAGATAGGACAGGTATCATCATCGCATCGTCATCATCGCATGAAGCCCTTCTTTTATTCCTCCAAGTCAGTTGTTAAAACTGTCAATGGTCATGTCTAAGGTACCTAGGTGATTATGGACGAGTTTGTTTAATGTCAAACACCCTCATCTAGCTCATCACTGTCCCATTCGTCTTCCTGGTCGTTCTGGACCAGGTCCAGGAAGTGCTGAAGGCCCCGCCTCTCCTGTCCCTGCTGCGGCTGTGCTGCACCGTTCTGACCGGCTCGTTGCGGTGGTCGTGGAGCAGCCTCTCGAGCAGCGGGACGGTCTCGAACCTGAGCCATCGCTCGGGCCTGTGCCTGCCGTTCTGCGGCAGCAGCACGGCCAGCTGCATCCAAGCCATTGGCGTTGCGGCCGCGGTTGGGATGAGCGCCGTCCACCGGCGGAATTACTCGTGGAGGTGCTGGAGCGGGAGGGGGAGGTCCCCTTCTCCGGTCGAAATCATCATCATCGTCGCTGTCATCGCCAAATTCCCAGGCAGGGTTGTCATCATCGATGTCCTCATCATCCTCCTCGGAAACCTCAAACTCAAGCAGATCATCCGGGATCTGATGCAAGGCCTCGGCTCCTTCAGGATCAATACCGTCACCACCTTCCAGGTCCCAAAGACGGTTGTAGCATTTGCTGTTTATGTCGTTGAAGTGTCGGTAAGGATTGTCCTCCGCCAGCCAGCTCGAGCACAGGTAGCAGAAATGGGTATCGCATTTGAAGCACTTCATATGGTTGCATCCCATGCGCTTCTGGCAAGGGGCGTTGCAGGTCGGGCATGGCGTAGTGTACAGTCTGAGATATTCCTCGGTCGCCTTTTCCTCCGCAGAAAGCTCCGCTTCCCGGCGTGGGAAGCAACGTACAAGTTCTCCATGCCAACCCTTCTTGCAAACAACACAGAAAGCATAGTTGCAGTCCTCACATATCGCTACGCGGTCAGCCACAGGGGGCAGCTGAGACTCCTCTCCCATAGGATCAAACGCCGTAGAATCATCTGCCTCGTCATCCGAGCCGTCGAGATCGTCATTGGCGGGTTTCGGATGCCTCTTCCACCGAGCGGCACCCTGACACCATTTTCGGGGGCAGTACACAGTCGTCTTGTCCGCTTCTAATTTCTTTTTCCGCTTCAGAAAGACATATCGCTGTACAGTTTCCTGGTCTAGTGGGATCTGAAGGAGTTCGCTGGGACTGAGTGTCCTATCTTGCTTCTTCTTTTTCCTTCCCTTCGAGGAAGGGTCCACTTGTTCAGACGCCGGCTTGGGTTTCGGCTCCTTGCCACAGTCAGGAGCAAGACACTTGACATTCTCAACGTCGCCCTCGGTAATGCAGGTATTGTAGAAATCTTGGAGACATGGTACACAGAAGACATGGGAGCAGAGCAGCACGCGGTGACAGTTTGCCCCCTTCTTCGGTTCGAGACAAACACCGCATTCGAAAGTCTCCTGTTCAAATTTCTCCCGCTTCGCTTTGATGTCAAAATCGAGCAATGCGATCTTCAAACTGCGGGGAAGTTGCACCTCTTCGCCCGGAGTTCCAGAAATATTGAACACATTTTCCGCCAATTGTTGGAGATGGTCAATGTATGTGTAAACGACCAGGTCCTTTCCACATTCCTCCCAGAGCTTCCGTCCATCATCGAGCAGTTTCGATATGTGCGACGTAGATAACCAAGGCGGATCGGTGCTAATGTTGAATATCGGGGGCTTGGCGGATGGATAGCCTTCTGGAAGTTCGATTTCGAGGGTCAGGGGCGGAAGATGAGAGAGCTCGTGGACATCTGGTGCGGTATCACCAGCCAAAGTGTCGACTCCATCCTTGCTTCCACTACCGAGACCGGTGTCGCTGGATTCGAGAGACGTGGGTGGTGTCGGAAGAGGAGGCGGAGGACCACCGTCAGATAGTTGCTGGAAACGGACCTTCAATGGAGTCGAGGGTGTCACGGGCAGATCGAGGGACGCCTTGAAAGGAGAAGAAGGATCGATCCAGATCTCCGGGTAGATGGCCGCAATCGAAGAGAGCTCGATTGAGCGGTCATCCTCCGGCCAAGAGACGGACCCCGCCATGGACGCGAAGTGTAATGCGGTTCAATGTCGACAAGTGTATGATCGAATGGAGAACTGTGAGATCCTCCGACTCCAGTTCCGACGACGGGGTGGCAAAGCCGGTTGCTTGTAGGCTAGCTTCTTCAAAGATGCTGCTGTTCCCTGACACTCCAATTCCGCCGCATCATTGCCGAAGTCCGAGAGGCATCCGCAGCATTGTCCCTTCCGAAAGGCTTTAGAAGGCAGGGGATTGACAAGAGGCGGCGATGAGTCGGTCTCGGTGACAGTTGTGACCGCGAAGAGCTGGACCAGCGTACTACCTAAGACTCACCCGGATAGGTGGCGACGGAGGAGGGGAAGGGCAAAGGCGGGATACCGTCAGGCGTGGTAGCCACACAGATCACGGAGAGTAAGGGGCCGTCCCGCTGGCGGACCTGTGAGAGAGGAGAACGTGGTCTCTGTCACCGGGTTAGCCCAAAGGCTGCTGCGCTTCGAGGGAGGTCGCTGGAGGGGAGTAATCCGTAGCAAAATGGAGCGGGAAACCGGGGAGAAAGGCGTCAAAATGGCGCGTCATGATTCGGTGGTCGGGCTGCGGGATGAAGCGGAGGACTCCGTCAGGCTGTCGAGGGAGACGGAGGAGGCAAGACAGAGGGATGCAGAAGAGCAGAGAAAAGCACAAGAGAAAGGGGACTGATGCAGCAGATGGATGGGCATCATCGCCTTGCTGCCCGGCGCCTCCAGCCCCTCGGTGGCTGCGGCTGCTTTTGTGGAGGGGGCGCGGCTAAAAGCAGCGGCCTGCACGGACGCCCGCCAGAGCGACATCGCGACGGTCTGGAAGAAAGACGTCTGTCTCGAGCATCAGTCGAGTCCGTGCTGGACGATCTGCGTCCTCGCCTGCAGCATGCTCCTGGCCCGTCCGTGATCGCTGCAGGTGTGTTTCCATCCACCGCGCGTCACGTCCCCGCGTCGCTTCTCCTTCCTCCGTGATACCGGTGTCATCTCCGCAACCCCGGATCCAACCAGTCACCCCAAACCGCTTGAAGATGGAGGAGCAGCCGCTGGCGTCGCTGTCTCTGACCCATGTACATTATGTGTGTCCTTCTCGGCCCTCGTGCAGCACGTACAAATGATCAGTTTCCAGTACTGATTCCCGATACCAGAATCCGAACGATCCCCTGTCCTACATTTCAGCGTGGCTTGCCCTCGTCCCACAGGCATTATGTGTGATGTATGTCACGCTCATCTGGGCCTCCAGGGAGGTCGAGATATGCCTGATGTTCGCCGGGCAAATAGCCTGCGAGGCATTGAACTTTGTGCTGAAAAGGTGGATCAGGGAGGAGCGGCCGAAACGTATGTCTTGTGATGCCAGAGTTTAGGACCTTGTTTCCCGGCAACCATGAGGCTAACTTGGTCACTATTACAGAGATGTACGGTAAAGGCTATGGCATGCCATCGTCCCACTCCCAATTCGTCGCTTTCTTCGCCCTCTCCCTGACCTTCTTCTTGCTCCTTCGACACGTCCCCAACCAGACGTCCCCATACGCCTCGTCTACCTTTGCAGAACGGGCGGCGCTGTCTGTTCTGGCGTGCATTGGTTCCGCTGCTGTCTCCGTCAGTCGTGTGTATCTGAACTACCACACCCCACGGCAGGTCCTGGCCGGATACGCTGCGGGGGTGATTTTTGCGATCTTCTGGTTCTTCTTCACCACCTACCTTCGAAGAGCCGGTTGGATCGACTGGGCCTTGGATACGCAGCTGGCAAGGATGGCGCGGGTTCGGGATTTGGTGGTGAGTGAAGACCTTGTTGAGGCCGGCTGGCAACGATGGGAGGCCAAGCGGAAGCTGAAGCGACGAGAGGGCAGTGATCCGTCGCGCAAGTTGAACTGACGGAGCTGCAATTTTCCAGTCATGTAAAACCGTGTACGAGCGAGATGAAATTTGTATTTTCTGCTGGATGTAAAATATCTACATCATCAGCGTATGTGCGGATATTTTGTATCCCAGTTTGTCCATGTCCTTGCTGTATACCTAGGCTAAGTACCTAAAGTTAAGTCGTAAGCCATTATTACATCCATATGGTTAACCACATGATTCTCTGTGATTATCCTTCAATCTACACATTTGTTACATGTGCTGAACGTACATGGAAGCATCCTGAGGGTCTCCACAAGCTGTCTAATAAAGAGGTACTCCATGCCCCAGGTGTAACTAGATTACCTGTTTTGGACACAGACCCTAAGAGCTCAGTCACATGACTGTAAGGTGTCTTACGGATCTTCACCTTTTCCGAAATCCGACATTATCACAAACCATCGTATTGCCAACATACTTCCAGACCAGCCCGCAGAGTAATAATGGTTCCTCCATCCATGAAGTGATCATGGCGATTGCCGTCTGGTTTCTTTCTTTTAGAGTTCTTTATATTGGCCTGTTTTTACAGTTGCGCTGAGATACCCTTATGTTGTACTAATAACACATCTTTCCTTATCACTTTACGCCCCTCCAGAAACGGAGCCGTGCGTAAGTATCTAAGATGGACAGGTCCTCGGTTCCGGGCGATGGAGATGCCCAAGGTCATCACTTCGTCAAGGCGGACGAGGTTGATCAAACAGGGACCGACATAGCCACCGTTTCGGATGATCAGCTCATGGTAAAGGTGGCAGAAGGACTCAAAGGAGAAAAGGTGCAAGGAGCTGGAGATTCTACCTCAAACACATCTGCAATGCGAGGCGCAAAACGCCCAGAACTGCGCCGTGACAGTGTTGCGCCCCCGCCACCACTCCAGCCGCCGCCTCCCGCTCCTGTGCAGCAGAATGCGGAGAGCTCGACGGACTCTTTGAGTCTGTCCCAGCTGAGGCAGATCGTGCAGGAGATGCCCAAGATGGAGCATCCTGCATATGCTTTCGAGTATACCGATTGTCAGCCCTTTTCTGACGAGCTAGATGAGTGGTTTCAGTACAGCGAGCCCGACCGGATTATGCTCCTAGGATCAAAAGTTTCCTTTGAGTATAACTGGAAGGCGTTCTGTGAGCGTCATTCACCATCGTCTGGGGAGATGTCTTGGCTTGATGCCAGCCAGGAGCTGCGGAAGTCGTTTATGGAGCAAATGCTCGATGGCTTGAAGAACCCAGATCTATTCTCCCGGATTGAAGCCTTGGAGGCGGTCTGCTATGCTATGGCTGGTGTATGGGGAGTCACTGCTGGAAAGGTTGCGGACGATTACCCAGAGGAAGTGACTGCCAAGGAAGCCGCTGAGACACCGAAGTTTAAGTCACTGCAGATCAAATGGATCGAGAACAATGTTCGTCTCGTGCAGGAATGCTCTGGAATTACTGCCCTTTACGAATACATGAGAAGAGTTTTTGACAAGGATCAAAATTCGCTTGGCTTCACCTTGAATGATGCTGAGACCGAGAACAACAATTCTGCGTACACTGCCGCGCAGGAGCGCGAGGCAAATCTAATCCTCACAGCCTTGTATCTTGTCGTTGAGGTGGCACGACGGCAGGAAAGCTCTTATCCACAGAATACTTCCTTACGAGATGCAGTTGCTGCGCTGGAGCCGAGTCTTCTTGTTTTCCTCGTTGAAATCATTGCACGGTTACGATGGGATGACTCCGCAAATATTCCTCTCACGAGAATTATTCTCCTGTTCTGGAAATCCTTGTTACTTCTTTTCGGAGGTAGTGAGAGCCTGGCTAAGGCCAAAGTCGAACTGGAGCCTCCTCTAGCAGTACAAGAAGATGCCTCTTCTCGACGGACGCCCTTTCTTACCGCTTCACCCCTTGACTACCACATCTTTCGGCAAGAGATTACCTCGAAATATCCCGCATATAACCCGCCGCCACCCATTGTCCCACTCGAGTTGGACCATAATTCCATCCTTCCGCCGCTACCTAACCACCCTAGCCGGACAGGTGTTGGTTCATCTACATCTGGCGGAGGTGGCTCGATCCTCCATCAGTCTGTTCACATAGCGACTCCTGCACCGTCCCCACCGCCGTCACCAGTTGGCCCTGGAGGCAAAGCAGGAAAGAAGCAAAACTATCAGACTAACCAGAACTTTCCCTTCATGTATCCACCTCTTGATGATTCGAGCAACAACATTGGAGGCAAAGGCACGAGCGAACTTCAAGATACTTTGGTGGGCAGGAAGTGGGAGGGGAGCGATGTTCCAGCCTCGATTATCGAAGCTGGAAAGCTGTTTTCCAGCCATGTAAAGATGACACGAGCAACGCGACAGCTCTGGGAGGAGCGGGAGCGCTTTATGAAGTATGATCGGGGCTGGAACGCAGAGGAATCTGAGCTCCAGTCTGAAGTGAGCTCCGAAGATGAGCCCACCGAAGAGATACTGGAGTTCCATCTGAAACCAAAGAAAAACCCCAAGGCTGAGCAGCGTCCTGAGAAGGAAACTGACAATGAAGACGTGCAGCGGCGGCTGGATGCTGTAGAGGCATTCTACGTGAGTTTCGACCAGTCCCACTGCTTCTAAGTTCCAAGACTGACTATCTTGCAGAGGAAAGCATTGCCCCATCTGCAGTCTATTGTCATTGTTCTCCTCAAAGTTATATTGACCAATGTCAGCGCCATGGTAAACCAAGCGAACAGCCAAAATGGCTCTGGAATGGGGTATTTCATCCGATCTGTCGTCAGTATAAGCCGGGGATGCTAACTCAATGGCTACAGTCCAGTCAACGGGTTTCAATCTGGTCAGGGTGGACTGTCTGCTGATGTCGACTCTGATGCTGCGGTCGAAGAACTCGATAACATCAGACTGCGAGAGATCACGAGCAAGGGCGTGTCTGGAGCGCTTCTGCTCCTCCTAAAGTGGTTCAAGCGATCACGTAAGGCAGCACATGTTCTTGCGTTCGTTTGTACATAAGACTGACCAGCTTCAGACATACTGAAATTTGAGTACATGACTCAGTTGTTACTCGACTCGAATTATCTGCCGTTGATTCTGAAGATGTTCGCACATCAGGATGTTGATCAGGCCGTCGCACAGCAGAATGACCGTGAGGATCTTAGGTATGTATTAGTGGCCATTGGTATCACTTGTATATACTGATTTGGTGATAGCTTCTTCCATTTCTGTCACGTCCATTCAGATCAACCACCAGAAGAACATCCGCCGTCTTGTGATGCAGAGTCCTCCCCCAGCGAAGATGAAGCCGTTCCTCCACCCATCCGTCGCCAAAGCCGCACCCAAGGCTTTGCTCAAAGAAGCTCTTCCGTACGCGCCCCGTCACCCGACAAACTTTTAGACCCCGTTGCAGAGTTTGCAGAAGGCTGTGTACGGCCCGAAGTCGACGAACTGGGGTACCCAACGGTGCCCCTTCCCAAGGAACCCATCACTACATACTCATTCCGTAATTTCTTCTCCGCCATCAACTACCTACGCATCATGCAGAAGATCACCCGGGATAAAGCCCACAGGTGCCTCCTGCTCGTCCAGTATAAGTCCAGTACGATCCTCCGCAAGGGTCTCAAGGTCCCAGACCACCACCTCCGTCTCTACACGCTCAAGCTTTTCAAATCCCAGGTCCCCTACTGCGGCCGCAAGTGGCGCCAGAGCAACATGCGCGTCATCACCGCCATCTACCTCTACTGCCGGCCCGAGCTCCGCGACGACTGGCTCGCAGGCACCGACGTTGACGCCGAGGTCGAGGAGGCCTTGCCCCTCGAGCAGGCCCTGCGCGGCCTCACTCATTGGTGGCACCTGCGCCGATACAAGGACGTGATGGGCGGCGAGGAGGGCGCAGCGATCATGGAAAAGGAGAGGGACTTCTTTGTCCGCGAGCTGGAGGCCATGGGGTGGGGACTCGCTGGGGAGGACACGCACAGCAATAATAATAACAACAACGGAGGGGGTGATGAAACGGCGGAAATGGGGGCTCCTCCCGGAGGACCTGGATCCGGGCCCGGACCCGGGATGAATGGAGCGGAGTGGGATGGGGCACCGATGCAGCAGCAGATGGAAGGGCCGTGGTGTTGATGACGGGCCGGTCCTATCCTATTGAGTAGGTCTTCTATTGAGAGAGAAGATATACGGTTACGAATGTACGAGCATAATTTTTCAGTTCATGACCGGGAGAGAAATGTGCTTTTAGTACAGTGTATACAGTACAGCACACAATTTGCATTGTGGACTTCAGCCAGTGTATCAGAGACATTCATCTCGCTAATTTGTTTTAATTCATTCAAACAAGCAATTCTGTGAAGAACTATCTCGGGCCTCTTCGATACATGTATCTTATTCTTTTTTTTAAAAAAAAAATAATGAATGAGAGCGATCTCGGTTGCACGTAATCCAGTAGTCTCTATTGCGTATGAAAGCAGATCTAAAAGATGAATAGAAATAACCAATCCATAAAACTCAATACACATTAAGCAAGTAGTGTATTATCTATCTATCCATCTATTCATCCATATCCAATGGAAAAACATCATCATCACCATCATCCTTACATGCCTGAACCGACTAAAACAAAACGGACCAAAACAATGCAGTGGATGATCGCTCACAACCCGAAGTATAATAGAATAAAGACAAAGAAACCATTCAACACCCAACAAACAAAAAGACGCCCAGTCCCAAATTAGAATGACCCCAACACTTCAAAGAGAAAAAAAGCCGAAACTCCGAAACTCCGCATCAACACGCACGGTATTATTTTTAGACAAAAAAGAAGGGCCTGAGGACTCCATGTAATGCACGAACACAACGACAAAAGAAAAACGTCAAGGATAGGATATCCAAATTTGATTTAAAATTCTCAACCTGGAGTCCTCCTATTCCCCTTTTTATATATAGACGGGAATTTCTTTTTCTTCACCAGGCCATTTCTGGGTATGCGGTGAGTAGCTGTAGGATAGATGACAAAGAAAGAGGTGTGGTGTGCTGGCTCAGGTATCAATCGTGAAACATATTTCAAAGAAATTGAGAATCAGTGATTCTGGTTTTCATTCTGCTGGTGAGCTCCATTTGGTTGAGGGTCTTCATTGGGCTGATTGGCTTCGTTTGGCTGTTGATTGTTATCACCAGCCTCTGGCTGAGTAGTGGTCGTAGTAGTGGTAAGTTGGGCTGGAGCGTTCTCTGCCTGCTGTTGCTCCTGCTCCGGCTGCTGTTCCTGCTGCTGCTCCTGTTGTTGTTCTGCTGCCAGCCGGACATCGACAGCTCTCCGCAGATTTCTGCGGAGATACTCGACCAGATTGCCCACGGAGGCCGTGCCTCGCCAGTAGGTCGCCGGGCAGGCGCGTGTGTCAATGTGCTGCATGAGGTCGCTCAAGCGGCCGAAGCTGCGCGGGCACTCCCGACACGCGAACAGTTTGTACGTCGGCACGCCGCGGGACTGGTAGAACTCCCGGGTCAGGTTTTCGATGTCCTGGACGGTTGCTCTCTGGGGGCAGTTGCCGGACTCGAGGTGGTTGAAGACGGAGGCCAACGCGGTGAAGGTTCTACTGCAGAGGAGGCAATTGGCGCTGTGTGGACGGTGGACTGCGACTGTGTGCTGTAATAATAATAACTGTCAGTGACACCAGTCCATTCCAATTGGACATAGCAGCTGGAGGGATCATCACTTACGCCATTCAGTTCATGGATATTCCGGAAGTATTCCCTGCAGACCCCGCACATATTGTGGACCGATAGATTGTGCTGCATAAGGCCCTGGACCGACGGCGCAAAAAAGTCGCATGGCTCGCAGTAGAAGTGGAAGCTGTCCAGATGGTCCTGAAGAGCGTTGAATGTCTCAAAATCTCTCACAATGCTATGGCAGAGATAGCACACATTGTGGTTGATGGATTCCCTGATGTGTCTCCTGCGTGCTTCCCAGGTTGGAAACACCAGGTTGCAGCGGCGGCAAGAGAGCTGATTCTGCTGAGGTTGCTGAGGACGCTGAGCCATTGTGATTATATGTAGTTTTTAATATAAAAACTAGAGAAAGGCATGATCTTTAACGGAAGATATATGGAAATATGTGAGATTCTGCTGTGAGCACACAGATATGGATCCGGACTTTCTAGGAGATTGGGAAAGATACAGCAGGAACGAGGTATCTGAAGATTGCAAAACATATAAAGTTGAAAAGTGGAAATATAGAGTAGAACGTAGACATTGAAATGCGAGATGCTAGTTGCAGAAGACTATATAGTATAGATTAGTAGCTTTGATTTGGTGTGATGATGGTGATGATGATGATGATGATGATGATGATGACGATGGGGACGATTCTGAGCAAGTATATATGCAAATACGTAAAGAAAGAACAAGACACCGCTGTATAAAAAAAGACAATTGTGTTGTATTTGTTGAAATATATAACATCCATTGTTATAAAGACAGAAGCTGTGGAGGCTTAAAAGAGACATAGACAAGACATTATCATTTCCATATTCTCTTGAAGACATTCATATCCGACAAGCGACATCTTTTGTTTTCCAACAAAGCATCTATTGTAGACTACAATGCATTGATATATTAAGAAGGGATATGTTGTGTCGCTGGACACTCTATATTCCCTTCTTGGAAGAATTCCTGAGATTTGGACAAAGGATTTAGAGAAAGGAGATTTTGAATGCTGCGGGGATGGACTCCTTGTGGAGAGACGGGATGAAAGGAATAGGAGGGGGAAGACTCAGAATCCATTATGTGAATATTCTGAAGCTATTCACTGTACAAGAAATAGAAAACCACTTTGGAGATCCCAAAATGAGCTTGCTGCTCCAAAATAAGAAACACAGGGATGTTTGTGTTTGTTTGCTGCTGATAAGACGGCTATCGATAAGCGTGGTACACGTGACAAGCTACCCGCAACATTTTTTCTGTGCAGGCGATGGACATTCTGGGATCAGCCCTTGACGCCTGCTCCCAGACATTCTGCCCAATTCACCTTCTTCCGGCGTCGTTGCCAGCCGGCTTTATTCATCATGGCCTCAGATGAGATCGTCTGGCAGGTTATCAACCAGCAGTTTTGTTCCTACAAGCTTAAGTAAGCTCGCAAAGTCGCTCTGCGGAACGGTTTCTCCGAGTTGTACGCTGACACGGGATGACTCGCACAGGACTACCAAGGGACAAAATTTCTGCCGGAATGAGTACAATGTCACCGGTCTCTGCGGTCGCCAGACGTGCCCGCTGGCCAACTCTCGCTATGCCACTGTTCGGTCAGATCCCGAAACGGGCGCGATGTATCTCTACATGAAGACTATCGAACGCTCGCACATGCCGAGCAAGTGGTGGGAGCGAATACGACTCTCGTCTAACTACAGCAAAGCGCTAGAGCAGATCGACGAGCGCTTGATCTACTGGCCGAAATTCCTGATCCACAAGTGCAAGCAGCGTCTCACGAGGCTGACCCAGGTTGCTATTCGCATGAAGAGGATTGCGAAGGAGGAAGAGCGGCTTGGAGAGAAGATCGTACCGAAGCTTGCCCCGAAGATCAGGAGACGAGAGGCGACTCGTGAGCGCAAGGCAGAGGCCGCCGCCAAGGTCGAGCGGGCCATTGAGCGCGAGCTCATCGAGCGACTGAGAAGCGGCGCGTACGGCGACCGGCCACTCAACGTGGAGGAGGGCATCTGGAAGAAGGTCCTCAGAGGTCTTGAGAGGGAGGGAGAAGGCGAGAGAGACGAGGATCTCGATGATGGTGAGGAATTGGACGAAGAGGAAGAGGAGGGCGTTGGAGAAGTGGAGTATGTCAGCGACATCGACGAGGAAGAAGAGGACCTCGGGGACATCGAAGACTGGATTGGAGGAGACTCTGCCGACTCGAGCGATGATTACGATGATGATGACGACGATGACGAGAGCGACGAGGAGAGTGACGACGGGAGCGACGGGTCCGGCGAGGACGACGAAGAGCAGAAGCCTGCTGCTGGCGCTAAGCGGAAGCGCGCTGCACCACCGCCGAAACCGAGGAAGAAGGGCGCTCGGATTGAGATTGAATACGAAACGGAGGGTCCAGCAAAGGAGAGTGTTATGGCATAATTACAAGTCTATCATTCTGTGGAAAACACTTACAGGGCGTTTTGCGGGATATCGGTTCTTTGAAAGCATGTTCAGCCACTCGATCGGCACATTCATACCCAGTTATGGACGTGACCACATTGGTTCCCCAAAAAGTTTACAAAGAAAATGAATGTATTCTCTGGCGATCTTGTAGATAAGGACTCTGTAGTATTTTTCTGCCTAGTTTTTAAGATACGTTGGCATGTATTCTCCTTGTAACCGTGCTGCACGGATCGACTGCACGTGCATCGCGACTTGAGACGGTTTGAGCTCCGTCTCCGCAACGGCCTCCAGAACAGACCCTCCTGCAACACTCGCCCCCTTCTCGAGCAGCCCCCTCGGCAGGGCGCATGTCAGCTCTGCACCGTTTGATCCTCTGACGGGCAGCCCTCCGTTTTCTCTGCGTTGCACGAATCCCGCAAGCCGAGCAGCTCGCGCAGAGCTTGATACCCCACACCGACTTAGAGCGCTTCACTTCAGGAGGGCACCCAGAGAGCGACAGTGACACGCTGTCCTTTGTGAGGATTGAAGCAGAAACGTCACCAGGATGACTTCGTACTGGGCGTCCCTCACCTCTTCCTCTGCCATCTCGAACCTGGGCACCCGCCTCAACTCGCTCCGCCGCGCCATCACCTCCAGCGACGAGGCCGACGACCCAGACAACGAGGACTGCTCACACATCTCCAATGTCCTGCGCGCATACTACATCGAGAAAGGACGACCTTTTCCTCCCTGGCTCCCACCGGATCCCAAGGGCCCTCCGCCCCCGCAGCCTCGAGTCATCGCGACAACCCAGGTGGCATTGCAACAGGGATACGGAGGACAGACACCAGCCAAGTCGGGAGGAGGAAGAGGCGGACTGGGCGATCTTTGGGGCGACGCGGGCTCTTCAGAGCCACCGGCCTCGCAGACTTCGAGTCTTCGTCGTCCACGCGTCCAGACGCCGGCAGCGGCGAACTCTTCAGCAGGCGCGGCTCAGACTCCGACGACGTCGTCGGGCCCCCGGCCGCTCCCCAGCCAGCGTGCGGGATCTTACCAATCGACACAATCACAAGGACGGGGCGGTCTGGAGCGAATGGGCTCCGCCCAGGAGAGGTTGCGGGCACGGTTACAAGGCGGTTCGAGCTCGAGCTCCAGCTCTGCGGCGAGTACACCAAGCCCGAGTTCGAGCTCTGCCATGCCGGCAAGCTTGACTCCCGGATACGGCGGCGGTGGTGGTGCCAGTCGACCAGGCACTCCTTCCGGTGGATACACTGCGTACAGCGGAGGTGGAGACGGCGCCGGAGCGGTGCCTCGAAAGCCTCTGGGAAGCGGAATCGGTTTGCCTTCTGGGCCAAAGCTACGTCGGTAAAGCGTCTCTCTCTCGGCCTCTTCTTATTGAGTTTCTGAAGTCCCGGGCATCACTGGTGGTACCTGGATATGTTGCATTGTGCAGATTGAACTATTCCCCCTATTCCTTTGTCGCGACCTTTGAGATTTTGCAGCAACATCTGGCAAGGCGTTGGGTTATCACGGATTGAACCTACTTCAGTTCCTCTAATTTAGATTAATGTACATAACATGCATACTCTTTAATAATAAGATTCGTGGGTTGTAATATACAACATGCATTGATGCTCATAGACAACAAGGTTATTCATTATATCCCGTATGGTCCGTTCAGACTGCACTCTGAGCAAATCAATTTTATTTTATAGTAGAGATCAGCAGGGCTGCTGACTGAGCCAAACTCAAATTCATTCAAGCTCACACTAGTTGGTAGTCGCTCATCCAACCAAAGACACGGGACCTACCAGACGGGACTCGATGTCGCATGTGAATGTGAATTCCATTTTCCCTTTTTCTTTTCTAGTCATGTAGGGAAGATATACAGAGTAGGTAGGGATAGATATACATGCACAGTTCAATGTCTCAATGTCTGCGTCTAGACTATGTACTCCATACTTTAGTTTGCTGGCAAAAAAAAAATTCATATGGTCTAGACATCCAGGCCTATTAACCACGTGGTTATAACCTCGACGTCCGCGCTAGACAGGTGGACACATATGAAATAAAAAATGCCTAAAAAAAGTAGTCTTATGAAACATTCTTTTTGTCAGTTTCACGTTTTCTGGTTGTGAGACAGTTTCAAGTCAGGTCCGGATCAGGTTTACCTGCCACAGCTTCCAATAATTCATTTAATAATGATCAATCAAGATTTAGTCTTCTTTCTTCGAGTGTTGGAGTGGTCACTCGACCAACTAACAAGCCCAGCCAGCCATAACCAACCAAATAACTAGAGGTGTTTAGTAATCAAAGGTCGAAAAGTTAGGATTTCCCTGAGATTGAACTCAAAAGGAAATCTTTTTCCTCCTCTGGGGAGATCTGGGAGACGAATACATCAGGCAGAACGAAATAATTTATCCTTGTGCGCGCGTAACAAGGTATTCCTCTATGGAAACAGGAGTTTGTAGCTACTGTTCAAGCAACTTTGTTGCGTGCGTAAGAAACAGTAAAAAAGACCCATGCCCCTCTTTGATGTACAGGAAACCAATATCTACAGTACATACGCATACATACATCTAAGGCAAATAATACTACACTAATTGATTAATGGGTAGGAAAGAGGTTTTCATCCGATAACTTGAATTACCAACGTTTCATATTTAAAATTATCATTGATTTATTCCTTACTCGCCTACCTACTTAATGCAAGTCCAGTATCCAGTATACAGTATAAACAATGCATCACGATCACAATCACGTCCATGACCAGCCCGGCCTGCATCTGGATTGGATCCATCCATATCTTTCAGACAAAAATGCCCATCATCCCACTCGGAAACCCGGGAAATGGTAAATAGCAAAAGGAAATAAATAGATATAATGTAATGTACGTCTCAGGGATCTGTCCAACGGGTTTTGAGTCTAGCCGTCGGCCTTAATTTTGGCCGACGGAGGAGTTCGGGCGTCCCGTCAGGCAGTGTAGTATGGAGAGTGAGGACCTCAGCTCTGCTGACATGACATACTGCGACCAGGTCAGCTAGTGGACTACTACCTAGATACTAGATAGGCTACCTGCTTACATGTACAGCCCAGTTTTGACTACTGCTGCTGCTGCTGCTGCTACTATCTAATGTATGAATTCATCATCACCACTACCACCATCATCATCATCACCTTCATGATCATCACTACTGACCTACCAACTCAAGTACTGTGCACTATGTACTGTACTTCAACTAATGTACTCTCCGCGGCCCGGCGGACCACGCACTCTCTCTCGCTCGCTCGATCCTAGCCTAATCCCAGAAGAGCCCGGATGAACCCTCTCTCCGTGTTCTACTTGTTCTGCCCTTTCCATGTCGTGCGAAAACTCCAGTCCTTGCCTCACACGATTTTCTTGTTGGTCTTTGCTGTTGCACCGTGCGACGTGCATACTTCCTTTCCTCGCTCTACGGCCTATGGCCTGCGCGGCCGGGTTGCGGCCCATCATCCCATGGCGCTGGCGCTGGGGAACAAAGCAGGGAGTAAGGATTCGAATTGTCAATGATCATTGGAGAAGGGAGTTCGGGGAAAGGCTCGTAATGGTGGGATGATGATGATGGGGGGCCTGATCTTGCTTGCCTGATAGGAGGAGAGGAGGGGAGGGGGGTTGAGTTGGAGGAGTCTGGTCATCATCCATTCAGATCCATCCATCCAGATCCATCACCGTTGCCGTGGTCGTCGTCATTGATCTGATCTGGGTGCTGCTGCCGTCGTCGTAAGTAAGTATTTTTATTTCTCCGTCTGATGCCTTGGCTTGTAGTTGTTTATATAAATATGTTTCTTGATTGCTGTAGCTGTCCCTTTCTTTCTGCTCGATCATTCTTCAATTCATTAGAGTCAAGTAAAGTATACATGCGTCCCGAAGGAAGTACATAGTTGCAGACTTAACTGAGGTAGACAGACAAGCAGGCAGACGTCGAACATTGATCAAACCTCCCCCTCAAGTCAACGCCTTCGAACCTCTCGATCAATCAATAAATCAAGCAAGCAAGCAAGCAAGCAAGCAAGCAAGCAAGCAAGCAAGCAAGCAGACAAGCATAATGGCCATCCTCACGCCCGTCTTCGAGCCCGTCGCCAGCAGACCCCGGTCCCGACTGTCGGAGATAGGATCGAACGTGGTCTGTAGAGACCCTAGAAAACCCCTCACCTCCATCCATGTCAATTCTAATAATATGTTGACGACCAGATCCTCTTCAACAACTTCCACACCTCGACCTTCCTCCTCCTCGGCGCCGCCCTGCAGGGCCTGCTGACCCTCTCCCTGACCTTCTACCTCCACAGCCCCGTCATCAGCATCCTCACCCTGGCTCCCGCGCTCCTGATCCTGGCGTACCGCACGCTCGACGTGCTCCTCATCGCCTACGGCCTGAGGCCGAACCGCTACATGGCGGACATCATGCCGGGGCGGCTGTCCGCGCAGGCGCCGGACGAAAGGGGGGAGTTCGGGACGCGGCCGGCGAGGGAGACGGTGGTGCTGCTGCTGTTGGGGATGAGGACGAATCAGTACGTTCCTTTCCCTCCTATATATATATATATGCGCGCGCGCGCGTGCGTGTGTGTGTGTGTGTGTGTATAGAGAAGATGATGTTGATGATGACAACAGCCCCCTCGGCGTCCTCTCCCCCGGCTTCCAGAAGATGAAGGACCTCTTCGTCGACATGACGCGCGACATGGAGGAGAGACGGGAGGAATTCAAATGTATATGCAATCAATCATCGATCCTGAACCCCTAAAAAGCCCTTTCCCCACCCCACCTATATATATATATACACGCTAACAACACAGTTGCAGTCCTCGGAACAACCTCCTGGCTCTCCACCTCCGACCGCCCGGTCGCCTCCGAGCTGCTCAACATCTACTACTTCCGGGACATGGAAGGGCTGCATAAATTCGCGCACGCCAAGTACCACGCGCGGGGCATGGCGTGGTGGGCGATGAACAAAAAGTTCCACCCCGAGATCAGCATCATGCACGAGACGTACGAGGTGCCCCCGGGGCACTGGGAGAATGTGTATGTGAATTATCATCCGAGTGGGATGGGTGCGTCGCTCCCGTTTTCCTTGTTTTCCTTATATATATATATATGTGTGTGTGTGTGTGTGTGTGTGTGTGTGTATGCTTGTGGCTAACGGAGAGGGCTGTTGTGTTCTTTCGTGTAGCGTCGGTGTCGTACCCCGTCAAGGTGCCCGTGGAGCAGCAGCAGGAGAACGAGGACGACGGCGGAGGGAAGGAGGTGAAAACCGAGACGCGATGGATGAGTCCGCTCGTGGACGCGTCCAGGCCGGACATGCGGACCCGGGCGAACCGGATGGGGAGGGAGGAGGAGAAGAGGTGAGGTGAGGGGAGGGGAGATGATGTGATATTTATCTCGAGGTCAGGTCCGCCGACATGCCGATCATATTATATAGCGTAGGCTAAATATTTATGATATCGTGTGTATCTTGGCCAAGGTGAAAGAGTTCGCCGCTGGGCAATGATGAACGGTGTCTGTCTGTCTGTCTGTCTGTTTGGTTCCATGTCACTCACGGATGCATGTCAACGATGGTTTTGACGATCATGTCCTGTCACACACACAAAGTGGAGAGAGGAAAGGGGATCAGACTAATATCATTATCATTGAGGGGAATATCTATCTATCTATCTATCTACCTATATACCTGTCGAGCGAGGTATCTATCGAGTATTAGTCTCAACGCACACACACACACACATATATAACGAAACCGTAACCAATCGTCAACGTCAAGATACGATCGTAGCATCAAGCAGCGTGGTGGTCGCAGCACACGTTCCTCGGAGACGATCTCGAACACATCAGGTCGTGGATTCTCAACGACGACGACGACGCCGAGTCCGACGAACGGGGCTTACGCCGGCACAAAGACCTTGCGGAACCGCAAGGCCGCCAGATCGCGCATCACCTGCACGCTGTTCTTCACGTTCTGCCGCACGACGGCCGCCGTCGGCCGGGAGAACAGCTCGTCGATCTCCTCGAGCGACTTGTCCTTGGTCTCGGGCATGCACAGGATCTGGTAGACCCAGCCCAGCACGGCGATGCCGCCGTAGAAGCCCAGCGTCAGGCCGATGCGCGTCATCGAGTTCATCATGCGCGTGAAGTTGTACGTGACGAGGAACGAGCACAGGAACAGGTTCGCGTCGGACGTGGTCATGCCGTAGCTGCGCAGGTACGTCGGGTACACCTCGGCGGGGATGACCCAGGTCAGGCAGGCGTACGAGCCGAAGAAGCCCATGTACAGGATGACGCCGGCCAGGTAGACGCCCTGCGCGGCGGCCGGGTGCGTCTCGATGGGGATCTGGTAGCCGACGCCGACGAGGACGAGGCCGAGGAGGAAGCCGGGCAGCATGGCGTTGGCCCAGTAGCGGCGGCCGAACCGCTCCATGAACAGCACGGCCGGGATGGTGCCGAACATGAGGGCGCCGCCGCCGACGAGCGACATGAAGACGCTGGTCTTGTCGTCGAAGCCGATCTTGCTCATCAGCACGCCCATGTAGTAGAGGATGGCGTTGACGCCGGTGAACTGGCCCAGGAAGACCATGACGTTCGCGTAGACGATGGCCCGGCGCGCGCGCGGGTTGGTGAAGAAGTCCAGCCACGCCCACCGGCCGGTGTTGTTCCTCTGCGCCTCGTTCTCCGCGCCGACCGACTGGATCATGCCGAAGAACTCCTCCTTGGCGTCCGGCGTCGCGAACCCGCGGATGCGCTTCCACACGGCGTACGCCTGCACCGTGCGGTCCCGGTGCACGAGCCAGCGGGGGCTCTCCGGGAGGAAGACCATGCCGACGAAGAGGATGGTGGAGAAGACGAGGGAGGAGCCGAGGATGTAGCGCCAGTTGCCCTCGACGCCGACGAAGATGGCCGCGACGGCGTAGCCCAGCACCTCGCCCAGCGCGATGTTGAACTGGTACAGCGAGACCAGGTTGCCGCGCAGCCGGCTGGGGACGCACTCGGCGACGTAGACGGGGACGGTGCCGCCCTCGAGGCCGACGCCCGCGCCCAGGACGAAGCGGCCGGCGAACATCATGCCGAAGTTGACGGCGCCGGCCTCCAACGCGGCGCCCACGGTGTAGAGGATGCAGGACACGATGATGGCCCCGCGCCGGCCCAGGGACTCGTTGGCGGGCGACAGGATCAGGGCGCCGGCGACCGCGCCCAGCGGCATGCCGGCGTTGACCAGGCTGGCGTCGCCGTCGGAGAGATGCAGCGCCGTGGGCATGAAGAGGTTGGCGCCGCTGATCAGCGACTGGTCGAGGCCGGACAGCAGCCCGCCGAGCGACGCGAAGGCGACGAGGATGTAGGTGAAGGTGCGCGGGCTCGCGAAGGCCACCTCGAACGCCGGCCTCCGGAGCTCCTCCAGGCGCGCCTCGAGGCGCTGGAGCTCCGCGTCCATGGCGGCCTCGTCGAGGGCGGCGGGCTCCTTGCCGTCGACGTGATCCATCTCGACGGCCGTCCCGCGCGCGTCGTCGCGCTTGGGGTTGGCCATGGTGTGCGTAGCGAAGGAAGATGACCGGCCTTGGCGGGTGTCTCGTCAGGTCTGGGGGGAGCGATGCAGCGCGAGGACCAGCGGACGCAGATGCGCAGATGCGCCGATGCGGGGTCCTCCCGCTGATAAATAATCTGGCAGGGACACCATCTCGCGATGAAGGTGGAGAGCCGTGACGGGACCGCGGACGGCCCTGGTCGATACAGGATGAACGGCTTCTCGACGCCGTCTGCCCACGGTTCCTATCTGACTGGTTAGCGTGGGACAAGGCGATCCGTTGTATCTGCGGCCGATCGACTCTTTTCCCATCCACGGACATCGGCCGGGAGCGTCGCAGGAAAACGACACTGGCCCACGTGTCGCTGCGTCCGAGACGTCGAGCAGGCCATGTTCGCGAAGCCTTCGCGGCATGCCGGCGTCTTCCGGTGCTCTCCAAGGCGTCAGTCTTGCCCGCTGCCATCGCCCTTGGATCCCCGGAGCGCACCCCGCGTGCCCTCAGCCCTCTCCGCGTGGAGCTCCAGGCGGATCGGCAGATTTTTCTCCCCACTCGTTTTGTCTCCTGGGATCCCTGCCGTCTGCGCGGAACCCGTCCGGTCGGCGTGGGGGTTGGCCCTGGGATGAGGCATTTTCTGCCCGACGGCGTCTGCTCTCTCTTCCTCCCGTGCGGTGCAACGTCGAGATCGACGTGGTTGTCGACAAGCAGCGGGAGCAAGCCAAGGCGCAGAGCTTGGCAGCCCGTCCACTGCTCCGTCCACGGCGCGCTCTGTCCGAACGGTCGCGCTCGTGGCAGATGGCGCCAGTCACATCCATTCCGTCGTCGGCTCCCGGTCAGGAGGAATGCGGAGTGGAATGTCTCTCGCTTTTTTTTTTTTTTTTAAATCATCTGACCATCTCTGCACGCGGACCAAGCCCAAGCCCGACGCTACACACTACGGGTTGCCGAGTCCAACTCTGAAGCCTACCGTAGTTCTCCCCGCGCTTCCCAGCGCAGCCAGCCAGGCTGTTGACGGAACCCATGTTCCGCTCGCCGTCCCGGAAGGGACCGTCGGACGGGTTCAAACTTTTCAGAGACGATGCACTCGATGGGCCGGATTGGCTCACGACGGGACAGCAGGTCCATCCGCATCCCGTCTGTGGAGCCCCCGAGTCCGCAGAGAGGCACAGTCACCGAAGGACGGGGGAAGGGGATGGAGGAACAAAAGAGCGGAGAGACTCCGGAGATGGGGCTTTTCGTTTTCAAGGTTCGACTTCCAAGGTTCTCCCGACAAATGCCCGAGAGTGCCGTAAGAGCACCTCAGGGGGAACGGGGCCAGGTGGGAGCCTCCACGGGGACCGGGACCGGGCTTCCCCGTGTCCAGCGCTCTGAGCCGAGACCCCCAACGCAAACGAACGACGGAGTGCCTGTTTTGCTCCGGGTATTGTCCCTGGTCCGCAGATGCTGCGCAGGAAATCGGATATTCATCGTGAACACCATGTCGTCGGAGGCAAAAAGGAGGGGATATGCTAGGTGAACCACGTTCTCGCCGTGGGCGGATCGTATACGTTTTGGAAACCCGGAGAGAATATCGATGTCATGCATGCTGGAGACTGGCTACGATATACTCCGATGGCCCCGGACAGTAGCAGAACGCGACGTAAATGCTACGGATAGATTTCCAAGAATCGCGCGCTCATCTACAGACGATGGGGAAGACGAGAAACATCATGCATCGCTGAGCAGAATAGAAGTCAAGGACACATCCGCCCAAACGCCCCAATCTCAGAAGCAGGAAAAAAAAAGCTGGTATCCCAATGTTCAAAAAAGAAAAAAAAAAAAAAGGAAAAAGAAGAGAGAGAAACAGAGAAAGAGAGAGAGAGAGAGAGAGAGAGAGAGAGAGAGAGAGAGAGATCAACTTCTGACCTTCCGATAGCTCGGCGGACTCCAGGCCCCCTTGACCACCTTGCCGATCCAGACCGGAACGACCGACACGG